>Ga0179587_10000125_pt1 | contig 32616 bp, 31 predicted proteins | sample CZODoug2_1_08_16_FD_185932 | JGI IMG/M metagenome (GOLD analysis project Ga0179587, IMG submission 185932) | Vadose zone soil fungal communities from Angelo Coast Range Reserve, California, USA - CZODoug2_1_08_16fungal | ecosystem: Environmental > Terrestrial > Soil > Vadose zone | place: USA...
GGAAATTCGGACTTTAGGAACTCTTCCGAACTGTCTCGTTTCGTCCTTCGTGAGATCTGGTGCATTGGCGGAAAACAGCTGCCATCTGGCAAAACCGGCTTGCTCGCCGGATTCAGCGCGCATTCCCACATCTCCTTCAACGAGGGACGCCTCCCCTCAAGCTTAATCGGTAAAAAATGCTGTCCCTTTCTAATGCGATGCGCCAGTTCGACTCCCGCGAGAGTAACTGCTGCAGACCGAAAGGACTTGAGTCCTAGCATCGAAGCGCATCGCTGTTTGATGGCCCGATGGTCTTGCTCAACCACGTTGTTGAGATATCGCCGCGCACGCACTTCCACCTGCCGCCAGCGGGGATCCTCCTTACTAAGCGACTCCAAACCTCGAAGGGTTGCTTTATTGCCATCGATATTGATTTTCTTAGGCCATGGGACTTGTCCATCGGCGACGACTCCTCGGAAAAATGCCTGCGCGGACTCTTTATTGCGATCATTGCAGAGCATAGAGCCAACGGACTTTCCGTTCTTGTCCACGGCTCGAAATAGGTAATGCCGACCGCCACGGACAGACACAGCCGTTTCGTCCATACGCCACGACTCACCCGGAGGTCTGGAAAAACGAGCCCATCGACACTCGTACTCCGGCGCAAAGCGCAGCACCCAGCGCAAGATCGTGGTGTGGGAGACGATGTCACCGCGCTCAGCCATCATCGCGGCCAGATCACGGTAGCTCAGCCGATAAGTGATGTACCAGCGAACGCAGAGTTCGATGGTTTCAGCTGGAAAGCGACGACACCGATAAATCGTATCGCGTTCTATGGGCTTGGTCATGAGCGTGTCCTCTCAATAGGGGACACGAATACTAAGTAATTCCTTTAATGCACCAGAACCCAGTATGTCCGTCAGAAGTTTCCGTTGGCCCGCGATTGTTCGCGATAGATAACGAGGTGAAATTTTCGCGGAAACAAGGACTTAGATTTGATTTTCGATTGATGCCGATTGATGGCGAAGGATATGTTTCTATTCCCACTCGATCGTTGCCGGCGGCTTCCCCGAAATGTCGTACACCACCCGCGATATTCCCGGCACTTCATTGATGATGCGATGCGCGACCTTGTCCAGAAACTCGTACGGCAGGCGCGCCCATCGCGCCGTCATGAAATCAATGGTTTCCACCGCGCGTAGCGCGATCACGTAGTCATAGCGCCGCCCGTCCCCCATCACGCCGACCGACCGCACCGGCAGGAACACGGCGAAGGCCTGGCTCACCTTGTCGTAGAGTTCATGGCGCCGCAACTCCTCGATGAAAATGGCATCGGCACGGCGCAGCAGATCGGCGTGAGCCTTGTGGATTTCTCCCAGGATGCGCACGCCGAGTCCGGGCCCCGGGAAAGGATGGCGATGCACCATGTCGGCCGGCAAATCGAGCGCCAGGCCCAACTTGCGCACTTCGTCCTTGAACAATTCGCGCAGCGGCTCCAATAGTTTCAGTTTCATGTGCAGCGGCAGGCCGCCGACGTTGTGGTGCGACTTGATCACATGCGCCTTGCCGCTGTTCGCTCCCGCGGATTCGATGACGTCCGGATAAATCGTGCCCTGCGCCAGCCACTTCACGTCCTCGAGCTTCGCCGCCTCTTCGTCGAATACTTCGATGAACACGCGGCCGATGATCTTGCGCTTTTTCTCCGGATCCGCCTCGCCGGACAACGCCGCCAGGAAGCGCTCTTCCGCGTCGACCCGTATCACGCGCACACCCATGTGCAGGGCGAAGGCGGCCATCACCTGATCGCCTTCGGCGAGGCGCAGCAGTCCGTGGTCCACGAACACGCAGGTGAGCTGAGCGCCCACGGCCTTGTGCAGGAGCGCGGCTAGAACCGAGGAATCCACTCCGCCGGACAATCCCAGGAGCACCTTGTCCGTTCCCACCTGGGCGCGGACGCGCGCCACGCTGTCATCGATGATGTTCCGCGTCGCCCATGTCGCAGCGCATCCGGCAATCTCGCGCACGAAGCGTCGCAGGATTTCACCGCCTTGCAGGCTGTGCGTGACCTCGGGATGAAACTGCAGCCCATAGAGCCGGCGCTCCTCGTCGGCCATGGCCGCAAACGGCGCATTGTCGCTCGCCGCGATGACCGTGAATCCCGGCGGCACGGCGACGACGCGATCGCCGTGGCTCATCCACACATCGAGCACGCGGCGGCCGGCGGCATCCCGGTTGTCTTCCAGACCATCGAGCAATCGGGAGGCGGTCGTGGGACGGATCTGTGCGGCGCCGAATTCGCGGTGACTGGACAACTCGACCTGGCCGCCCAACTGCGCGGCCATGGTCTGCATGCCGTAGCAAATGCCGAGCACAGGCACGCCCATGTCGAACACTTCCCTGGGCGCCTCGGGCCCCTTGGCGTCATAAACGGATTCCGGGCCGCCCGACAGGATGATGGCCTTCGGCGCAAAGCGCTTGATCTCCTTGGGATCGACGTCGCAGGCGTAGATCTCCGAGTACACGCCGAGTTCACGCACGCGGCGAGCGATCAACTGGGTGTACTGGGCGCCGAAATCGAGGATCAGAATGCGATCGTCATGAATATCGGGCATCAACCGATCCGGTAGTTCGGAGCTTCTTTGGTGATGGTCACATCGTGCACATGGCTTTCGCGCACGCCGGCGCTGGTTATTCGCACGAATTGAGGGCGGGTTCGCATCTCTTCGATGCTGCTGCTGCCCGTGTAGCCCATGGCCGCACGCAGGCCGCCGGACAGCTGATGCAATATCGACACCAGGCTGCCTTTGTACGGGACGCGGCCTTCGATGCCCTCGGGCACGAGCTTCTCGAGTTCGGTGGTGGTGTCCTGGAAGTACCGGTCGCTGGATCCATGGGCCTGCGCCATCGCGCCCAAGGAACCCATGCCGCGATACGCCTTGTAGGAACCCCCTTGATACAACTCGACCTCGCCCGGCGATTCTTCCGTGCCGGCAAACATGCCGCCGATCATCACGCAATGAGCGCCGGCGGCCAGTGCCTTGGCGATGTCGCCGGAGTAGCGGATGCCGCCATCGCCGATGACCGGCACGCCGGTGCCTTCGAGCGCCTTGGCAACCCGGGAAATCGCGCTGATCTGCGGCACGCCGACGCCCGCGATAACGCGCGTCGTGCAAATGGAACCGGGCCCGATGCCGACCTTGACGCCGTCCGCACCGTATTTCACGAGATCCAGTGCCGCTTCGGCCGTGACGATATTGCCGCCGATAACCTGGATATCGGGATACTTCTTCTTGATTTTGGCGACTGTTTCCAGCACTCCCCGTGAATGCCCGTGCGAGGTGTCGACCACCACCACATCGACGCCCGCTTCGCGGAGCGCCGCGACGCGATCCAGGGTATCCGGAGCCGTTCCGACCGCCGCGCCCACCCGCAGGCTTCCGACATCGTCCTTGCACGCATTGGGAAACTCGGTCGCTTTCTGAAAATCCTTGACGGTGATCATGCCCTTCAACACGTGATCGTCGCCGACCACGAGAACCTTCTCGATGCGATGCTTGTGCAGCAGCGCCAGCACTTCATCCTTGGGTGCATTCTCGCGGACGGTGATGAGGCGTTCCTTGGGCGTCATCACCGACGATACCGGCGCGTCCAATTTGGTTTCGAACCGCAGATCGCGATGCGTGACGATACCGACGACTTTGGTCCCGACCACCACCGGCACTCCGGAAATATTCTTGGCGCGCGTCAACTCGATGACCTCCCGGATGGTCATGTCCGGTTTGACGGTGATCGGATCGCTGATGACTCCGCTTTCGAATTTCTTGACGCGGTCGACCTGCCTGGCCTGATTCTCGATGGACATGTTCTTATGGATGATGCCGATGCCGCCTTCTTGTGCGATGGTGATGGCGAGACGGGCTTCGGTGACGGTGTCCATCGCGGCGGAGACCACCGGGAGGTTGACGCTGATTTCGCGGGTCAATCGACTCGCCAACGAGACTTCGCGCGGCAATACTTCAGAATATGCCGGGACCAGCAAAACATCGTCGAATGTGAGTGCCTCTTCCAGAATCCGCATAGGTTCGCGTTCACAGGTTCGTCTAAGAGGCGGCGCATTGTACCTTGCGCGTACTCTCCGGTAAACCGCAGTATCATGAGCCCATGGACATAGCCAATCGTGGCCCGGCCGAGCGCGGCTCGGCCGATCGCGGCCCGGCCGATCGCCCTGGCCGTCCCGACCGCGACGTTTACACGGTTTCGCGCCTCAATCGCGAGGTTCGAGTGCTGCTGGAGCGCGGTCTTGGGACGCTATGGCTGGAAGCGGAGATCTCGAACTTCGCCCGGCCGAGCTCCGGGCACTGGTATTTCTCCTTGAAAGACGCAGGCGCCCAGGTGCGCTGCGCGATGTTCCGGCAGCGGAATATGTTGTGCGCGTTTACCGCGAAGGACGGCCAAAAGGTGCTGGTGCGGGCCCGGATCGGGCTGTACGAGCCGCGCGGCGAGTACCAGCTCATCGTCGATCACATGGAAGATGCCGGGCTCGGCGCGCTGCAACGTCAGTTCGAGGAACTGAGCGCGAAACTCGAGCGCGAGGGGCTGTTCGCCGCCGGCCGAAAGCGCCCGGTGCCGAGCCTTCCCCACCGCATCGGCGTCATCACCTCGCCCACCGGTGCCGCGGTGCGGGACATCCTTCACGTGCTGGCACGGCGATTCCGGGCGGTCGACGTCCTCATCTACCCGGTGCCGGTCCAGGGCGCGCAGGCCGCGGCCGACATTATCGCCGCACTTCGGCTGGCCGGCCGCCGCGCGGAGTGCGACGTTCTGATCCTGGCTCGCGGCGGCGGCTCTTTGGAGGATCTCTGGGCATTCAACGACGAAGGTTTGGCGCGCGCCATCGTCGCCTCGCCGATACCCATCATCACGGGCATCGGGCATGAGGTGGATTTCACGATAGCCGACTTCGCGGCCGATGTGCGTGCGCCCACCCCATCCGCTGCGGCCGAGATGGCGGTGCCGGATGCCGCGGAATGGCTCGAGGCCTTCGTCCGCTTGGACGCCCGCCTGCAACGCTCCCTGCGGCGGCGGATCGACGAACACCGGCAGCGGTTGCGCTGGCTGATCGGACGAGCATCCCTGGTGAGTCCTTCAGCCAAGCTGGCGCAGCAGTCCCAACGCCTGGATGAAGTCGAACAGCGCCTGTCGCGGGCACTTCGGCGCCGGCTCGTCGTGTCTCGCGACCGCTTGAGCTGGTTGACGGGACGTGCTGCGCTGGTGAGTCCCACGGCTCGCGTGGCCCAGCAGCTGGTGCGTTTGGAGAGTTTGCGGGCGCGCTCGGATCGAGCGTGGCGGCAGATCGTCAGGCACGCGCGCGAACGTTTGCAGCCGTTGGTGCGCACCTTGAACGCCGTCAGCCCGCTCGCAACGCTCGACCGCGGTTACGCCATCGTGAGCACGGAGGACGGAGAGATCTTGCGTGACTCCGCCCGCGCACAGCCGGGCGCCATCATTGAAGCGCGCCTCGCCCGTGGACGACTGCGCGCCAAGGTGGAGGAATCGACCTGAGCGGTTCGGCGCGAATCGCGCTCGTACTCGTGGTCGTGGTCGGAAGCGCGGGGCTTGCCTGCCGCGTGGCGTGTGCGGCGAGTTTTGATCTGCCCCAGGAGAATGCCGTGCCGGGCGGGGTGAAAATCCTCCGCCTCGACGCGCAAGGCTCCATCCCGCCCGAGGTCGAAGCCGAGGGCCGCCGGGTGCTCGTGGTGCAGGACGACCCTGCCTGGGTGGCCGTGATCGGAATTCCTCTGTCCGCGCCGCTTGGCGAAGAGCGGGCGGTGGTAAAGACCGCCCTGGGCCGCAAGGAGCTGACGTTCGACGTGGGCTACAAGCAATACGCGAGTCAATCGCTCAAGGTGCCGCCGCGCCAGGTCAATTTATCCAAGGCGGATCTCGCCAGGGTGACCCGCGAGCGCGTGCGTATCGAACGGGCGCTGAGTTCGTATTCCGAGCCGCCGCCTGAATCCCTGCATCTGCCGCAACCGGTGCCGGGACCGCGCAGCTCATCGTTCGGCATGCGCCGCATCTTCAACGGCGAATCGCGCAACCCGCACTCCGGCATGGACATCGCCGCCCCTGCCGGAACGCCTGTCGTCGTGCCGATCGCCGGCACCGTCGTCGATACCGGCGACTATTTTTTCAACGGCAACGCGGTCTTCGTCGATCACGGACGCGGCCTGGTCAGCATGTACTGCCATCTGTCCGCCATCGACGTCAAGCCGGGGCAGCGTCTCGCTGCCGGGACGCGGCTCGGCGCCGTCGGCATGACGGGCCGTGCCACCGGACCCCACCTGCATTGGGGTCTGTCGCTCAATCGTGTCTGGGTCGATCCAGAACTGTTCGTGCGCTAGCGAGCTCCCGGCCGCCGCGCGCGCGGCATCCGCTTACGTCCCGCTGCTCAGCATTTGATCAACCGCCGGCGCTTCCAATGGGGGCGTATTGAGTGCAGCCTGCCGCAGCCGCGCGCTGTGCTCTTGCACGGCCGCGCCCGACGGTTGCATCTCGACCTGACCCTGGAAGAACGCGCCGTCTTGGATCGCGACGCGGGGCGCGAACACATTGCCCTTGACCTTCGCCGTCGCGCGGATGTTCACCGATTCCGTGGCGTACAGATCGCCGTCCACCTTGCCGTCGATGACGATGACGCGCGCGCGGATATTGCCCGTCATCGACCCGTCCGTGCCGATCGTCAGGTTTTGAGTATGTGTAATGGAGCCTTCGACGCTGCCTTGGACGATCAAGTCCTCCTGCGCCGATAGTTCACCCCGAAAGCGCAAAGTCGGACCCAACACCGAAGCCCGCTGCGCGGCTTCCGGTGCGCGCACCTCCGGCGCCCGTACTTCGACGGGCCGCGGCTCGGTGGCTTTCGTTTCGGCGGCCCGCTGTGTCGGTGTCCGCGGCTCGGGACGGGCAATCGTAGGTTCGGGCGTGCTGCGGCCGCTCGTCGTATTGGCGTTCATCATCTGTTCCTCTCCGTCGTCCGATTTTTTGAACCAGGCCATAGTCATGCTGCGCTTGTCGCAGGTCGGATCGGGCGCCCCTGCGCCGAATCCTTGACGGCTCCCTGCCCGCTCTTCTTGCCGTCCATGTCGATGCGGCCGCTGAACGATGCACCCTCCAGGATGCTCACCGTCGGCGCGAAGATGTTGCCGACGACCTTGGCAGTTTCCTTCACAAACACCGATTTGTCGGCCTGCAGGTCGCCGTCGACGGTGCCTTCCACAATGATGAGTTGTGCACGGATGTTGGCTTTGACGGTGCCTTGAGGTCCGACGGTCAGGCGTTGCGTGTGGGTGATGGTCCCTTCGACTCGCCCCTGAATCAGAAGATCTTCTTCTGCGGACAAGTCGCCTTTGAAATACAGTGTGGGTCCGAGGACCGAGGCGCGGTCAGTCGCGCTGTTGTACGGATTGCTCATTCGAGGTTTCTCCAGGTGGCGAAGGCGGTGGCCGTGGGAGAGTACCCGGCATAGTGATTTCCCGGGTGCGAAACGCATCACGAAATGCGTCAAAGCCTGGGGCTTCCCTCGCGCCTGTCGCCATTTGCGGACGTCGGAGGAAAGCGCTTGCGCCTGCCCAGTAGCGGCAGCCTGGCTATCGCACGGCCACAGCGACGGCCGCTGCGGCCATCAGGGTGCCGCTGCCGCGATTGATGACCTTGTTCGCCCGCGGACTGCGAAACCAGATGCGCGCGCGGGAAGCCGCCAACACGTAGGCGCTTAAGGTGGACGGCATGATGATCGCGATCGCAGCGGCAATTTCGAGGTAACCGTCCGGCCGCAAGTTCTCCAGCGGCACGACGGTGGGCAGCAACGCGACAAAGAAGATCATGGGCTTGGGGTTGCCCAAGGTGAGCGTCAGGCTGCCCAGGAACAGCTTCGAGGGCTTCTTCTCGAGGGTACCATCGCCGGTCTCCGAGAGCGGACGCGGCGGCATCGACCATAGTTTGTACGCCAGAAAGAGCAAATAAGCCGCTCCGGCATACTTCAGAAGCAGAAATGCGGTATGAGCGGTCTGCGCCAGCGCACTCAAGCCCAGCGCAGCGCCGGCAAACCAGATGAGATCTCCGACCAGGAAGCCGGCGATGAAAGCGGGTGCGCCGACGGAGCCCCGGGCCAAGCCTTGAGCGATCACCGCGGCGACTCCGGGGCCAGGGGTCGCGACCGCAACGAAATACACCACACAGAAGGTGACAAGTCCATATAGCGACATGCGCCGGTTCCTACTCGAGACTTTCGCCGTGCAAGGAAATGTCCAAGCCCTCGCGTTCCTGCTCCTCCGTCACGCGCAGACCCATGGTCTTATCGATGATGGTCAGAATCACGTAGCTGACGATGAATCCATAGACCGCCGTCACTGCAACGCCTTTCGCCTGGACCAGCACCGACCCGCGATTCCCCTTTTGATGTCTTTTGATGTCTAAAGTGCGCTGGCGTCCCTTTCGCCGGTCCGGATGCGCACGACCTGCGTCAGGTCGAAGACAAAGACTTTCCCGTCCCCCACTTTGCCGGTCTGCGCCGCCTTCATGATCGCCTCGACGACTTGCTCGACCAGCGCATCGTCGACCGCAATTTCTATTTTCGTCTTGGGCACGAACTCGACCGCATATTCGGCGCCCCGGTAAATCTCCGTATGGCCACGCTGGCGTCCGAAGCCGCGCACCTCCGTCACAGTGACCCCTTGCACGCCGGCGTCGCCGATTGCCTTTCGAACATCGTCCAGCTTGAACGGCTTGATAATCGCTGTGATCAGCTTCATCGAATAAAATCCTCTCCAAGCAGCCTTAAGTTATGGTGCTGGCCGCGCCTCGAGCACCGTATGTGCCACCGCTTGAGACTCTAACGTGATCAGCGGGTTAGGGGACATACCCCCGGCATTAAAAAACTATTTGCACCGTCCGGGCGCGTTCGCGGCCTTGGCTGCATTACTTTGAAGCGCAAAGCGCCGCTGCGGCGTCTTCATTTCAACGTCAATTCCAGCCGCACCATGCCGTCCGCAGCCTTAGCCTTTTCGTTCCCCACCAGGAAGACCCGGTCTGGGCTCACCTGAGTGTCCGCCAGCAGTACTTGCTGCAACGCCTTGGCGCGGTCCTGGCCGAGTGTCTGAAGATCGCCTTCTCCGACTTGGATATGTTCGCGAACGGATTTTTCCAGGAAGTCGATCTTGGCCGGCGCGATGTCGGGCTTGGATTTGATGCCGGTCACCGCATCGGGAAACTTCGGCTCCGCTCCGAAGTCCTTGGCGTAGACCCGGGTCAGAAGCTCGAGCTTGATCGATGGGTCGAGCTCATCATAGGACGGCGGTGTACCCGCCGCAGTCGCTTTCTTCGAGCCGCCCTTGGCCGATTGCGCGGCGCTGAGCTCCGCGGTGAAGCGCGCCGCAACCAGCGCGGTCCGGTCGAGATCGGGCACCACGGCGATCGGCACTTCGATCTTGAGCTGCGGCCGCTCGATGAGCGCCTTGGCCACGGCCCGGGCTTTGTCCAAAGCGGCCGGATCCAAGGCGCTCACGCCGGGCTGGAAATCGATGAACTGAATATCCGGGCCGCCGCCGAACAAGGATCCCAACAAAGCAAACGGCGCGGTCACCGCTTTCTCCAGAATATTGACGAACACCTTCCAGATGATCGGCGCAAGGCGGAACTGCGGATCGTCGAGTGACCCAGTCACCGGTAGATTCAGATCGATCACCCCATTGCGATCCTTGAGCAGGGACACAGCCAGTTTCACCGGCAACGACACCGCGTCCTTGCTGGCGGTCTTTTCGCCGAACTCGAGCTGCTCGATGACGATGTGATGCTGCGCGTCGAGCTTGCGCCCGTCGACCTTGTAGTGCAGTTCGGTGGTGAGCTTGCCCTTCGATATGTTGTAACCGGCAAATTTGCCCGAGTACGGATTGAAGACCGTCAGCTCCATATTGCGGAAGCTCATCGCGATATCGGTGTAGAGCTTCGGTCCCAGCACGTTGAACTCGCCGGTGACCGCAACCGGTGAGTATTGGTCCACCGAACCATGCAGATCCACCTTCGCCCGCGATGCGGCCTTCGATGAGATTCCGCTGATGGTGCCTCCCAACGCTTGAACGCCGGTCGAGAAATTCGGCGTCACCGACAGGTCCGTGAAGTTCACCTGACCGGACTCGACGACGACTTTCTTCACCGATATGGGCATGGTATCCGGGGCCGGGGCTGGCGCCGGGGCCGTCGCCGGCTTCGCGGGTCCCCGCGTTTTCGGGGCCGACGCACCCGGCGGTGCGGCGGCCGCGGCGGACGGAGCGGGGGGAGCGGCTCCCGGCGCCGTCAGCACGCGTTTGACGTTCATGCTCTCATCCGACTCGATGATGACCCGCGCGTAGGGCTTGCGCGCCAAGATCTGTTCGATGTCGAGACTGTCGGGGCCCTTGCTGTACTTCAACCCGAGGATGTCCAGCCGATCCCAATTGATGAAATCGTCCTGCAGCGTGTTATCCACCGTATGCAACTTCTCGATGTTGATGTTCCCCGAGAATTGCAGCGTGGGCGTGTTCTTCTGCGCCGCGTAATGCAGCTTCGCCTCGCCGCCGAGCCTGCCGTCGAGCAATGTCATCGAGCTATGCTGCGCGATATAGGGTTGAATCGCCGCCAACGCGAAGCCCGAGAGCTTCATGGACAGATCGGCCGTCGCCGGCTGCGGCGTGACCTCCCCGCTGACTGCGAGCAGGCCTTTCTCATCAATGCGCGTGTCGAGCGTCACGCTCACCGGTTTGCTCAAATCCTGGCTCACCCCTTTCACTTGCAAGGCTAAGGGCGCCAACACCGCTTTCACGCCGGGATGCACGGTGCGATCTTCGGCCGATATGGTGGCGTCGCGGATTTCGAACTGGCGCAAATCGAATTGCCACGGTGCACTCGCGTCGGCCGATGCGGGGGTGGTCGTCGCCGGAGGTGCTGCGGCCGACGGCGGCGCGGACGGCGGCGCAGCCGGCGCGGCTTTCGCGGGGGACTTCGCCTGCGTGAGTTTCATGAGATTGAACGAGCCGTCCGGTTCCAACCACGTCAGTAACTTGATCCCCGTGACCGAGATCAGTTCGACGTGCGCGCGGTGCTTGGCGAGATCCACGCTGGTGCCCGTCACGGCCAGCGCCGGAAGCGTGATCCAATCCGTCTCCGAATCCTTGGGCCGCACGGTCAGATCGCGCAGTGCCACCTTCGACACATCGACTTGAAGATTGGCGGGGCCACCCTGGGCAGGGCCGCCATTGGCCGAAAACTTGTAGGTTGCCGCCAGATCGATGGCGCCCGAGTTGACCACGAAATTGAGCTTGTCTTCGAGATACTCCCACAGCGTATGGGCAAGCAAGCCGTCGATCCGAAACTCACCATCCGATTCGATCGGTTGAACGGACAAGTGTCCGTGCCATTCGATCCGCTCGCCGAGTTTCGAGACCGCCGTCAAGTTGAATTTCCCGCCCTCGGCGCCGGTGGTGAACTCGTGCAGTTCGAAATTGACGGGTTCCAGCCGCGCGCTAAACACGTCGGGCTCGCTGTGATCCTCGTAACTCATCGCGCCTCGGGACACTTTGAACGATCCGATGCGGATCGCCGGCAGCGGCCCGCTCTTGACGTCCGGTTTGGCCGGCGTCTTCGGCCGCAATTGCATGAGATTCAGCGAACCGTCCTTGCCCACGTTTGCATTCACGAACGGTGACGTCATGTCGATGGCGGCGAAGGAATAAGCCCGGTGCCAGATCGACGACAACTCGAAATCGATGAACAATCGGTCGAATCCCAGCAGCTTCTCGCCGCCGGGGGCCGTCAACGAGAACTTCTCGACGGTGACTTGAAAGAGGAACGGATTGATCCGGATGTCCCCCACCGCCGGCGTCACGGCGATGGTTTCGGGAATGTCCTTGAGCAGCGCGGAGCGCACCAATTTCGGCGCAAGCACGAATCCGGCCAGGGCATAAAGGCCGATGAGCGCCGCGACGATGGCGGCTACTCGAAAGGTCCTCGTTTTCAAGAATCCCAGCACAGGACGTCCCCATCCGCAGCGGCTGCGACTTTAAGCTCCTAGTCTAGCAAAACTTCGCTCACCGCTTGTTACGCTGGATGAGCCGTTTGCGCTTGCGGACCTGCCGGGGCGTTAGTGGATTTCTCTTGCCCGCAAAGGGATTTTCCTCGCCCTTGAAAATGACGCGGACCGGCGTGCCCACAAGCTCGAAGGCTTTGCGGTACACGTTGACCAAGTACCGCCGGTACGCATCCGGCACGTGATCCGTTTGATTGCCGTGGATGACGATGACGGGGGGATTTCGTCCTCCCTGGTGCGCGTAGCGAAGCTTGATGCGGCGACCGCTCACCAGCGGCGGTTGATGGCTTTCGATGGCCGCTTCCAGCACCCGGGTCAATTCCGGCGTCGCCATGTCGCGCGTGGCGGCGGCATATACCTTGCGCACCGCTGCGAACAGTTCGCCCACACCGCTGCCGTGACGCGCCGAGACGAAGTGCAACGGCGCGAACGATGCGAATTCCAGCCGCTGCTCGACCTGCTGGCGGATCAGATCCCGCTGCTCGGTGGGGATGTTGTCCCACTTGTTGACGGCGAGCACCAGCGCCCGACCCTGTTCGATGACCGTTCCCAAGAGGCTCGCGTCCTGTTCCGCCACGTTGTCGTGCGCGTCCATCACGACCACCACCACGTGGGCCGTCTCGATCGCCTGCAGAGTCTTGATCACGCTGAACTTCTCGACGGCCTCTTCGACGCGCGCGCGGCGCCGGACCCCCGCCGTGTCGATCAACGTATAGCGTTCGCCGTCGCGCTCGAAGGGCACCAGAACGGCATCCCGGGTGGTGCCCGGCTGGTCGAAGGCCACCATGCGATTCTCGCCGAGCAGCCGGTTGATGAGCGTGCTCTTGCCCACATTCGGCCGCCCGATCACGGCGACCTTGATACCGGTCATCTCCGGACCGTCGTGCGGATCCGGCGTCAAGCCGTCGAGCGCAACCTCGAGCAGCGAAATCACCCCCTGATCGTGGGCGGCGGCGATCGGATGAGGCTCGCCCAGACCCAGCTGATGGAAATCGGCGACCGCAATATCGTGGTCGAAGCCCTCGGTCTTGTTCACAGCCAACCACAACGGCTTGCCGCTGCGCCGGGCCAGTTGGGCGACGAACTGATCCTGCGGTGTGACTCCGGCGCGGCCGTCCACCAAAACCACCAACCGATCGGCCTCGGCAATCGCGCGCTCGGTTTGCGCGATCATGAGACTTTCGATGACATCGGCGTTTTCGACCAGCCCGCCCGTGTCGACGACGATGCACGGCACCGGGGTGCGCCGCGAAAAGCCGTATTGCCGATCGCGCGTGAGGCCGGGCAAATCCGCGACCAGCGCGTCCCGGGTGCCGGTCATGGCGTTGAACAGGGTGGATTTGCCCACATTTGGCCGGCCGATCAGTGCGACTACGGGCAGCACGTCGATCTAGGGTTGCGTGGGGGGGGCGGCTGGCACAGCGGGTGGTTCGGCGGGTGGCGCCGACGGCGGCGCTGCGGGCGGTACGACGGGCGGCGGCGCGGCCGGTTTGGTGAGTGCCTTGTCAGCTGCCTTAGCCGACGCCTTGGCCGCCTTGGCGGCCTCTTTCGCTGCGGTTTTCGCTGCTTTTTTCTGCTCCTTCGTCGGCAGCGCCTTGGGCGCGGGAACCGCGGTGCCGGCATGAGCGGGGTCCGCCCGAAACGCCGCCATTTTCCCGTCATCGTCCAATACGACCACCGTATCGTCCACGGCCACGGGTGGAGTGCTGACCCGGAACTTGGAGACACGAACCCGTGCCACCAGATAACCCGTCTTCTTGTCCAGCCAGTGCAGGTAGCCCTGATAGTCCGCAACCGCCACGGCGGTGCTGGTCTCCACCGGCGCGCTCAAGCCGCGGCGCTTGATGTCCTCGTTGCGCCAGAGTTCGGAGCCGTCGCGGTCGTGCAGGGCGACGACCGCGCCATCGGACTGCGTCACGAACAGATTTTCGCCGTCGGCGGCCAAGCCCCGATAGCTCGACATGTCGTGCGCCCACCAGATCTGTCCCGAATCGAGCGCCATCATGGCCGTGCGCCCCTGGAATCCCGCGGCGAACACGTCCTCGCCGACCACTCGCACGGCGGAGTCGATATCGACCAACCGGTCCAATTCGGTACGGCCGTGCGGAGATGCGAGCGCCGTATCCCAGACCGTATCGCCGGTGGTGAGCGACACCGCCATGACCTTGCCGTTATCAAAGCCGCTGATGGCCATTTCCTTGGCGATGATGGGGGTCGCCGTGCCGCGCAAACTCAGTCGCGGCACCTGCTGCTCGACCTGCCACAACTCCTTGCCGCTCGCGGAATCCAACCCGTGCAGCCGGCCGTCGACCGAGCGCAGAACCACCACTTTCTCGCTGATCGCCGGCGCCGACAGCAATTCGGAATTGACGTGCACGCGCCAGCGCTCCCGGCCGTTCCCGGCGTCCAGAGCGATGAGCGTACCCTTGCTGGAACCCAAGATCACCATCCCCGACCCCGCCGCGGGGCCCGCCGACAGGGGTAGCTTCAGTTTCTTGACCCAAACCTGTTTGCCCGTTTCCAGAGCCACCGCCAGAACCTCGCCCTTATGCGAGGCGGCGAACACGACGCCGTCCGCGACGGCAGGACCCAGGCCCAATCGCAGCTTGACCTGCTTCTTGCCGCCGCCCACGTTGTCGCCCCACAACTTCTTGACCGGCAGCGTACCGGCGAACTTGAGCAAGGCCGCAGGCGGTTCGACGTCTTTGTCCTTCGAGCAGCCAGCCGCGATCAACAATGCCGCGAGTCCCAGAGAGAGAAAAAAACGCATCAGGGTTTAGCCTTGTTCGATGGATCGGCCGTTGCGGGAGCCGCCGACGAGGGCGTGCTCAGATCTGCTATTTTCAGTTGGAGGAGCGATGAATCGACGCTGCCCGCGTCCCCGGCGCCGAGTGCCGCCTGGTATTCCTTCACCGCGCCCTGGACGTCGTGCTTCGCGTAGAAGGCATCGCCCCGAACTTCATGCGCCTGGCTCGCAAACGCGCCCCAGGCGTCCTCCGCGAGCGTCTTGATCGCGTCGTCCGGCTTGCCCAGGGCGGTCAAGACCCGCGCCAGGCGCAGCCTCGCGATATGTCGGAGCTCCGCATCTTTGGAGTTGGCCATGACCTGGGTCAACGGCGCGATCGCGTCGGCGGGTTTACCGCCGTCCACGGAAAGCCGCGCGAGCACCAATTGCGCCTGATCCGCATAGGGTGAGGTCGGGTACTGCTTGGTGAGGGCGTCCGCGACCTGCCGCACCTTGCCCTGATCGTCGCGCGCGAGCGCCGAGGTCAATTCCTCGAACTGCGCCGCGGCGCGCAGGGCGCGATCGTTGACGTAGCTCTCGTAGTAGCGGTACCCGAAAATGAGCGCCGCGCCCAAAACGACGCCACCGGCCACCCATACCCAGTTTTCCGCAACCACGCGCTTGACGTGTTCCAGTTGTTCATCGTCCGTCAAATAATCTTCAGCCATGACTACTCCGCTATCCCAGCCTTACAGACCCAACAAGACCCCCAAGCGTTCACTGATTCGTTCGACGGCGCATTCTTCCTGGGCCGCATCCCGCCGCAAATCCTTGAGAGCCACGACGCCTCGAGCCACCTCGTCGTCGCCCAAAACGACCGCAAATTTCGCGCCGCTCTTGTCGGCGCGCTTGAATTGCGTCTTGAAGCTGCCGCCGCCCAGATTGATCTGCAATTTCAAGGCGGGCCAGGCGTCGCGCAGCTGTTCAGCCAGACGAAAACCCGGAATCTCGGTCCCCTCGCCGACCAGCACCAGATACACGTCCGGCCGCTCACGCAGGGCCGCGAGCCCTTGCTTCTCCAACAGCATCACGATTCGTTCCTGCCCCATCGCCCAGCCGATGCCGGGGGTGCTGGCGCCGCCGAGCTGCTCCACCAGACCATCGTAGCGGCCGCCGGCGCACACCGTGCTCTGCGAACCCAGAGCGTCCGTGGTCCACTCGAAAACCGTGCGCGTGTAATAATCGAGCCCGCGCACCAGATGGGGCTCGACATGATACTCGATGCCCGCGCTCTTGAGGTGCGTGCACAGGGAATCGAAGTGCGCCTTCGATTCCGCATCCAGCGACTCGAGCAGCAACGGCGCCCCGGCGACGATGCGCTGCATGTCCGGATTCTTGCTGTCGAGGATGCGCAGCGGATTGCCGCGCAGGCGCCGCTTGCTATCCTCATCCAGGGCGGCTTCATGCGCGCCGAAATAGGCCGTGAGCTGGTCGCGATAGGCGGCGCGCGACGCGGGGGTGCCCAGCGAATTCACCAGCAGCTTGAGGCGGGTGAGCCCCAGCCGCCGCAACAGCCGCGCCGACAGCAGAATGAGTTCCGCATCGATGTCCGGACCCGCAAAGCCGAATGCCTCCGCGTCGATCTGATGGAACTGACGGTACCGTCCCGCCTGCGGCCGCTCGCGCCGGAACATCGGCCCCATGCACCACACCCGCAGCCGGTTCTCCCGCAGCAGACCGTTGGATATCACGGCCCGCACGATTCCGGCGGTGGCTTCGGGACGCAAGGTAATGTGATCTTCGCCCTGGTCGACGAAGCTGAACATTTCCTTTTCGACGATATCGGTGAAATCGCCGATCGAGCGCTTGAACAGCTGCGTCTGTTCGATGATGGGAACCCGAAATTCCTCGTAACCGTAGCCTGCGAACACCTCGCGCGTGATGCGCTCCAGGTGCTGCCACGCGGCAGCTTGTGTCGGCAGCACGTCGTGAACGCCGCGAAGGGGCTCGATGATCTTACTCAAGAGTGACTCCGATCAGCCGCGAGGATGCGGATCGCCCGCTGCGGCGGCGTGAACGTCACGGCGCAGCACGCCGTCGGCACCCGCTTCGAAGTGCGCCACATCGCCGACGACGAATTGCGGTCCGATGGCGACCACGCGATTGTTGACTTCAAGCTGCACGCCGCTTGCGAACCCGAGGTAAACCTTCATCGGAGCGGCGCCCGCGATGGTCTTGACGCTGTTGGCATGGCCGCGGCCGGCGAACAGTCGGCGTCCCGACGCATCGTGCACCTCGACCCACGAATCGGCGGAAAAACTCAATCGCAAGCGTGCGTGTCCGAGCCCCGCAACCGGTTCAGTACCGCCTGCGGCAACCGAATCAGCCTCCGCACCGGCCGCCGCAGTCACCGAATGAGCGCCGCCGGGCGTGGTGCCGTCGGTAAGCGATCCCGAACCGACGACTCGATCGGCGGGGCGACCCTCCGCGGGGCCAACGTCGGCGGACTGACCGCGGGCCGCGTTTGGAGCACCAATACCCTCCGGGGTGACCGAGGCGCTCGATGTCGGGCCCGCACTCGCCGCGCTACGTCGCGCGTGCCACGGCCGCCACCACAGGGCGGCGGCGGCGGCAACCAACACCGAGATAACCGCCACTCCGGCGACCGTTGACCACGGCGGCGCGCGATCCTGAGTCTCCGCCGCCCGCATCCGCAGGGCCGGCGCCTGCGCGGCCTCCACCGGCGCCGCCGGGCGAGTCTCGTAAGCACCGATGATTTCGTCCGCCGGCAGTCCGAGAAGCCCCGCGTACCGCTTCAGGTGCCCCTTGCCGTAAACGGAAGGGCCGATGCGCGCGTAGTCGCCGCTTTCGAGCGCTTCGATGACCCAGGCATCGAGGTGCAATTGATCAGCGGCCTTTTGCGTGCTGAACCCCTTCCGCTCCCGCTCGGCCTTCAGGCGCCCACCGAGCGATTCGCCAGGCTCGCTCATCGATCGGCGCCGGATCGCATCAGCTGGGCCTGTTCGGAGTTCGGAAACTCGGTCTGCACGCGCCGCGCGTAACCGGCGGCGGCCGTGGCGTCGCCTAATTTTCGCTCTGCCCGAAATCCCAGCCACAACACTTCCGGCGCGGGCGGATTCACCGCGAGATAACGCTGCACGAAATCGAGCGCACCTGCCGCGTCGCCGCTCTCGATTGCCAGTTCGCCCAACTGCAGCATGGCCTCGGGCATATTCGGCCTGATCGCCAATGCCCGCGTAAAATAGCGCTGGGCGTCGAGAACGTCGCCGATGTTGCGCACGCACACGCCGGCGTTCACCAGCGCCACCTCCGGCGTCTGATACACGGGGTCGCGCGCAACCGCGCCGAACAGTTTTTCACCCGCGGCGGCTTTGCCGGTGCGGCAAAGAAATCCGGCATAGTTGTTCTGAATGTTGGGGTCGCGCACCCCAAGGCGCGCGGCGGTGGCGTAGGCCTTCTCCGCCTTGGACATTTCGTTCAGCCGCTCGTACACCAAACCTGCGGTCAATTGCACGTTCGCGTTGCCCGGATCCTGTTTGAGCGCGCGTTCGATGAAGTCGCGCGAATCCCCCAGCTTTCCGAGTTTCAGGTACTCGATCGCCAGCTGTACGTTGACGCCCGCCGCCTGGGCGCCGGTCTTGCCCGGCGCCAGGCCGCTGTGCATGCAGCCCGCGGTGAGGCCCATCGCGAGCACCAACGCAAGCAGGCTCCTAGTCATCAGACCTCCGCCGATGAGCGCGAAGCCGCGGTGAGTCGCGACCCCAAACGCACCAGCGTCCGGTCGGTTACCTGGCCCGCGAGTTGCCCGCAGGCTGCATCGATGTCGTCGCCGCGCGTGCGGCGAATGGTTGCGATGACGCCGTTCTCGTTGAGGATGTCGCGGAAACGCAGGATCGTCGCCGCCGGCGAACGCCGGTAGCGCGTGCCCGGAAACACGTTGAACGGGATGAGATTGAGCTTCGCGGGCCGCCCGCGCAATAACCGCGCGAGCTGCCGGGCATGCTCGGGCTTATCGTTGATGCCGTCGAGCATGACGTACTCGAACGTCACGCTGCGGCCGTTCTGCTTGTCGATGTAGTGCCAGCACGCCGCCAGCAATTCGTCGATCGGATGTTTGCGGTTGATGGGCACCAGTTCGTCGCGCAGCGCGTCGTTGGGAGCATGGAGCGAGACCGCCAGCGCGACGTTGCATTCCTCGGCGAGCTTGTACATCTGCGGCACCAGCCCCGACGTGCTCAACGTCACCCGTCGGCGCGACAGGTCGTACCCCAAATCGTCCGTGAAAACGCGCATGGCCGGCACGACGTTGCGGTAGTTGGCGAGCGGCTCGCCCATCCCCATCAACACGATATTGGTGATTCGCGAGGGCGCCTCGAGCTCGCGGTGCGCCAACCAGACCTGGCCGACGATTTCCGCGACGCTGAGGTTCCGATTGAAACCCTGCTGCGCGGTCGCACAGAAGGTGCAGTCCATCGCGCACCCCACCTGGCTGGAAATGCACAGCGTGCCGCGATCCGGCTCCGGAATGTAGACCGTCTCAATGCCCTGCACCGCGTCCATGCGCAACATCCACTTGCGGGTCCCGTCCGAGGAGCGCTGTTCGGCCACGATTTCCGGCACGGAAATCTTCGCCACCACGGCCAGCCGCGCACGAAAATCCGTGGCGAGGTCCGTCATCAGCGAGAAGTCGGCGGCGCCGCGGCGGTAGATCCACTTCATCAACTGACGCGCGCGAAACGGCTTCGCCGCCAAACGTTCGGCCACGAAGGCCTCCAATTCGGAGCGCGGCAAGCCGAGCAGATTCACGCGATCTTCGGCCACGTTGGTGTGTAGTCCTGATGCAGCCCCCCGCATACGCTAGCGCGTACGCGGGCAGACCTCAATTTCACGGAAGAAGTAGGCAATCTCGCGGGCCGCCGTCTCCGGCGCGTCCGAACCATGCACGATGTTCTCATCGATGCTGGTGGCAAGATCGGCCCGGATCGTGCCCTTGGCCGCTTTCTTCGGATCGGTGGCGCCCATGACCTCGCGGTTCTTGGCGATGGCACCCTCGCCCTCGAGCACCTGTATCATCACGGGACCGGAGGTCATGAACTTTACCAGGTCCTTGAAGAACGGCCGCTCGCGATGCACGGCGTAAAAGCCCTCGGCCTCGGCCTGCGACAACTGCACCATGCGAGCCGCGATCACCCGCAAGCCAGCTGCCTCGAATCGGCGATACACCTCGCCGATCAAATTACGGCCCACGCCGTCAGGCTTCACGATGGAAAGGGTACGCTCAATTGGCATGATGACCTCGGGTGCGTGGATGGGGAATCCGCCCCAAAAGGGGCTGACAAAGACCGCGAAGTGTACTGGAGAGGGGCCGTCCAGGCAATCAAGACGGGTGCCGAAGTCCCTGTATTGCTTGGAAAAACCGGACCCTGGGTGCAGGGGGCCCTCACCCTTATTATGCTCGCGTAGCGAGCAACTAACGGGCGGGCGCGGCGCCTAAATCAGACGTTGAAGCTCTCGCCGCAGCCGCATTCGCCCTTGGCCTTGGGGTTCTGGAACTTGAACGCCTCGTTCAAACCCTGCTTGACGAAGTCCACCACCGTTCCATCGATCAGCGGCAGGCTGGTCCTGTCGACCACCACCTTGACGCCGCGCGCTTCGAATACCGAGTCTTCCGGGCGAATTTCGTCGGCATAATTCACCACGTACGCAAATCCGGAACACCCGGTCTTCTTGATGCCGACACGTAGGCCGATGCCCGCGCCTCGCTTCTCCAGATGCGAACGGACCCGATCAGCCGCCGATTCCGTCAACAGTATTGCCATACCACGCCGCCCCTTGGGAATTCGCCTAAGACACAAACCACGCGGCTATACATAACATGCATGCCACCCCGCTGCACGGAACCGGAGCGCACTTTTTTGCATGAACTTATGCCGCTGTCTCCCGATATGGGGGCGATAGGGCCGCTATCCAGGCGTCTTCGACGATGAGGAGCCGGCCGAGCTTCTCGATCGGCACTTCAAACCGCTCGCGCAGCGCGTGGACACTCTCCGGCAGGACGGGCTCGGTGGGCCCGCCCACCGCCTTCTGCGCCACCCAGTCCGCCACCGCGATGACGTGCGGGCACGCATACGCCAGGAACCGCACCGCCTCGACCCTCGATTCCTGGTTGCGTGAGCTGATCCGCACGTCGAACTGCACCCAGGTGCCCTGAGCGCGGCTGCCGCCCGCACCGCGGCGCACTGCAGCACCCGAGAGAACCCCGGCGCACCGGGGGTTCTCGAAATGCCGCCAGGTTAAATCGCTGTAATTCATGAGGCGGTTCGAGGGCTCCCGGCCACCCTGCGGAGCCGCGTCACCGCCTCGCCGACCGCAGCGACGGCCGCGTCCACCTCCGCCTCGCTGGTGAAGCGCCCCAGCGAGAATCGAAGACTGCTTTCGGCCAGACGCTCGTCGCGACCCAGCGCCCGCAGGACATAGGACGGCTCCTGGTTGGACGAAGTGCACGCCGAACCGGTCGAGACGGCGATGAAGGGCCGCACCGCGGCGAGCAGGCTCTCTCCTTCGATGCCCTCGAACGAGACGTTGAGCAGTTGCGCCGCGGTATGTTCGGGCTCTCCGTTTCGCAGCACGCCCTTCAGGGACCCCAGGCCCCGCCACAAGCGTTCGCGGAGCAGCGCAACGCGCGCGGTCTCCGCGGCCTGTTCGGCAGATGCGAGTTCGAACGCCGCACCCATTCCCACGACCTGGTGCGTCGCCACCGTTCCGGACCGGAGATCTCGCTCCTGCCCCCCGCCGAACTGCAGCGCCTGCAACTGCACACCGCGGGTGCGCGATACGACGAGGGCGCCGACGCCCTTGGGACCGTAAGACTTGTGTGCCGACAGCGACAGCAAGTCCAGTCCCAGTCTTGCGAAGTCGAGCGGACACTTGCCGATGCTCTGCGCCGCATCCACGTGCAGCCGGACCGTGCCATGCGCCGCGCATACCGCCGCGATCGCGGCGATATCCTGGATGACGCCGATTTCGTTGTTGACGTGCATGATGGAGACCAGCACCGTATCGGGCTTGAGCGCCGCTGCGACCTGAGCGGGGTCGAGCAGTCCGCCGCTTCCGGGCTTAAGGTACGTCACGCTCCACCCGCGGCGCTCGAGCTCACGGCACGGATCGAGCACCGCCTTGTGTTCCGTGCGTGCCGTGACGATGTGTCTTCCGGTATCGCGTTGGTAAATGGCCACGCCGAATAGCGCGAGATTGTTCGCTTCGGTCGCCCCGGACGTCCACACGATGTCGGCAGGCGCGGCCCCGACGGCGGCGGCCACCCGCACCCGCGCCGCCTCCACCAAAGCCCTTGCCGCCTCTCCGTAATCGTGGCTCGTCGATCCTGGATTGCCGAACGCACCCTCCTGCGTGAGGCATTCGGCCATGCGCGCGGCGACACGCGGGTCCACCGGCGTGGTGGCCGCATAGTCGAGGTACACGGTCTTGCGCGACCCGGTCATTCGCGCTGCCGACGCGAGGACTGGCCGCGCCGGCCCTGCACGGCGCTCAAGATGCCGCGCAGGATATTGAGTTCATTGCGGTCGAGTTGCGCCCGGTTGAAGAGCCGCCGCAACCGGTCCATCAGATGTCCGGTCCGATCGTCGAAATCGATTTCGTTCAACACCTCGTGGAGGTGATTGTAGAAATGCTCCACATCGCCGGCCGGCGCCAGCGGGAGCTCCAACTGCGTCTCGGAGTGCGGCTGCTCGCGGGCCATGAAGAGTTCATAGGTCAGGAGTTGCACGGACATCGCGAGGTTCAGGGAACAATACTCGGGGTTCGCCGGAATGCGCACCAAGACATTGCAATACTGCAGGTCGTCGGTACCGAGGCCGTAACGCTCGGAACCGAACAACAACGCCGCCCGGTTCTCTCCCGGCAGCCCCGTGATTCGCGCCGCCACATCGCGCGGCGTAGTGAATTCCCAATAATACGATCGCGGCCGCGATGTCGTTCCCGCGATGAAGCCGCAGTCGCCGACCGCCTCCGACACCGTCGACACGACACGCGCATTCGCGAGGATATCGTCGGCTCCCGCCGCGAGCGCATTCGATTCCGCATGAGGAAATGACCGCGGCCGCACCAGCACCAGATCGGTGATTGCCATGTTTTTCATGGCCCGCGCCACCGAACCGATATTGCCCGGATGGCTCGGGTCGATGAGGACGATGCGAACGAGAGCGGTCACTCTGTTATTCTACCGCCCTCTTATGCAACCTCTCCTCAATATCGGCATGCGCGCGGCCCGGCGCGCCGGTGATTTGATCGTGCGCAGCCTGTCGCGTCTCGATTCGATCAAGATCGACACCAAGGGCCGCAACGATTTCGTCACCGACATCGACCGCAAGGCCGAAGCGGACATCATCGCCACCATCCGCCGCAGCCATCCGCAGCACGCGGTGCTCGGGGAGGAGTCCGGCCGCAGCGGCGACAGTGAATTCGTCTGGATCATCGACCCGCTCGATGGCACCACCAATTTCCTGCACGGCTTTCCGACGTTCGCCGTATCGATCGCCGTCGAGCACAAGGGCCGCCTCGAGCACGCCGTGGTTTACGATCCCATGCGCCAGGAATTCTTCACGGCGTCGCGCGGCGACGGCGCTCAGCTCGAAGGCAAGAAGATGCGCGTGAGTCCGCAGAGGACGTTGGAAGGATCGCTGATCGGCACCGGCTTTCCCTATCGCATGGACGCGGGTCACGTCGACGACTATCTCGCCATGCTGAAAGTCGTGATGGCGACTGCCGCGGGAGTGCGCCGGCCCGGCTCCGCTTCGTTGGATCTCGCCTACGTCGCCGCTGGCCGGATGGACGGCTTCTGGGAATTCGGTCTGAAACCCTGGGACACTGCGGCGGGGGTGCTGCTCATCCAGGAAGCGGGAGGCCGCGTCGGTACACCGACCGGGGCCGACTACGTGCTGGGTCCCAACATCATCGCCGGCAATCCCAAGGTCTACGAGGGCTTGGTCGAAGCCATCGGCCCGCTGACTCCCGCCGCACTGCGCGTCTAGCCCTTACGGCACCGCTTTGGCCGGCGCGGCGTGCGGCGAATCCGGTTCCGGTTCGCGCAACCGGCTATGCCTGTAGCCGTAGACGAAATACACGAGGATCCCGAGCGCGCTCCAAATCAGCAACCGCCACCAGGTCGCGGACGGCAGGGAATAGGCCATGCCCGAGCAGAAAATCACGCCCATGGGCGCATTGAACCACACCGCGCTCACGCGAAACGGCCGCGGCAGATCAGGTCGGGTGTAGCGAAGCACGAGCACGCCGAGACAGACGACGATGAAAGCGATCAGGGTCCCGATCGAAACCAGCTCGCCCAGGATGCCGATGGGCAGAAGACCCGCGAAAGTACAGGCCAGCGTGCCGGTAATGAGTGTGGCGATATGCGGAGTGCGGAATTTCGGGTGCACGGCGCCGAAGAATTTTGGCAGCAAGCCGTCATGCGCCATGGTGAGCCAAATGCGCGCCTGCGGAATGATCATGGTGATGATCACCGACGTCAGGCCGAACAGCGCGCCCCAGATCACCCAGCTCGAAAGCCACGTAAGCTGGGGGTGCGACTCGAGAGCGATCGCGACCGGCGCTGCGTCGTTCAATTGCTTGAACGGCACCAACCCGGTGAGCACACTCGACATCAGTACGTACAGCAGAGTGCAAATGGCCAGGCTGCCCAGCATGCCGATGGGAATGCCGCGCTGCGGATTCTTCGCCTCCTGTGCCACCGTGGAAACGCCGTCGAATCCTATATAGGCAAAGAAAATGATGGCGGACGCCTGGAATATTCCGCTCCAGCCGAACTCGCCGAACGTGCCGGTGTTCTTCGGAATGTACGGGACCCAATTGGCCGTATCGACAAACATGAAACCGAAGGCGATGACCGCGATCACGATGGCCACTTTGATCGCGACGATGACGGTATTCACCACCGCCGACTCCTTGATGCCCTTGTAGCAGAGCGCGGTCACCGCGGCGACGATGATGACAGCCGGTAAATTCACGAAGGCGCCCGTCTGGTGCACTTGAAAGCCCACATCCGCGGCCTCGAACGGCGCGGAACTCAGCGAATTCGGAATGAAGTTGATGCCGTAGTGGTCCAGCAGCTTGATGAAGTAGCGGCTCCAGCCGACGGCGACCGTGGAAGCAGCCATCATGTACTCGAGGATCAGGTTCCAGCCCACGAACCAGGCAATGAATTCGCCCAGCGTGGCGTAGCTATACGCGTAGGCGCTGCCCGCCACCGGGACCATGGCCGCGAATTCGGAGTAGCACAGGCCGGCGAACATGCACCCAAGGCCGGCGACGACGAAGGAGATCACGATGGCCGGCCCGGCATGTTGCGCGGCGGCGAGACCGGTGAGCACGAAAATCCCGGTGCCGATGATGCCGCCGATGCCGAAGGCGACCAGCGCCGGAATACCCAAGGCACGCTTCAGGCTCTTATCGGAAGCTTCCTTCTGGTAGGCGGCGATCGGCTTGGTTGCGAGCATCCCCTTGATATTCATGACATGCACCCGATGTAGCTAAAATTGACCGTACTGTAAGCCGGATGGCCCCGGATGCGCATTCCCTGACGCAACAAGCGCCGACTGTAGCGGCTTTCCCGCGCCGCATCCACAGGCTCCTTCATTTTGGCGAAGGCCGTCGGGCGGCGCGCGAGCACCGTCAGGCCCGGTCCTAGCCCCGCCGCCGCAAGCGTAAATTGAGCCACTCGGCCACGCTTGAGAAGGCCATCGCAAAATATAAATAGCCCTTGGGAATTTCCCATTCCAAGGACTCTGCGATCAACTCGCCCCCGACCAGCACCAGGAACATCAATGCCAGCATCTTGATCGTGGGGTGCCGGTCGATGAAGGTACTGACCGTCGACGAGACCACCATCATCACCAGGACCGAAGCCACGATGGCGGCCACCATGATTTCGATGCGGTTGGCCAGCCCGACCGCGGTGAACACCGTGTCCAGCGAGAACGCGATGTCGATCACGCCGATCTGCGCAATGATGAGCCAGAAGCTGTTCATCAGACCCTGCTTGCGGCCGGAAGTCTTGCCCGCGAGCATGTCGCGGATCTCCAAGAGGCTCTTGATGACCAGAAACGCGCCGCCGGCGAACAGCACCAGGCTGCGGCCGGAGATCGGCTGCCCAAGGACGGCAAACAGGGGAGCGCGAAGCGAGGCGAGCCATGTGATCGTAAACAGCAGCCCGATGCGCGTCAGCATGGCGAAGCCCAAACCCAACAGCCGCGCGCTCCTGCGCTCCGCGGGGGGGAGTCGGTCGACGAGAATCGCCAGGAAAATGATGTTGTCGATGCCGAGCACGATCTCGAGCGCAGCAAGCGTCAGGAAGGACAACCACGCCTGCGGATCTGAAAGCAGTTCCATCATCGAATGAACTCTATGGGTCGCAACTGCCGGGCGCAACCCACCCCGCTAGGGCAGGCCGTCGATTTCTTCCGGCTTCGTGAGCTTGCGCTCCATCAGGTCGTCCGTGCGGAGGCCAAAGTCGAGCGCCAGCGCCGCCGATATGTAGATCGAGGAATACGTGCCGGCAATGATGCCGATCACCAGCGCCGCGGAAAAGCCGTGCAGCGTCTCGCCGCCGAAAATCAACAAGGCGACGACCACCAGCAAGGTCACCAATTTCGTCATCAGCGTCCGGGACAGCGTTTGATTGATCGACTCGTCGATCACCTGCGCGATCGTGAGCTTGCGCGAGATGCGTGCCCGCTCACGGATTCGATCGAACACGATCACCGTGTCGTTCAAGGAGTAGCCGATGACCGCGAGAATCGCCGAAATCGCCGTCAGGTCGAAGGTCATCTGGGTGAGGGCAAAGAACCCGAGTACGCAGATCGGATCGTGCAGCACGGCGAGGATGGCGCCGCCCGCCAGCTTCAAGGTGAAACGCAGCAGCACGTAGATGGCGATGAGCACCAGCGTCGCCACCAGCGCCCAACCACCCTTGATGAACAACTCCTGGCCGACCTGCGGACCCACCACTTCGGTGCGCTGCAGTTTCACGCCCTTGTCCACGCCGGCGAACACTTCGAGTATCCGCGCGCCGATCTGGTCGCCTTTGGCGTTCGGATCCGGCGGCAGACGCACCAGGATATCCCGTGAACTGCCGAAGGCCTGTACCTGCGCGGCTTCGACGCCGGCCTTGGTCAACGATGCACGAAGCTGTTCGATGTTCGGCGCCTGGGGGAAGTTGGTCTCCACCACCACGCCGCCCGTGAAGTCGACGCCGAGATTCAATCCCCGCACCCCAACCAATGCCAGCGACGCCACGATCAACGCCGCCGACAATCCGTACCACACCTTGCGGGTGTTCATGAACGGGAAGCGCGTTACTTTGTGAAAAAATTCCATTCTCAAATCCTCGGGCCGGAAGGGAGTCCCCGGCCCTGCATTTCCTCGTTAAATCGACAGGCGTTCGACCTTGCGCTTTCCGCCGTAAATGACCTGGACCAGGGCGCGGCTGCCCATCAGCGACGTGAACATCGAGGTCGCGATGCCGATGACCAGCACCACCGCGAAACCGCGGACGGCGCCTGCGCCGAACAGCCACAACACCAGGCCCGCGATCAAGGCGGTCACGTTGGAGTCCGCGATCGCGGAGAACGCGCGGTCAAAACCCGCCGTGATGGCCGCGCGCGGCGACACGCCGTTGCGCAGCTCCTCGCGGATGCGCTCATAGATCAGGATGTTCGCATCGACCGCCATGCCGACGGTGAGCACCACCGCCGCGATGCCGGGCAGCGTCAACGCCGCTCCCACCAAGGAGAGGAACGCCGTGAGCAAGACCACGTTGGCAACGAGCACGACGTCGGCGATCAAGCCGAAGGCTTTGTAATAGATCGCCATGAAGACGAAGGCGGCCAACATGCCGAACACCATCGCGTTGCGGCCCTTGTCGATGTTGTCCTGACCCAGGCTGGGTCCGATGGCGCGTTCTTCGACTGCGGACAACGGCGCCGCCAACCCACCCGCACGCAGCAGCAGCGCGAGTTCCCGGCCCTCGATCGGATTGACGCCCGTGATCTGGAAATTATTGCTGAATACGCCGCGGATCGTGGCGCGGTTGATCACCTCTTCGGTGGTCCGATCGACGTCCTGTCCTTGCGCGTTCTTTTCCCGCGAGCGGTCGATGAAGACCACCGCCATCAGGTGGCCGATGTTCTCCTGGGTATTCTTCAGCATCTTCGCGGCACCGCGGCTGTCGAGCCCCACCGACACGGCAGCGCCCTCCTGCGTGTTGGGCTGGAACGATGCGTCGGTGAGCTGGTCTCCCGTTACCACGACCTCGCGCTTGAGCAGCACCGGCTGCTTCTCCCGGGTGTAGTACAGCTTTGAACCCAACGGCACGTGCCCTGTGGCCGCGGCCTCCAGCGGATTGCCGTTCTCATCGACCATGCGGAATTCCAGGGTCGCCGTCTTGCCGAGGATTTTCTTGACCTCCGCGGAGTTCTGCAGGCCGGGCAATTGAATGGCGATGCGATCGACGCCCTGACGCGCAACCTGGGGCTCCGAAACCGCAAGCTCCGGACTGTTGAGCCGGTTGCGCAGAATGACGATGTTCTGCTGGACGGCGTAGTCCTCGCGCTCCTTGATCTGCTGCGGCGTCAGCTTCAGCTCCAAGGCCGGCGCGCCGTCGACCGTCGCGTCGGTCAGGGACAGATTGCGGCTATCGGCGAGGATCGCGACCTTTCCCTTGGCGAAGCTGTCGGCGTCGCGGAACAGAACGCGCACGCGTTGGGTGGGGTAATCCACCTGCACGTCTTGATAGGGGATCCGGGCATTGCGCAGCGACGCGCGGAAGTCCTGTTCGTAGTGATCGAGTTGCTGTCTCACGGCTCCCTGCACGTCCACCTGGTATACCAGATACACGCCGCCGCGAAGGTCCAACCCCAGCTTCAAAGGGCTCAGGCCCAGGTTGCGCATCCACTCGGGCACACGCGACGCCTGCGACAGCGCGATGGTGAACTGATTGGTGCGCGCTTCGCTGATGAGATCGCGCGCCTTCAATTGATCTTGCTTGCTGGCGAAGCGCAGCGTCAGGCGGCCCTGATCCAGGAAGGAGCCGGTCGGCGTCACGCCCTTGTCCTTGAGGAGCTGCTCGACGCTCGAGCGGTCGCTTGGGCTGACCACGGCCCGATCGCGGGCCAGCTGCAGCGCACTTTCCTCGCCGAAGAGGTTCGGCAGCGCCAGGAGGATCCCTAAAATCAACACGATCGCAACCAGTGCGATCTTCCAGCGCGGATAGGAAATCATGCGCTCTTGACCGTGCCCTTGGGCAATACCTGCGCGATCTGGAACTTCTGCAGCTTGACGTTGACGCCGGCAGCGATTTCCAGCGTCAGGAATTGCTCGCCGACTTCGACCACCTTGCCGAGGATGCCGCCCGTGGTCGCGACTTCATCGCCGGCCGCCACCTTGGAGAGCATCTCCTTCTGTTCCTTGGCACGCTTGTTCTGCGGTCGGATGAGCAAGAAATAGAACACCACCAGCAGCAGCACCGGCAGCATCAGGGCGCTCAGTATGCCTTGGCCGCCGGCCCCACCGGCCGCCTGCGCATGTGCTGAATTTATGAAGAAATCCATAGAGTTACATCCCATTTCTTGCGGCGAACGCCGCGACGCAAAGCCGCGTAGTATACAGCAGCCGGCCGCAAACTCCTCGCGGCGTTCGGTATTCTGCGAGGAGCCGCGCTTCGGATCAGGCCGGGCCGCGGTCCTTCCGCGCGTAGAACTCCTTCGCGTAAGCCTCGAAACGGCCCGCGTCGATGGCGTCCCGGATCTCCGCCATCAGGCGCTGGTAGAAATGAAGATTGTGCACCGTGTTGAGGTGCGCCCCTAGTATCTCATTGCATTTGTCGAGATGCCGGAGGTAGCTGCGGCTGAAATGGCGGCAGGTATAGCAACCGCAACCCGGCTCGATCGGATTGGTGTCCTTCTGGTGTATCGCATTGCGGATATTGAGCACACCCGACCGCGTGAACAAATGCGCATTCCGAGCGTGCCGCGTGGGCATCACGCAATCGAACATGTCGATGCCGCGCCGGACCGCTTCGAGGATGTCCTCCGGTCTGCCCACGCCCATGAGATAGCGCGGTTTGTGCGTCGGCATGCGCGGCATCAAGCCGTCGAGCACCCGGATACTCTCGAAGGCGGGCTCTCCGACCGCGAGGCCGCCGACCGCAAGTCCCTCGAATCCGATGTCCTCGAGGGCGGCCAGGGACCGCAGGCGAAGGTCGTCGTAGACGCCGCCCTGCACGATCCCGAACAAGGTACCCGGCGGCTCGGTCTCGTAGTATTTCCGGAAGCCGCGCGCCGCCCAGCGCATCGACAATTCCATCGACGCTCGCGCCTCAGGCAGGGTAGCCGGATACGGCGTGCATTCATCGAAGCTCATGGCGATATCCGACTTGAGCGTGCGCTGAATGCGCATCGACTCCTCAGGCGACAGGAATACCGGCGCACCATCCACCGGAGAACGGAAGCGCGCGCCCTCCTCCGTGATTTTGCGCATTTCGGCGAGGCTCCACACTTGAAAGCCGCCGGAATCCGTCAGTATCGGCCGATGCCACTGCATGAAGCCATGCAGCCCCTGATGGGCCTCGATCACCTCCAATCCGGGACGAAGGTAGAGGTGAAAGGTGTTGCCGAGGACGATCTGCGTGCCGATGCTGTCGAGGTCCGCCGGCGTCATCGCCTTGACCGTTCCGTACGTCCCAACCGGCATGAAGGTCGGCGTATCCACGGTACCGCGTACGAACCCCAGGCGCCCGCGCCGTGCCGCGCCGTCCTCACGCAACAACTCGAAACGCATCCGGCTCATGCACCCTCCAGCGCGGGCCCAGCGGGCGTGAGGAACATGGCGTCCCCGTAGCTGAAAAACCGATAGCGCGCCGCAATTGCGTGTGCATAGGCCGCGAGCAGGGTCTCCCGCCCCACGAAGGCAGCACATAACATCAAGAGCGTCGACTCCGGCAGATGAAAATTGGTCACCATGGCATCCACGATTCGAAACTTGTCCCCGGGCTTGATGAACAGGCGCGTCGCGCCCTTGTAGGGCTGGAGCCGCCTCCCCGCCGCCGGCGCTGCGGTATCGGCAGGGCGAGCGGCAGCGGCCGTTTCCAGGCTTCTGACGACCGTCGTGCCCACCGCGATAACGCGGCCGCCGGCCGCGTGCGCGGCGTTGATCGCGCCGGCCGTGCTCTCGGGCACCTCGAGGTGTTCTGCATGCATGATGTGCCGCTCCAACTCCTCCACGCGCACCGGCTGAAAAGTACCCGCCCCGACGTGCAGCGTAATAAACGCATGCTTGACTCCCCGCGCGTCGAGGGCGGCGAAGGTATCCGCATCGAAATGCAGACCCGCGGTGGGCGCCGCCACCGCACCGGAGTTGCAGGCAAACACCGTTTGATAGCGCTCGCGATCGGCGGGTTCCGGTGCCCGGTCCACATAGGGCGGCAGCGGCATGTCGCCGTGGCTCTCGAAATAAGGCAGCACCGGCACGGAGAATTCGAGGCGGAACAACTCGCCCTCGCGGTCCAGCATGCGCGCTGCGGCGCCGCCGGGCAGCGACACCCGCGCTCCCGCCTTCAACCCCTTGCTGGCCCGCGCATGCACCAGCGCGGTGGTGGGACTAAGCGCTCGTTCGAGCAGGATTTCGATCTTGCCGCCGCTCTCCTTCTGTCCGTGAATCCGCGCCGGCACGACGCGCGTGTCGTTGAACACCAACAGATCCCGCGGTGTCAACAACGATGGCAAATCGCGGAACGCAAGGTCTCGATGCAGGCCGCTCGCGCCATCGAGCGCCAACAGGCGGCTGGCGGAACGCTCCTCGGTCGGGCGCTGGGCAATGAGATCCGGAGGAAGATCGTAGTGAAAGTCCGTGCGCTGCATGTGTCGAACCAATACTACCCTGGTCATTCTTTCCAGGGCGCCGATCGCATATACTGGGGGATCTGGCCTGCCCGGATGGCGGAACTGGTAGACGCGCCGGACTCAAAATCCGGTGGTGGTGACACCGTGTGGGTTCGATTCCCTCTCCGGGCACCAGACTCTCTAAAATTATGGACGCGCTTTGAATTTCTGCAGCAACTGCGGCTCACCCGTCATATCGAAGATACCGGATCGGGACCATCTGCCCCGCTTCGTATGCACAAGCTGCGGCGTGATTCATTACAAGAATCCGCTGTTGGTCTTGGGGTGCGTGCCTCAGTGGGAAGACAAGATCCTGCTGTGCAAGCGCGCCATCGAGCCGCGCATGGGGTACTGGACGGTGCCGGCAGGCTTCATGGAGAACGGCGAGACCATGCAGCACGCGGCCTCCCGCGAATGCTACGAAGAGGCGCTCGCCAAGGTGGAGGTGGGCTCGCTCCTGGCGGTGGTCAACGTCACCCACGCCGCCCAGGTGCACGTCATGTTCCGTGCCCGGCTGCTGGCGCCGGAATTCGCGCCCGGCGCGGAAAGCCTGGAGGTCGGCTTGTACACCGAGGCCGAGATTCCGTGGGGCGAACTGGCGTTTCCGAGCGGCGACTTCACGCTGCGGAGGTTCTTCGAGGACCGCGCCGCGGGGCGCGAGGCTCATCACTTCGCGGAGCTGACGCGGCCGTTGAAGCCCTAGGAGCCTGTCTGAGTATTTCCCGTGAGCCGCGTTGGCAAGGAGAGGGAGCGGATGCAAGGCGCGCGGCGCGGCCCGTGGTGGGTACCACGGGCAAGCCGTGCAACGC
>Ga0179587_10000126_pt1 | contig 32382 bp, 17 predicted proteins | sample CZODoug2_1_08_16_FD_185932 | JGI IMG/M metagenome (GOLD analysis project Ga0179587, IMG submission 185932) | Vadose zone soil fungal communities from Angelo Coast Range Reserve, California, USA - CZODoug2_1_08_16fungal | ecosystem: Environmental > Terrestrial > Soil > Vadose zone | place: USA...
CCGCTGGTGAACGTGAATGGCGAAGTGGTGGGAGTGAACACATTTATCCTGTCGCAATCGGGAGGAAACGAAGGCCTGGGCTTCGCGATTCCGAGCAGGGTGGTCGAGGCGGCGTTTCAGCAATTGCGCAAGTATGGCCATCTGCACCGCGCGGAGATTGGCATTGGAATTCAGACGATTACGCCCACGATGGCGGCGGCATTAAACCTACCGCGCAAGTATGGGGTGGTGATTTCCGACGTGAAGCCGGGGAGCACGGCCGAAGGCGCGGGAGTACAAATCGGAGACGTGCTGGCTGGTATCGACGGAAGGGCGGTGGACAATCTGCCGTTCGTGGCGTTTCATTTCTTGTCGATGGAGACCGGCGACAAGGTTCACCTTGATCTCCTGCGCGGGAAAGACCGCTTTGCCCTGGATGTGAAAGTCATGGAACCGCCGCACGATATGGATCAAATCGCGGCGCTTGCCGATCCGGAGAAAAATCTTGTGGCGACGCTGGGGATTGTCGGGGTGGAGATTGACAAGAAAATCGCGGCCATGGCGTCGGACTTGCGCGACCCGTTTGGGATTTTGGTGGCGGCGCGAGCAGCGGGCGCGGGCGTGGAAGTGCCGCTGAACGCTGGAGACGTCATTCGCACGTTGAACGGGCAGCCGATGACGACGCTCGACCGCTTGCGGAGTACGCTCAAGGCGTTGCCACCGGGAACGCCGGTGGCGTTACAGATCCAACGGGACCAGAAGCTACTGTTCCTGGCGTTCATACTCGACCAGCCGTGAAGAAGGCAGAAACCAGAAACTAGAAATTGGAGAAGCGAAGAGAAGAGAGATTTCATCCCGCGAAATTCGCGGGATGGTGCAGAGGTCTCACTTCACAGGCCGACCGTTTCGCGGGAGCGAAACGGGAAGAAGAAGTCGGCCTGCTCCGTTCGAAATGACAGTGTGGGTTAAGACGGGCGGGGCAAGCCCCGCCACTACAAAATACCAACGCGTACGGTCTGAAGACCGGGAAAGCACCATACCAAAGCTTACAGGTGCTTGAAGACGTGGGCGATTTTCTTGCCGGCTTCTTCGGTGTAATAGACGGTGACGTGCTCGCCCTTCTTGGCGCCGAGGGCGGAATAGCGGCCGACGGTTTTGCCGGTATCCACAGTGGCATGCCCGGAAACTTCGAAGGCTTCCTTTGTGCCATCCGCGGTTTTCACGGCGACGGTTTTCGTGCCCTTGCCGACGTCCTCGACTGTGCCTTCGGTGGTATGGACGGTTTTATCGCCGAGCCACTCGACGGAATGGGCGGTCTTGCTGGCGCCTTCGCCCGTAGCGTGGACGATGACATGCCCGCCTTCTTTGCCGACGAGATCGGCTCCCTTGGCGGCATCCTTGAGGCCGTGGACGGTGGTCTTCTCGGTGAACTTGACGGTTTCGACGGTGCCGTCAACAGTTTTCACGGCGACAGTTTTCGCGCCGGCATCGACTTTCTCGACGGTGCCGGTGATGACGTGGGTCGGATTCTGGCCGCGGGCCAAAGTGAAAGCGAAACAGGCGGCGAAGATCACCAGGACTGCCCGTAGGTGGACTTGAAAAGAGCTGGATCGCATGGATCCTCCTTGAAGTGTAGGAGGGCTGGAATGTCCCCGTCCCATTATAGAGAAGTGCAGAGTTCGAATACAGGGCGCCCGGAATCAGTGAGGCCGCAGAGAGGATAAGCGGGGAGTAGGTCATGACGCGCGCAACGCTGAGTTATGCCGGGAGCGCGGCGATGTGTTAGTGTAATTTTCCCAAATTTGCGAAGAGGAAGAGATGGCTAAACCGAAGGTGTTTGCAACCCACAGCTTGTTCGAGGCCGCGCGAAAAATTCTGCAAGAAACCTGCGAAGTGGAATACTGGGCAAAACCGGAACGTCCGCCGCGGGAAGAAGTTTTGCGGCGATTGAAAGATAAAGAGGGGCTGATTTGCCTGCTGACCGAGAAAGTGAACGAGGAACTGCTGAAGGCGGCGCCGAAACTGCGCATTGCGGCGAACGTGGCCGTGGGGTTTGACAACATCGACGTGGCGGCGTGCACGAAGCGAAACGTGGCGGCAACGAACACGCCGGGTGTGCTGGATGAAACGACGGCGGATTTTGCGTGGACGCTGATGATGGCGGTGGCGCGTCGGCTGAGCGAAGGCGAAGCGCTGGCGCGTTCAGGGAATTGGAAACACTGGGACCTGGATCAACTGGTGGGGACAGACGTGTGGGGAAAGACGCTGGGGATTGTGGGGTTCGGACGGATTGGGAGGGCGGTGGCACGCCGGGCGAGCGGTTTCCAGATGAAGGTGATTTACACAGATGCGGTGCGCGCCGACGCCGGGATGGAGAAGGAGTTGAAGGCGGAGTTCCGGGACATGAATACGCTGCTGGCGGAGAGTGACTTTGTCAGCGTGCACGTTCCGCTGCTGCCGGAGACGCGAGGATTGTTCGATGCGGCGAAATTCCAACGGATGAAGCCGACAGCGTTTTTGATCAACACTTCGCGCGGGCCGGTCGTGGATGAAGCGGCACTGGTGGCGGCGCTGGAAGCCGGGAAAATTGCGGGGGCGGGACTGGACGTCTATGAAAATGAACCATTCATTCATCCCGGCCTTAAACGCGCAAACGTGGTGCTGGCGCCGCACATTGCGTCGGCGTCCTTAGAGACGCGTACGAAAATGGCGTGCATTGCGGCGGAGAATGTCGTCGCATTGTTTACGGAGCAACGGCCGCCGAACATGTTGAACCCAGAAGTTCTAAAGACACCATAGCGAAACTCCAGGCACACCCCTCATGGCGCAATTGAAGCAGCTTGCCCGGAAGATTTTCCACGAAACGCTGGCGGCCATCGATATTCCCGCGACCATGCAGCGCAAGCTGCTGCGCAAGGGCGCGGTGCTGGTGTGCGGTGAGACGAAAATAGATCTGGGTGATTTCGAAAAATTGCGCGTGGTGGCGATCGGTAAAGCGGCGCACGCGATGGTGGATGGGCTGGAACTGGTGTTGTCGCCATTTTTGAGGATTGAGGGCGTGGTCTCGGCGCCGACACCAGCGCGGAGACCAGTGCCGGGAATGAAGTATTTCATTGGAGGCCATCCCGTGCCGAACGCCGAGAGCTGGAAGGCGGCGGAGGCGATTTTAGCGCTACTGAAAAGATGCGATGAAAAGACGCTCGTTTTCTTTCTCCTTTCGGGAGGTGGGTCGGCACTCGTGGAACTGCCGCTGGACTCGCGGCAAACCCTTGAAGATGTACAGAAACTGCACCGAACGCTGGTGAGCTGTGGCGCGCCAATCGATGCAATCAATACTGTCCGAAAACACCTCTCCGCTGTGAAAGGCGGCCGGCTGGCGGCGGCAGCGCAGAACGCGACCAAGATCACGCTGGCGGTCAGCGATGTTCCCGTGGGAAAGGAGTCGGCGCTGGCGTCGGGGCCGACTTTGCCTGACCCCACTACAGTTGCCGACGTGAAGCGCATTGTCGCCGAGTACTCGCTTCAGGAAAAGTTTCCGACGGCCCTGCAGGCTTGGCTCGACAAAACGACAATGCCCGAGACACCGAAAGCCAATGACGCCGTATTTCGAAATTCACATTTTTTGCTGCTGCTGGGGATGGATGACCTGTTTCATCCCGCGCATCACGCGGCGGAAGCGAACGGATTTATCGCTTGCTGTGACAATGCGACCGATGACTGGCCGGTGGAGAAAGCGACGGAGAACCTGCTGGAGCAGTTGGAGGCACTGTGGAAGACACATGCGGGGCACCGGGTTGCCCTGATTGCGGATGGAGAGGTGAGTTCGCCTGTTACCGGAAATGGAATTGGCGGGAGGAATTCGGCATTCGTGCTGGCGTGTGTGGAAAAGATCGCCGGGAAGAAAATTGCGGTGCTCAGCGCTGGTACGGATGGCGTCGATGGAAACAGTCTGGCTGCCGGAGCGGTGGCGGACGGAGAGACGCTGGCTCGGGCACGTGCGATGGGGCTCGATCACGCGGATGCGTTCCGGCGAAGCGATGCGTTCACTTTTTTTTCGAAGCTCGAGGACGCGATTGTTACCGGGCCGACGGGGAACAATCTCCGTGACCTGAGGATCTTGATCGCGGAACCGTAGGAAGAGCAATTTTCTGACAAAGACTTAACATCGAGAGCGCAGAAGAAGTGGAGAAAGAGTAGGCGGACTGAAGTCCGCCCCTACACGGAACATCCGCCGCTCACGGCTTGGGGGTCGGCAGACGCTTCTCCATGGATTTAAGCCGCTCGCTCATTTCCACTAGCAGGCGCTCAAGCTTTTCGAGCCGCTGATCGGTGGTGAGTTCTTCGCCAGCGGCACCATAGGCGAACTCTTCGTCGCCTTCTCCGGTACTGGGATTTGCGCTCGGCTTTCCGTCCGCTGGTTTCTTCAGTCGCGCGATCTGTCCTTTAATCATGGGGGCCATTTCGATGCTGAGGTCGTCGCTCTTCAGCAGAGCTTCGAGCGCGGGAATTGCTGTGGCATCGCCACGTCCGCCGAGCGCATAGATCGCGGCCATGCGAACGGGAAAGTGCGGTTCGGTAAGATAAGCGGCAATCTGTTTCGTGATGTCCTTGTTATCCTTCTGGAGACGCGCAAGGCTGTTGATGGCCGCCATGCGCGAGTCGATGGGCTTGCCTGCGGCCGACCACTGCAAAAGAACTGGCACAGCTTTATCATCCCCCAGCGAACCGAGCGCGCGAAGAGCGGCGTTACGCAGGAAGCCATCGGGCGAGTCGCCCGTGACGGCGGCTTCGAGCGTCGCGAGAGTCTTGAGCCCCTTAAGCCGTCCAAGCGCTTGCAGCGCAGCGGCACGGGCACGATAGGAATCGTCCTGTTTGGCGATAGCATAGAGCTTCTCTGCAACGGCCGTGTCATCTTTGAAATTGCCTAGTGCGCTGACGATGCGGCTCCGGACCCAGGCCTTATCGCTCGAATCCAGCGAGGTGAGAAGCAGCTTGGAAGAGGAAGGGCCGCCCATCTGCCCTATCGTGTCGGCTGCCGTGGCACGAACTCCCCAAGCCTTGTCGCTTCGCAGTGTCTCCCCAAGGGCAGCGACGACTTCTTCGTCGTTCTTCATGCTGCCAAGCGCAACGGCAGCGTCGGCGCGATCGGCAAGCTCCGTGGCGTTCTTCAGTTGATACAGCCATTCTTTCTTTTCTTTGTGAAATTCAGCCGACTTGAGGAGGTGGCCGCCCTTATCGAAAAGGACCATCAACGGAGCTGATTCTGCAGGTAAAGGAAAAGTCTGTTTGTCCCTCGAAACGGTAACGTTGTAGAGCTTGGGTCCCGTGGCGGTGGTGATTTCGACTTCGACTGGGACGCGGAAGAGGCCAACGCGGCCTTCGATCTTTTGAGTCTGTTTGACGCTCAGCATTACTTGATGCTTCTCGTTGTCGTAGGTGTAGCTCAAGTCAAATTTCGGCGCGCCTGCTCCGTACAACCATTGGCTGAAGAATTGGTCGACATTGGTATGGGTGGTTTCTTCGATAGCCTTGGCGAGATCCGCGGTAACAACGTTCTTGCCGCGATTCACTTCCAGATAGTGTTTGATGCCGCGGTTAAAGGCGTCTTCACCGATCTGGTGGCGCAGCATGTACAATACCCAGCCGCCTTTACCGTAAGCGTTGCCGTCGAACTCGCTGGAATCGTCGAAGTCGTGCCGCACGATCGGCTTGTTCCACAAGTTGCCACTTCTGAACCATTCGCGCGCGTTGTTCCAACGTTCGTAATCGGCTTGATCCTTGCCGAAGTGCGCTTCGGTCCATACTGCTTCCAGAAATGTCGCGAACCCCTCGTTGAGCCAGATGTCGCCCCAATCCTTGCAAGTGACGAGGTCGCCGAACCACTGGTGCCCGAGTTCGTGAGAGATCAAGTCGTCTTCGCCGGTGAAATATTCGGGAGCCAGCTTGGGATGAACCAGCGAAGTGCTGATGTTGGTGGTGGCGCTGGAATTTTCCATGCCACCGGCGACGAAGTCATCCACCATGACTTGTGCGTATTTTTCCCAGGGGTAATCGACGCCAAATTTCTTGCTGAACAGCTCCATCATTGCCGGAGTGCGGCCGTAGTTGATGGGAAGTCGGTCGCCGCGTCCCTTAGGCGCGTAGTAGGTAACGGGGATGCCGTGCCAGGACTCTTTCACTTCATCAAATTCACCGGCAACCACGGTGATCAGGTAGGTGGAACTGGGTACGGACTCTTTCCAATACCAGGTCTTCAAACCTTTGCCGGCATCGGTGACGCTCATGAGTTTGCCGTTGGAAACGGTAATCCAGGATGCGGGAACCGTAAGAATCGTTTCGGTGGTAAGCCGGTCGTTCGGGTAGTCGTACGTCGGGAGGTAGTAATGTGTATCCTCTGATTCGCCTTGAGTCCAGATTTGGCTCGGCCGGTCCGGATAATCCTTGTCCGGCAAAATGAAGTACATTCCCTTTGTGGGCCTGCCCTCATACCGGATCGTGATTTCAAATTTGTCTCCGGTCTTAGCCTCGGCAGCGAGGGGAATGATCAACTTTTCCGCGGTGGTCTCAAATTTTGCGGCCGCCTTGTTGACGATCACTTTTTGAATAGTGAGTCCGGCTGAGTCGAAAACGATTTTCGCAGTGCCATCGCGAAGAATGGATAGCGAGTGCGTGACTTCACCGAGAACCTTTTTCTGCTCAAGGTCAAAGCGCAGCGAAATTTTGGAATGCTGCAGATCATAATCGCGGCTGCGAGCGTAAGGCTCATCGGCGGGGAGCTGTGGCGCGGCAATGAAAATCGCCAGCATTGCCGGGAGCGCAAGAAACACCGGACGACTGCGACGGTGATTGGCGTGGCGAAGGGATTCCCTGATCATTCTGCTTTGCTCCTGTGAATGGTGTGTCCTGCCCGCTCCAGCGCGGCGATGGCCGCCGTTAATGTTTCGGAAGCGATGAGCAGGTAGTCCGTGTCAAACGTCGAAACGGCAAACAAACTGATTTTTGCTTCGGCGAGCGGCGTTGCCAGCGCAGCTAGCACTCCGATTTCCGACAAAACGAAGGGTCCATGAACTTTCAAGACTCGCCAACCCGGTTGGGACTGCACGCCCACGGGAACGCGGGAAAGTTCTGTGACGATTGAGAGTTCGTCGCCAGTGCGCGTGACGGAAAAGAATGGGCCTTGCGTCGCCCAGACAGGAATAGGCGAACCGGCGTCCAGCCGGGAGATGGCGAAGCGCTCGGACAACAAGGTGAGTTCAAGATGACGGGTCGCGGCGGCCATTTAGGGCTAGAGCAAACTCCTAACCAGGCCACCGTCAACAGCGATGGAGGTGCCGTTCACATAGCTGGCACGTTCCGAAGCGAGAAACGCCACGACCGCGGCAAATTCCTGCGGCATTCCAAGGCGGCCAGCTGGGATCTCGCGTTCCCAACCAGCAAAAACTTCTTCGGGCTTTGAACCCGTGCGCGCAGAGATGGTGGAGGCAAGTCCATCGAGGCGAGCGGTGCGCGTATAGCCCGGGCAAACATTGTTTACGGTGATGCCATCGGCGGCATACTCATTGGCCAGCGTGCGCGCCAGCCCGGTCACCGCGGCGCGGATCGAATTCGAGAGCAGCAGGCCGTCGACGGGCTGCTTGACCGCCGAGGAGGTAATCGTAATCAGACGTCCCCACTTATTCTTCTGCATACGCGGCAGAGTTTCCTTTGCAAAATAGATGGTGCTCATCAGAAGCTGGTCGAGGGCAGCGCGCCAGGCTTCCTGCGGGGTGTTCTTAAACAAGTTAGACGGAGGACCGCCGGAATTGGTAACGCAGATGTCCAGGCGGCCAAAACGGGTTTCCACGGCGGAAACAAAGTCAGTAACCTCCCTCGAATCAGTTACATCCAGTGCTCTGCAAAACACTTCGCGGCCAGTGGCCTTCTGAATTTGCCTTGCGGTTTCTTCGAGCGTGCTTGCGGTGCGCGCGCAAATAGCGACGTAGGCGCCTTCGCGGGCGAGTTCTTCCGCCGCAGCGCGGCCTAGTCCTTTACCGGCCGCCGCGACAATAGCTACGCGTCCTGTAAGCCCCAGATCCATTCCACCATCCCATTCAAACTTTCAATCGTCTCGCGATTCGCATGAACCGTCAATTAGCGCTCCTCTTTTTGCGGACACGAATCTGGCTTGCACAAGCTACATTGCGCGACTCGCGGAAAGACCGTTTCGACAGAGGATCCTCCCGGAATTCCCTGTTTCCGGAGCGCGTGCCCTTTGATGAAGGCGGTGGGCTTAATGAATTCGCTTCAATTCCTCGCGAAGGCGCTCGATGGCATGCAACAAACCTTCGATCTCGGCGGCATCAGGGTGGATGGTTTGGGCCTGAAGGTCGGCGACGAGCGCCTCGTAGAGCTGCGTCCCGCGGCGGATTCGCTCGGTCACAAGCAACGGGATTACGGTTGCCGTATCCCGCTTCAGCACCTGTCTCTCCTTCCATTCCTGAACGGCCCATGCTGTCTTACGGATATGATCCACGGCGTCTCGGAATTCGCGCAGCACGTAGGGATCAATTTCGCCTGATTTTATGCCGTGCTCCAGCTTCAACAGTTCTTCCGTTGACTTCCTCAACTGAAAGGTCAGTCCCCAAAATTCTTCCATAGGCGGAAGGAGCTCTACGGCAACCCCCAAGGGGGCATCCTGTGAAGATCGTCGAATGCCGGATACTCGTGCCTTTGCCTTATTCCCGGATATTAAATTCGTCAATTCAAGTTCCGTCCCATCGGTCGGATACCTTTCCGTCTCCATGAACTCCAGGAAGCCGCCGTGTAGATTTGCTTCTCTCGCTTGCGCATGCGCTGAGTATCGCTCGCCGCTCGGACCCCGCCAATTCATGTGAATCGGAATGACGAGGTGATAGCGATCGCTCCTCCTTCGTTCTTTCTCAATTCTTGTTCCGCTCGAGTCGTGCGCACCAGTAGACACAGCCGTGGATGCCCCCCGGCATGTTTTACCACGCCTGCGGGCAGTTCATCCAGTCCCGTTAGCCTACCGGCGTCGAGACAGGACGTTTATTCCGTGACCCGGGCGTTTGGGCGAAAACTCTTTGCGCAAAACCGTCCACCGCACTAAGATGCAGGCAATCACCAGCGCGTGGAGGTTCCCTATGCGAAAAACTAGGTTGTTGAGTGGTGTGTTATTTCTGCTGGGCTGGTCGGCAGGTCCTTTGTTCGGTCAGCAGATCGGCAAGTTTGTTCCCATTCAAGCAGGGTCCGAGGTGGATCACGCGTTGACGGAGATCAATGCCGCGACGGACCCGGCGCAAAAACTGGCGCTCATCGACAAGTTCGCGGCGGGACCGGGCAGCGAAGGCGACAATCCCATCCTGGCGCATGGTCTCTACGTCGACTACTACATCGCGCAGAAGAATTACGACAAGGCGCTTGAATACGGGGACAAGCTCTTCGCTTTAGACCCGGATAATTTTCAGAACGCCATGAACATGATCCGCGCCGCCTCGGAAAAGGGAGATTCCGAACGCGTGGTCGGGTACGGGGAGAAAGCCCAAGGGATCCTGAAGCGCTACAAAGAAGCCCCCGCCCCTGCAGGCACGCAGCCGCAAGTCTGGGATGACCAGAAAGCCAAAACCCTGGAGAGCAACAAGGATGGCATCGCCTATATTCAACAGTTGGTCTACAACGCCGCCCTTAGGGCTAAGGAGGCGGGGAAACGTGCGGGGCTGCTGACTCGCTTTGCGCAGATTTTCCCTGATTCACCGTACGCGAATCAGGCTCTCGGTGTGGCCGCGACGTCTTATCAGCAGGCGCAGAACGCGCCAAAGATGCTGGAAGTGGCGAACGGACTCCTGGCGAAAGATCCAAACAATTTGGGAATGCTGCTGCTGCTCTCCGACTATTATTGCGACAAGCCCGATCAACTCGGGAAAGCCGAAACGTATGCGAAAAAGGCTATTTCAGCGCTGGATGCCGCCACTAAGCCGGAGGGTGTGACCGACGAGCAATGGGCACAGCAGAAAGGCCTGCAGAAAGGTCTGGCACTAAGTTCCTTGGGCCAGGTGAACATCGGAAAAAAGGACAACGCCCAGGCAGCGGAGAATCTGAAGGCGGCGGCGGCTCTGCTGAAGCCCGATGACGGAAGCTACGCGCGAAATCAATATCGTTTGGGATTTGCGCTGCTGAATCTGAAAAGAAATGCCGAAGCCAAAGAGGCATTCACCCAAGCGGCTTCGGTGAGCAGTCCCTACAAAGCGCTCGCGCAGGAGAAATTAAGAGCCAGCGCTGGACCAGCGGCGCGAAAGAGCGCTCCCTAGAGGCACCAGTGAATCGCGGGTGGCAGCTCGCGCATCCAATGTCGACACGTAGAATGTGACAAGAATTTGCACGAAGAGGTGATTCCATGACAGAGATTGCGACTTTTGCAGCAGGGTGTTTCTGGGGCATTGAAGCGGCGTTTCAACGCGTGCCGGGAGTGATCGACACCGCAGTAGGCTACAGCGGCGGAGAGATGCCGAATCCTACGTACAAAGATGTTTGTACCGATGAAACCGGGCATGCGGAAGTCGTGCAAGTAACTTTTGATCCTACGAAAGTGACTTATGAACAGTTGCTGGAAGCTTTTTGGCGGGTTCACGACCCAACGCAAGTGAACCGCCAAGGGCCGGACTTCGGCGCGCAATACCGCACCGCGATTTTCTTTCATTCGCCGGAACAGGAAGCGGCGGCCAAGAAGTCACGCGCCGCACTCGATACCAGCGGCAGACTCAAACGGCCCATCGCCACAGAGATCACACCCGCAAGCACTTTCTGGCGCGCCGAAGAATACCACCAAAAATATCTGCAAAAGCGCGGCGTGGCTTCTTGCCATTTCTGATCCGGCGCACAATTCCAAATCAAATAAAGACCGAGCCAAAATGCTCGAGCCTTTGCGTTTAGAAACTGGGTTTGCTGCGGCAGGGGAACTGGCGGAGAGGATTCGAACCCTGCTAGGCTAAGAAATTTCCATCAACGATGGTAAGACCTAACCCCAATCAGGTCAATGGGACGAAGCTGCCAAAGGCTCCAAAACCTGGTTTTCCCATCAACAATGGGAAATCTGCTACCTGGGATTTGAGGTGATGCCTTAGGAAGACTTAGGAAATGCTCCAACAATTCGGAGCGCGGCACTCTCAAACGCCCGGCATTGCTGATGAGCTCGTACTCTGCTCGGGACGTATTCAAAATCGTTTCTAGGAGCGCGGCCTGTTGCCAAATTTGGCATCCAGCCTGGGGTTCCGCACTCAACGGTTCCGAGTTCGCCATCAAATCCTTTGCAATTGCGACGGCGATTTCGAATGCCGAGGATGCGCGCCGGTCCTGCGAACAGGCGATACACGTAAGCTTCCCTCCATTCCCCTGGGTCTCTTCCTCCTGGAATCCAGACCCGCGAGGTGAGGCTGCCGTATCCTGTCGCAAGTCGCCTGAATCAGAAATATTTCACTTGACGTAAGAGGTTATCGAGTGCAGACTTCCGCGGCTGCCCGTCTCACACGGTTGATGTCACGCGCAAGGATTGCGGGCTCCTGTCCCCCAGAGACGCAAGGTCCATCCCAGAGGATCGTCATGCTCGCTGCGAACCAACGCATTTACTCTCCATTTGTGCGCCCGAAAAACCTTCGAGCGTTTCGGCAGATGTTGCGCATCGCACTTCTCTCGGCGGCATTCTGCCTGGCGGCCACCGTCCCTGCTCGCGCACAGGTATCCGGACAAAACGTCAATATGGTTTCCGGGACCAACTGGACCAATGGAGATCCTTTCCTGCAGCGGCAAAACGAGCCTTCCATCGCCGTGTCGTCGCGGAATTCTTCGCACCTTCTGGGCGGCGCAAACGACTACCGCACCGTGGATCTTCCGGGACTGCTCGGAATTGACGAGCGCGGGGACGCCTGGCTCGGACTCTTCAAGTCCTTCGATTCCGGCCGGAGATGGCAGAGCACGTTGCTGCCGGGATTCCCGCTGGACGGCTCCAGCGAAGGGTTGGCTTCTCCCATCCATGGCTTTCAAGCGGCCTCGGATCCGACCGTGCGTGCGGGTACAAACGGACTCTTCTATTACACGGGCATCGCTTACAATCGCGGCACCAAACCGTTGAGCGCCGTGTTCATTGCACGGTTCATCGACCTCAACAATAAAGAAAACGGCAGCGCAACGGTTGAGAACGGTTCGATCACAAATCTTGCGCCGCGCGACACTATCAAGTACATAGACACGCAGATCATCGGCAGAGGCACTCCCGATGTTTTCCTCGATAAGCCCTGGCTGGCAGTCGACATTCCGCGCGGCAATTCCACGTGCACTGTTTCCGTCAATCAAGACGGAAAGACGATCACGCAAACAATTCCTGCGGGACCGGTCTACGTCACCGCCACAGCTTTTGTTGGCAGCGGAGCGAAGCAGTTCTCCACAATCCTGTTCAGGCGCTCGCTGGACTGCGGCGTGACCTGGAGTGTTCCTGTAATCCTCAGCCGAAACGACGAACTATTCGGTGATGCCGAACATCAGGGCACGGTGATCGCTATCGATCCCAGTGTTCCTCCGACCCTACCGGCCACGATCTACGTCGCCTGGCGGCGTTTTGCCAATCTGAACGATCCCGACGATGCTCCAGCCATTTTCGTCGCGAAGTCTACCGATGGCGGGCATCACTGGGCGGATCCCGTTCCGATCGTTCTTTTTCCGATGACTTGCGTTAAAAATCCAAAGGGCACGGGATGCCCCTATGACCAGGACTTTACGACGGCGTCATTCCGCAGCAATGGATACCCTGCGATGACCGTGGATGGGTTCGGGAAGGTTTACATCGCATGGTCGCAGCGTGACGCGAACGGCGATGGAAAGATCATGATGGGTGTTTCGCCAAACGGCAGGTATTTCCCTGCCGGTAGCCTTGCCCCAGTGGACGTCGGTCCTGTTAAGGATGATAACGGCACGTCGTTTTCCAACCTTTCCGGTCGAGGCACCCAGCTCATGCCCAGCTTGGGCTTTGCCAACGACAGGTTGACGCTGGTCTATTACGATCTTCGCCAGGACCATACGACGGGCATATACGTTCCCGCGCCCGACCCGGTTTGCGATCCCATGGTTACTCTCCCCTGTACTTTGGGAGCGCAATATTTCGAGAACCGCGCCCTCGAGGGCGAACTCGCTCCGCCCAGTCCATTCAACAATCCTGCTGTCTTCTCTCCGAATATCGGTGATTCAAATCCGCCGCTGACTATACGCCGGCACACTATTGACATTATGGGGGCGCAGGCAGATCCACATCTGAGCAGCTTGCAGGTTCCTTCGTTCAAGACTTTCAGAGTCTCCCACTATGAATTCGGCTCGGTCCCGGCACTGTTTCCCGATGTCGAGCAACTGCAGTACAACGTGCCCAACTTGCCGCTTTTCGTGGACGGAACCGCGCCCTTTATGGGCGACTATATAGACATTACGGGCACTCCACAGATCGTCTCAGAAGGAGACGGTGAGTGGACTTTCAACGTCGCTGACACGGGAACCGCCGTATTCCATGCCGCCTGGACCGACAACAGAGATGTGATTCCTCCGGCGGACGGCAACTGGAAGAATTACACGCCACCGATCTCAGCATCCAATCTCGGAAGCCAGCCGAGCAAGTTTGATCCAACACAAACTCCGCTTGCCTGCGTTGCCGGACAGACCGGCATGCGCAATCAGAATGTGTATACCGCGGAAATCAGTTCCGGCGTGATTCTGACTTCGCCGCAAACGTCGAAGCCCGTGCTCACGCCTGCCGGGCAACCGGTCCAGCGCGAATTCGTAGTCGAGTTACGCAACGCGACCAACGCGGCCAGAAGCTTTCTCGTCACTATTCCCGCACAGCCTACCGGCGCTACGGCTTCCTTTAAACAGTTCAACCAGCAAGTGACGCAAAGCGTCAAAGTAAATGCCTTCTCGTCGCAGTCGTTTCCCGTTTTCGTTGTGGCGAATGCCGGCAGCCAAGTGGCCTTCCCTAGCGTGCTGATCAACGCTGCCGAAAATGACGGCGCGGCGACACCACTCAGCGGTTCCATTCTTCTCAACCCCGACCCTACCAACCCGGCGCTCGCAAATCCTGATAACGCCACCGTCGGCGCAAATCAGATCTCCCTCAACGAATTCTACAACCCTGGAGTTGCAAATCCTGGCCTGGCCAATCCCGGCGTCGCCAATCCGGGAGTCGCAAACCCGGGAGTGGCAAACCCTGGCCTGGCCAATCCCGGCGTCGCCAATCCGCAGATCATCACCGCCCTCAATCCTGGTGTCGCGAATCCTGGCGTAGCCAATCCGGGTGTGGCGAATCCGGGAGTTGCAAACCCAGGCTTGGCCAATCAAGCGTTGACGGACGTGAGCTACACCATCACCAACGAAGGAAATACGAGCGCTTCCTACACCGTACAATTCTTCCAATCGGGAACCTTGCCGGCGGGCGCACAATTTCAGATCATCCTGAGCAAGCTTTATTTCACGCAGCAAGCTGTCGGATGCCAGCTCCAGCAAGTGCCAACGAACGTCATCGTTGCGAACGTTGCGAACCCGGCTTTCGTGACGAACCCGAATCAAGTGGGCAACCCCGGTGTGGCAAATCTTGGTCTGCAAACACCGACACTTAATCTAGCCCCAGGTGATTCCGGAGAGATTACGCTGCGTACGAACTTGAGTATTCCACAAGTGCAGAGCCTGGTTCTGCCAAACCTCAGTCCCGTCGCGGTGTCGCAGGCCGTGAATACCGTGGACGTCAAGCAGGGCATCTTTACGCCGCCAATCAGTTTAATCATCACGTCCACGTCGGCCTCGCTGCCGGTCGGCGTCGTCAACCAGTCTTACAACACAGTTTTGACGTCAGTCGGCGGCAACACAGGGGCTCGCATCTGGACGATTACGGCGGGTTCGTTACCTCCTGGTCTGCAATTGAACGCCGTGTCCGGCGCAATTTCCGGAACTCCGACTCAGGCGGGAAGTTTCCCCTTTACGGCGCAGGTCATGGACACGGGCGCGCCTCAGCACACCGCAACGCGCGATTTGGTCATCACCGTTGTGCCTCCGGTTGCCATCACCACACCCTCGCCGACACTCGTTGGCGGGGTGGTCGGCTCTCCCTACACCCAAACCTTTTCGGCCGCGGGCGGAGTGCCGACCTACGCTTGGTCGAGCACCGGAACGCTGCCGCCGGGTCTGACCCTTTCAAACACCGGCACCCTTAGCGGCATGCCGACCACACCTGGAACATATTCGTTCACCGTCACGGCGACGGATTCGATCGGCCTCTTCGCAACCGCGCCTTACACGATTCTTGTGGCGAGCGTCGCCCTGCCTGCACAGATTGCCTTCGTCGTGCAGCCCAGCAATTCTGTGGGCTCCCAGGCTATCTCCCCGCCAGTGCAAGTTCAGGTGCTCGACGTGTCCGGGGCAGCGATTCCAGGCGTCCAGGTAGCGATGAATTTTGGAAATCCGGCGTGCTCTACCGCGGTTCTTTCCGGATCGCCTCTGGCAACGACAAATGCCAGTGGCATCGCAAGCTTTCCTAATCTGTTGATTGATCGCGGGCAGGTCGGATACACGCTACTTGCAACCGCTGGCAATGCGACCGCCATCTCGAATCCCTTCACGGTGAACGGCTTCTGCCCAACTGCGAGCCTTTCTACGCCTCGTGAACTACACACGCAAGTACTCCTAGGGAACGGCAAGGTGCTGATCGCCGGGGGTGTAAATAACACTAGCAACGCGCTGAACACTGCTGAGCTGTACGATCCAACAACAGGCACCGTATCTCCGACTGGAAACTTGACGACGCCCAATGGACGCGTGACTCATGCCAGTATCGTGCTTCCCAATGGCGGTGTGCTTCTGCTCGGTGGCTCCGATAGCGCGGGTAGTCCGTTAGCATCGGCAGAGTTGTATGACCCCACATTGGGAACATTCTCCGCCACAGGCAGCATGGCGCAGGCAAGAGACTGGGCTAACGCTGTTCTCTTGGCAAACGGAAAGGTGCTCGTCAGTGGCGGCGTCGGTTCCAATGGAGACTTGAACACCGCGGAGATATACGACCCAGCGACCGGCTTGTTTACTCCTACGGGCACTCTGAACCAGGCGCGTGCTCGTCACACCATGACCCTTTTGCCGAACGGCACAGTCCTCGTTGCCGGTGGCCGCACTTTTAGCGGACCTTCCGTTACCGTCTTTGCCAGCGCGGAAATCTTTGACCCGGCGGCCAACAACCGTGTCGGCGCCTTCACTCCCATTGGCAACATGAACAGCCCACGTGACGAAGCAAGAGCTATGTTGCTACCAAACGGCACCGTGCTCTTAACGGGAGGCTTCGTCAGTTATCAGACAAACTTGTCGGCTTCCAGCTCTGAAATCTTCGATCCGGCCTCGAACGCATTCACTCTCACGGGCAGTATGAGTGTGGCCCGAGCGCACCAGACCGCGTCGCTCCTGCCCGACGGGAATGTATTGGCAGCGGGAGGCGTTCCTGACACGGGCGCAACAACGCCTGCGTCGCGGACGGCCGAGATCTTCAATACGTCTACGGGAACATTCACGGCGACTGGCTCGATGACCATACAGCGCGAGTATGCGCGCGCGATCGTCTTGGCAAATGGTAATCCGTTGATTTCAGGCGGTGATGATGGCGTGAACACTACGGCAAACGAGGAAATCTATTACAGTGCCGCATCTTCAGCACCGCTTGTGATCAAGACGGCTTCGCTTCCCAACGGAGCCACGGGGCAGTCTTACACGCTGGTTTTGCTTGAGCAAGGTGGCTTGGGCGCTTTGACGTGGACTGTGACCGGCGCTCTGCCCCCGGGCATGAACTTCAGCAATCAAGGCATCCTTACCGGAACGCCGACGGTTGGAGGTTCATTCCCACTCACATTCACGTTGACAGACGGCAGCATCCCCGCCAAGTCCGCACAGAGCAACCTTATACTCACCGTAACCACCTCGCCGCTTGTGTTCACGTCTCCGACGGTTCCGACGGCTGTGGCTGGCAGACCGTACATCCAGGCACTGCCGGTCGCGGGAGGAACACAGCCTTACAATGCGACCGTCACCAGCGGCACGCTCCCACCAGGACTGGTGCTAATCAGCAGCGGAGTCCTGGGCGGAACGCCCTCAGGCACCGGAAGCTTCACGTTTGCCGTGACGGTCACGGACTCCTCGACACCCACAAAAACGGCCACGCAAACCTTTACGATGGCGTTGAACACGCTGGTCATCACCACCACCGTGCTGCCGAACGGCATCGTGGGTGTGCCTTACAATGCGGGCATCAACACCGCTGGCGGAATTCTCCCGCTTTCGTTCTCGTTGACGACAGCTGCGTTCCCGCCAGGGCTATTAATCCAGCAGCCGGCTCCGGGTGCGTCCAGTGGAGCATTGGCGGGTACGCCGACGCTCGCGGGAACGTACACCTTCTCCGAGTCTGTGGTTGATAGCTCCAACCTGCAGCAAACCGCGATACAGAATTATGTGGTGACGATTGCGCCTGCGGGCAGCGCCGTGCCAGCGAATGTCACATTCGTCAGGCAGCCTCTAAATTCTGTAGGGGGGCAAACGATAAGCGGCGGGGCCATTGTGGTGCGAGTCACCGACGCCAATAACACGCCGATTTCGGGAACGACGGTTGCGATGACTCTCGGCGGCATTTTCAACAGTGCGCCCCCGTGCTCAGTAGCAACGCTCAGCGGAACATTGACGGCTGTGACCGCCGCGACAGGGCAGGCAACGTTCTCGAATTTGTCGATCGATCGCGGCGGCTTCGCTTACGCCCTCCTGGCCAGCACCGGCAGCGCTTCCGGGAGCTCAGGGCCGTTCTCAGTACAAGGATTCTGCGCTTCTGGAAATCTTTCCACTCCGCGCGAAGGGCACACCCAGGACCTGCTAGCAACGCGCCAATCCACCTTTAAGTTCCCCCTTGACCCAAAGGGAGCATATATTTTCACGAACACGAATCCTGGGCCCTCAGGTGTTCCGGACCTGCCGAACGCTCCGTTAATTATCTCGCTGGCGTCATTGGGCATCCAGCCAGGTAATGTGATCTCCGCAGTGCCCGTGGGAGATGCGAATGTCTGCGGAGCAGGTGTATTCTGCTTCGGCGAGTTCTTCAGCCCGGGTGTCTGCGGCGTCTTCAGCTCTTCAAATACCTTGCTTCCGCCTGGAGGCACGATCAATCGAGTTCCGGGCGCTATAGCCCCCAACTTCTCGACGGCCTTTTCTTGTGGCACATCCCCAACTTTGTACGGGAGCCTTCCAACGGATATACCACAGGATTTCTTCTTTAGTGGAGAACCCGTAACCGTGCCGAATGGCGCTGCGTACTTATTCGTTGCTGTAGTCGATATCTTCTATTCTGACAATTCCGACCCGAACGGCGATTTCGGCGTGGCGATCACCGCAAATTCCTCAAGCTCGGTTAACGGCAAGGTCCTGATTGCCGGGGGCTCCGACAACCTTGGCAACGCGTTAAACACCGCCGAACTCTATGACCCGGCACTTAGATTTACCTCACCCACGGGCAACCTCTCCGATCCCAACGGCCGTGCGAATCATGTCAGCGTCGTGCTGCCCAATGGCAAGGTGCTATTAATCGGAGGTGTAAGCAACGTCAGCAATCTGGCTACTGCGGAACTGTACGATCCGGCTACAGGAACGTTCACCCCGACGGGGAGCATGTCGCAGCCGAGAGGTCTTCCCGCCGTAGTCCTGCTAGCGGATGGCAGGGTGCTCGTGAGCGGCGGATTCAATACCCAGATCGCCAGCAATACAGCCGAAATTTATGATCCGGCTACAGGCTTGTTCACACCTACGGGCAACATGAACCAGGGGCGTGGCCGTCATCAGATGACCCTGCTGACGAACGGCAAAGTTTTGGTCACGGGCGGACGCGACGCTCAGCAAAACTTCTTTGCACTTGCCAGCGCAGAGATTTTTGATCCTTTTGCAAAAGGGGCCGGCGCATTCACTCCGATTGGAAACATGACCAGTCCCAGGTTCAAGCACACTGCGACGCTGCTGTCCAATGGCACCGTCTTGATCGCCGGGGGTTTCAACGGCGGGAATACGAGCGCGTCCGTTGCCACCGCGGAGATCTTTGATCCGAGCACAAGTTCATTTACTCCAACCGGCACTATGAATACGCCGCGCGCACGGCACACCTCTACGCTGCTTCCCGATGGCACGGTGCTGGAAGCTGGCGGCATCAATGGTTTCAACGGCGTGATCGCGGCCACCCCTGCGGAACTCTATTCGCCGGCCTCAGGGACATTCTCACTCACTGGGCCGATGATAACGGGTCGGGAATTTCCTGCAGCAACGCTACTGCTCAACGGCAATGTTCTGTTGTCTGGAGGCGACGACGGCGTCAACATCTTGGCGAGTACGGAGGTTTATTACAACCCGGTAGCCCAGGCTCCAGTCGTGATTACCACCACCTCTGTTCCCAATGCGTTCATCAGCCAACCCTATGTTCAACTCTTGCTCGAAAAGAACAGGTCTGGACCGATCACGTGGTCACTGGCTTCGGGCACATTGCCCCCGGGCATCACTTTGGGCGCGAACGGAATCCTGTCTGGAACGCCCAGTGCCGTGGGCTCCTTCACCTTCACGGTACAAGTGACAGATGGAATCAGCACAACGACCGCGTCGTACACCATCAACGTTTCGCTCTCTACGCTAGCGTTCACCTCCAGCACGATGCCGGCCGCAGGGGCCGGAAGATCTTACAGTCAGTTGTTGCCGGTTACGGGAGGCACGCTGCCTTACAGCGCCACGGTGACCAGCGGCACGCTGCCGCCAGGCTTGGCTTTGAGCAGCACTGGAATCCTGAGCGGAACACCATCAGGCGCGGGCAGCTTCACGTTCACTGCGACGGTTACTGACTCCTCGACGCCAGCCCAGACCGCGACGCAGACCCTGACTATCGCGGTCAACACTCTGTTCATCACCACAACCGCGCTGCCGAGCGGAATCGTGGGAGTCCCGTACAGCACACCGATTAGCACAAGCGGTGGAACACTGCCGCTGTCCTTCTCGCAGGCCAACACGGCTTTTCCGCCGGGTTTGGCAATTCAGCAGCCTGCCGCGAATTCGCAAAACGGCGCAATTGCGGGCATACCAGGTCTGGCGGGCCACTATACTTTTACCGAATCGGTTGTCGACTCTTCAAACCCGGCCCAGACGGCGACGCAATACTACGCGGTGGACATTGTTGCGGCAGGGACGACGGCTACTCCTGCGGTGGTTACATTCCTGAGCCAGCCGCAAAACTCAGTTGGCGGGCAGATTCTAACCGGAAGCCCGATTCGCGTGCACGTCACCGATGCGAACAACACGCCTATTGTGGGTGCATCAGTAGCGGTCAGCTTCAATGGCGCGCCGCCGTGCTCGAGTGCCGTGCTCGGCGGGACATTAAATGGCATCACTAACGGAGGCGGCAACGCAGTTTTCTTTGACCTGTGGATCGATCGCGGACAGCTTGGATACACGCTGCTCGCCAGCGCCGGCAGCGCCTCTGCCGTTTCGCAGCCTTTTACTGTCAACGGCTTCTGCAACATCTCGGCACTGGTTCAGGTCGGCCCCTTCGCTGCGACCACTCTTCTTTCAAATGGCAAGGCATTGATAACGGGTGGCGTCGACGCATCAGGCAACTCGGCCGTTGCGCAGTTGTACGATCCGGCCACTCAGACCTTTACACCGACGGGCTCCATGCAGCTCCCCCGGAGAGAACACACCTCAACTTTGCTGACGGACGGACGGGTATTAATCGCGGGGGGCCGTGGAGGTACGGCTATTTCTTCTCCGGCAACTGCGACAGCCGAGATCTATGACCCGATTGCAGGGACGTTCGCGCTCACTGCCTCACCGATGAACTTCCCGCGACGGCTTCATACCGCTACAGCACTTGCGGATGGGACTCTATTGATCGTCGGTGGCGTAGGCGCGAACCTCTCGACCCAAAACACGGCAGAGATATTTGATCCCAAGAGCGGCTCTTTCACGCTCCTGACGGCGACTCTCGTAACGGCTCGCTCTCTTCACACCGCGACGCTTTTGCCCGATGGAACGGTGCTCCTGGCCGGTGGACAGTTTGCAGGAGCAACGCTAAGCAGCGCCGAAATCTACAATCCGTCTGTGCCGAGTTTCACGGCTGTTCCGGCATCGATGAATTCTCCACGCAGTCTGTTCAACGCGGTGCTATTACCCACAGGTAAGGCGCTGCTCGTCGGCGGGTTTAGCGACTCGACTGGCACGATTGCTACGGCTACGGCTGAACTCTATGATCCATCGAATGCCACATTCACGCTTACGGGTTCGATGTCAACGGCCCGGGCGTATTTTACTGCCAATCTGCTTCCGAATGGACAGGTCTTGGCGTCGGGGGGGCTGCCGACATTCACAACCTCCTCTACCGGCCTCGCGACGGCAGAAGTCTACGATCCCATCACAGGGACATTCTCGCAGACCGGTTCTATGAGCGCGTCCCATGCGCAACAGACTTCGGTGACGCTCACCGATGGCACGGTTCTCGTCACGCAGGGCGCAAGTACCGGTAACGATGATGACGTCTACTACAGCGCCGCCCCGCTCGCTCCGCTGCAGATCACCACTCCTTCCCTACTCCGCGGCGCCACTCAGGGTCAGCCCTACGCGCAAGTCCTGCTGGAACAGGGCGGCCTGGGCTCGCTCACATGGACGTTAACCGGTGGATCGTTGCCTTCTGGTGTCACACTCAGCCCGAACGGCATACTGTCCGGCACTCCCACTGTTTTCGGTGCTTTCCTCTTCACAGTGCAAGTCACTGACAGCAGCGTGCCGCCGAAGACCACCACCGCCACTTACGCGCTCCTGGTGAATCCGTTCTTCCAGTTCTTTGGTACGCAATTGGCTACAGCCTTCTCCGGTGTCGCCTACAGTAACCCGCTGCCTCTCATTGGTGGAACACCACCCTACTCATCCACGCTTACCTCTGGAGTATTTCCATCGGGGCTGGGGCTTGCGAATGACGTCATCAGCGGCATTACCACGGCGGCCGGTACTTACACCCTCACGTTCCAGGCCACGGATTCTTCTGTACCTCCGCAATCCGCTACCGGAACGCTTACACTTGGCGTGACCACTCCCCTTGCAATTACCACCACCACTCTGCCCGGCGGCGTCCTCAATTCCCCTTACAGCGGCACGATTGCGACGTCGGGGGGCCTGGGGACAATAATCATCGGGCCTACTGCAAATGCTTTGCCTCCAGGCCTCGCCATGGATTTGCACGGCGTGATCCGCGGAACTCCGACGCAGACGGGAACCTTTACCTTCACCGTTGTGGCGTTCGACCAATCCTTGCCGCCGCAGACCTTCACGCAGCCCGAATCCATCACCATTACAACCGCGGCGCCGGCCGGCTCTCATATTCTCTTTATCATCCAGCCCGGTCAGAACACCGGGGCAAATGGGCTTCAGGCTCTTGCGCAACTATTCGATGCGAACAACACACCGGTTCCTGGGGTCGAGCTGACCGGCAGCTTCGGGAACAAAGCATGTCCCGACGCGGCGCTTTCCGGCACACTTACCACGGTCACCGACTCGAACGGCCTCGCCGCATTTTCCGGAATTTCCAGCAACCGCGGCGGAAACGGCTACACAGCAGTGGCCAGCGCCACCTTCAACCCGCAAGTGTTCGCGACGTCGATTCCCTTCAACATTCAGGGCTTCTGCCCGACGGGCAACCTGACAACCTTGCGCCGGGAAAACACCGTGGCGCTCTTGCCGAACGGCAAAGTGCTCATCGTAGGTGGCCTCAACAGCAACAGCGTTCCCGCTACAGCGTTGAGTACAGACGAGCTCTATGACCCGCTCACTGGTATTTTCACGGCCACAGGCAGCATGACTACCCCGCGCGACCTGGCTACCGCAACTGTGTTGCCCAGTGGAAAGATGCTTGTTGTTGGCGGTTATGACGCTACAAGTACGACCCTCGCAAGCGCTGAGCTTTACGATCCGGCCACCGGCGTTTTCACGGCCACGGGAACCATGAGCGTGCCTCGCCAAGAGCACACTGCGACACTTTTGCCCAACGGCAAAGTTCTCATTGCAGGCGGGGTCAAATGGGCCTTCCCGACTACTTTCTACGCGAGCGCTGAAATTTATGATCCAGCGACAGGGCAGTTTACGTTAACAGGAACAATGAACTCTCCGCACGTGGATCACACAGCTACGCTTCTTTCTAACGGCAAAGTCTTGGTGGCTAGCGGCGAGGGCTCCACCAATCCGGACGCAAGCAACCAACAAATCACGTCAAGTGCTGAACTCTACGATCTTTCCACCGGCACCTTTACGCCCACCGGCAGCATGACTATAGGGAGATTCAACCAAGCTGCCACCACACTTTCCGATGGCAGAGTAGTCATAACCGGCGGATATGCGGACGTCAACACGCGTACTGCGACGGCGAGCGCGGAAGTTTATGATTCCGCAACCGGCACGTTCATCCCCACCGGCAGTATGAATGTCGCGCGGGCGGAGCACACCTCGACCTTGCTGCCAAATGGGACCGTTTTCATTGGCGGAGGTTTCAGCTCTGGAGGCTTCTTTTCCGGAGTGCAACTCTCAACAGCGGAAACCTATAACCCCTTGTCGGGAAACTTTAAAGGGCTCGCGAATATGGCGTTCGCCCACAGCCGAATCGTGGCGCCACTGCTGCCCAATGGGGCCGTGCTGTTGACCTCCGGCGCAAATGCGGAGCTGTTCTTCCCGGCCGACCCGCCGTTCCTGGTGCAGGAATTCACCGCCACCGGCAGCCTGAATACCGCGCGCTACATTCACACGGCAACCCTCCTGCCCAATGGAGCTGTGCTGATTGCAGGAGGTTTAGGCTCCAGTAGCAACTCCTCAGCCAGTGCAGAGCTGTACAATCCTGCGACCGGGACCTTCACCGCCACCGCCAATCTGAACACCGCGCGGTACTATCACACGGCGACGGTGCTGGCCAACGGACTAGTGCTGATTGCAGGTGGCGTTGATTCTTCGGGCGTTTCCTCAGCCAGTGCAGAGCTGTACGATCCTGCGACCGGGACCTTCACCGCTACCGGCAGCCTGACCACCGCGCGGTACCAACACACGGCGACGCTCCTGCCTAATGGAACTGTGCTGATGGCAGGTGGCGCAACCTCTGGCGGCGGTGCCTTAGCCAGTGCAGAGCTGTACGATCCCGCGACCGGGACCTTCACCGCCACCGGCAGCCTAACCACCGCGCGGTCGTATCACACGGCGACGCTGCTGAACAACGGACTCGTGCTGATTGCAGGTGGCGCGGGCCCTGGAATTACCTTAGCTAGTGCCGAACTGTATAATCCTGCGACCGGGACCTTCACCGCCACCGGCGGCCTGAACACCGCGCGGGTCTATCACAAGGCGGCGCTGCTGAGCAACGGACTGGTGCTGATTGCGGGAGGTCAAGACTCCAGTGGCAACGTCTCAGCCAGTGCCGAGCTCTACAATCCCGCGACCGGGAATTTCACCGCCACAGGCAGCCTGAACATCGCGCGGATATATCACACGGCGACGCTGCTGAACAACGGCCTGGTGCTGATTGCAGGTGGAGCGGTCCCTGGCGGTTCCTTAGCCAGCGCCGAGCTATACGACCCTGCGACCGGGACCTTCATCGCTACCGGCAGCATGAATACTATCCGCTACCTTCACACTGCGACGCTGCTGCCGACCGGTAAGGTTCTGGCCTCAGGAGGTATCAACGGTGCTGCGGTGCAAGCCACGGCGGAACTCTTCCAGTTTGGCGCGAACCAGCAACTCGTCCCCCAGTCCTGCAGCTACGAAGGCCACATCAAGTCCGTTGCCGCATTTAGCACTCCAGCGGCAATACAGTTCGTCAACAACAGCCCCACCCTGACTTTCCAGGTTTTTTGGCTGGACTACAATGGCAACCGCGTGCTCTATGCCACGCTCAGTCCGGGACAATCCTTCGTACAGCAGACCTTCCTGACTCATCCGTGGGTTATTGCGGACACCTCGCCCGCGGCGGCATGCCAGCAGATTTACTTGCCGCTCCCCGAGCTAGCGCCCGCGATCTTTCCGTGAGCGGAAGTGAAATTTAACCAGCCCCGAGGCGCCGGCGGGCATCCGCGATCATCGGATCCCCGGCGCCTTTGGCCTTGATGGCGAGGAATTGCTTGAAATATTGGGCGGCGTCCGCGCTCTTGAGTCCCTCGTGTGCTAGCCCTTGATAATAGAGAACGGGCGCATAGAGATGGTAGCTGGGCACGTCGTCCAGAAAGATCGCGGCCGCTTCGCCTCGACGTTTCATGCAAATATCAAACTCCGAGGACGCCTCGGAAAAAGCCCCCATCGCCAGATACGCGCGCCCGAGATCGAAATGCGCCAGCCAGGAATCCGCCAGGCGCTTTGCTTCTTTGAACTTGTTCAGCGCATTCGTCGCATCACCATTTTTTAAATCTGCTTCGCCTAGAAGCAAATTTGCATAGGACTGAAAGTCCGAAGAAGGCTTTGACATCAATTCGGAGGACAGGCTCGCTACTTTGCCAGTTTGACCCGCCTCCGCTGCGATGTGCCCCGCACCGTAAAGGATCGCCGGATCGCGGCTCAACGTCAGCGCCTTGTCCGCCGCCGTTAGCGCCCGTTTGCTGTCGTCTTCCTTCAGCCAAACTGACGCGAGATAATTGAGCTTGATCGCCGCAGCGTCACCGTTCTTAGCGGCTTCATCGCTCGCGATGCCCTTGTCTAGGAGGTCCCGGGCGTCCTTCAAGCGCCCTTCCCACAGGGCCACGTCTGCTAGACCGGTCGCCGAGGAGGAAGCGCCCCTCGCGCTGAGCGGCCTCATCTTCTCGTAGACCGCGGTAGCCTCCGCGGCCTTGTCGTCCCCCAGGTAACCCATGGCCAGCACGCCCATCGCGGACACCGATTTTGGATTTCGCTTCAAAACTTCCTGGGCTTCCTTCACGGCATTTTGGAAATTGCCGGCGTACGCTTCGTAGAGCGCCAGATTCGTGCGCTGCATCAGGCCGCGCGGATTGTTCTGCGCGTCGCGGCGCCCTTCTTCGACGGCCCTTTGCATGTCCCGCGAATAAAAATAGGAAATCGCCAGATTGGCATGGCCCGCATCATCATATGGATACGTCCTGAGCAGCGCGGAGTATTCCTCGATGGCCTTTGCTGGTTCGCCGCGCATGATAAAGTAACTGCCGCGCGTGCGGTACTTCTCCCGGTCGGTCATTCGATCGATGTGCGTCAAAGCCTGGTGGAAATACTTGTCTGCATCGCCACGGCGACCGAGATTCAAGCTCGCTACCGCGTAGCCCGCATAGGCGCGCCCCATGTCCGGATCCAGTTTGGTGGCTTGCTCGTAATGCGGAAGCGCTTCTTCCCATTTGCCGTCCCACAGCAGGTTTTGCGCTTCGGCATATTCGTGCGCGGTTTCGAGTGAATTGGCTGTGAAGGTTTCTTGAGCGGACAACTTGATCGACTCAGGAGTGGTGTCGCCCAGCGAGCTGCGCAAGTCCGCAGCCAGCCTGCCAATGGCGCCGAGAACTTCGCTCTTCTGGGCCGAGCGCGATTTCGCGCTGATCGCGTTCCCGGTGATTCCATCCACCGCCTTCACCTGGATTGCGTACTGATTGTTCTTCTTATCGATCGATCCGAGAACGATTACGTCGATGCCCTCTCGCGTGGCGATCATCCGTGTCGCAGGCTCGTCGAGCGCCGTCGCGCCGGGCTTCAGGCGGGCCGCCTCCTGGCGTGCTGCGCTGCGGTTGAAGCTTTGGATGAAGGAAGCTCCTTCCAAACCAATAATGAAGGCAGGCTCCAGGGTCTCGTCGAAAACCGAATCGCCCGTCCGATTGGCGAAATCGGCGACGAGAAGCGAAACTTCTTTGTGCAGTACGGGCTTGCGGAACCACCCTTCCAGAACAACGAAAGCTCCGGCGGCCAAGATAACCGTGGCTCCGGCTGCGGCCCACTTGGCACCCGCGGCCCATGGCCTCTTGTTGGCCACCACGATGCGGGTCCCGGCTCGCGGACCCAGCCATAACTCCAGATCAGTAAGAATTTCTGTAGCACTCGCGTAGCGCTTGTTCTTGTCAATTTCCAGGCAACGCACCACGATCGCGTTCAATGGCTTGGGAATCTCCGGAACCAGCTCGATGGGCGGAGGAACCTTTTCCCGGGTTCGCTTGTATAGCGAGGCCATGGACGTATCCGCTTTGTACGGAGTATCGCCGGTGAGCAATTCATAGAAAATAATTCCCAAGGAGAAAAGATCCGACCGCGCATCCAACTCCTCGCCCTTGGCCTGTTCCGGCGACATGTACTCTGGCGTACCCACCAGCGTCCCCGTGTACGTGCCCCCAGGGGCTATACTCCGGGCAATTCCGAAATCCATCACGGTAATTTTTCCGGAACGATCCATCATGATGTTCTGAGGTTTCAGATCACGGTGGATTACGGCTTCAGAGTGCGCTGCTTCCAGGCCGCGGCAAACTTGCTCGATGTTCTCCGCAGCCCGCCTAGGTTCGAACTTCCCGTTCGCTCGGAGAACGGTCTTCAAATCACGGCCGTCGATGAAGTCCATCGTAATGAACTTCAGGCCATCGAACTCGGCCAGATCATAAATGCGGATCACATTCTTGTGGGTAACTTGCCGGGCGAGAATCAGTTCCTGCTTGAAGCGGTTCACGATTTCCGGATCTTTGGCCAAGTCCGGGCGGATGACTTTCAGCGCCATAAGGCGATTCAGCTGCAGGTCTCGGGCTTGATAAACTGCACCCATTCCGCCCTCGCCGATCATACGCACGATCTCGTACCGATTCGCGAGCACGGTTCCGATTTCGAGCGCATCAGACGATTGCCGCGCAGTGGAATTCGAGCGCGAATGAGTCGCCCGATTCTCGCGGCCAGCCCCCATGATGGTTTCATCCATGGCAGGAGCTGCCGCCGCACCGGAAGAGGCAACTCCCAGAACTGGCGAGGTACTCCTTGGGGCGCCAACCGGCAAGGGAGTTATGCATTGCGTGCAGACAGTCGAATTGGGCGCGGTGGGCGACCCGCAACGTGGGCATTTCATGAGTGCTAACTGCCGGGGATACGGCGTGACAATATACTAGCCTTTCCTCCTGTCAATGGGAAGCTTGTTGGGCGGCCCCTGCCCTTGCCCTCGCAGTTTATTGTCCGCGAGTGGGACGGTTAAACACCGAACCGCAGAAGAGCTCCGAGCAAGCCCATCGCCGCGCCTACACTCTTGGACGACTTCAGACGGCAACATGTAGGCTCGGGTCGAGCACTACGTCCGCAATCGCAATCCGAGGCAGAGTGTAAGGCCGAGCAATTCCATCCAGCGGACTTTCGTCCAATAAATCGCCGGTTCGGAGCAGTTCTATGTCCCCAGATACTTCGAGAACGGCGCCGTTAGGAGTTTCCTTTGGGGTCATGACCAGCTTCTTGATCCGCTTCTGAATTTCTTGACGTGCAATCTCAGGATCACCCTTCAGCAGTTCGCAAAAATCCTGAGATTCCTTTCGCAAGAAACCTCTAATCCGCTCATCTGTGAACGTGGGCAGCTTCGGCGTCGGCCTTGGCTTGAAGCGTTGTAAGGTCTCGCGCGAAGCCCAGATTTCGCAGGTTCCTTTTGCGTGAGCAACAAGCGGCGTGTGAATGATGCCCGGAGCCAGCCCATAAAGTTGATCATGTCTTGTTTGGTCACATCTTCCACGTAGGTTCTGGCGCAATTCTCAACGAACGGATCAACGCCAGTGCGGTATGTTCGGATGGTCTTGGCGTCTAAGCCACGAGCTTCGAGATTCAGGAAGTACTTCGGCGCTGCTGCCAGCAGCGGAGTCTTGCCGGACGCCGTTGCCCTGCCCGAACTTTGCACGGGCGCCGTCCCGCTGAGCCGTTGGTATTCCGCCAGCGACACTCGTTCCCGGCGCCGGCGCTCCGCCTCCAAAGCGTTGTCGCCCAAGGGGATCCACTGCCCTACGTTGGCGAGATAGTAGGAGCCCTCGGGGTGTTTTTCCTCGTGCTTATCTTTTCCGACGATTACGATGTTGGGCTTAATCTTGCCGTTGTCGTGGAATGCGGCCTTGCGGTGCCTCCAGCCAGCTTGGAGCTTGATGTATTTGTACAGAGTGAATTTGGGCTGAGCCATGAAAAATCTCCTCGCTGTCCAATATTGCGATTTGGACAACTTGGAAGATTTCTTAGGATGGATTTTAGGAAGGCTCCATCCCGTTGATTCTAAAGGAATGGCGGAGAGGGTGGGATTCGAACCCACGGTACGGTTTCCCGCACGCTCGCTTTCGAGGCGAGTGCTTTCAACCGCTCAGCCACCTCTCCGCGGTCGGTTACAGACTTAATCGTAGCAGAGCGTTGCATTTCTCGGCAATCGGACGCTCGCCCAATGTGACGAGGAAGAGCGAGCGGGTTCCTTCGGCTTCGCTCATGATAAACAGGGCCTGGCGCTGCACAAACAGAATCCATGATTCGAGGGATGCGTGCGGGTTAGCGGCGTTCGGCGAAGAAGGACTGGAGGATCGCGGCGCAGTCAGCGGCTAGAACACCCCTCGTAACTTCCACCAGATGGTTGAGTCGCGGGTGGGAGAGGATTTCGAAGCAGGAGCGGACGGCGCCGCCTTTGGGGTCGTCGGCGCCGTAGACGAGGCGGGGGACGCGGGCCTGAATGATGGCGCCGGCGCACATGCTGCAGGGCTCGATGGTGACGTAAAGGGTGGTGTCGGCGAGGCGGTAGTTGCCGAGGAGGCGAGCGGCCTCGCGGAGGACGATGATTTCGGCGTGGGCGGTGGGGTCACAATCGCGGGTGGTGCGGTTGCCGGAACGGGCGAGGATCTTGCCGTCGTGGACAAGGACAGCGCCGATGGGGACTTCGCCGGCTGCCGCTGCGGCGCGGGCTTCGGCCAAGGCTTCCTGCATGAATTGGGTGTCGGCTTCCATCTTGCGCGAGAGAATAACATGCGGAGGGACGAAAAACGGGCCAAGTACTGATAGAGTGCGCGTAGGAGAGCGACAAAACGCGTTGCTTGACAATTGGGGAGGGGAGAAACAAACTAAGCGCATGCGGGAACTCCTGGAGCGATTGTTTCAAGTGGATTTTCTGAAGGGCCTCGCGGTCACCTTCCGTGCGCAGCATCCCAAGAATATTGTTACCGAGCAATACCCGCTGGAGCGGCCGATGGTGGCGGAGCGCTATCGCGGGGCGCCGCGGCTGAACAATAATCCCGAAACGGGCGAAACGCTGTGTATTGGCTGCAATTTGTGCGCGCTGGCCTGCCCGGAAAACCTGATCGTGGTAGGTTGGCAGCGCGACGACGCCACGCGAAGAAAAGTGCTGACGAATTTTACGTATGACACTTCGCGCTGCATGTTCTGCGGACTTTGCGAGGATGCTTGCCCCGTGGACGCGCTGGAACTGACGCAGGATTTTGAAATGGCGTACTTCACGCGCGAAGGGGCGATTTGGGATCGTCACCGCCTTGAACAGGGCCCCACACCTGCACGCTACACCCGCTAAAGATACCGAATGGAACTTCGTAAAGATCCCATCACACAAAGCTGGGTAATCCTGGGACAGAGAGAAGCACGCGGCGATGCGCCAGAGGAATGCCCACTGGAGCCGGCCAAGATCGAGAAGTTGCGGTCCATTATGACGTGGCCGGCGGAAGGCGCATGGCAAGTACGCGTGCTGCCGCACCCGGATCCTCTCTATCACATTGAAGGGGAACCGGGTCGCGTCGCCGAAGGGATGTACGACAAGATGGTCGCCCTCGGCGCCCACGAAGTTGTGGTGGAAACCCCGCAGCACGACAGACGAATGTCGCAGTTTAGCGACGAAGAGATTGAGCGCGTGTTATGGGTGTGGGGGGCACGCATTGCCGACTTGAAGAAGGACGCGCGGTTTAAGTACGTCAGTGTATTCAAGAATCAGGGCACGCTGGCGGGGGAAGAATGGCCGCATGCGCATTCGCAGGTGACGGCTACCATTTTCGTGCCGCGGCGAATCAAGTACGAACTCAGCTCCGCGCACGAATGGTTCAAAGATAAAGAGCGCTGCATTTTTTGCGATACCGTTCGACAGGAAGAGAAGCAGGGGAAGCGCATCGTGGACGTTCAGGGCGAATACTATGCACTGTGCCCGTATGCGTCGCGCGTGCCGTACGAAGTATGGCTGATGCACAGGCGGCACAATCATCTATTTGAGCAACCGCGGCCGGGATCGAACCGCCGCCAGTTGGCCGCGCTGCTGGGGCGCGTATTGCGCCGGCTGGAGAAGGTGGCTCCGGCGTATCACCTGGTGGTGCACACTTCACCCAATACGAAGAATAAGAAAGGTGAATTGGCGGGCTACTGGAAGACGCTGCCGGATGATTACCACTGGCACATTGAAATCCTGCCGATCGTGGAGAAGACCAGCAAGTCCTATAGCATCAAAGAAGTGTACTTCAACGCAGAAATGCCGGAGCAGGCAGCGGCGAACCTGCGAGCGTTGGACCCCAATTCATGAAGCATGGTCCCTCGAATCCAGGCGAGTCGGGCCGCATCTTCCTCAACTTACTCGTTTTGCTTTTTCTTGCGGTTTTTTGCTTGGCACTGTACCTGGTGCGGCACCCGCTTCTGCGCTTTATGGCGGAATCTTGGATCATCGAGGACAGTCTGGACAAAGCGGACGCGCTCATCGTTCTAGGTGACGACAATTTTTATGCCGATCGAGTCACGCGAGGAGCGCAATTGTTCCGGGAAGGGAAGGCACCCGTGGTTGTCGCCAGCGGACGACGCCTGCGGCCCAGCGCGGGGATCGCGGAGCTGATGGAACACGATCTGGTTGAGCGAGGAGTACCGAGAGAGAAGATCGTGCGGTTTTCGCACGACGGTGAAAGCACGTTGGAAGAGGCCCAAGCGCTTGCGCGAATTGTAAAAGAAAGAAAATGGCACAGCGTTATCGTGGTGACGTCCAATTTTCACACGCGGCGCACGCGTTATATTTTTCTGCGTGTTTTTCCACAAAGCGTGGAGGTGCGCGTGGCCAGCGCGCGAGATGGAGACTTTGATCCCGAGCATTGGTGGGAAAAGCGTAAATCTATCAAAGAGTTAACCAAGGAGTTTGCCGGGATGGTGGTGGCGGTGTGGGAACTGCGAGGAAAAAGCGAAACATCCGAGAAAACGCAATCCGTAGTGGAATGGAGGGGACCGATTCCACTATGCATAGTATAGCCTGTTAGGAAACACGCTACATTTGCTACCCGCCATTCTTGTTTACTCCGGCTAAGTCGTGTACTATGTTGACTCTTCCGAGTCGCAGTTCCAACCAGCCCTGCGATAAGCGGCTTCGAAAATCCAATT
>Ga0179587_10000127_pt1 | contig 32305 bp, 31 predicted proteins | sample CZODoug2_1_08_16_FD_185932 | JGI IMG/M metagenome (GOLD analysis project Ga0179587, IMG submission 185932) | Vadose zone soil fungal communities from Angelo Coast Range Reserve, California, USA - CZODoug2_1_08_16fungal | ecosystem: Environmental > Terrestrial > Soil > Vadose zone | place: USA...
GCATTCAAGGTCGCACGTGCGCGCGGTCTTCGAACTTGATGCGCCGCCATCCGTGACCACCCGGTTCCGCGTGAGACGATTCCGTTCCGCACGCATGCCATGGATTCTCGGTGCTAGCCCGCAGCGCGGCGTTTTGCCGCCGGGGCCCGCGGCCGGGCTCTGGTATCTTCTTCTATTTCTGTCATAACAGAAATTACAGCATTGACGGGCGTTCCAGTCAATCTTTTTCCTTACATAATCCGCGCAATGCCGCTGATGCCGGACGCGGCCTCAGCCCCGCGTGTTCGTCTGTGACGTTTGACCGAACAGAATTTTTTTGGCCTCTTCGGTCATGGTGTTGTTGCTGCTGATGGCCGCGCCTTTTTCATACGCGCGCACGGTCGCGGGGCGCGCCTTGATGGCCTCGAACCAGCGCTTGAGATGCGGAAAGTCCTCGAGCTTTTGCCCCTGCGCCTCATAGGGCACGATCCACGGATAGCAGGCCATGTCGGCGATTGAATAGGGCCCCGCCACAAATTCCCGGTCGGCAAGCCGCTTGTCCAACACGCCATAGAGGCGATTGGTCTCCTTCACGTAGCGATCGATGGCGTAGGGGATTTTCTCGGGCGCATACCTCGTGAAATGATGATTTTGTCCGAGCATCGGTCCAAGTCCGCCGACCTGCCAGAACAACCACTGCAGCACCTCGACCCGGCCGCGCGGCTCGTTCGGGATGAATTTCTCGCTCTTCTCCGCCAGGTACAACAAAATGGCGCCGGATTCGAATACCGAGATCGGTGCGCCGCGCTCCAGCGGCGAATGATCGACGATCGCCGGCATGCGATTGTTCGGTGAGAAGGCGAGGAATTCCGGCCTGAATTGTTCACCCTTGCCGATGTTCACCGGCACGATGGTGTACGGCATGGCCATCTCTTCCAGAAACATGGTGACCTTGTGGCCGTTCGGGGTGGGCCAGTAGTACAAATCGATCATCGGTGTTTCTCCGCCGGTTCGAGCGCCATTTTGTGTTGCCGCAGCAAAGCTATGCAAACATCTTCCTCGCGCGGCCTCAGGCGCATTTCCGCGAGCCGTGTTCGCGCGCGCGCATTTTGCGTCCAGGGCAGAATGGAAGAATCCAATTTGCCCGCGGAGCTCGAGCGCCATTCCAGCAGGCGCTTGCGCTCGGCGAGGCTCTTGGCCTCCTTGCTGTCCGGCGGCAGCAAACGCTTCTCGATGCTGAAACCCACCATCTGCACGATCACGGCGTCGCCTCGCTGCATGATTTTTGCCAGCTTCAAGCAATCATCGCGCCGCTCGCTCAAATTGGTCGATTCACGGCAGGCATCGATCAATGGCGAGAGAGGCGGAATGATCTCGGCATTGGCCACGCCGGCGAGCACCGTCAATTTCGCGCTATCGGATGCAACCACGCCGCCCGGCAATTCACGGCGCACACCACTCAGCGCATCGAACATCAGCACCATGAGTTGGTTGTAGTAAAGATCGAAGCGCGTACCGCGCGCCATGTCGGCCAGCACCCGATCGACTTCCATCCTGTCCTTGTCCTTGCGCGCGGTCGACAGCTGCGACAGCCAGGCCGCGCCGTTGTCCGGGTCGACCCAGCGCAGGACGATCGCGACCTCGCGGCTATCGCAGCTGGGAGCGGCGGCGCACAGCTGCAGATGCAGCCAGCCGATGGCCGCATTCTGCGGCGCCAACTCGCCGGCGCGGGCAATGAGCTGCAGCGCCGCGGGCGCCGCGGACGGAACGGCGTAGCTATTGGTAAAACCCAATGCGGCCGCCGTCGCCAGGGAATTCGCGTCAGGCCGAGCCGCGAGCGCTGCCACCGCTTCGTTGCGCCAGACCTGGAATTTGTAGGCTTCCGATTTGGGATTCACCGAAGGTGCGGTGGTTGCCAATGCTGCGCCGGCGTGCAACACCGCAGTGCCCAGCATCAAGTATTTCCAACCGTGTTTGACCACGAGTCAAACCGGCCTTTTAAAGTCGGCTGCTATGGCCGGCGGCCGTCAACCCCGCCGTTATCGCCAGGCGCATGGCATCCTCGACCGAAATGTCCAACGGCTGAACGCGGTCCCGCGGCAGATAAATGGTGTAGCCGCCAAAGGCATAACTCATCGGGAAATAAACGGTCACCCAATCCTGGCCGCCGTGCGCCAACAATACGGTGGGCACATCTTCGCGGGTGACGAAACCGATGGCATGCACGTCGGCAAACCGGGCCAGCACCACCCGCTGCAAGTCGCGCTTCTCGCCGCTGCCGGACGGCAACAAGCTCACGACATCGCGAAAGCCGCCGTACAGGGTCTTCACAAACGGAATCCGGCCCAAAAAATCATTCCAGTACTTGAGCAGGATCTTGCCCGCGTAAGCGTTCACCACACCGCCGACGAACAGCAGCAACAGGAAGCCTGCGAACAAACCCAGGCCCGGCCAATAGTGCTCGGGGCTGACGATGCCCAGTGCTATCAACGCGCGCCGCAGCCAACCCTCGACCGTATGCACCAGCCACCAAATCACGTACACCGTCAAGGCCAGCGGCAGCACCGTCACCAAACCGCTCATGGTCAGCGTTAAAATCTTACGCATGGGATTATCATCGCATGATCGGGCCTGACGCGCCCAAAGGGCTTGAACTTCAATGACGCAACCTTCCGGTCTTGACATCTCGCCGGCCGAATCCGCGGATGTGCCGCTGATTCTTTCTTTGATCAATGAACTCGCCGACTACGAGAAACTGCGGCACGAGAGCATCGCCACCGTGGCGTCGCTGGAAAAAGCGCTCTTCGGAGCGAAGCCGGGAGCTGAGGCGGTGATCGCCCGCTTCGACGGTGAGCCGGCCGGCTTTGCCCTGTTCTTTCATAATTTTTCGACTTTTCTCGGGAAACCCGGGCTGTATCTGGAGGATCTTTTTGTGCGCCCGGCGTATCGCGGCCGCGCCATCGGCAAATCACTCCTGAGCTATCTGGCGGCGCTGGCGCTGGAGCGCGATTGCGGCCGCTTTCAATGGCAGGTTCTCGACTGGAACCGGCCCTCTCGCGATTTTTACGAACGCTTAGGCGCGCAGGCGGATGCGGCTTGGGTCAACTACCGGATCACCGGCGACGCGCTGCGGCGCCTGGCTGACAGCCGTAACTCATGACTGCCGCGGCAATATGAAGCGCAATCCCTGATAGTTCAGCACCACGCCGTTGCGCCGAATGTGCTCGACGACAGGACCTTCCGGCAGCGAGTTGCCTTCATGATATTTGCGCATGTTGATGTACACGAAACGATCGCTCGCCTTGGTCGCATAGACATGCACGTCCAAGTGCAGCTCGGGCAGGGCTTGCGCTCCCGTTAGGTTGATTTCGTTGATCGACGGCAGCACCTCCTGGTCGTCGTCGTTGGCGTACTCATCGATCAGAAGCGGATCGGGCCGGCGCAGCGCGGCTCGCGGCGCGGAACGCTGTGCACTGGAATGAGGGGCGCTGAGCGGTGCGGCCAGAGGCGCCACCTGGGAAGCGGTGCTGGTCCCTGTCGAAGCGCTGATCCCTGTCGACGCGCCGGTCCCTGTCGACGCGCCGGTCCCTGTCGAAGCGCCATCAGAGGCCGTCACGGGAATCTCGGGCGCGTACACCGGCGTCTGTCCCAAAGGACTGAAGTGATCCGCCTGCGGGGATGTCTTGTCCTGCGCAAGCGCCGCGGGCTCCGTGTGCTTTTTGGGCGTCGATGCTGCCGGCGGAGCGCCGTTTCGCAGCAACATCACCGCGAGCACGACGATGTTGATGGCCAGCAGCGCGCCGAGCAGGATCGCCCACAGGGGCAGGCCGCCGCGCCGCTGTGCCATCGGCGAATCCATCAATCCCGGCTGGGATTGGCGTTGCCGCTCGATTTCAGATTTCTTCAATGCGTCGAGAATGAAGGACATGGAAATTCCTAACCGCCGCGAAGCGCGTTGGACAGCAACAAAGGTGAACTGGGATCGGCCAATGCGGTGTCGAGCACGACTTGGGTTTGCACGCCGGCGATTCCGTCGACGTTGAGACGATGCTCACGCTGGAAATTCTGCACCGCGATCGCCAATTCTTGATCGTAGACATCGGCGTGTTCGGGATCGGAGGCACCGCCCGCCAAGGCATTCAGGCTGCGGCGCAGCCAGCGAACCTCATCGCCCTGCATTCCCAGCGACAGCAGTCGGGTGCGGGAAGTCTTCGGCTTCCAGACGACGGTAAATTCCCCGAACCAATCCCGCGAAAGATCATCGATCGACACCTTCTCGTTGTGCTCGCCCAGGTTCAATGTCGCGGTTTTGTCGTCCAAGCTCGACAGTACCACGCGATGCCGCTGACCACGCTCATCGGTCAACGTCAAAATGGCGGGGCGATTCAGCGTTCTGACCTGCGTCCAGGAGCCGCGCTGCTCCAAACACGAGAGGCCCGCCTTGGCGGCCTGACCGCACGGATCCCGGTCGTCCGACAGCGCCGTTCCCCACAACGACAGCAGGCGGCGGAAGGCGGCCGCGTCGGTGGTACTGGCCTCATTGGCCTCGAGAAGCGCGTTGACCGAGGCCAATTTGGGCGCGGGGACTGTCGCAGCCGGCGGGACCACCGGCTGCGCCGCCGCTGTGGTCGCAGGCGTCGCAGGCTGTGCTGCGGCGGCGTTTTTTGGCGCGCGAAATGCGCTCAGGACGGGGGTCGACTGGCGCCAGAATTGCCAGCCGAGAAACAAGCTGCCGGCAAGCGCCACCAGCCCCAAGGAGCCCACCACCCAGCCCAGCCAGGTGGGCAGGAATCGGCGGCCATAGACTTCCCCTGCTGCACGGCGCACCAAACCTGCGCTGATTTTCTTGGTTTCCTGCGTGTACGCGCCCAACAGGGCGCGATCGCAGGCGACATTGATGACTCGCGGGATTCCCGCGGACAGCCGATGCAATTCCACCAGTGCCGCGGGCGTGAAAATGTCCTGCGTTGCGCCGGCAACGCGCAGCCGATGCCGCACATAACCCTTGGTTTCCTCGCGCGACAGCGGCTTCAAGTGGTATCGCCCGGTAATTCGTTGCGCGAGTTGCCGCAGGTCGGTTCGGTCGAGCAATTCGCGAAGTTCAGGCTGGCCGATCAATATGATTTGCAGCAGCTTCTGCGTCGGCGTCTCGAGGTTGGTCAGCAGGCGGACCTGCTCCAGCACGTCGATGGAGAGGTTCTGCGCCTCGTCCACCAACACGATGATGCGTCTGCCCTCTGCATGTGCACTCAGCAGGCGTCGATTCAATGCGTCGACCATTTGCTTGACGCTGTCGCGATCGGCTTCCGCGATTGCCAATCCCAGCTCTTCGCAAATCGTGAGAAGAAATTCCACGGGCGTGACGCGCGGATTCAAAATCACCGCGACATCGGCATGATGCGGCACGCGCGAGAGCAGCGTGCGCACCACCGTGGTTTTACCGGTCCCTACTTCTCCGGTTAACTGGATGAATCCACCGGACTCATTGATGCCGTACAGCAGATGCGCCAATGCCTCGGCATGCCGCTCGCTCAAATAGAGATAGCGGGGGTCCGGGGTGATGGCGAAGGGCTTCTCGCTGAGCCCAAAGAAACTGGTGTACATGGCTTACTAGGATAATACCAACGCGCCACCAGTTTCCGGGGTTGGAGCCGCTCGCGGGCCGCGCCGACCACTCAGACAGGCTCCTTGCCGCGGGGCAGGAGGCTGGCACGGGTCAAGAGCCCCTCCCCGAATCGGTCGCGGATGCCGTCCACGGCCGAATCGAGCCGCGATCCTGGATCGGGCAGCGCGCCTGAAAATAGGTCCGGCTGCCGCAGCGACTGCAAATCACTGACGCCCACGCCCAGCAGCCGCACCGCGGCACGCGGTTGTGATGTCAGCCAGGCCCCAAGCAGTGCTTGCGCAGCCGCCGATACGACGGCGGTATCTTGAGTCGGAGGCTCCAACGCTCGCTGGCGGGTATAGGTCGTGAAGTCGCCGCGCCGAATTTTGACGCTCACTCGGCCGGCAAGGAGCTTTTGCGCCCTCAAGCGGGATGCAGTGCGATCCGCCAAATGCACGAGCTGCGCCTGAAGCTCGCTCGCCGCGCGGATGTCGGTGTCATACGTCTCCTCCGCGCTGATCGACTTCTCCTCGCGATCCGGTTCCACTGGCCGATCATCGAGCCCGCCGGCCCGATCGCGCATGGCCTTGCCGTGCTTGCCGAAGGCACGCCACAACACCGCATCCGTGGCGACGCGCGCATCGCCGAAGGTACGAATACCGGCACCGAGAACCGTCGGCAAGGTCTTCCGGCCTACGCCGAACAGCTTGTGAATCGGCAGGGGATCCAGAATTTCTCGCAGGTTGCCGGCATCGATGCGGCACATTCCGTCCGGTTTGTTCAAATCCGATGCCAGCTTCGCCAGCAGTTTGTTGGGCGCAATTCCCACTGAAGCGGTGAGTCCGGTTTGCTTGGCAATCCGCCGGCGAATTTCCGCGCCGATCACCTCGGGGCCCCCATGCAATTGCCGGCTCGCGGTCACATCGAGAAACGCCTCATCCAGCGACAACCCTTCCACCAGCGGCGTGAATGCATGAAAAATCGCGAATACTTGTTGCGATATCTCCTGGTAACGGGCCATCCGCGGGTGCACGACAATGGCTTCGGGGCAGCGGCGCAGCGCTTCGCGCATGGGCATGGCCGAGTGCACGCCGAAGCGCCGGACCGCATAACTGGCGGCAGCGACGACGCCGCGGCCGCCGCTGCCGCCGACGATGAGCGGCTTGCCCTTCAGTTCCGGCCGATCCCGCTCTTCCACCGACGCGTAGAACGCGTCCATGTCGACATGCAATATCGCGCGGCCGTCAATGCGCCGCATCGGATCATTCCACGGTGACGGTGATTTTCTTCGAGTGCAGGGGCGGATCGAAAGACTGATGCAAGGAGTCGGCGAACACGAGTTCCAGGGTGTGCTTGCCGGGGGCCAATGTCAGTGACGTTTCGGTTTGACCCTTGCCGAAATGCAATATCTTGTCCGTTGCCGGCAGCGGCGCATCGAGCTTCAGTTCGCTCAAATCGGTGTCGACCAACAGATGATGATGCCCGGTGTTGTCGAATTTGATTCCCGCCGGCGCAATTCCCATCCCTTTCAATCCAAAGACCACGGTAACCGGACTGTGCACTTTGGCGCCATCGTGCGGTGCAATGAAATACACCTCTGCGCCCGCGGGCGCGGCCGAGCGATCCGCCGCCACCGCAAACGCTGCCAGCAAACTGATAGCTAACGCGAGAACTAGACGATTCATGCGGTTCTCCTTGTTGAAAAGCCCATATTACAACTGCCAGGCGGCATACACGACCACACTGGCCACGGTGAGGCCAAATACGATGCTGTATACGAAAAACAGGATCACCGCCTTGAACAGCGTGCCGGCCCAGCTGCGCTGAAATACCCGCCGCATCGCCAGGAGGGTATAGATCGGTAAACACCAGCCGAGCACCGTTTCGAGAATATCCGACACTCCCGAAACCTTCGGCCACGACTCCGCGGCAGTGCCGGCGCAAACCATCACGATCGCCACCGAAAAATAAAAAGCATGCAGGTGAACAAAGAACAGTAAATGCTCGGCATAGCGATAGCGCGGCCGCCAATACAGCAGCATGTGCAGGAACGCGATCAGCGGCAGAAAGATGAACATCGCTTTCGACATCGTGGCGACCGCGATGTGCAGCAGATTCTCGCCGTTGTCCCGCACCATTTCCTGGCAAGCATGCCGGACCCGCTGGGCCAACTGCGGCTGCCGGCTGAATATGTCGAATTTTAGGTCCTGGCAGCCGGTCACCCGCGGGGCGCCCGCTACGCCTGCCGGCTTCAAGGCATCGTCAAATCGAATGACTTCGCCGCGGATATGGGTCAAGGAAGCGATCAGGAAAAAAACGATGCTCAAGATCAAGTACAGGCGAAACGGCGGCAGGTAGGCAATACGCCGGCCGGCAACAAACTCTTGGGTGAGCCTGCCCGGCTTGAACCACAAGAACTTCAGCGTGCGCCACAGCCGGGAATCGGAGTGTGTCAGTCCCTCCAGCAAATCGTGCAGCAGCTCCATGGTGCTCGGCACGTGCACGTCGGCGGCCTGGCTGCAATTCGCGCAGAACCGCCCAAGCAGCACCGCATCACAATTCTTACAGTGGACGGGCGGCGGAATTGCAGGCTCTGGGAGCGCGACTTGGCGCTCGCGGGGCTCCGCGGGCTCGGGTGGTTCGCCGGGCTCGCCGGGCTCGCGCCCGATCGAGTTCATGATTCGGTGCCGGCGCCCGCTTCCAATTCGTGCGGCGCGAAGTCATCGACATTGATGAGATCCATGACTTTGGCATCGTAAGTGCGCAGCTCCTCGGCTTCGGTCTCGCTGATGATGCCTAAGCCCAAGGCCTGAGAGATCTGACCGGGCAGATCCAGTGCGGTGACCCGGCCGGTCTTGACGCCGTCGACCCGGATGCGCTTCTCCAGCGGTTCGGCCATGGTGGACAGAATCAAAGCTTCCTGCAGCTGCCCCAGCGGATTGTGCGACTCCTGAGTCTTGTAAATGTAGGCGCTCAAGCGCTCGCGGGTTGCCGTTGGGTTCATGATCAGATCGCCGATGGCATGGCCCAGGCTATCGCTGGGCTGCGAATAGCTGAGTCCGCGCGGGAAGATAAACATCCGCATGAACAGCGCCAAGGGACGATTCGGAAAATTGCGCAGGAAAAGATGCAGCTGCTCCTGTGCCTGGTACAAGAGGCTGCGGCAGGCCCATTCGACCAGCGGAAGGTCGGCCGGCTCGTTGCCTTGATTCTGGTGATGCTTGAGGACCATCGAGGCCAGGTACATCGACGACAGCACGTCGCCCAAGCGCGCGGAAAGGGTCTCTTTCTTCTTGAGATATCCGCCGAGCGCAAGCATGGCAACGTCGGTCGCCAAGGCGAATGACGCGCTGTAACGGTTGACATGCTGGAAGTAACGCGCGGTCGCGCCGGTGTCCGGCACCTTCGTGAATCGCGCCGACGTCATGCCGAGGACCAGCGAGCGAACCGCATTGGAAATCGCAAACCCTACGTGGCCGAAGACGGCGTCATCGAATTCGCGCACGCCCACCTCGCGATTGGGATTCTTCGCCGCGTTCATTTCCTTCAGGACGAAGGGGTGGCAGCGCACGGCGCCCTGACCGAAGATGATCAAATTGCGCGTCAGGATATTGGCGCCCTCGACGGTGATCGCAACCGGAACGATTTGGTAGCCGCGTCCCAGGTAGTTTTTGGGGCCCAGGCATATTCCCTTGCCGCCGTGAATATCCATGGCGTCGTTGGCGATCATGCGGCCGATTTCGGTGGCGTGATACTTGAGCATGGCGGACGGCACGGAGGGCTTTTCCCCGCCGTCGATGGCGCCCGCGGTCACGGAACGTGCGGCGTCGATGATGTAGGTACGCGCCGCCATGCGCGCCAGCACCTGTTCGATGCCCTCGAAGCTGCCGATCGGTGTGTTGAACTGGCGGCGGATGCGCGCATAGGCGCCCGATGCGTACACCGCCGCCTGCGCGCCCCCGGTGGCACTGGAGGGCAGTGAAATGCAGCGGCCCACCGACAATTGTTCGACCAGCATGCGCCAGCCCTGCCCGGCGGTGGCAAAGCCGCCGATAATGGCGTCGATCGGCACGAAAACATCGCGTCCTTGAATCGGACCGTTCTGGAACGCGATATTCAAAGGAAAGTGCCGCCGTCCGATCGCGACGCCGGGCGTGTCGCGCGGAATCAGCGCACAGGTGATGCCCAAGTCCTCCTTGTCGCCCATCAGATGCAGAGGATCGTAGAGGCGGAAAGCCAATCCGATCACGGTGGCGATCGGCGCCAGGGTGATGTAGCGCTTGGAAAAATTGAGCCTTATGCCGACGGTTTCCCCGCCTTGCCACTGTCCCTTGCAGATGATGCCGGTGTCAGGAATCGACGCCGCGTCTGAACCGGCGCGCGGACCGGTGAGCGCGAAACAGGGGATGTCGTCGCCGCGCGCGAGTCGCGGCAGGTAATGATTCTTCTGCGCCTCGGTGCCGTAGTGAAGCAGCAGTTCAGCCGGCCCCAAGGAGTTCGGCACCGCGATGGTCGAGGACGCGCTGCTCGAGCGCGAGGCGATTTTGATCAGCACGCAGGAATGGGCGTATGCCGAGAATTCCAAGCCGCCGTAGCGGCGCGGAATGATCATCGCGAAAAAGCCCCGGGACTTGATGAAGGACCAAACCGCAGGCGGCATGTCGGCGCGGCGATGCGTGATATCCCAGTCATCGAGCATCGCACACAGCTCTTCGCAGGGTCCATCGAGAAACGCCTGCTCGGCGTCGCTGAGCACCGGCGCTTTCGCCGACATGAGCTTCTGCCAGTTCGGGCCGCCCGTGAACAGTTCGCCATCCCACCACACCGTGCCTGCGTCCAGCGCCTCGCGTTCTGTCGCCGACATCGCCGGCAGCAGCTTGCGGTATTTCTTCATGAACGGACGCGTGATGAGGCGAATCCGCAGGGGCCGGAGATTCAGCAGAAACAGGACTGCGAAGGGGACCGAGATCAGGATTTTCCACCAGGCGGGAGCCGTTCCGAGCGCCCAATACGCGGCGAGCAACAGCAGCAGCACGCCGGTGCTCAGCGCCAGACCGGTTCGCCGGTAGGCGAGAATGCAAACGGCGCCCGCGAACAATACCAGCCAAGCAACAGCGGTGCCGGCGTACAGCAGCAGGTCGTGCATGGGACCGCCCCTTGTTCTAGATCAAGTCTTTGACACCGTCGCGCTCTTCCAGCAATTCGCTGTGGGTGGCCTGCATTTTCTCGCGGCTGAAATCGTTGATTTCCAATCCCTGCACGATGCTGTAGTCGCCGTTCTTGCAGGCAACCGGATACGAATAAATCACACCTTCGGGAATTCCGTAGCTGCCGTCGGACGGCACGCCCATGCTCACCCAATCGCCCGGCGGCGTGCCGAGCATCCAATCGTGCACGTGATCCAGCGCCGCGGCCGCTGCGGAAGCGGCGGACGAAGTGCCGCGCGCCTTGATGACGGCGGCGCCGCGCTGCTGCACCGTGGGGATGAAGCTGTCCTTGAACCAGCTCAAGGCAACCAGCGACAGCGCCGGTTTGCCACCGACGGTCGCGTGATGCAGATCCGGGTACTGAGTGGCCGAATGATTGCCCCAGATGATGACCTTCTTCACTTCTGACAAAGCCACGCCGGCTTTTTCCTTGAGCTGCGCGAGCCCGCGGTTGTGATCGAGCCGGGTCATCGCCGTGAATCGGTTGCGCGGCAGTGAAGGCGCATTGTGTTGGGCAATGAGTGAATTGGTGTTGGCCGGATTGCCCACGACCAGCACGCGCACATCGCGGCTGGCCACGGCGTCAAGTGCCTTGCCCTGTGCGGAGAAAATTTTGGCGTTCTCCAGCAGCAGATCCTTGCGCTCCATGCCGGGACCGCGCGGCCTGGCTCCGACCAGCATCGCAAAATTACAGTCCTTGAATCCTTCATTGGCGTCCGACGTGGCCGTGATCCTATTCAAGGTCGCAAAAGCGCAGTCGTTCAATTCCATCACCACACCTTGTACAGCCGCACCGGCCGCCGGTATCTCCAGCAGATTCAGGTTGACGGGTTGGTCGGGGCCGAGCATCTGGCCCGATGCGACGCGAAATGCCAGCGCATAGCCGATGTTGCCCGCCGCGCCCGTGATGGTGATGGTGACCGGCTTCTTCATGACGAACTCCCGCGCGAAAACCACGAATGGTAGCCGAAATCGCGGTGGGCCGTCATTGACGGATGGGCAGCGGCGCGAGAGTTGCCGAAGGCAAGTGCACGTTCAGCAGCTGCGCGACGGTGGGCGCGACCTGCCGCATGTCTATGACGCCCAGATCCCGGTGCCGTGCAATGCCCCTTCCGGCGATGAAGAACGCGGCGCGCATCCCGGGATATTCCGGTGAAAACCCATGGCTGCCGGGAGTGCCCGTAAACTCGCTCACCAGGGCACTGGTCGCATCGCCGATCACATAGTAGCCGAGCTTCATGACGACGAGGAATGAAGCGCCTGGGAACGCGCCGCGCTGCTTGATGGCGTCGCGCTCGAGAATTTCGGCGATCCCATTGTGTGGATCGGACTTCAAGGATTGCAGCAGTTCGCGCACCTGTCCTGCGACGCTTGCGTCGCCGGGATCGTTCAGCATGATGGCGGCCATTCCGCCCGCACCCCAGGGCTGAGCCTTCCACGAGCCGTTGCTCGGGACGAGATCCGCGTGCATGAACGCCAGCAGCAAATTCACGCGGTGCGTGACCGGCACGAAGCCATGATCCGATACCACCAAGTCAATGGCCTCGGGATCGTTGGCGCGCGATGCGGCGAACAGCTGCGCGAGCTGGCCGTCGATCGCTTCCAGATCCTGATTGGCCTCGGCACTGAAGGGACCGTGCACGTGCTGCTGTTGATCGAGAGAACTCAAATGAATGGTCATGAACTTGGGCCGTTGCGAGCGCAGGATATCCAACGCAAATCGAGTCTTTACTTCGTCGCCGGGCGGGCTCGGATCATTGCCCCGCATGTAGGGGCCAAGACGCGCCTGCATCTTTTGCAGCAGCCCTTCGGGACGCGAGACTGCGGCCATCAGCAAAGCGTCTGACGGATCGACATCCGCCAAGTGCGCCACCCGCCAATATTCCGGGATGAGAAAATCCACCGCCGTGGCGCCGACACTTACGGGCCAGCCGACGCTCGCTGTGGACAACCCGGCTTCATGCGCCGCCTGCCACAGCGTCGGCACGCGTATCTGCTGCGCATACCAAAACCATGCATTCGCGAAAGTGTTTTTCGGATCGAATTCGAGATTGTTGTAGATGCCGTGTTCGGCCGGCGACACGCCCGTCAACAGCGTAGCGTGGCTGGGGTAGGTCACCGTCGGCCAAACGCCGGTGACGCCGCGGGCATAGGCACCGTCGCGCAGCAAGCCGCGCAGAAACGGAATTTTAAGGCCGCGCGCGTCCGCTTCGAGAACGTATTCGGGCTTCAAGCCGTCGACGGAGATCATGAGCACCGAAGCCGCGAGCGTGGGATTTCCCAGGGCAATGGCCAACAATGAACATAGCGGCAGCGCCCGCAAGGCGCGCCTCGGCCAAAGGCGATGGGTGGTCAAAGTCGGTTCACTCGCTGATGGGAATGAGATAGTCAGGATAGGCGCTGCGAAAACGGCGCATTTCAATATCCGCTTCGCTGTCGCGGCCGGCGCGCCGCAGCGCGGAGATGTCCTCGAGCCACGCCGCGGGATTGCGCTCGCGCGGCGATGCAGGAACCGCCCGCGGCGGATCGCTCTGGTACACGCTGACCTTGAGCACGCGTGGCTTGTCGTCGGCCTTTTTTACCGCCTGCGGCGCGAAAACCATGGCGAGGACCAGCGCGACCGACAAAAGGACGCTGGCGGCAAAGGCAAGCGGCGCCAAGCTTTGCGACCGCAGCGGTGATTTCGATTTGCCCGGCCCGAAGCGCGCGGCGTTGAGCAGCAGCCGATCGAGTGCATGCGGCGGCACGGGCGAATATTCCCGCCGGTACTGGCGCGACAAGGCGCTTTCACCGCGCAAGTATTCATCGAGCTCGTCAGGCATGCGTGTGTCAGGCATAGGTTCGCAGCGGCAGCACGCCGGGTTCCTGCATCGGGCTCAAGGATTTTTTCAGCTTACGGACGGCATATCGCAGACGGCTCTTCGCCGTTTCCACCGGCACATCCGTGACGCGCGCAATCTCCTCGACGCTCAGTCCCGTTTCCTCGCGCAATAAGAACGCCTCGCGCTGTACATGCGGCAGGGCTGCGACGGCGGCCAGCAACGCCGATTGCTGCTCGACGAATTCCGCCACTCTGTCCGGCCGTTGGTATTCGGGGACTTCGGGCTCGAGCAGCGGCGAGTCGAACTCGTGCGCGGAAGTTTCACCGCGCAGGTTCATATCGCGCCTAAAAAAATCAACGGCGCAGTTATGCGCAATGTGAAACAAAAACGTTGCGAATTTTGCGCGCGGTTCATAACGGGCCCGAGTCGCCACCAAGCGCGACCACACCTCTTGAAACAAATCCGCGGCGGCGCCGGCATTGCGGACATGGCGCAGTAAGTAGCGATACAGGGGGCCCTTGTACTCCGCGTAGAGCGCGGAAAAGGCTGCCGCGTCGCCATCCCGGTAACGCAACATCAATCCAGCGTCATCGTCCGAAAAATCCATCGTTCGCAGCATACGTGGGGCCGGCAACGGGGGCAAAACCAACGGCCTGCCGGCGATATTTTTCCGGGAGACTTTGGAATCTCCTTTAGAAACAAAAGGTTAGAGATCAAAAAATAATTGCTAAAGTGCTTGCATGTAGTGGTTATGTATATTACTATATCACCAAGTCACCGAAACACCTCGATGACGGACCGAACTGAAAAACTTTTGGACAGGAGACGATCATGAACACCTCAATCTCAACAAAACTCGCGGCCCTTGCTCTGGCGCTGATGGTCAACAGCGTGATCATGGGTGGCATAGCCTACTTGTTCAATGCGCAGCTCCAGGCGCCCACGGCGGTGATGTCGCTGGTCAGCGCGACCGCGACTTCAACGAACGACGCCGCCTGAGCAATCCAAGCCCGGCGCTCTGGTAGATTACAGTGCTATATGTCCCCCACACGCGGGGTAGGCACATCGAGCGAGAAATGGACCCGAACTGGAACGACAACCAACCTATCTATCGCCAATTGCGCGATCGAATGGTCGCCCTGATTCTAGAGGGCGCGCTGAAGGAGGGCGATCCTTTGCCCTCCGTGAGGGCGGTGGCTGCCGATTACCGGCTCAATCCGCTCACCGTGCTGAAAGGCTACCAGCAACTGGTCGATGAGAACCTGGTCGAAAAACGCCGCGGTCGCGGCATGTACGTCAGCGACGGAGCCCGGCGGCTACTCCTCGCAGGAGAGCGCGAGCGGTTCCTCAACGAGGACTGGCCGCAGATTCTCGCCGTCATCAATCGCCTTGGATTTTCCTCACAAGAATTGTTTGCACAAACACCGGCGCTTACACACCCGGCGCCGCCGCCCCGCGGCAGCGACACAAAGGAAGAATGAGAATCATATGGCCGCGCTCATCGAAGCAAAGGATCTGACGAAAAAATACGGCGCCCACGTCGCGCTGGATCGCGCCACCCTCAATATCGAGGCCGGCCGCATCGTCGGACTGATCGGTCCGAACGGCGCCGGGAAAACCAGCGCGCTGCGCGCCATTTTGGGCCTGACGAACTACGAAGGTCAGCTGACCGTATTGGGCCGCGAACCGTTTCGCGACCGCACCGCACTCATGAACGAATGCTGCTTCATCGCCGATGTCGCGGTGCTGCCGTCGTGGCTGCGCGTCGACCAGGCGATTGATTTCGTGGCGGCCGTGCACCCGCGATTCCGCCGGGATCGCGCCGTGGCACTGCTGGCCAAAACGCAAATTACCGGCAAACGCCGGATGCGGGAATTGTCCAAGGGAATGAAAACTCAAGTTCATTTGGCGCTGACCATGGCAATCGACGCGAAGCTGCTGGTGCTGGATGAACCCACGCTGGGACTCGACATTCTCGCGCGCCGCGCCTTCTATGACGCGCTGGTCAACGACTATATGGACGAGACGCGAACCATCCTGATCACCACGCATCAGGTTGAAGAAGTCGAGAATCTGCTGACCGACATCATATTCATCGACAAGGGCCACATCGTGCTGGACACCTCGCTGGAGGATGTCGCGACGCGCTTCACCGCGGTGGCGGTGACGGCCGACCGCCTCGAGGCGGCGCGTGCCGCGAAACCCTACTACGAGCGTCACATTCTCGGCAAGGTGGTGCTGTATTTCGAAAGCGTCGACGCCGGTAAATTGGCGGCGTTCGGCGAACTGCATACCCCAAGCGTCTCCGATTTGTTCGTCGCCAAACTTTCCGGAGGTGCAGCATGAATACCAGCAGGTGGCTCATCCGCCGTGAGTTCTGGGAAAATCGGGCCATCTGGGTCATACCCGCCGTTTTCGGCGCAATGCTGATCCTGGCCGCCTTGTTCGGCCAAGTGAGCATTCCAAAGCTGACGACGCCGGCGGAAATGCACGAGGCCGCCGGCGCCTTCCAAGTGGTCGTCGGTGCGATGTTTTATGTGGTGATGTCGGTGTACGCAACCTGGTATCTGCTCGATTGCCTGTATGCGGATCGCAGGGATCGCAGTATTTTATTCTGGAAATCCCTGCCGATATCCGATGCCCGGACCGTATTGATCAAGTTGCTGGTCGGCATGATCCTGATCCCGCTGGTGTATTTCGCAGCCGCCGACGCGACCGCCCTGATGGCGGCATTCATTCTGTCGATTCGCGCCAGGGCCTCGCTCGGCAGCGCGCTGTGGCAGGCGGACGCCTGGTGGGACATTCAACTCTTGTGGGTGTATTGCATCATCGCGACCGCCATCTGGTACTTGCCGATTGCCGGCTGGCTGATGCTGGTGTCGGCTTGGGCCAAGCGCGCGGTCATGTTGTGGTCCGTTCTGCCACCGCTGGTGGCGTATATCTTCGAGCGCGTGTTTTTCGGCACGCACGTGATTGGCCATACCCTGACCAGGCGCTTGACGGGACTGCCGGCGGTGGCATTCAACGGCGCCAAGCACGTGTGGACGCAGGGCAGCGAGGGTATGGATAATGGCAGCCTTGCGATCAGAGCTTGGGATCTCATCAATCCGAGTAGATTTTTCAGCAGTACGGAAACATGGATAGGCGCCGTCGTGGGCATCGTGTTGATCGTGGGCGCCATCCAGCTACGCATGCGACGCTCGGAAATCTAGCGCGGGGTATCGGCGGGCGGCGCGCGGCCGCGCCGCTCCGCAGCGCTGCGCGGCTCATGGCCGTTACGCTGCTGTTCTGCCCCGGCCTGCTGCGCGCGGATGAATTTTTTCCGGTACGCGACGAAAATCCCCTGATACGCGGCTTTTATTTGCCGCTGCCCAGCGACAGCCGATTGACCGACGGGCAGACCCTCTCGGCAACGCTGTCGCTCACCAATACCCTCAACGTCGAGAACCGGCCGCGGGAGAGTGTGCTCGTGGACGGCGAGAGCGACGTCCTGCGCCTGACTTACGAAAACTCTCTGTGGCAGTCCTGGCGATATCGTTTTACCGTGCCGATCATTCACGACAGCGGTGGCTTCCTTGATTCAACCATCGATCGCTGGCACCGATGGTTCGGCCTCAATCCCGGAAACAGGCCCTTCTACCCCAAGAATGAAATCGCCTACGCCTACTCCGGCCGCGGCAATGTCGACATCACGCAGTCCCAAACGGGCGTCGGCGACATTTCCGGCGAAATCGGCTGGTACGCCATCGATGATGCGCGCCGCACGCTGTCATTCTGGGGAGGGCTGGAGGCACCCACCGGTTCCGTGTCCAAGCTCACCGGCGACGGCGCATGGGATGGCGCAACGTGGGTGCATGGCGCCCTGCGCTGGCCCAAATGGCAGCTGGCGGCGGAACTAGGGCTGGCGCAGCCATTCGGCGATGAGATTTTTGCCGGCTCCGCACACAAGACCTCGGTCTTCGCCCGGCTCGCAGCCACGCGCGCCCTTGGGTCCTTGTGGTCCTTGCGCGCGCAACTCGACGGTCAGAGCGGCCGCGTTGAAGACAGCGACATCCGATTGTTGGGGCCGAGCCTGGTGCTGACCATCGGCGCGGTGCGGCGCTTGGGCGGGCACTGGCGCCTCGAATTCGGATTTGCAGAAGACGCCGCGGTCAACACCGCCCCCGACATTGCTTTCTTTCTTGGGATTCGCCGCCAAAGCGGTGCAAAATAGCGCCAGGTTTCTTGTTATCTCGAAGGGGCGTCCATGTACAAGACAAAGATCGATCTATCTGAGAAAGTCCGCCGCAATATCATTGTCATCTTGAACGAACGCTTGGCCTGTGCCATCGATCTGCAAAGCCAGATCAAGCAGGCCCACTGGAATGTGAAGGGTCCCAACTTCATCGCCTTGCACGAACTGTTCGACAAGATTTCCGACGCGGTGCTCGAACAGATCGACGAAATCGCGGAGCGCGTCACCAGCTTGGGCGGGACCGCCGAAGGCACGGTCGCCGTGGCGGCCAAGCGCAGCAAATTGAAGAACTACCCTTTGAGCATCACTGCGGGCAAGGATCATCTGTTCTATCTGTCGACGCAGCTGTCGGTGTACGGCAAAGCGGTGCGCGCGGCCATCGCCGACACGGACGAGCTGGGCGATGCGAATACGGCGGATCTGTTCACCGGGATTTCCCGGGAAATCGACAAGTACCTCTGGTTCATCGAGGCGCATTTGCAGGACAAGGCCTAGACGTATGGCCGATTCCGCCGCCGGCGCTGAGGATTCGGGCCTGAGTGGCGCGCTCGCCACGTTGCGGGGCTTGCTGACGAGCGGCGAAACGCTCGAAGCCTGGGCGGCCCAGAGGCGCATCTATGCACTGACGCATCGCCGCGTCTGCATTGCGGCCACCAGCGGGCGTTTCATTTCGCTGCAGCGGCGCCTTTTGGGCGGCTACGATTCGGCCGATATTCGTTGGCAGGACCTGAAGGAAACGCGCATCAGCGCCGGGATCATCGCCGCTGACTTGACGCTGGTCGCGCAGAGCAGCTCCGATTTGAATATCGGCGCCGAGGTGAATCGGATCTTGAGCTTCGAGGGCTTGAACAAGGGTCAAGCGCAGGCCATGTATCGCATCTGCCAGCAGCACGATCAGGTATGGCGCGAAAAGCGCCGGGTGCGCGAGCTCGAGGAATTGCGCGCGAAATCCGGCGGGGTGCAGATCAGCGGCGGTCAGGCCGGCTACCGCAATACGGATGCCGCTGGAACGGAATCCGAACCGACGCGCCGCTTGCGCCAGGCGCGCGAAATGCTCGATGCCAAGCTCATCAGCGATTCGGAATTCGAATCCATCAAGGCAAAGATCGTGTCGGGGCTTTGAGCCCCGGCAAACCCCCGCAGATTTGTCTCCTAGCCCAACAAGTACGCAAAGTAACTGTTGCGCAGCCGATTCAAAGGATCGGTGCGTTGCCGCAGTGCGCGGAATAGCTTGACGCGCTCGCCGAAGGATTTCGCCACGTGTTCCGGCTGCAAGGCCCGCGTTTGGTTGAAGGTGGGCGTGCCGCCGTGCGACGAGGCGAAATCATTGAAGTCGATCAGGAAGTCGTCCCAGCCCTGCTCGCCGCTGGATGAGGGCTCCAGGCTGAACATCGGTCCTGCGTAGCTGGCGCTGAACAGCGAACCCCGATCCTGGTGCAGCCGGCTCGCCCCACTGACCACGTTGCCGCGGTATCGATGCTGCTTATAGTAGGACTTGCAGAACGCGAAATATTCGCCAAGCAGTTTTGGGTAATCGGCTTGCGGGAACGCCCACAGGCTGTAGGTATGGCGCGCCTTCCAGGCCTCCTTCGGCACGTCTCGCATCCATTCGTGCGAATACATCATCACACCCCGGGTGCCGCCGCTCAGTGCGCGATGCATTCCCGACAGGACCGCCGCGCGCAATCCGGGCGCGGCCAATACGCTGCCCACCGTCGAGCCGAACGCGGGCAGCACATTGCGCATCACGGACTGCTTGATTTGCCAGATTCCGGAGCGGTTGATCTCCGCGGATTCATCCAAGGTCCGGCGCTCCAGAGTGATCCGATCGTGGAAAGGAGAGATATGCAGGCGCAGCGCACCCGGCGCACTGATCAGGGCTGAATACCGGGAGCTCAATTCCTTCAGCGTCATCACCTGATAGTCGATCTTGACCGGGGTCAGCGGCCGCACTCGCACCACGACCTCGTGCACCACGCCCAGCAAGCCGAAGCTCGAGCGCAGCACGCGCATCAGATCACGCTCGCGATCCGTCACGGTCATTTGCTTGCCTTGCGGGGTGATCATTTTCATTTCGCTGATGCATGAGGACAATTGCGCCATGCCGTCGCCGTACGAGGCCTGCGGCAGCGTGGTCACCGCCATGGCACCCAGGGAAATTTGGCCCATTTCGGGCGTCAGCGGCAGTTCCTGCCCGCGTTCGGCGAGCGCCTTGACCAGGGTGCTCACGCGCACGCCGGCCTGTGCCCGCACGCCGGTTTCCCCAAATTCCAAGATCCTGTCCAGCCCGGTGGTATCAACGGTGGTCCCGCCGTCGCCGCCGACACAGCGGGTCTGCGAATAGTCGGCGCCCACCATTCGAACGGGCGTCGGATAACTCTTCGTCTTGGAAAGTAGGCTCGGAATGTCCTCGAAACGCTTCAAGCGCAGAACAAGCCGCGGCCGCCGATAAACGCCTGATGAATCCGCGCCTCGCGGATCGATGACTTTAGTGACCATGTGCTTCCCCCCGGAAGACTCGCAAAACGTTGAAAAAACGCTTGCTGTCGGGGGCACAAAACCTGGCGGTTCTGCATGCGCGTGTGCGCTTTGAGATTCACTGGCGACCCCGCTATCGTCAGACTTCCCTCGAAGGAAGCCCCTTAGACCGGTGGTTTTGCGTCCCCACCTTTCGGCGGGTTTGCCCTTAAACAGCTGGCTCTACTATGCGATGCAACCCTGAGTTTTGTAAAGGGGTATTTAGGGAGCCGCGCGACCGCGTCACGGCGGTCGCGCTGACGGCGGCCCGGACGGCGCCCGGACGGCGCCTTCACCCCATCAGGAGCAGGGCCTCGGCATGTTCCACGGCTTCCGGGGTACCGTAAACCACCACCACATCGCCCTCTTTGAATACGGTATCAGGCCCCGGCTCACGCCCCACGATGCCGTCCCGGCGCACCGCGTTTACCGTTGCCTGTGAGCCTCGCGCGGTCAGGTCAGTGATGCTGCGCCCGACCGCCCAGGCGTGGGGCGGCAGGATGACGCTGTGCAATTCCTCTCGAAAAGCGTGGCTCTGATCCAGATTCTCGGCGCCCGCCTCGCGGAAGTATTGACGCAGCATTTGGTAGCGATGGCTGCGAATGTCATTCACCGTGCGAATCACCTGCCCCACCGGCAACTTCACCAGCAGCAGCAAGTGCGACAGCAACATGAGGCTGGCCTCAAAAGTTTCCGGCACCACCTCGGTGGCGCCGGCCGCCTGCAATTCCACCAGCTTGGTGTCGTCCTGCGTGCGCACCAGGATGGGCACGTCGGGGCGCAGTTCGCGCACCGATCTCAAGATGCGCAACGCCACGTCGGGATTGGCAAACGTGATCACGACGACGCTGGCGTGCGCCACGCCGACGTTTTCCAGCACCTTGCCTTGACCGGCGTCGCCATAAACCACCGGATCGCCGACCTGGCGGCCCGTGCGAATACGGTACGGATCCACATCGAGCGCGATGTACTCGAAACCGGTCTGTTCGAGCACTCTCGCGATATTCTGGCCGACGCGGCCGAATCCGCAGATCACGACGTGCTCGCGGTCCGCGGCAGCCAGGGTTATGCGCTCCTGACGCATCGCCTCCGTTTGCGGGTTGCCGGATTCGCGCAGGATGATGCGCGTGATGCGCCGATTGTGACGAATGATCAGGGGTGAGAGCACCATGCTCAACACCGTGGCGGCCAATAGCGGCTGTACGACGTCGGGGTCGAGCAGTTCGCGCCGCAGCAGCAGAATCAACAGCGCGAAGCCGAATTCACCGCCCTGCGCGACGATCACTCCCGTGCGCAAGGACTTGAACCAGCTCTTGGTGGCGGGCTTTGCGACAACGGCGACAACCGTGGCCTTGAGCAGCAGCATGCCGAGAAGAATGGCCGTCACCGCCGCAAAGTCCCGCAGCAGCAATCCCACATTGAGGAGCATGCCGACGGTGATGAAGAACAAACCCAAAAGCACTTCGCGGTACGAGCGAATCGTGGCTTCGACCTGATGCCGAAATTCGGTTTCGGCCAGCATCATTCCGGCGAGAAACGCGCCGAGCGCGAGCGACAGGCCCGCCGCATGAGTGGCCCAGGCCGAGGCCAGCACGGCGAGCAGCACGGCCAACGAGAACAGTTCCGGGGATCGAACCGAGGCGATCATGAGAAACAGGGGCCGCAGCAGCCAACGGCCGGCGGCCAGCACCAAGAGCAGCGCGGCCGCGGCGATGCCGATCGCGCCTAAAATATGCGCGGCATTGGCGGCGCGGCCGCCGTTGCTCAACGCCGATACCAGGGCCAGGAGCAACGGAAAACTCAGGTCTTGAAACAGGCAAATGGCGACGGCCAGCCGGCCATGCGTGCGATTGTTCTCGGATTGCTCCGTGAGTTGCGCGATGATGATGGCGGTCGAGGACATGGCCAGTGCGCCGCCGACGACGACCGCAGCGGCCGGCGCGACATCGAAGAGCATGATCGCGCCCGCCGCGATGATCCCTGTCGTGATGAGCACCTGCGCGCCGCCGACGCCAAGCACCTCCCAGCGCATGGCCACCAGGCGCGGCAGCGAGAACTCCAATCCCAAGGTGAAGACCAAGAACACCACGCCGAAGTCCGCCAAGAGTCGCGTGGTCTCATTGTCCGCCGCGAGCGCCAGTGCATGCGGACCCAAGAGCATGCCGACAGCGAGATAACCCAGGATGGCGGGCAGCGCCAACTTGCGCACGGCGGCCACGACGCACACCGAGGCGGTGAGCAGAATCAGGATCTGTAACAGCGGATCGTTATGCCCCATTGCCTGCTAGCATATCGCTATGAGTGCGACCATGACGGCCCCGTTGGCGCTCGAACGGCAAGGCGCCGGCTGGCGGCTGCTGCTAAGCGGCGATTGGTCGTTGACGGCGATGCCGGGCATCGAAGCGCAGCTGCAAAATTTGCCCGCCCTGGATGGCACATTGGTGTGCGACTGGACGCAGGCGCGGGCGCCTGGAATCAGTCCGGCCTGGGCGCTGCTGCGGCGGCTGGCAGAGACCTGCGGTGATCAGCCGGCCCTGGATGTTCGCCATACCGGCAATCCGCCGCACTTTCTGCAGCTGCTGCAAAAGCTGCATGTCGAGCGTCATGCGGCATACAGCGTGGAGGCGCCGCCGCCCACGCTGGAGCGGCTGGTCGGCAAACTGGGCCGCTGGGCCGTACTGCAGGGCTGGCATGGGCGCGGCGTGATCGTCTTTTTCGGACGCATTGCCACGGTCGTCGGCGAGGCCTTCCGCCGGCCGCAAGCGCTGCGGGTTTCATCGATCGCCAGGCATGTCTATGAAACCGGCATCACCGCCATCCCCATCGTATCGCTGATTGCTTTCTTGATCAGCGTGATCGTTGCCTATCTCGGCGCGCAGCAGCTGTCGCGCTTCGGCGCCGACATATTCGTCGTGGATCTGATCACAATTGCGGTCCTGCGCGAGATGGGCGTGCTGTTGACGGCCATCATCGTCGCCGGCCGTTCCGGCAGCGCCTTTGCGGCGGAGATCGGCGTCATGCAGCTCAATGAGGAAACAGACGCGCTGCGCGCCATGGGAATGAGTCCCGTCGAGTTGCTGGTTGTCCCCAGAGTGCTGGCGCTCGTCATTGTCATGCCGCTGCTGACCGTGATTGCCGATGCCATGGGCCTGGCCGGCGGCGGCCTTCTGTCGCTCATCAATCTGCACATTCCACTGCCGCAGTTCATGGCGCGCTTGCGCGAGTCGCTGTCGCCCACGACGTTTTGGGCGGGTTTGGTCAAGGCCCCGGTGTTCGCCATCCTCATCGCCATGGTCGGCACGTATCGCGGCATGCAGGTGCGCGATTCGGCCCGGGAGCTGGGCCGCCTGACCACGGTGGCCGTGGTGCAATCCATATTCATGGTGATTCTGGCCGATGCATTGTTTGCCGTGCTGTTCGTGCAAATTCAATTCTGATGCTGGACCCGCACTTCAATCCGGTGATTCGCGTGCACGGCCTTCACAATCGCTTCGGCGCGCAAGTGGTGCACGACGGACTCGACATGGAAGTGCAACAAAACGAAATATTCGGCGTCGTGGGAGGGTCCGGGACCGGCAAGTCGGTGCTGTTGCGATCGATACTCGGGCTACTGCGCCCCGGCAGCGGCTGCGTGGAACTGTACGGCCGGGATGTGGAGAGCCTGGCGGCCTCGGACCGCGATAGTCTGGTGCAAAGTTATGGCGTGACCTTCCAAAATGGCGCGCTGATCAGCTCCCTGACCGTGGCCCAGAACGTGCAGCTGCCCCTCAGGGAGCATTATTCATTGTCTGAGAAAACTCTGGACGAACTGGCGGAGATGAATCTGCTCATGGTGGGGCTGCCGCCCGACGCCGGGGCTAAATTTCCTTCGCAGTTGTCCGGTGGAATGATCAAACGCGCCGCACTGGCCCGGGCACTGGCCCTGGAACCCAAACTCTTGTTTCTCGACGAGCCGACGGCGGGCCTCGATCCGATTTCCGCCTCAGCCTTCGATGAGCTACTGTTGTATCTTCATTCGCAATTGCGGCTCACGGTTGTCATGATCACCCACGATCTCGATACGCTGTTCCAGACTTGCAGCCGCGTCGGCGTGATCGTGGACGGGCGCATGATCAGCGATACGCTGCCGGGCATGCTCAAAAATACGCATCCCTGGATTCAGGAATATTTCCATGGCCCGCGCGCGCGCGCCGCCGAAAAAGAAGCCGCCCATGGATAGAGACTCGAACTACGTCGCCGTCGGTGCCTTTGTACTGCTGGTCATCGCCATGGCGGTGTCGTTTGTGTTTTGGTACACCGATCAGCAGGACAAGCGTACCTACCAGCGCTACGAGATTTATTTTCCGGGATCCGTGAGCGGACTGACCGCCGGCAGTCCGGTGCGATACCTGGGCGTCGATGTCGGCAAGGTGGCGCGCATCATGCTGGACCCGCAGCAGCGCAAGACCGTGCAGGTGCTCGCCGATATCGACTCCACGGCGCCGATCGATGATCGAACCCGGGCATCCTTGAGTCTGCAGGGCGTTACGGGCCTGTTGTTCGTGGACCTGGAGCAGGATCCGAAAGCCGAATCGACGGGCGCCATGGAACAGGGTCAGCGCTATCCCATGATTCGTTCGCGGCGTTCCGACTTCGATGTGCTGCTCAGCAATCTGCCGGCTCTCACCACGCACCTGGTGGAATTGGCGGACCATTTCAATCAAGTTTTCAGCGACGACAACGTGCGCTCGCTCAAGGCCACTCTCGACAATGCGCGCCTTGCGAGCGAACGCCTGCCGGGCACGGTGCGCGAAGTTCAGCTGCTGGTCGCGGACGTTCGGCGCACCACCCAAGAGGTCGAAGTGACGGTGGCCGATGTGCGAGGCGTCATTCAACAGGACTCGCCCGATCTGAAGGCGGCGATGGCGAATATCCGGCAGATCTCGGACAACCTCGCGCGAACCACGCTGCGCCTCAACAGTTTCGTGGCCGAGAACGAGCCCGACGTATCGCGTTTCACCCGGCAGAGCCTCCCCGAGTTGGAGCAGCTGCTGCGCGAGAGCCGCCAGGCAGTACGCGATTTTCGCGATTTATCGCGCAGCTTGAAGCGGGACCCGTCGCAATTGATCTATGAGTCCACTTACCGCGGAATCGAGGTGCCAAAGTGAAGCATATGGCCCTGCCGTTGTTGATGGTCCTGCTGACGGCTTGCGCGGGATCGTTGTTCAAGAACAAGGCGGCTCCGCCGACCATGTACCTGTTGTCGGCGACGCCGAAATCATCGGCAGCGGATCCGGTCAAAACACCCCAGGCGCCAATCGACGTGGCCGTCCTCAAGCTGCGGGTGCGCGCAGGCCTCGACACCGATCGCATCGCCGCGCTTTATCCGGATCGGCGCATGGACTATTTCGCCGGCGTGCGCTGGAGCGGACCGCTCGATGAAGTATTGCAGGACCTGGCGGTGCAGGAGTTTCACTCGAACCCCGGACTGCGCAATGTGAGCGCGGACGCATCGGTGTTCGCGAGTCCCTACTGGCTGGAAATCGAGGTGGTGGATTTCCAGGCGGAATATGCCGCCGGCGCCTCGGCGCCGACGGTGCACGTGCATTTGCAGGCACGCGTCGGCAATGCGGGCGAGCGGCACGTCTTGGGGCGCTTCGAACCGGACATCCATGAAGCCGCGGCCGACAATCGCATGACCGCCATCGTGGATGCCTACAATCGCGCCGCCGACAAGGCGTTTGCCGAGATTGCGGCGGGCACGGCCCAGACCTTTAGCGTCAAATAGCTCCATTGCCGATCTTTGCCTCTTCGAGTTCGATGGCGGTGCCGATCTCCATCCACTGTGTTTCGAGGTAAGCCGCATCCCGCTGCAGGTTCGCACGCCGCAATGCAAGCGTGTTCTCGAGCGGATGCGCGGCGAGCTCTGCTTCGAGCAAGGAGCGATCGGCGGCGAGCGCGGCGATACGCGCCTCGACTTGCTCGAGTTGCCGCCGCAACCGTGCCAGCGGATCACGGCGCGGTGTCTTTTTGCCGCCTGCGTTGCCGGCGGCGCCCTGGTCCGCGCCCGTGCGCGCAGGCGCGGACGCCGGCGTGCGATTGCGTGTGGGCGTGGGGGCCGACTGCGGCCCCTTGCCGCGCGATCGAAGCCATTGCTGGTAGTCGTCGAGATCGCCGGCGAATTCCTGCAACTTTCCGTCCGCCACCAGCCACAGCGTATCGGCCACGGATTTGATCAAATGACGGTCGTGCGAGACCACGACCAGACCGCCCTCGAAACTCTGCAGGGCAACGCTCAGCGCTTGCCGCATCTCGATGTCCAGGTGGTTGGTCGGCTCGTCGAGCAGCAGCAAATTGGGCCGCCGCGCGACCAGCAGGGCGAGCGTAAGGCGCGCTTTTTCGCCGCCTGAAAATCGGCCGACCGGCTCGAACGCTCGATCTCCTTGAAAGCCGAAGCTTCCCAAGTGGTCGCGTATCTTTTGCTCGTCGCCGGCGGCATAGTCGGGGCCCCCGAGACTTCGCAGATGCCAAAACGCATCCCAGTCGGGCTTGAGCTGTTCCAATTGTTGCTGTGCAAAATAACCGATGGCGAGATCCGGCGCCGCCGTGCGTTTGCCCGTAAGCGCGGCGACCTCCCCGGCCAGCAGTTTGGTCAATGTGGATTTGCCGGCGCCGTTCGGCCCGAGCAGCGCAATGCGATCCAAAGGACCGATCGATACATTGATGCCGCCGACGATCTGTACCGCCCCGCGCACACCGGCGTAGCCGCACGCGGCGTCCTCCACGGTCAGCAGCGGCCGCGGCGTTTTCTGCGGCCGGGAAAATTCGAATTCAAACGGGCTGTCGACGTGAGCCGGAACGATGCGTTCCATCCGCTGCAGCATCTTCAAGCGGCTCTGGGCCTGGCGTGACTTGGTGGCGGATGCGCGGAAGCGATTCACGAAGGCCGTGATCTCCGCAATGCGCTTCACTTGCCGCGCGTGCAGAACCGACAGCAAGGCCAACTCCTCTGCGCGCTTCTGTTCGAATTGGGAGTAGTTGCCGGCGTACGCGCGGATGGTCCGATTCTCGATGTGCAAGACGCGATCGATGATCGAATCGAGAAATTCGCGGTCATGCGAAATCATCAACAGAGTACCCGGATAGGCCGTCAACCATTCCTCCAGCCAGACGATGGCGTCGAGGTCCAGGTGATTCGTGGGTTCATCGAGCAGCAACAGGTCGGCTCGGGAACACAGCGCGCGCGCCACGCCCAAGCGTACGCGCCAGCCGCCGGAGAATTCGGCTACCGGACGTTCATGATCCGCCGCCTTGAACCCAAGGCCATGCATGATGGCCGCGGCGCGCGCTCTGGCGCGGTAGCCGTCGATGGCTTCCAACGAAGAATAGAGGTCGGCCAGCGCCATGGCGGCATCGCGCCTTTCGGCATCCTCGATGGCCGCCTGCACGCGGCGCAGCTCCGTGTCGCCATCCAGCACGAACTCGATGGCCGGCCGGTCGCTCGCGGCAATCTCTTGTTCGACGTGCGCCATGTTGAGCGCGGCGGGCAGATCGATGTCGCCGCGATCGGCTGCCAGCTCGCCCAAGATCGCCGCAAACAGGCTCGACTTGCCGGTGCCGTTGGCGCCGGTGATCCCGACCTTGTTGCCGCGGAAAACGGTGAAGTTGACCTGCTCAAACAGCGGCTGCGGTCCGCGCCGCAGCGTCAGATCTCTCGCAATCAGCATCGAGAATCGTTACGAGGAGAGCAGCATCGGCCGCAGCAACGTCGGCGCGCACAAGTTGCCGTGGTGGGGCGAGCCGCCTTCCTGGCCGGCGAGAATACCGAGCAATTTATTCGCTTCCATGGCATCGCCGAACAACCGGCCCTGAGCGTAGTAGCAGCCGTGGGTACGCAGGAACTCGAGCTGCTCGGCTTCTTCCACGCCCTCGGCAATGACCTCCAAATCGAGACTCCTGCCCATGTCGATAATGGTGCGCACGATGGCCGCGTCGTTCGTGTCAACCGCGACGTCGCGGACGAATGACTGGTCGATTTTCAACGTGCCGATGGGAAACTGCTGCAAGGCGGAGAGCGAAGAATAACCGGTGCCGAAATCGTCGATGGCGAGACTCAAGCCCATGGCGTACAGTTCATTGAGAAGGCCGATCGTGCGTTTGGGGTCGGTCATCAAGGTGGTTTCAGTCACTTCCAGCTCGAAGCACGTGGGCGACACGCCGTGCTTGCGAAACACGCTGCGGCAGCGTGAGATGAAGCTCGCCTGTTTGAGTTGCCGCAACGACAGATTGATCGCGATTCGGCCGGGGTGCGGCACGACTTTCTGCCACTCACGGTAGTCGGCGCAGACGCGATTCAACACCCACTCACCGATATCCAATATCAAACTGGTTTCCTCGGCCAGAGGAATGAAGTGCGAGGGAGAAATATCGCCGTGTCCGGGCAGCCGCCAGCGCAACAGGGCTTCCGCGCCCACCACTCGTCCGGTGCGCAAATCGACCTTCGATTGATACAGAATGACCAGCTCGTCGCGCTCCAGCGCGCGGCGCAGCTTGCTCTTCAGCATGAGCCTTTCGACGGCCGCGGCATTCATGCTGGGCACGTAGAACGCGCAAGAATTGCCGCCATTTTGCTTGGAGTGATACATCGCCGCGTCCGCGTTGCGGATCAGGTCGATCACATTCTCCGCATCATGGGGGCAGATCGCGATGCCGGCGCTGGCGGTGAGATAGACCTCCTGCTGGTTCACATAGAAGGTGCGGCTTATCTCATCCAGCAATGTCCGGGCCAGGGTTCCCAACGCCGCGCGGTTGTCGGTGTCCACCGGCAGATCGTCGATGAACATGGCGAACTCATCGCCCGCCAGCCGGCCGATCACCGCGTCCTTGCTCAAATTGCGGGTGAGCCGTTCGCTCAAGATCTCCAGGGTTCGGTCGCCGGCGGCGTGTCCGAAGGTGTCGTTGACCTCTTTGAACCGGTCCAAGTCCAGGTACAGCAGCGCCAGGGAGCGCTGGTTGCGCCGTGCGCGCGCAATGGCTTGCTGCAGCAAGTGCTGGAACTGCATGCGATTCGGCATTTTCGTGAGCGTGTCGTATCGCGCCAGGTAACGAATGCGGCGCTCGGCGCGCTTGCGTTCGGTGATGTTGCGCGCGACGAAAATATTGCCTTGAAACTGCGGATCTTCGGAGTCGATCGCGGAACTCGCCATGGAAACCGGGATGGTCTGTCCGCTGGCCGTGCGCAGCACCGTCTCGCGCGCTTCCTGCGCGGGTTGCGCCACGTCAAAGGCGCTGCGATGCACCTCATCGATGAAGCCCACCAGGGGCTTGCCGACCAATTCATCCGGCGCGTAGCCCAACAGCAGCTGCGCGGCTTCATTGCAGCTCTTGACGAGGCCGTCCGGAGTGGTGACGAAGACGGCATCGCTCAAGCTGTTGAGCACGGTGTTCAGATAATTCTTGGTGATCGTGGTCTCGTTCAGGTTTTGCCGCATGCGCTCGAGCGCAAACTGCAGATCCCCGAGCTCGTCGCGGCGCACGACCGCGAGCGGCCGCGTGTAGTCGCCGTCGCCGATTCGATCGGCGCTTTTCACCAGTGCCGCGATCGGACTGGAGAGCTGCCGGGCAATGAACCAGGCGCCGAGCAATCCCAAGATCGCCAGCGGCAACGTGATTCCCGCGAGCACGCCGCGAACGCGCTTGGTCTGCTCGCCCTGCTTGCTCAGCAACTGCGTGCGGATGCTGGTTAGAGTCTCCTGCATCTCGGCGCGGCTCATCCAAATTTCGAGAGCGCCGAGGCCCTGCACCTCGGTCCGCAGAACGAAGGGACCCGCCGTGGTCTGCCGCGCCTCCGGGTTGCTGCCGGAGTAAAGAATATGTTCGTGCCCGCCCCATATCTCGACGCGTTCGATGTCGCGCTCATCGAGCAATCTGGCGGCGATCGCGGCAACGGCGGCGTTGTTGCCCTCCTTGAGCGCCGGCGCGAGGGAGGAGCTGGTGATGTTGCTCAGGGACCGGGCGCGCGCCTCGAGGTCGGACTCCAGCTTCTGCTCGACGGTGGCATAGGTGAGCTGATTGGCGTCGGCCGTGTTGACGCGGTGCTCATAATAGGCGAGGCCGCCCAAAATCAGCGCGAGCACCGCACCGACCCCCAGGGCCAGGAGCAAATAACTGGTTTTAAGGCTGCGCGCCATCGATTGTCCGGTCCCCCCGTCTCTTAACCGATAATCATACCTGTTCAGGCCAACCCCCATAAGGGGCGAGGGTACAATCAAGGCTCATGGACGGCTCCTATGCGCATTGACATTTATTCCGACACCGTCTGTCCCTGGTGTTATCTGGGGAAGCGGCGCTTCGACCTGGCGGTGGCGGCGCGCCCGCAATACGAGCCCGTTGTCGTATGGCGGCCGTTCGAGCTGAATCCCGACGTGCCCATGGAAGGTGTCGACCGGGAGACCTACCTGGCAGCCAAAATGCCGGACCAGGCCCGCCTGGAACAATCGCATGCGGAACTGGAGCGCCAAGGCGAGGCGAGCGGCATTCGATACCGCTTCGACCTGATCAATCGCGTCCCCAATACCCGCCTCTCGCACCTTTTAATTGCCCATGCGGCGCGGCGCGGCCTGCAAGGAGCGGTCAAGGACCGCATCATGCGGGCGTACTTCGAGGAGGGCTGCGACATCGGCGACCCGGACGAACTGGTGCGCCTGGGTCGCGAGGTTGGCCTGAGTGCTCCGGAAGCTCGCAACGCATTGATTTTGCGAATTGGCCAAGATGGCGTGGTTGCCGCCGAGCGCCACGCGTCCGTTTTGGGAATTACCGGTGTGCCCACCTATATTTTCGACGGCCAGTACACGATTTCCGGTGCGCAGGAAGTGGGGGTCTTTGCCCGGGTTTTCGATCAAGTGGCTGAATTTGCCTCCGCCCGCGGCGTGGCCTTATGAATGACGGCGAGCTGACGGGGCAAGCGCGCACGCATATTGCGGCCGTTGCCGATCCACAGTGCCTGCTGCACGCGCAGGTGGTGATGCCCTTCCTCAATTTACGCCGCGCGGCCGAGGCCGATGGCATCGACTTGGTGCCGATGAGCAGTTTCCGCGACTTTGGCCGCCAATTGGCCATCTGGAATGGCAAGTTCAGCGGCGAGAGGCCCATGTACGATGCGGAGGGGCGCAAGCTCGACCCCGGCGCGCTGACGCCCGCGGGGCGGATCGATGCCATTTTGCTGTGGTCGGCGCTGCCCGGCGCCAGCCGTCATCATTGGGGCACTGATCTGGATCTGGTCGATCGCAAGGCCATCGCCGCGGGATATCCGGTCAAACTCACGCGCGAGGAATTTGCGCCGGGTGGGCCCTTTGCGGCGCTCGATCGATGGTTGGAGGCTCACGCCCCTCGTTTCGGGTTCTTTCGCCCCTTTAAGGGCCTGCGCTCCGGCGTACAGCCCGAACCCTGGCATTGCAGCTTTGCGCCGATTGCCGAAAAGGCCCGGCGAAGTTTAAGCCCTGCCGTTTTGCGTGCGGCCATCGACGGCGCGGCGCTGCTGGGGAAGGAAGCAGTGCTGGCGCGTTTGGACGAGTTGCACGGTCGCTATGTGGCTCGGATCGACTTGCCCTAAGGTAGAGTAAGAAGCCTCGAGGGAACGAAAGAACAGTTCCCTCGAAGCTTCTTACTCTACCTTACGAATACTCGCACCGCTCAACATCACGATGCTGACGCCACCCGCGGGGTGTCGGGACGACACTTGATTTTCCGGCCTACGAGTGCGAATGGGGCCACGCGACCGAGGATAGCCACTGGAAACTCGTCCTCCTGCACCGTGAAGTTGAGCGGTCCAGTGTGATAAGGACTAGGCCTTGCGAGAACCACCGCTCAACTTCACGGTGCCGAGGTATTAAGCCCAGAGCGCCTTCAGTCGATCGAGCATCAAGCCGCGCACCTGGCCGATCTGGGTGTCATCGGATGTGAA
>Ga0179587_10000130_pt1 | contig 32195 bp, 25 predicted proteins | sample CZODoug2_1_08_16_FD_185932 | JGI IMG/M metagenome (GOLD analysis project Ga0179587, IMG submission 185932) | Vadose zone soil fungal communities from Angelo Coast Range Reserve, California, USA - CZODoug2_1_08_16fungal | ecosystem: Environmental > Terrestrial > Soil > Vadose zone | place: USA...
CGGCAAACGGCTTGGCCAACGCTTGCACGCCTTCATCGATGGAGTCGGGCACGCCTCGCAGCATGTGCGGATAACCGGTGATGAACAAGATACGCAAGCCCGGTCGGCATGTGCGCGCAGCCGCGCCTAGTTGGCGGCCATCGATGCCCCCGGGCAGCCCGATATCGGTGACCAGCAAATCGATGCGGCGGTTGGACCGCAGGATCTCCAAGGCTTCGACGCCATCCTTGGCCTCGATCGTGCTGTAACCGAGGTCGATCAAGACCTCGCTCACCAGCATCCGTACCGTCGGTTCGTCGTCTACGACGAGTACGGCCTCGCCATGGGTGGCACGCCGGGGCGCGCTCGCATCCGGAGACGGCAGGGTGGCGTCGTCGTCGCCGACATGGCGCGGCAGGTACAACCACACCGTCGTGCCCCTGCCGACCATCGAATCGATGTGGACCCGGCCTCCCGATTGACGGGCGAATCCGTAGATCATCGACAGACCGAGGCCGGTGCCCGCGCCCATGGGCTTGGTCGTGAAGAACGGCTCGAACGCGCGCGCCATGACTTCCGGAGTCATGCCGGTGCCGGTATCGCTCACGGAGAGCGACAGGTATTGTCCGGCCGGCAAGTCGTATTCGGCGGCCGTTCGTTCGTCGAATCGGTGGGTGTTCGTTGCGATGACGAGATTTCCTCCGCTCGGCATGGCGTCACGCGCGTTGATACAGAGATTGAGGAGGGCGTTTTCCAGCTGATTCGGATCGACAAGGGCCTTCCACAAATCGCCGGCTTCGATGATCGCGACGTGAATCATCGGGCCCACCGTCCGGCGGATGAGGTCATCCATGCCGGCCGCCAGCCTGTTGAGGTCGATGGATTTGGCGTCCAGGGTTTGATGACGCGCGAAGGCCAGCAGACGGTGGGTCAACGCGGCGGCCCGCTGCGATGCCCCTTGGGCAGCGTCTATGTATCGGTCGATTTCATCCAGCCGCCCTTGGTCCTTGCGGATCTTCAACAGCTCCAACGATCCCGAGATGCCCGATAACAGGTTGTTGAAGTCATGCGCGAGACCGCCGGTGAGTTGACCGACCGCTTCCATCTTCTGAGATTGGCGCAGCTGTTCCTCGAGATTGCGACGCTCGGTGACATCGCGGGCGCTCAGGGCAATCTGGCGGCCTAGACCGCGAACCGGCGGCAGCGGCGATGCGATGCCCTCGATGATGTTGCCGTCGTAGACGAATTCATATTGTTGGGGGGCGTTGGCCTCGAGACACGCGGTAAGACGAGCGTTGACCACGGCGGCCTCTTCGGGACGCAAGCATTCGTCGATGGTGTGGCCGATGACCTGGTCGCGGGTGGCTTTGTACATCCGCAACGCGGCGGGGTTCATCTCCTCCAAGCGAAACTGGCCGCCCCGAATTTCCGCAACCACGAGATGATACTCGGACGAGTGTTCGTAGACCGCTTGGATCAGCGCTTCCTTGGCTTGCAGCTGTGCCGATCGCTCGGTGACGAGCCGGCCGAGATCGGCATTCTCCTCGTGCAAGTGCGACTCGCGAATGCGGAGCACGGCCTCGTCGTGAACGCGATCAGTGACGTCCGAACCATGCACGAAGATGCCGGTGATGTTGCCGATCCCGTCGGTGATGGGCTGAAAGACGAAATCGACGAAGCTCTCCGCGGCGCCGGCGCCCGCCGGCCCTTCCGGCGCAATTCGCACCTCCGCCCGCACCACCCGCTCGCCGGTTATGAACGCATGGTCAAGCAGCGCCTGGAATTCCGGCGCGTCGCGGTCAGGCAGCACTTCGTCGATGGATTTACCCACGACATTCCGGTTGCCGACCATTTTCAAGAAGCCGGCATTGGCAAGCTCGATCCGATGTTCCGCTCCGCTCAGCACCGCGATGAAGCTCGGTGCCTGATCGAACATCTGCGCCAGCCGTTTATGGTCGCGCGGCTCCAACACCTTGCCCGGCTGGGCGTCCGTTTCCGAGTGGATGCAAAGCAGCCCGACGACCTGGTTTCCGTGTCCCCGTATCGGCGTATAGGACAACGCGAAATGCGCGTCCGGCGTACCTTCATCGCGATCGAAGGTGATGGAGATATCGTCCAGATCGACGACCATGCTCCCGAATAGCCGGTCGAATAGCGGGCTAAGCTCGTTCTGTGCGTTCGGCCACACCGAGAAGTACGGCTGACCCAACGCGCTCGGATGTCGGGAGCCGAGCAAGGGCACATAGGCATCGTTGTACAGCAGCGCGCGCGAGGGGCCCCAAACGACGAACATGGGCTTTCCGGAGGCAAAAATCAGGGACACGATGGACCGCAGCGACTGCGGCCAGGTCGCCGGGTGCCCGAGCTCCGTCGCTGACCAATCGTTGGCAAGTATGGCCTCTTCGAGGGAGAGATTGCCGGTCGACATGGTGAGCGCAGTTTTCATGCATCAACTCGAACATTCAGTTCCATTGAAGCGGTTGCCCGAGAGACATTATCAGTTAACGAAATCGAACCGGGGGTTGCAATTGTTGCTGAACCGCGACGCAGGTTTTCCCCGACGCGCCGCCGGCCCTCGACGCGCGCCGGGGCGCCACCCCTAGGGTGCGCTGCGCTGGGCTGCAGTCCGCGGTCGCGCGTCAACGAATCGTCGAGTTGAGCGCTCGGCCGGGGGAAATGTCGTTGATCGACGTCACAAGTTCGATCAGCGAGGGGCCGGAATGCGCTCGTGCCGCCTCGAGGGCGGAGCCGAAGTCCGCTGTTGCCGCGACACGCCAGGCGCCGAGGCCATAGGCCCGGGCGAGAGCGACGAAATCCGGGTTGTCCAGCGCTGTCGCTATCGACCGTCCCGGATAGCGCGCTTCCTGATGCATCCGGATGGTTCCGTAGGAACCGTTGTTGACGACCAGAAAAACGACTCGCAGTTCGAGCGCCACGGCCGTTGCGAGTTCCTGCGAGGACATGAGAAAGCAGCCGTCGCCGGCCACGCAGATGACTTCTTGCCGCGGAAACGCGAGCTTCGCGGCAATCGCGGCCGGCACCGCATAGCCCATTGCACCGCTTCCCGGCGCCACCTGGGTGGGAAACGTGTTGTGGGAGAAAAACCGGTGCAGCCATGCCGCGTAATTGCCCGCGCCGTTCGCGACCAGGGCCGACTGCGGCAGCTGCGCACGAAGCTCGCGAAACACCAAAGAAAGGTTCACCGCGCCCGTGACCGGCACAGGTTCCATGAACGCCGCTTGCTCGGCACGCGCAGCACGGGTCCACGCAGACCACGGCTTCGGACCGCTCGAGGGAGGCTTCCGCCGCGACAAATCCGCAGCGACTTGACCGGGATGGGCCTGCACCGACATTTGCGCCGGGAAGACGGCGCCAAGGGTTCCGGAGTCCGCGTGAACATGGATGAGGCGTTCGCCGGTGTTCGCGCGGTCCAGCCACTGATAGCCGCCGGTTTCAACGTCACCGAGCGACGCGCCCAGGACCAGAATGGTGTCCGACTCCCGCACGCGCTGAACCAGCGATGGCATGGCGCCGAAGCCGAGTTCACCGGCATAGCAGGCATGATCATTGGGAAACAGATCCTTGCGACGAAAGCTGGTCACGACCGGCAGATCCCACGCTTCGGCAAATTCCCGCACGGCGTCGACCCCCGTGGCGGACCATTGGCCGCCTCCGAGCCAGACCAAGGGCCGGTGCGCGGCAGCAAGCCGCGCCGCAATGCCGTCGATGACCCCGGTGGCGGCCGTAAGAATCGGGGCCGCTGCCGGGGTTCCATCGGCCGCCTCATAGGGTTCTCCCAGTACATCCTCCGGTAAACCAACGATGATGGGACCGGGCCGCCCCGACTGGGCAAGCTGAAATGCACGATCGACCAGTTCACCCGCGCGGCCTGCAAGATCGATCCGCACCACCCCTTTCGCGAGGTCGGCGAACGTTTGGCTTAGGTCGACTTCTTGGAATGCGCGCCGCCAGCGATCCTCCCGCGCAATCTCGCCCACGAAGAGCACCATGGGCGTTGCGTCCTGCTGCGCCGTGTGGACACCGATACTGGCATGGGTGAGGCCCGGCCCGCGGGTGACGAAGGCCACACCGGTGCGCCCGGTGAGCTTTGCAGTCGCCTCCGCCATGTTGGCCGCAGCCGCTTCGTGTCGGCAGGTGACCACGTGGAGAGCAGCGCGAGCGTCGTAAAGCGCATCGAGCACATCCAGGTAACTTTCGCCCGCCACAGTGAAGACTTGTCGCGTGTCGTGCGCACGCAGGCGCTCGACGATCGCATCGGCAACCCGTCGCATCGTTCTGTTACTCCTCACTAGCAGCCTGTCGGACTGGCATTCCCCCCTGCTACGCAGCTGGCAAAAACCACGCTTTTTGCCAGCGGAAACGAAGCTGATGTCCGACAAACGCGCAGGAGCGCGTTTGGACGACCAGAGGTCGGCCCGCAGGGTGCCGTCCAGGGATGGTAAGGCACAAAAAGCGCCGCAGGCGACTTTTTCCAATGAACCAGGGTTACGAATAGTACCCGATGAGGAAGAAGGTGGCGTGCCTGTGCTAACGTTCCACACTCCATGCGACCCATCAGCATCGCCGGCAGATTCCAACTGTGCTTACTCGCGGTATTCACGATCGGCGGGATCGCGACGCTTGCGACCGCGGCACTTTCGCAGGAACTTCAAGAGATTTCGCGAGCCGGCGAAAAAGCCATCCTCGCGAAACCCGGGCTGCAGACGGCCGGTGCACGCAATCCCGACCTGACCATCGTCGAGTACTTCGACTACAACTGTCCGTTTTGTAAACAGGTGGTCCCCACCTTCAAACAACTGCTGGCCGAGGACAAGAAACTCGCGATCGTCTACAAGGATTGGCCGGTGCTCGGCGAATCTTCCGTTTATGCGGCCCGCTGTGCATTGGCGGCAGGATGGCAGGATAAGTACTTGATCGCGCACGATGCGCTGCTCTCGGGTCCGCGCCTCCGCCGCAATGATCAAATAGAGGCGATCCTGCAGGGCGTGGGAGTCGACCTAGATAAATTGAAGAAGGACCTCTCGGCGCATGCCGGAGAGATCACCGCGCTCCTCGCGCGCAACGATGCCGAGGCGCACGCACTGGATCTCGACGGCACACCGGGTATCTTGGTCGGCAGACAACTCATGCCCGGCGGCGCCGATGTGGACTTTTTTCGGAAGTTGATTGCCGCGGTTCGCAGCGCGCCCAAGTAGGAAACCGATTTAACGCTCGAGGAGCCGGTTTGACAGACTGGTGCGTGCGCGCTGGATGCGGGCCCGCAGGCTCCGGCGGAGTTATGCAGCGTCAGCCGTGGCGGTTTCTGCCGCCGGTGCGGGATCGGGGTCGTAGCCCAAAATCGGCGCAAGCCAGCGCTCCGCTTCCGCGACGCGCATGCCCTTGCGCTGCGCGTAGCTGGCCGCCTGGTCGCGGTCGATCTTGCCGACGCCGAAGTACTGCGACCGGGGGTGTGAGAAATAGAATCCGCTCACGGCGGCGGTCGGAAACATCGCAAATGACTCCGTCAACTCGATGCCGGCGGTGCGTTCCGCGTCCAGCAGCTTCCACAGGGTGGCCTTCTCGGTGTGATCGGGACAGGCGGGATAGCCCGGTGCCGGACGAATGCCCCGGTACTCTTCGCGAATCAATCCCGTACTGTCCAGGTGTTCCTCTGCCGCGTAGCCCCAGAATTCGCGGCGCACGCGCTCGTGCATGCGCTCGGCGAGCGCCTCCGCAAAGCGATCGGCCAATGCCTTCAGCATGATGCTGCTGTAGTCGTCGTGCGCGGCCTCGAACCTTGCCACGTGCGCGTCGATCCCGATGCCGGCCGTCACGGCGAAGGCGCCGATGTAGTCGGCGCGGCCGCTTTGCGCCGGCGCCACGAAGTCCGACAGGCACAGTTGCGCCTGGTCCTGCGGCTTGGACTTCTGCTGGCGCAACTGATGCAGGCGGGCGGCCGACTTGGTTCGCGTCTCGTCGGCGTACACGTTGATATCATCGTCACCCACCGTGTTGGCCGGAAAGAATCCGATGACCGCGCGCGCCTGCAGCCATCGTTCATCGACGAGGGTCTTGAGCATTTTCTGCGCGTCAGCATATAGATTGGACGCCGCTTCACCGACCACCGGATCGCGCAGGATGTCCGGAAATTTCCCGGCGAATTCCCACGCATTGAAAAACGGCATCCAATCGATATAGGGCACGAGTTCCGCCAACGGATAACTCTCGAAAGTCCGGAGGCCCAGGAAGTTGGGGACCGGCGGCGAGTAGGCCGACCAGTCGAGTTTCAATTTCTTGGCGCGTGCCTCGGCCAGCGTCAATTGCGGCGACTTGACGCTTTTGTTGCGGTGCTGTTCGCGGCGCCGCTCATGTTCCGCCTTGATGTTGGCGACGTACGCATCGCGCGTATCCTTGGTGACCAGCTGTTGACACACGCCCACCGACCGCGACGCGTCCTTCACGTAAATCACGGCGCCCTTGTATTGCGGATCGATTTTCACGGCCGTGTGCGCCGGCGAGGTCGTGGCGCCGCCGATCAGCAAGGGCTGCGTATATCCAAGGCGCTGCATCTCCTTGGCCACGTGCACCATTTCGTCCAATGACGGGGTAATGAGCCCGGACAATCCGATGAGATTGGCTCCTTCCCGCGTGGCGGCTTCCAGGATCCTTTCGCAGGAAACCATCACGCCCAGATCCACCACCTCGAAGTTATTGCATTGCAGGACCACGCCGACGATGTTCTTGCCGATGTCGTGGACATCGCCCTTCACCGTCGCCATGACCACCTTGCCGTTGGAGCGGCTTGCGCCCGATTTTTCTTGTTCGATGTAGGGAATCAGCACCGACACCGCTTTCTTCATGACCCGTGCGGACTTCACGACTTGAGGCAGGAACATCTTCCCCGATCCGAATAGATCGCCCACCACGTTCATGCCGTCCATCAGCGGCCCCTCGATCACGTCGAGCGGTCGCTTGGCCTTGAGCCGAGCTTCTTCCGTGTCGGCGAGCACGAATTCATCGAGGCCCTTGACGAGCGCATGCTGCAACCGCTCTTCCACCGGGAGCTTGCGCCATTCCAGATCGTCGCCGCGCTTGACGGTTCCGCCGCCCTTGAATTGCTCGGCGATCTCGAGAAGCCGCTCCGTCGCATCGTCGCGGCGCGCCAGGATCACATCCTCGACACGCTCGCGCAGATCGGCGGGAATTTCCTCGTAGATTCCGAGCTGACCCGCGTTGACGATACCCATGGTCATTCCCGCGCGGATCGCGTGGTACAGGAACACCGAGTGCATGGCCTCACGCACCGGATCGTTGCCGCGGAACGAGAACGACGCGTTGCTCACGCCCCCGCTCACATGCACCGCCGGCATCAGCTCCTTGATCTTCGCCGTTGCCTCGATGAAATCAAGGCTGTAGCGATTGTGTTCCTCTATACCGGTGGCCACGGCAAATATGTTCGGGTCGAAAATGATGTCCTCGGGCGGGAAATCGAGCCGCTCGGTCAGCAGCTTGTAGGCGCGCTCGCTGATCGCAACCTTGCGCTGTATCGTGTCCGCCTGGCCTTTTTCGTCGAACGCCATCACGACGACGGCCGCCCCGTAACGCAGACAGAGGCGCGCGTGCCGGAGGAACGTGTCTTCGCCCTCCTTGAGGCTGATGGAGTTGACGATGGATTTGCCCTGCACGCATTTGAGCCCCGCTTCGATCACGGTCCACTTCGAGGAGTCGATCATCACCGGCACGCGGGCGATATCGGGCTCGCCCGCAATCAGGCTGAGAAACCTCGTCATGGCCGCCTGCGAATCGAGCATGCCCTCGTCCATGTTGACGTCGATGATCTGCGCACCGTTCGCAACCTGCTGGCGCGCGATATCGACGGCGGCCGCATAGTCGCCGGCCTCGATCAGCTTGCGAAACTTCGCGGATCCCGTGACGTTGGTGCGCTCGCCCACATTGACAAACAGGCTGTCGCCGTCGATGGAGAGCGGCTCCAGGCCGGAGAGGCGGCAGGCGCGCGCGATCGTCGGCACCATGCGGGGCGGTGCGCCGGCAACCGCGTTGGCGATGGCACGGATGTGATCGGGCGTGGTGCCGCAGCAGCCGCCGACCATGTTGACGAAACCGCTCAGCGCGAATTCGCGCAAGGTTTCAGCGGTTTCTGCCGGCGTCTCATCGTATTCGCCGAATGCGTTCGGCAGTCCGGCATTCGGATAGGCGCACACGTACGTGTCCGCTATTCTCGACAGTTCTTCGATGTACGGCCGCAGTTGCTTTCCGCCGAGCGCGCAGTTGAGTCCGACGACCGATGGCCGCGCATGCCGAATGGAATTCCAGAACGCCTCGGTGGTCTGGCCCGACAAGGTGCGTCCCGACGCGTCGGTGATCGTTCCCGAGACGATGATCGGTAGATCGGTGCCTGCGCCGTCCAGCACTTCGCGCACTGCGAACAGGGCCGCCTTGGCGTTCAACGTGTCGAAAATGGTTTCGATCAATATGGCGTCGACGCCGCCGTCGACCAGCGCGCGCGCCGCCTCGGAATACCCGGCCACCAGTTCATCGAATGTAATGTTGCGGAAGCCCGGATCGTTCACGTCGGGGGACAATGACGCCGTGCGGCCGGTCGGCCCCAGCGCGCCGGCGACGAAGCGTTGCCGGCCGGTGGCGGCACTCACTTCGTCGGCCGCCTGCCGTGCCAGGCGCGCGGCGGTGAGGTTCAATTCGCCGATCAGCGATTCCATCCGGTAATCCGACTGGGACACGGGCGTCGAATTGAATGTATTGGTCGAAATGATGTCCGCGCCCGCGAGCAGATATTCGCGATGAATCGCCCCGATGATCTGCGGCTGTGTGATGGCCAGCAAATCGTTGTTGCCTCGCAAGTCGCTGCGCCACTCCGCGAACCGTTGGCCGCGGAAGTCCGCCTCGCTCAAGCGATGGCGTTGAATCATGGTGCCCATGGCGCCGTCGAGAATGACCAGCCGCTCCCGCAGCAACGAAAGGAAGGCGTCGGCCCGCGGCGGTCGCTGTCTCCTTTGCATCAGGCCACCTGCGCTTGGTCGGCCACCTGCGCGTGGGTTGCGACTCGCGGCCGCAAGCCCATCGCGTGACAGATCGCATAGGTAAGTTCGGCGCGATTCAGCGTATAGAAATGAAATTCCTCGATGCCGTGCTCCTGTAGGCGGTGCACTTGTTCGATCGCCACGTGCGCCGCGATCATGCGGCGGGTTTCCGGATCGTCGTCCAATCCGTCGAAGCGGCGGCGCAGCCAGTCGGGAACGGAGGCGCCGCAACGCTCCGCAAATCGCAACAATTGCGGAAAGCGTGTGATGGGCAGTATTCCGGGGACGATATTGATGGGGATGCCGGTCGCCGCACAGCGATCGCGAAAGCGCAGGAATACGTCCGTGTCGAAGAAGAATTGCGTGATCGCGCGGCGGGCGCCGGCGTCGATCTTGCGCTTCAAGTTATCCAGTTCCGCCTCGACGCCACCCGATTCCGGATGGCCTTCCGGGTAGGCAGCCACCGAGATTTCAAAAGGAGCGGTACCCGCGAGACCCCTCACCAGGTCAGATGCGTGCCGAAAGCCCGGAAGATCAGGCTCCGCCAGGCCCCCTCTCGACGCGGCGCCCTCTCCCGAGGCGGTGCCGCTAGGCAGGTCACCGCGCAATGCCACCATGTGCCGTATGCCGTGACGCCAATAGTCTTGCGCAATGCCCAGCACCTCCTCTTTGGATGACCCCACGCAGGTCAGGTGCGGCGCCACGCGCAGGTTTGTCTCGCGAAGGATACGCAGCACACAGTCGTGGGTACGGGTACGCGTCGAACCGTCGGCGCCGTAGGTCACCGACACAAAATCAGGCTCCAGAGGCGCCAACCGCCGGACGGCTTCCCATAGTTGCCGGGCCGTGGCGTCATCGCCCGGGGGAAAAAACTCGAACGACACGGCTGGTTGGTTTGTCATGCTTGTGCTCCGCCTGAGGGTCCGCCTCATTGGTCATCATGCGAGCCCCTCAGTTGTGACACAATCTCATTATCTTCATGGAACGGATGAAGCCGGCTCATGGCTACCACCGCGCTGGAACTGCGTCACCTGGAAACCCTGTTGGCCCTGGCAGAATGCGGCAGCCTGTCCAAAGCGGCGGCGCGCCTATTTCTGACCCAATCGGCGCTTTCTCACCAACTCAAGGCGCTGGAAAGCCACTACGGCGCAGCTCTGGTCGAGAAAAACGTCCGGCCGCTGCGGTTCACGGCCATTGGTCACAGGCTCGTGACCCTCGCCAAGGCCGTCCTGCCGCAGGTCGCCGAGGCAGGCAGGGACGTCGCGCGCTTGGCGCAGGGCCACGCTGGGCCTCTGCGGGTCGCAGTGCAGTGCCACAATTGCTTCGACTGGCTGATGCCCGCCATGGACGCCTATCGGTCGCTGTGGCCCGAGGTCGAACTCGACATCATTTCTGGTTTCGTCGTCGATCCACTACCGCTGCTCGAGCGAGGGGAAGCCGAACTCGCCGTCATCCACGACCGCCAGGAACCTAAGGACACCATCGTCTTCAGTCCCTTGTTTCGCTATGAAAGCGTCGCATTGATGAGCCCCCGGCACCCGTTGGCGTCCAAACAATGGCTGGAGGCCGACGACTTCGCCGGCGAGACTCTGATCACGTATCCGGTTCCCGACGAGATGCTGGACCTGATGAAGCATTGTTTGACGCCGGCCGGCATCAATCCGAAGAGGCGCACCGCCGAGCTCACGGTGGCCATTCTGCAGTTGGTCGCCAGCGGCCGCGGCATCGCTGCGCTGCCGTCCTGGACCGTCGGAAACTATATCGAGCGGGGCTACGTGGTCTCGCGTCCCATTGGCCCCGAAGGATTGCGCTGCGAACTGTATGCCGCAACCAGCCGTTCGGCCGCAGATGCGGCCTACATACGAGAATTCGTCGCACTCACCCGGACGCTCTCCCTGACACAGCTGGCAGGGGTTTCCGCACTGTAGCCGCCTTCGAATCCGCGGCGCCAATAGCGTTCAGGGCGTCAACACGGCAGCGCCTTCGAATTTTCCATGCCGAAGATCGCTGAGCGCTTGGTTCGCCTGTTGCAACGGATAGCGCGTGGTACGTGTGACGATGCCGATTTGAGGCACCAGCCGCAGGAAATCGACGCCGTCCTGTCGGGTGAGGTTCGCGACCGACAGCAGTTCTCGCTCTTCCCACAGTAGGCGGTAGGGAAAGCGGGGAACGTCGCTCATGTGAATGCCGGCGCAAACGACGCGGCCGCCCTTGCGCACCGCCTTGAGCGCCTGCGGCACGAGGTCCCCCACGGCCGCAAAGATGACGGCCGCATCGAGCGGCTCGGGGGGCATTTCATCCGATCCTCCGGCCCACACCGCCCCGACCTCGAGCGCGAACTCCATGGCCTTGGCATCTCCGGGACGCACGAACGCGAACACGGATCGTCCTTGCCATCTCGCGACCTGGGCGATGATGTGCGCCGCCGCCCCGAACCCGTAGAGACCGATCTTCCGTCCGTCGCCCGCGATCGCGAGCGAGCGCCACCCGATCAGGCCGGCACAGAGCAAGGGAGCCATCGCCACGTCCGTGAGCGCCTCGGTATTTCCGGCTTCGCCGAGCGGAAACGCGAAACGCGCATCGGCGACGGTTGCCGTGGCGTAGCCTCCGTCTCGGGTGTATCCCGTGAATAGCGCCCGGTCGCAGAGATTCTCCCGGTTCATTCGGCAATACGGGCAGACCCCGCAGGTATGACCCAACCAGGGGATGCCCACGCGCTCACCCACCTTAAGATCCGTGACGCCCGGCCCGACGACATCGATACGACCGACGATTTCATGTCCGGGGATGATGGGCAGTTCCAGATCCGGAAGCTCCCCGTCCACTACGTGCAAGTCGGTTCGGCACACGCCGCAAGCGAGCACCGTCACTCTGATTTGGCCCGGCCCGGGCTGTCGGTCGGCGAGTTCCATCCACTCAAGAGGACGGTCCAGTTCCCTGAGTATCATCGCGTGCACAGCGGCCCCCTCTCAACGGTTCGACGGCTCCGGCCGGTAGCCATCGGTCAGAGTGTTCAGGAAGGCCACGATGTCTGCCACATCGCGCTCGCTCAAGGGTGGCGGGTCCCCCGTGTGACGATCGAACGGCGCGATCCGATCGACATTGCCCTGGTACGCCGCGGGCAAATCGTCGAATTTTTGCGCGGCGCCGTTCGCCGCACGCGGGTACCACTTTTGCGGTTGGCTGTCGCGTTCCGCATAAAAGCGCACGACGTCTGGCAATCGATGCAAGGCTCCGTTGTGGAAAAAAACGCGGCGCACCGCAACATTCCGCAATGAGGGCGTGCGAAACAGGCCGCAGTACTCCGGCTTGTCGGTCAAATCGATACGCAGCGGCCCGCACAGTCCCAGGTCGTAGTAACGCGGATCCGCGTTGGCAGGGATGCGGGCATTGCGCGGCGCACCGATACCGGCATAGCCGTAGTCGGTGAACTGCGGAAATGCTCCTTCGCGCATGGCGCTGGGATGGCACCGGGCGCAGTTGCCCTTCGCTGGATCGTTGAACGCCGCCAGGCCCCGCGACTCCTCGCTCGTGAGCGTCGCCCGGTGCCGCAACCAGGCGTCATATTTGCTGCTGTAGGGGTAGAACTCCTCGGGGTTCTGTTGATAGGTTTCCAGGGCCATCAACACTCCCTTGAGCGCCAGTGCCTTGTCCTCGAACACCCGCGCGCCGAACGTATCGCGAAATTCCCCAGCGTAGCTTGCCCGTTGCACTCTGCCGATGACCGATGCCTCGTCGGAGTTGGCCATTTCGAACGGCGAGAACAGCGGCAATCGCGCCTGATCGTGCGCCGACTGCGACCTGCCGTCCCAGGTGCGGCCGCCGGCCGGTCCCTGGTCGATGCTGTCGTCGCCCTCGTCGTCGAAAAAATGCTCGGTGAACGGTGGAATATTTTGGGTGTACGTCAAGGAGGGCACGGCGCGCACACCGGCGCGCCGGCCATCCCCGCCGCCGGACTGCACCGGCAAATCGTTGGGCGGGCCGAACGCCCGCCCGGGGTCGTGGCAGCTGGCGCAGGAAATTTTACCGGATGCCGACAAGGACTTATCGAAGAACAACTGCCGGCCCACTGCCGCCATGGCCGCCGCCGACGGCGGCTTGGCGAAGGTATTCGCATAGAACGGCGCGGGATTGTCGGCGGCTGCGTGGGCATCCTGGCCGCACAGGGTGACCGACAAGACCAGTGCGGCCCGCAAGACCAGCACGGCCGACGAGACCGGCGCACCCGTCCAACGCCCCCTGCCGCCTGCGGCACCGCTGTCCGTCGCGCGATCTGTTTGCTCCAGGTGAATCATGCGGGGAAGCTTGCCTGGTCCCTGTGAAAAAACAATGAAGCGTCGGAAACCGCGCTGACACAATTCGGCAACCCGGCTGTTACACACGGAGTTTATGGTGCGTTCATTCCGACGCTAATCACACAACAAGGGAAACTCCAATGTCGATAAACTTCAAGAGATTCGGTTGCCTCGCGGGCACATTGGCGGTCACCCTCCTGACCGGCATGAGCGCGACTTGGTCGCCGACGCCGCGGCTGGCACGCTGCCGGCTGTGGCTTTCTACAAGCCCCAGGGGAATCTGAATCAACACGAAGGCTACGCCAATCTCGACGATGGCGACGCGCACATCGCCGACTTGGTGGCGCAGCTGCAGGCCAGCCCGCAGTGGAAGCACATGGTGATTATCATCACCTACGACGAATTCGGCGGAGTGTGGGATCACGCAGCACCGCCCAAGGGCGATCTCATTGGTCCGGGAACGCGCATCCCGGCTCTCGTGATCTCGCCGTTCGCGCGCCGTGGGTTCGTCGATCACACTCCGTACGATACGGCATCCACATTGCGGCTGATCACGCGGCGTTTTGACTTGCCGACCCTGCCGGGACTGACCATGCGCGATCAGGCGCTCCGTGCGAATCACCAAGCACCGCTGGGTGACCTCACGCATGCGCTGGATCTGGAGCTGGATGACCGAATCACGCCTGAACTTGAGCCACGACGCGGGCGACCGCCTGAACGCGAGAGCGGGGCGGTCCACCGCTCGCGCCGGGCGGGGCGTCAGTGAACCGAGGTGCTGGCGTCGCTCGCAACGCCCTTGTTGAACAGCTGACCCACGTCCACCGCGTCGAACACGTAGGCGCGGTTGCAGAAATCACATCGCACCTCGACCTCGCCTCGCTCGGCCAAAATCGAGCGGGTTTCCGCCTCGCCCAAACCCTGCAGCATGCCGCTTACACGGTCGCGCGAACATCGACACCGGAAGTAGACCGGAGCCGGTTCAAAAATCCGCATATCGTCCTCGTTGAACAGCCGATGCACGATCTCGGCGTCCGCCAAGCTCTGTAATTCCTCGGGAGTCAGCGTCGCGCCGATCAGTTGCACTCGGCGCCATGCATCGTCGATGGCTGCGGGATCCGGGGCCGCCCTGCCGGGCGCCGCGCCGCTGCGCTCGCCCGGCAGCCGCTGCAGCAGCATGCCCGCGGCGCCGTGCTCGTCGGCGTACAACCACAAGCGGGTCGGCAGTTGCTCGGAATTCTCGAAGTAGATCTGCAGCGAATCGGCGAGTCGCGCGCCCGTGATGGGCACGATTCCCTGGTAGCGCTGCGATCCGTCGTCGCTTTCCAAGGTCACCGTGAGATTGCCGGTGCCGATCAACCGATGCAGGTCGCGCGACGACGCCCCGGACTCGAGATCCTCGCGGTAGCGGGCAAGCCCTCGGACGCCCAACCCGCTGGTGCATTGCGCCAACAAGAGCTGCACAGCGCCGGGACCCTGCAATTGCAGTGACAGCACGCCCTCGAACTTGATGGTAGCCGCGAGCAGGAGGGATGCCACCACGGCCTCGCCCAAGGCCTCGCGTATAACCCCGGGATAGTCCCGATGTTCGATCAACGCACGCCAGGAAGCGTCCAGATGGACCAAATGTCCGCGAATCGGATAATGCTCGAAGATGAAACGATGCAGCGAATCGCGGTCATGCATCTTGAGATGAACCACGCATTAAGCTGAACCACCCAGCTTGGCCTTCAACAGCTCGTTGAGCTGCGCCGGATTCGCCTTGCCCTCGGTGGCCTTCATGACCTGGCCGGCAAAGAAGCGGAAGAGCTTGTCGTTGCCGGCCCGGTAGTCGGCGAGTTGTTTCGGATTGGCGGCGATGACGGCGTCGATGACTCCCTCGATGGCGCCGGAGTCGGTGATCTGCTTCAGGCCCCGCTTCTCGATGATGTCGTCCGCGCCCTGGCCTTCGGCCCACATCGCCTCGAATACGTCTTTGGCGATCTTCCCCGAAATGGTGGCATCGACGATGCGCGCCAGCAGGCCGCTTAGCGCCGCGGGGGACACCCGCGAGGCGGTGATCTCGAGGTTGTCGCGATTGAGCGCACTGGAAAGTTCACCCATGACCCAATTTGCCGCGAGCTTGGCATGCGCCCCGCTTAAGTCTGCTAGCACGGCTTCGAAATACGCGCCAAGTTCGCGACTCGCACTCAACACTCCGGCGTCATACACCGAGAGGCCGAGATCGCGGGCGAATCGAGCGGCCTTCTCATCCGGCAATTCCGGCAAGGTCGCGCGCACGGTGGCGATGAAACCTTCGTCGATTTCCACCGGCAGAAGATCCGGATCCGGGAAGTAGCGGTAGTCGTTCGCTTCCTCTTTGGAGCGCATCGAGCGGGTCTCGTCCTTGTCGGAATCGTACAGACGGGTTTCCTGCACCACCTTGCCGCCGCTCTCGATGAGCTCGACCTGCCGGGCGACCTCATATTGAATTGCCTTTTCGACGAAACGAAACGAATTCAGATTCTTGATCTCGGCGCGGGTGCCGAATTTTTCCTGGCCGCGCGGCCGCACCGAGACATTCGCGTCGCAGCGGAACGACCCTTCCTGCATGTTGCCGTCGCAGATCTCGAGATAGCGGACCAGTGTGTGAATCTTCTTCATGTACGCCACGGCCTCCTTGGCCGAACGCATATCCGGCTCGGAGACGATTTCCAGCAGCGGCGTACCGGCGCGGTTGAGGTCGATGCCGGTGGCATTGGCCAATCCTTCGTGCAGCGACTTGCCGGCATCCTCCTCGAGGTGGGCGCGCGTGACTCCGATGGTCTTGACCGTTCCGTCTTCCAGCAGGACGTTGAGCGAGCCGCGGCTCACAACCGGGTGCTCGTACTGGCTGATCTGGTAGCCCTTCGGCAGATCGGGGTAGAAATAGTTCTTGCGTGCAAAGATCGAGCGCCGCGCGACGGTTGCGCCGATCGCAAGACCGAACTTGACCGCCATGCGAACGGCCTCGGCGTTGAGCACCGGCAGCACCCCCGGGTATGCCAGGTCCACCAGGCTCGCCTGGGTGTTGGGAGGGGCGCCATACGCGGTGGCAGCACCCGAGAAGATCTTCGACCGGGTGGCGAGTTGGGCATGGATCTCGAGCCCGATGACAACTTCCCAGTCAGCCATCAATCATACCCGCGCGGAGCGTGCGTGTGCCATTCGGTCGCCTGCTGATAAAGGTGAGCCGCGTTGAGCAGGCGCCCCTCGGAGAAGTGCGGTCCGATGAGCTGCAGGCCCATGGGCAATCCATCGACGAAGCCGCACGGCAATGACACTCCGGGCAGTCCGGCGAGATTCGCACCGATGGTATAGATGTCGTTCAAGTACATGGTGACCGGATCGTCGATCTTGGCGCCGATGTCGAAAGCCGGTGTGGGGGTCGTGGGTCCCACGACCAGATCGACTTGTTGAAAGGCTGCACGAAAATCCTCGGTGATGAGGCGGCGTACCTTTTGCGCCTTCAAATAATAGGCATCGAAATAGCCGGCGGACAACACATAGGTGCCGGTCATGATCCGCCGCTTGACCTCGGGGCCGAACCCCTCGCCGCGCGAGCGCTTGTACAGGTCGGCCAGGTCTTTCGGCTGGTCGCAGCGGTAACCGAAGCGCACGCCGTCGAATCGCGACAGATTCGACGAGCACTCGGCCGGCGCGACCACATAGTACGTCGGCACGGAGAGCGGCAGATGCGGCAGGCTCACTTCCACGGTGGTGGCGCCCAAGGACGTGTAGACCTTCAGCGAATCATGAATCAGCGCGGCGTTGCGCGGCTCCAAACCGTCGAAGAACTCCCGCAGCAGACCGATTTTCAGGCCTCGAAGCGGCGCGTCGAGCATCGCCGGGTAGTCCGGCACCGGCTCATCGACGCTGGTGGAATCCAATGGGTCGAATCCGGCGATGGCCTTCAGCACCGTCGCGGCGTCGGCCGCGGTACGGGCGAGTACCCCGGCCTGATCGAGGCTCGACGCGAAGGCGATCATGCCATATCGCGAAACGCGCCCATACGTGGGTTTGACGCCCGTCACACCCGTCAACGCCGCCGGTTGCCGAATTGAACCGCCGGTGTCGGTTCCGGTGGTGAAGGGAGCCAGCCGCGCCGCCATGGCCGCCGCCGATCCACCCGACGATCCGCCGGGCACCTTCGCAGTGTTCCAGGGATTCCTGACCGGACCGTAGTAACTGGTCTCGTTCGAGGAACCCATGGCGAACTCGTCCATGTTGGCCTTGCCCAACATGACCGCTCCTGCCGCCTTGAGGCGCGCCACCACGGTCGCATCGTAGGGTGCGATGAAATTGTCCAGCATGCGCGATCCACAGCTGGTGCGCACCCCGTCGGTACAGAAAATGTCTTTATGAATGAGTGGGATGCCGAGGAGCGGCCCGCGCTCGCCGGCCGCCAGACGACGATCGGCCGCCGCGGCCGCGGCGAGCGCTCCATCGGCGGTCAAGGTGATGAGCGCGTTCAAAGCCGGATTCAGTCGTTCGATGCGCCCCAGGAAATGCCGGGTGAGTTCCACGCTCGACAGCTCTCTCAATCGAAGGCGCGCGGCGAGTTCGCCGACCGATAGGTTGTGCAGCATCGTCACGGTTTTAGGCGGGTCCTACTCGATGACCCGCGGGACGACGTACAGCCCGGCCTGCACACTCGGAGCATTCCTCTGGTACTTCTCATGATCGTCGGTTTCCGAGACCACGTCGGGGCGCAAACGCTGCCGCTGAGTGTCGAGCGGGTGCGCCATGGGTTCAACGCTGCCCACGTCGGCGCGCGATAGCTCGTCGACGAAATCGACGATGCTCGACAAGCTGGTCACGTAGACCGGCATCTCCTGTGCGGTGATCGACAGGCGTGCGAGGTGCGCGATCTTTTCTACGTCTTGACGGGTTAGGCTCATATGAGTGCTTAAAAGTGCGTGCGAGTACGCATTTTTAGCTGATATCCATGATACACGTTGCCTTGTTATATGTCTTATCGGTTGTTACATTAGCGCAACTTTTTTAACCCCCATATTCTGCAGAAAAAAACCCCATGTTCAAACGCCTTAGAGGTTATTTCTCAAATGATCTCTCAATCGATCTTGGAACCGCGAATACGCTGATTTACGTGCGCGAGCGCGGCATCGTTCTGAACGAACCGTCGGTGGTTGCGGTGCAGGACGAGCCGACCCGCGGCGGCAAGATCATCGTTGCCGTCGGGGTCGAGGCTAAGAACATGTTAGGGCGCACCCCGGGACACATAACCGCGGTTCGGCCAATGAAGGACGGCGTCATCGCCGACTTCACCTACACGGAGAAGATGCTGCAATACTTCATCAAGAAGGTGCACGGCAATCGCTTCCTTTCCCCGAGCCCCAGGGTGCTGGTTTGCGTCCCCTTCGGCTCCACTCAAGTGGAGCGCCGCGCAATCAAGGAATCGGCCGAGGGCGCAGGCGCCCGCAGCGTTGACATCGTGCCCGAGCCGATGGCCGCGGCCGTGGGTGCAGGGCTCCCGGTACAGGAGGCGCGCGGCTCCATGGTGCTCGACATCGGCGGCGGCACCTCGGAGGTGGCGGTGATTTCGCTCAACGGCATCGTGTATGCGGCCAGCGTGCGCATCGGCGGCGACAAGTTCGACGAAGCAATCACCAACTACGTGCGCCGCAACTACGGCATTTTAATCGGCGAGGCGACCGCGGAACGCATCAAATTGGAGATCGGCTCGGCATATCCCGGCCAGCAGGTTCGCGAGATTTCGGTCAAGGGCCGCAACCTCTCCGAGGGCGTACCGCGCAGCTTCACCTTGAACTCCAACGAAATTCTTGAGGCTCTGCAGGAACCCCTGCAGGGCATCGTGGGCGCCGTCAAGCAGGCCCTCGAACAGACTCCGCCTGAACTCGGAGCCGACGTGGCCGAGCGTGGGATCGTGCTCACGGGCGGCGGCGCGCTGCTGCGGGATGTGGATAAACTGCTCATGGAAGAGACCGGGTTGCCTGTGGTGGTGGCGGACGATCCGCTGACCTGCGTCGCACGCGGCGGCGGCCGGATCCTCGAACTCACCGAGGAACATGGACCGGGCATCTTCGGATTGGAGTAATGCAAGCGACTGTCCATGGTCGCATTTCGTAGCACCGACGCATCCGGTCGGACGTCGGGCCTGCTGCTTCGCTGCGTCCTGTATTGCCTGCTGGCATTGGGCTTGATCATTTTCGACAAGCGCTACGATCATCTCGGAGAAATCCGCCGTTATCTATCGGTGGTCGCGTACCCGGTGCAGCTCGCCGTCTCCAGTCCATTCCAGGGCTGGGATTGGTTTCGTGAAAGCGTCTCGTCGCGTGAGACCCTCCGTGCCGACAAGGCGACACTCGAGGCGGAACTGCGGCTCGCGAATTTCCGCCTGCAGCGCTACGAGGCGCTGGAGGCGGAAAGCCAGCGGCTTCGCGCATTGCGCGAGAATACCGCCGGAATTGCCAATCGCTTCGTCATCGGCAACATCATGGACCTCGACATCGACGCCTTTCGCGAGCGGGTTCTGGTCGACAAGGGCGCGCGCGACGGCGTGTTCGTGGGACAGGCGGTGCTCGACGCCGGCGGCGTGTTCGGCCAGGTCGCCCGGGTGGGAGAATTGACCAGCGAAGTCATCCTCGTCAGCGACGGCACGCATGCCATTCCAGTCCAGGTCAACCGCAACGGCTTGCGCACCATCGCCGTGGGCACCGGCGACATGACCAAACTGAAGCTGCCCTATCTGTCGACCAGCGCCGATGTGATCGCGGGCGATCTGTTGGTCACCTCGGGACTGGGAGGCGGCTTTCCCGCCGGTTATCCGGTGGGTACCATCACCGAGGTCAAGCGCGATCCGGCGCAATCCCTTGCCGAGGTCGAGGTGCGGCCGGCGGCGGCCCTCGACCGGTCGCGCGAAGTGATGTTCGTGTGGTTGACGCCGGAGTCTCCTGCGGCTTCGTCAGCTCCCCCGCCGGCATCGGCTCCTGCGCCGGCGTCGGCGTCCCCTCCGGGGCGACGGGCCGCGACGGCACCGGCACAACAGACTGGAGCACCCAAGAAATGATGCGTGACGAAGCTGTCCGGCGTTTACCCATGGCGCTATCGGCGCTGGTCGCGTTGGCGCTCGCCGTCATGCCTTTGCCCGCAGCCGTCGATGCATTCCGTCCTGATTTTCTGGTGCTCGTGGTGTTCTATTGGTCGATTGAATCGCCGCGCGCCGGAGGGTTGGCGCTGGCTTTCTTCTCGGGGCTCGCCCTCGATGTGATCCGGGGCGTCGTGCTCGGACAACATGCCTTGGCACTCACGCTGATGGCGGCTTGGGCGACGCATCTGCGGCTCCGGCTCCGGGTATTCTCGGTCGTATCACAGTCGCTGACCATCTTTGCCTTGCTGACAGGTTATCAGTTCGTGCTGTTCTGGATCGACGGCGCGACGGGCAACCCGGTGACGGCGTTCAGCCGGTGGCTCGCTCCGGTGATCGGCGCTTTGATTTGGCCGTTGCTGGCCGGCCTCATGAGCCGCGTGGACGACCGGTGAACTCAAGGAACACGGCATGATATTCGACGAATTCTCCCCATCCCGTACCCGCCGCACGCTGAACGTAGGCGGACGCACGCTGCGCGCATTGGGGTTGGACGGCCCGCTGACCGGCATATTGGCGATCATCCTGTGCATCGGCGTTCTGGTGGTGTACAGCGCTTCCGGGCAGAACATCCGAATGGTCGAGCACCATTTGGCGAACACAGCCATCGCCGTCGCCGCGCTGCTGGCGCTCGCCCGGCTGGCAACCCCGCAGTATCTGCGTCTGTTCGCACCGATCGCGTACGTGATCGGTGTGCTGTTGCTGGTCGTGGTGGCGGTCACCGGACATATCGGCAAAGGCGCGCAGCGCTGGCTCGACGTGGGATTCATGCGCTTCCAACCGTCCGAGATCATGAAACTTGCGGTGCCGATGATGTGCGCGTGGTACATGCACGACCGCCCGCTGCCGCCGACCCTCAAGGATTTGTTGGTCATGGCCATCATGATCGGGATTCCGACGGCGATGATCGTGGTTCAACCTGATCTCGGCACTGCCCTGCTGATCGCCGCCTCCGGCCTGATCGTGATGCTGCTCGCAGGACTGCAGGTGCAGATCATCCTGATATCCATACCTCTCATCGGCGGCGCGGCTTGGGCCGGCTGGCATTTCATTCACGAGTACCAGCGCCAGCGCGTACTCATGTTCCTGAATCCCGAAAACGATCCGCTGGGTGCCGGCTATCACATCATTCAGTCCCAGATCGCCATCGGCTCGGGCGGGGTCTTCGGCAAGGGCTACATGAACGGCAGCCAGGCGCAGTTGGAATTCCTGCCGGAGCGATCCACGGACTTCATCTTCGCGGTCATCGGGGAAGAATTCGGCTTGCTCGGCCAGTTGCTGATTCTCACGCTGTACGGCGCCGTGATCGGCCGCGCGCTGTACCTCGCAAACCAGGGCCAGGACACCTTCTCACGGCTGACGGGCGGAGCGATCGCGCTGAGCTTCTTCGTTTACGTGTTCGTCAATTCGGGAATGGTGAGCGGCATCTTGCCGGTGGTCGGGGTGCCGCTGCCTATGATTAGCTACGGAGGAACTTCCATGGTCACCCTGCTGGCCGGTTTCGGCATATTGATGTCGCTGCATTCACATCGCAAGCTGATCGGCTCCTGATGCCCGGCTCGCGTTTCCGTCTGATCATCTGCACGACTCTCGTCATCCTCGGCGCGGGAGTCCGTCCTGCTGCAGCCATCGATACTCATCGCGCCGACGTGAAGAGCTTCATCGACGAGGTTTCCGCCAAGGATTCGATCAGCAGGTGGAAATTGCGCAAGCTGCTGAACGCCGCAAAAAGCCAACCCGCCATCATCGAGGCCATGAATCGGCCGGCGGAGAAAGCCAAGCCGTGGTTTGAATACCGCCCGATTTTCCTGACCGAAAAACGCATTCAGGAAGGCGCTGAGTTCTGGATAGCGCACCGGCAGGAACTCGACCGCGCCAGCGTCAAATCCGGTGTGGCCCCGGAATACCTCGCGGCCATAGTCGGCGTCGAGACATTCTACGGCCGCCTCACGGGGTCCTATCGAGTGCTGGATGCGTTGGCGACGCTGGCGTTCGACTACCCGGCGCGCGCGAAATTTTTTCGCGACGAGTTGGAACAATTCATTTTGCTTTCCCGCGAGAGGGGTCTCGATCCGAAGGTCGTGAAGGGATCGTACGCCGGGGCCATGGGGGCGCCGCAGTTCATGCCATCGAACTACCGCCGATATGCGGTCGACGCAAACGCGGTCGGCCGCATCGACCTCTGGAATAATTGGGCGGACGTCTGCGCGAGCGTGGGCAACTACCTCAAAGAACACGGCTGGAACGCCGGCGAACCGGTGCTCAGCGATGCGGCGGTGGACGAGGACAAGACCGCGGAGCTGGACGGGCACAAGCTGGCCCTGTCGGATACGGTCGAATCTCTGAAGGCGAAGGGGGTGAACTTCGACAGTTCATTGCCGCCGGAAGCGCCCGCCCTGCTCATCGCCGCCGACGAGTCCGACGGGGTCCACTGGCGCGTGGGCTACAATAATTTCTACGTGATCACTCGTTATAACCACAGTGCGTTGTATGCGATGGCCGTCTACGAGCTCGCCTCCGCCATGAAGCAACGGATCCTGCTGCACGATGCTGCCGCCCTGACCGCCACGTCGCCCCAAGCGCCGGGCATCAGCGCGAGGCCGTGACAATCGTGCGCGCACTGGCTGTCGGGCTGGCCGCCGCCTTTGGGCTTGCCGGCTGCATCACGACGTCGGCTCCCCCGGTATCGAATAACGGCGTTCCCCCCGCTCCGCCGGCCCCGGTCGCGGCCCCACCCGCCGTTCCGGAGGCGGCGCCGCGCGCGGAAGCAAGATCCCGCCACGGCAATCCGCCGTTCTACGACGTGTTCGGCAAGCGTTACTACGTGCTGTCCTCCAGTGCCGCGTACGTCGAGCGCGGGGTGGCTTCATGGTACGGTCCGGGCTTTCACAAGGCGCGAACCTCCACCGGCGAGCAATACGACATGTACGGCATGACGGCCGCGCATAAGACGCTGCCGTTGCCCGCATACGTGCGCGTCACGAATTTGCAGAACGGCCGCAGCGTCGTCGTGCGCGTCAATGACCGCGGACCGTTCGTCGGCAATCGCATCATCGATCTGTCCTACACCGCCGCTTCCCGGCTCGACATGCTCCGCAATGGCACAGCCATGGTGGAGGTGCGCGCGCTCGATTTCCCGGCGACCACTCCCGATCCGGGAGCACCGCTCTTGAGCGCGGCCCCGGCGAGCCGGTCGAGCGGCCAGGCGGGCGCCGCAGCATCGGCCGGCACGGCATCGCCCGGCACGGCATCGGCCGCGGCGGCGACGTCCGGTTCCGGGACCGTGGAAGCTGGGTCCGCCCCGACCTCCGCGGTCCGGACAGTGCTGTTCGTGCAGGCAGGCGCCTTCGCCGACCCGGCCAACGCCGAGCGTTTAGCCGCCAAATTGCGCGGCGGCGGATACGGCAAGATTTTCGTCCGCGATGACCTCATCGCCGGCCGCAAGATGTTCCGTGTGCGCATCGGTCCGGTTCCCGACGTTCCGGAATTCGATCGCATCGTGGCGGCGCTGGAGCGCGCCGGCGTACACGATGCACATCTCGCGCTCGACTAAGTCTCGCGCAAACTACTGTCGCGCATCGATCACCGGTAGACTAGCTCCCGCACTTTTTACCAAGGTATTCCCATTCATGTTCCGTCCCTTGCTGAGTTTGGCTCTCCTCGCCGTCTTCGCGTCCGCGCTCGGCCAGGGGCAATCGCGCGCCGCCACTCCGATTCCGACGGCGCCGGGCGTCGATGCGAAATCCTTCATCGTCGTCGACTATCGGACCGGCAAAGTGCTCGCGTCGCAGGACGCCGTCACGCGCCTGGAACCAGCCAGCCTCACCAAGCTGATGACGGCATATCTCGTCTTTCAAGAACTGGCCGAGGGCAAGCTCAAGCTCGATGAGCCGGTGGTGGTCAGCGAACACGCCTGGCGATCCGAAGGTTCTCGAACCTTCATAGAACTTGGCAAGCCGGTGTCGGTGGAATTGTTGATATTGGGAATGATCGTGCAGTCCGGCAACGATGCGACGATCGCATTGGCGGAGCGGATCGCGGGAACGGAAGAAACCTTTGCGCAACTCATGAACGCCGGCGCAGCGCGTCTCGGCATGGTGGGCACGCATTTCGAGAACAGCTCCGGACTGCCCTCTCCGCAGCACTACACCACGGCGCGCGACATGTCCTTGCTCGCCGTCGCCATGATTCGCGATTATCCCCAGTACTACAAATACTACTCGGTGCGCGAGTTCGAGCACAACGGCATCAAGCAGCAGAACCGCAACGGCTTGCTGGGGCGGGATCCCAGCGTCGACGGCCTGAAAACCGGTCACACCGATTCTGCGGGTTACTGTCTGGTCACCTCGGCGCTCCGCGATGGGATGCGCCTTGTGTCCGTCGTGCTCGGCTCGACCAGCATGAAGGCGCGTGAAAATGCGAGCGCCGCGCTGCTCAACTACGGCTTCACGTTTTACGACACCAAGTTGGTCGTCAAGGGCGGCGCCGTGCTCGCCTCGACCAGAGTGTGGAAGGCGGCGGCATCGCCGGTCGATGTCGGCATCAAGGACGATCTGTACATCACGTTGCCGCGGGGTCAGGCGGCCGACGTCAAGACCGCCGTGGATGTTCAGCCGCGGCTGATCGCACCGCTTTCCCTCGATGCGAACGTCGGTCAGCTGCGCGTATTCGCCGGGAATCAGACGCTCGCGACCCTGCCGGTGCATCCGCTCAAGAGCGTCGCGGCGGGGGGGTGGTGGAGGCGCCTCATCGATACCATCCGGTTGTGGTTCGCGTGAGCAAAACGCTGCCAATCTGCTATTTGAACGGCGCGTACCTGCAGCTGTCCGAAGCGCGAGTGTCGCCGTTGGATCGCGCATTTCTGTTCGGCGATGCGGTTTACGAGGTGATTCCCGTGTACGGCGGCCGCCCTTTCAGATTGCGCGAACATCTGGATCGGCTGAACCGCAGCCTCGCGGCCATTCGTATGCCGGCGCCCCGGTCGCACCCGGAATGGGCCGCCATCTGCGCGCAGCTCGTGGCGCCCCGCGGCGACACGGACTGCCATATCTATATTCAGGTGAGCCGGGGAGCCGAGCATGGGCGCAATCATGCATGGCCTGAGGGGCTCACGCCGACCCTTTTTGCCTATGTGACGGCGCTCGATCCCTTGCCCGCGGCAATGCTCGAGCATGGCGTGCCCGCGGTGACCGCCCCCGACATCCGATGGGCGCGGCGCGACATCAAATCCACCGCCCTGCTGGCGAATATTTTGCTTAAAAAAATGGCCGCCGATGCCGGCGCCTTCGAGACCATCATGCTCGAGAACGGCGAGCTGACCGAAGGATCCTCGACCGCAGTTCACGTGATTTCGAACGGCGTCATCCATGCGCCGCCCAACGGCCACCACATCTTGCCGGGCACCACTCGCGATGTGGTGACCGAACTCGCGGCGCGTCTTGACCTGGATTGCACCACGAGCCGGGTGCCGGAGGCGATGCTTCGCTCGGCCGGTGAAATCTGGCTGAGCTTCGCGACTCGCGGCGTGCTGCCGGTGACGGTCCTCGACGGCAAACCCGTCGGCAGCGGCAAGCCCGGGCCGCTGTTCAAGCGCATGCATGCGGCGTTCGTCGACTTCACGCGCGAATTGGCCGGGAAGCCGGCGCTATGAGCGACCAGACGCTTCAGGAGTTTCCGAGCGACTTTCCCATCAAGGTGATGGGTCGCCACGACAGCAACCTGCGCGCGCTCACTCAGGCCATCATCGAACGCCATGCGGGCCCGGTCGTCGACGCGAGCGTGCGAACGCGCACCAGCGGCGACGGCAACTTCCTGGCGTTGACCTACATGGTCCGAGCATCGAGCCGCAAACAGCTCGACGATATCTACAGGGAACTGACGGCCTGCAAGTCCGTGTTGATGGCGCTGTGAGCCGCCGCTGCGCCCTCGCGCGGCGCGAACTGAAGCGCGCGCAAGAGGTGCGGGGTGAGGCCGAGCGCCGCCGCGCGAACCTCCGACACGCCGCATAAATCCGCAAGTTGCGTGACAATAAGCCCGCGATAACCGCAGACGTTGATGCGCCCGAAGGGCTCAAGATCGAGCGCCACATTGAGCGCGAGACCGTGATAGCTGGCACCGCGCCGAATGCGCAAGCCGATGCTCGCGAGTTTGGCGGCGCCGACATAGACGCCGGGCGCCTGCCGCGAGCCGCTCGCGCTGACGCCCAACTCGCGCGCGTAAGCGATGACCGCGTTTTCGAGCGCCACCACCAATTGCCTCACGCCCATGGCGTGGCGCCGTAGATCGATCAGCGGATAGACCACGAGCTGGCCGGGGCCGTGGTAGGTCACCTGGCCTCCGCGGTCGATCTGGACCACCGGTATGTCGCCGGGCGCCAGGACGTGCTCGCGGCTCGCGTTCAAGCCGAGAGTGAACACCGGGGGATGTTGGAGCAGCCAAATTTCATCGGGTGTCGACGGCTCGCGGTCGTCCGTGAACTTCTGCATCGCCCGCCAGGTGGGCTCGTACTCCACCAGTCCCAAGTGCTTGACCACCGGGGCGGCATCCGCGTCGTCAGCGCGCATCGGCCGCCCGCGCATCGGCCGCCCGGGCCGGCAGCTTGCTGTTGTCGAGGCCGGCGTTGTTGCGGGCCAGGGCCTGTTCCGCGCGATAGCTCGAGCGGACCAGCGGGCCCGAGACGCATTCCAGAAACCCCAGGGACAGCGCCCACTCGCGATAGCGGTCGAATTCATCCGGCGTCACGAAGCGCTCGACGTTCAAATGGTTGGGTGTCGGCCGCAGATATTGACCTAGCGTGAGTATGTCGACCCTGCTCAAGCGCAAATCGGCCATGGTTTCGCGGATTTCCTGGTCCGTTTCGCCGAGGCCCAGCATCAGGCTGGTCTTCGTCAGCACCGCCGGTCGATGCTGCTTCGCAGCTCTGAGGACCTCGATGGTTTGCGCATAGCCCGCGCGCGGATCGCGCACCGGATGCGTGAGACGCTTCACCGTTTCGATATTCTGCGCGAATACGTCGAGTCCCGCGTCCACGACGGTACGAACGTCCTGGAGCACCCCCTGGAAATCGGGCGTCAAGGCCTCGACCGCAGTTCCGGGATTGCGCCGTTTGATGGCGCGGATGGCGGCGGCGTAATGCGCCGCGCCGCCGTCCGCTAGATCGTCTCGATCGACGGACGTGAGCACGACATATTTCAGACCCATCAACTCGACCGAACGGGCCACGTTTTCCGGCTCCTCCGGGTCGAGCCAGCCGCGCGGGTTGCCGGTATCCACGGCGCAGAACCGGCAGGCGCGGGTACACACGGCCCCCATCAACATGATGGTCGCGGTGCCCGCGTTCCAGCATTCACCGATATTGGGGCATTTCGCCTCTTCGCACACGGTGCTCAGGCGGTGTTCGCGAACGATCCCTTTGACGGCGGAGAATGCGGCGCCGCTTGCCATGGGCGCCCGCAGCCACGGCGGTTTTCGCAACGTGGCCGATCCCGAAGCCGCGGCCTTGATACCGTCCTTGATGGCGGTATAGCCCTGCGGGGTTGTGTATTTTTCGCCGCTTCGAGCGAGGCGGGGCCCGCCGGCGTCGGCGGAGCGAGGCTCTTGCGCGATGGGAATGCCCTTGAATTCCGACATAACGGAATTGTACCCCAAGAGACGCGTTAGGAGCCCGTCTCCCGGCCGTTCAAGGCCTCGAGGCGCTCGGGCGTGCCCACGTCCTCCCACAAGCCCGTGTACAGCTCGGCGCCGCAGCGCTTCGCGGCCATCGAGCGCACCAGCAGCGGTTTCAGCGGAAACACGCCGTCCTCGCAGCCCGCAAAGAATTCATTTCGATACGCCGCTATTCCGGCGAATGTGTATTGCTGTTCAGCGGCCGGCACGGCAACGTCCCCTTCCAGGCCGAAATCGCCCCGTGGATGCTGCGGCGGATTTGGGACCAGCACCAGATGCGCGTCACGCTCTTCGTCCAGCCAGACGCGCTCGAAACCATAGTCGGTGAAGATATCGCCGTTCACCACCAAGAACGGATCCGGACCGAGCAGCGGAAGAGCACGAAAGATGCCTCCGGCCGTCTCGAGTGGATGCGGCGACTCCTCGCTGTAGCGAATCGAGACGCCGTGGCGGGAACCGTCGCCCAAATAATCGCGGATCATCCATCCCAGCCACGCGAGGTTGATGACGATCCGCTCGATCCCAGCCTGCGCCAAACGCTCGATGTGGCGCTCGATCAGCGGTTTGCCGCGAATGCCGAGCAAGGGCTTAGGCTGGGTGTCGGTCAACGGGCGCATGCGCTCGCCGCGTCCCGCCGCCAATATCATCGCCGTGCGCGGCCGTGCCGTCATGGAGCCGCGGAACTCTCGCCGATCCGCGCTTGCGCGGCCGCGAATGCAGCGTCGATGTGTGTGGTCAAGAAATCCGCGAACTCCGCGGTCTCGGGATGGGCCGCCGCGGTGGCGCGCGTGTAGTCGAGCACCCGGGGCAGATCCTTGAGATAGCCGCGCTTGCCGTCGCGGTAGTAAAGCCGCGAGAAAATGCCGAGCACCTTGATGTGCCGTTGCAGCCCCATCAGATCGAACCAACGCAGGAATTCAGCGGCATCGGCTCCCGCTCCCATGCCGGCACGTTCCAACCGTTCGCGGTACCCGAGCACCCACCCCCGCACCCGTTCCGGCGGCCAGGCAATGTAGCAGTCCTTGAGGAGAGAGACTGCATCGTAGGTAATCGGTCCCCGCACCGCATCCTGAAAGTCCAGGATGCCCGGATTGCGCTCGTCAGTGAGCAGCAGATTTCGCGAGTGATAGTCTCGATGCACGAACGCGGCCGGCTGCGACAGAGCGGCCCGCACCAACACGTCGAACAATCGATCCAGTAAGCGGCGCTCGGGTCCCCGTGCGGCGATTCCAAGATGCCGGCCCAAGAACCATTCGGGAAACAGTTGCATTTCACGCAGCAGCAGTTCCCGATCGTAGGCCGGCAGGCCGCGCGCCGCCGCGTTGCCGGCGGTCTGCATCGTCACCAATGCCTCGAGCGCATCGGCATACAGCCGGTCGACCTCGCGGTCCGCGCTGAGTTCGTCGAGGTATTGGCGGGATCCCAAATCCGACAGGAGCAGCAAGCCTTGGGACACGTCCCGCGCCAGCACGAGAGGCACATTCAAGTTCATGCCGGCCAGCGCCTGCGCGATACCGACGAAGGGTGCGACATTCTCCTTGTCCGGCGGAGCATCCATCACGATGCAGGTGTCCGCACCTCGGGTGACGCGAAAATACCGGCGAAAGCTCGCGTCGGCGGATGCCGGTTCGATCCGGCTGCCGCTGAATCCCAGATCGTCGACGACCCAGCGCGTCAGCGCCGCCAGGCGGGAATCGCTTGCATCCGGTAGACCCATGCTTGACCATTCACACACCGCAAATGCGGCGGTTTAATTATACCGATTAAGGCGATTCACTTTGCCCATGGCTTCTCACGTTCGAGCCGCATTGGCTGTTTTTTTGTATTTTGCGGCCGCTTCGATGGTTCGGGCAGGCGATATGTGCCCCGCCCCCCCCAAGCACACCCCAGCCCCAGGCCTACCAATCAGCGAGGACGATCATCTCATCCATATCGAAAGCGATGATGCGATGGTCGATGCCCAGGGCCATGCGGCGGTGAACGGCAGAGTCACGGTCCGGCAGGATGCACGGACCGTTGCTGCGGACTCGATGAACTACGATTACACGACCGGCAAACTGTCGGTCAAGGGCGGGGTCGATTTCGAGGATCCAAAGCTCCGCATCAAGAGCGACACCGGCATCTACGACACGGTGGGCGGCGCCGAATTCGACAAGGCGAATTTTCAGATCCTGGACAGAAACGGCCGCGGCGTCGCACGCGAGTTGACGGTGCATCCGGACGGCAAGGTGGCGCTGGCACAAGTGCGCTACACCACCTGCCCGGTCGGCAACGAAGACTGGATGTTGCAGGCCTCCTCGATCGACCTGGACACCGCCGGCCAGGAAGGATCCGCGCACAACGTGCTCATGCGGTTCAAGAGCGTTCCGATCTTCTACACACCGTACATCTCGTTTCCGTTGGGCGACGAGCGCAAGAGCGGGGTCTTGTTTCCCAGCTTCGGGCACTCCGGCACCAACGGCTATCAGTTCGAGGTGCCGTACTACTTCAATCTGGCACCGAATTACGATCTCACGCTGACGCCGGGCATTTTGTCCGCCCGGGGCGTGCAGCTAGCCTCCGAATTTCGCTATCTCACGGCCGGCTCCCGCGGGCAGGTCGAAGCCAGTTTCTTGCCGGACGACAGGCAGAGGCACGACGATCGCGGCTACCTCCACGTCACGGATACCACGGATTTCGCGCATGGACTGCGCTTCGACGCCGACGTCGCCACCGTCAGCGACAGCAATTATTTCTCGGATTTCGCCGTGGGCTCCGAGCAGACCAGCGTGACCTTTTTGGAACGCCGCGCCGAGTTCCTCTACTACGACGACGCGTGGCGGATCCGCGGTCAGTTGCAGAACTTTCAGACCATCGACATTCTGTTGGACGACTTCGTGCGGCCCTATTCGCGGGTGCCCCGATTCGAGGCTGAAGGGCTTTGGCCTGTGCTCAACAGTCACTTGGAGTTTGCCGTCAACGCGGAAGCCACCAATTTCGTGCACGAAGGAATCGCCGACGCGCCCGCCGTCGTTTCGACGCCCACCGGCGTCCGTCTTGACGTGTCCCCGGAATTGCGCTGGTCGAATCGCGGTCCCGGCTACTTCTTCGAGCCTGCCCTCGGCTATCATTTCACCCAGTATGATTTGAAAAACGCAGTCATGGGCGAACCGAGCACTCCCACGCGCACGCTGCCGTATGGTCGGTTGGATGCCGGCCTGGTGTTCGAACGTGCCGCCGGTTCGGCGGGACAGCGCACCCAGACTCTGGAGCCGCGCATGGTTTACAGCTACGTGCCTTACCGCAATCAGGACGAGTTGCCGATTTTCGACACCGCGCTGCCCGATCTGAATCTTACCGAGCTGTTTCGCACCAACCGGTACGTTGGAGACGACCGCATCGGCGATGCCAACCAATTGGCCGTCGGTTTGACGACGCGCCTCTTCGACCATGTCTCGGGAGCCCAGTATCTCTCCGCGACCATCGGCCAAATCCGGTATTTCTCGATTCCCCGGGTGACCATCCCGGAGGACATTTTGCGGCTGGAAAGCGGGCTGCCCGTCGCCGGATTGCCGCTGGTCAATCCGCTGGCCTGGCCTGGCCTATTTGTTACGAACGCGCGCCCCCCCGGCTCCCAACCGTTCCCCGGTCAAACGTACGCCACCCCGAACTGCCAACTCGGCGCGAACGCTCCGGGGTGCCAAATCGGCGTAATTACGCCGGGTCAGATCGGCGTGCAATATCCCGCCTCGGATATCGTCAGCGAAATCTCGCTGACCGGCTATAAGCATTTGACGCTGGATCTCAATTACCAGTGGAATCCCTATACCTCGCACACCGATAAGGAAGAAATCGAAGTCCAATACCGCCCCGACTCCTCGAGAGTGGTCAACCTGGGCTACCGCTTCCAGGAGGGAATCCTGAAGCAATATGACACCTCCTTCGCCTGGCCGATCGGGGGGCACTGGAATGCCGTGGGGCGCTGGGTCTACTCCCTCGCCGACCGGACCACAATCGAGCAAATTGCCGGATTTGAATACAAAAGCTGCTGTTCTCGGATCCAAGTCGTGCAGC
>Ga0179587_10000131_pt1 | contig 32112 bp, 26 predicted proteins | sample CZODoug2_1_08_16_FD_185932 | JGI IMG/M metagenome (GOLD analysis project Ga0179587, IMG submission 185932) | Vadose zone soil fungal communities from Angelo Coast Range Reserve, California, USA - CZODoug2_1_08_16fungal | ecosystem: Environmental > Terrestrial > Soil > Vadose zone | place: USA...
GCGATTGCGGCGCCGATGGCCATTCCGGTCCTCTCGGAAAAGGCGTTCATCGCCTACAGCGCCATGCTTGGATTGGCTCCCTCGGCAACGGCCGCTGAGCACCAGAAGCTGGGTCTTTTGCCGCAACACTTCGCCGATCAGCATGGCTGGCCCGAGATGGCGGCGCAGGTTGCCGCGGTCTTCAACGCGCTGCCGCCGGCGGAGCGCGCCAAGGCGGTTTTCCTCGGCGTCGATTACGGCGAGGCGGCCGCGATCGACATCTTCGGGCGGCCTTTGGGATTACCACCGGCCATCAGCGGGCACAACAATTATTTTCTTTGGGGGCCGCAGGGACACGATGGCAGCGTGCTGATCGTCATGGGACCTTATTGGGGAGGGCTCCTCCCGGGGTACCGCCGAGTCGAGGTCGCCGGCGAGATCAACAACCCGTACGCCATGCCCTACGAGACCGGGCCGATTTACGTTCTGTACGATCCGAAAGTACCGTTCTCCTCTATATGGCCGAGACTCAGGAACTACCAATAATGCATGCACCAACGAAGGTCACGGATGTGCACCGAAGGCGGGCGCTGCATTCTGTTTCGCACTGCAGAGTCTGCTGTTGGGGCTTGAATTGCATTGAGCATTGACGCGGCATGATCAATGCATCGGCCCAAGTAGCCAGGCGCAGCCATCAGTGATGTCTCGCTGTGGCGACAGTTTTTAGGTTGGGTGAGTTTGATTTAAAACTTACTCGCCACGGTAACCCGTGTACAGAACTTTGCGCCGGTAGATTCTTATGGACATGCTTTGCTCGAATGACCACTGTCGTCGTCGCATGACACTCAGGAGGATCGTCTCCGGCGGGCAGACGGGTGTGGATCGGGGAGCGCTCGACGCGGCGCTCGCGGCAGGCCTTGAATCCGGTGGATGGGCACCTGGGGACCGTAGTGCCGAAGACGGAATCATCCCTGATCGCTATCCGCTGATGCTGTTACCAGAAGGCGGTTATCGCCAGCGCACACGGTTGAATGTGGTTGACAGCGACGGCACAGCGATTCTCTATGATGAGTCGCTGACGGAAGGTTCACGTCTCACGCGTAATTTGTGCGCGTTGCTGAATAGACCGTACATTCTTATCAATGCTCGGAAGATGCCCGACGCAAGTGAGGCCGCGGCGGAGGTATTGAAGTTCATCGAGCGAAGCGAAATACACGTACTCAACGTTGCGGGTCCCCGGGCGAGCGGATGGCCAGGCGGATATCATTTCGCAGTGGATGTCATCGGTGGCGTTATAAGTGGCCTTGCGAGCGGATTGCGACAGGACATCGAAACGGACGTAAGTCCGGGAGGCCGGTCGAAGTCGCTTTGACTCACCGTGGCGGCGAGGGCACGACGCTCATGAGTGCGCCGGGACGCCGAGGTCGGCTCGCACGCTAGGGGTCTTGTCCGATGCGACTCCGAGAAGCTCATCGAACAGGGTGCGATAGTGGACCACCGCCTTTCGCAATTCTTCGGTGTCCGCCTCACCGCGTTCATCGCGAGCGGCAATTTCCTGCGCCGCACGATAAGCTGCCACGATGCCCGGGTGATCGACGGAAATATCGGCGGCCCGGCGCTCGAAGTCGCCCATAGGGTAACCACGCTTGGCCATCAGTTCTCGCACCAGATGATCGGCGTCCAGCACCACTCCTTTCGGGTTATCAATGAAGCGGCATTGCAGTGCGCTCCACGCCTGCGTGAAACTGACGGCATCCGCCGGTGTTAGCGGCACAATATCGAATCCGGCGACGCGTTTTTCGCGTGATGTCAGTTCCGCTTCAGCCCTCACTCGGCTGCCGAACTCAGAAACTGTCATGTCGTATTCCGGGCCGAAACGCTGTTTGAGCTTGAGAGTTCGTTGCTTTTGCATGACAAGCCAAGCGATGACGCTGATCACCAGCGCGATCAGGAGAACGGCAGCAATGGCGGAGTCGGTGGGCATGGTATTCATGAAGTACTTCCTACTCGTTGGCCTACATCGTGCCGGCCACAGTGTATTTGCCTCGTCGACGCCGATTGGGGCACCCTTTTCGGCTGCAAAGGAGTGTCATCCAAAGTCAGGCAGGACGCAGCCAGCTTATTTAAGACACTGACGTAGGACATAGCCCACGTGCATTGCAGCGCGGATGATTAGCGGCTTCTGCGATGCCGAGGGGCGGGCGAGTGTTGTCAGGGCTCATGCATGGCAATTGTGTCGCGGAAGAGAGACTTCCAGATCTGACGCCGCCGGGCTGCCCTCGTCGGGCGAGTGCTGGAAGACGGAACGCCTAGACCAGACGGCGAATGGCGGATGTGAAGTGGCGCACAGCCGTAAGCAGAGGCGTGGCAGACACTATTACGCGTTTCCAAAAAACCACGAAGCGTCGAGGATGACGCGACCCAGCGGCGGCGGGTTGCGCAAGCAGAGCCGCCAGCTGTAAGTGATACTGGCTCGCGCCGCCTCGTTCCCGCATTTCTGCATGTTTTGCCGAGAAATGCAGCTTGCCCGAGTTGTATATACGGGGTAATTTCGGCCATTGAATCATGGCAACCAAGATTCAGCACATACGGACGCTGCGCCTCAAGGTGAAGGCGGAAGGCTATGCGTGGCTCAATGCTGCGGCGATCGAGGTAAACCAGGTTTGGAATTTCGCCAACGCCAGCAGCTACAAGGCGGCGCGCCCCTTTGCAGGACAGCCTAAATGGCTCACCGCGTTTGATCTGGACAAGCTCACTGCCGGGGCAAGCAAGTGCTTTGAACGTATCGGCTCGGAGACCATTCAGCGGGTCAATGCCGAGTATGCGACCCGTCGAGGGCAATTCAAGCGATCAAGGCTTAACTGGCGCGTGAGCAAAGGCGCGAAGCGTTCCTTGGGCTGGGTGCCTTTCAAAGCGGTGCAACTCAAACGAAAAGGAAAGTCGCTGCGCTTCTCAGGCAAAGCCTTCCGGGTCTTTGAGCGCGAGCTTCTTGAGGGAGCCACGTGGAAATGCGGCTGCTTTGCACAAGACTCAGTCGGCGATTGGTGGCTTTGCCCGCCCATCGTAGTAGAAGCCTCGCAATCCATTGCCCCGAAGCTGGAAGTCTGGATTGATTTGGGCCTTGGGCACATCGCCACCACCAGCGATGGGGATAAGCTGCGCGCGGGCCGTTTCTATCGAAATATCGAGCAGAAAATTGCCCATGCGCAGCGCCGCGCTCATAAACGTCAGGCCAAGCGCCTGCACCGAACCGCTGCCCGGCGACGAAAGGAGGCCTTGCATAGATTCTCAACAAAGCTTGTCAAGGAATATCAGAATATCGTCATTGGCGATGTGAGTAGTAGAAAACTGGTGAAGACCCGGATGGCCAAGTCGGTGCTCGATGCCGGTTGGGGAATACTCAAGACGCAGCTGCTGTATAAGGGCCAGCAGGCCGGCAGGCGCGTATCGATCGTCAACGAGAGCAACACAACGCGAGCATGCAACGACTGCAAGGCCCTCACCGGCCCTTCAGGAATTGACATGCTCGCTGTAAGGACATGGGTGTGCAGTGCGTGTGGTGTGACGCACGATCGGGACGTGAATGCGGCCCGCAACATGCTGTCCGCGGGGAGGTCGCCCCCGTCCGTGCGCGGGAACGAGTCATTGTTTTCAGCTGCGCCGCCGAGCCAGACATCCCGTCGATGCGAGGCAAGGATCAGCGCGCTGAAAACGGCGGCGTGAGCACCGGGCCGGTCTTTTCGAAATTACGGCGCAAGGAAAATCACGTCGTCAGGATTGAGCTTGCTGGTTATCAGCCAATGGATTTGACGCTCACGAGCAGCGTGAGCGGCTGGGTCTGGGGAAATCTGGCGATCGGTGGACTGGTTGGGCTCGCGGTGGATGCCATCAGCTGCGGCATGTACAAGCTTTCTCCCGAGGAGCTGTCAGCGGCGCTCGGCGCCACCTCTGCTGGGACTGTGACCAAGAGTGGGGACGGCATCTACGTAATCGCTGTGCTCAAGCCGGCAGCGAATTGGGCCAAAGTCGCACAACTTGAAGTGCGATAGCCCTCTTTCGGATTTCCGACCGACGGAGAATTCGTGATATTGACCTGACTTTGGGCTAGGAGGACTACGAAAATGACTAGATTCGCAATTACCGTGCTCGCCGCCGTCACGCTCGTGCAACCGGTGTTGTCAATTGCCGGCGATAACGACTCCCACGCAAAGCCAGCTTCCCTTGTCCCGCATCCTCATACAAGCACTCACGTTTACGGTGCACCCATTCAGCCGGCTCTCGTGGGCCATTCAAAAGTTTCTCATCACAAGCAAGCGCCGAAGAAACAGTCTTCGAGTCCGAAAAAGCAGTGATAGCGGAGACTCCGGAGTGGACGGCCTGGGCGCGTCGTAGTGCGTCGTGAAACGGCGCGAGCTGGGTAGATTCACATTACGCGATGCACCCCGTACGTATTTGTACGCATTGATTGTCGCGAAGCCGTTGGATCAGGCAGCCCGCCACCTGCCGCAGATTCTAGGAGGGGTGCCGAAATTGACATCGGGTTAGACAGGTCACCCTGATTGCAACGCGGCGTCAACCGCGGCACGCGCGAGAAGGCGCGTGGAATCCAGCGCCGGCAACGGACAATCATCCGAGCGGACGAGCAGAGGTATCTCCGTGCAACCCAGGATCACGCTGTCGCAGCCGCGTACCTTCATGCGGTAGATGACTTCGTTATAGCGAAGTCGAGAGGCCTCGCTGAATATTCCATTGACGAGTTCCTTGAAGATGATGTCATCGATGATCTTCTGGTCAACTTCGGCCGGCGCGCTGATCTTGATCGCGTGCTTCTCGAACATTTCCGGATAGACCGGGCCGCTCATCGTGAAACGGGTGCCGAGTAGCGCGGCATGCCGGTAGCCATCGCGCACCGCGGCCTTGGCGACTTCCTCCGCAATGTGCAGCCAAGGGATGGGTGACCTCGCTGCGACCTGATTGAACGCCAGGTGCGCAGAATTGTCCGGACAGATCGCAAACTGTGCGCCCGCTTTCGCAACGATCTCGGTTTCTCGCAGCATGAATTCCGCGACGCCCTCGTAGTCGCCGCGGTTGAATGCAGGCATCCATTCTCCCATGGCGATGCAGCTGAGCGTCACCTGCGGATGCAGGTGCTCGCCCATCAGATCCAGGGAATACCTGGCGATTTCGCGAAGGCACAGCGCCGCGCCCTCAACGCTGCACGCCACGATGCCAATGTGTTTGGATTTGGTGAGCATATCCGACAATCATAGTCGAATTGCAAGCACCAATTGCAGAGGTAGCGGCGGATGGGCCTTAAGAATACTGCTTTAGGTCATCTGACCATGCGGCGCCTGGCTTTTGGCTAAGTTTACTTTGCTGCCGGGGCGGCGGCGTTCTGGCTTCGCGCGGAGATTTTCGCGCGGCAATTTTCAGTTTGAGAGTGGGGCGGGATGAGGAGGGGTTGGAAGGATTTGATGGGTGCATAGAAGGGTTGATGGCTCCTTAGGCTTACAGGGGTTGGGTTGGTTGTGCGAGCATTGAGTTGGGTCACCTGCGAAATATTTAGCAATCGCTAGCTACGTTTATACGTCTTCAGTTTGGTTTTGTCGATGAGAAATATACCCACGAGTTCAGGGAAATGGTAAGCAAGGGCTAAGCAATCGGAACCAAAGCGATAGAACATTCAATATTGGCAGACGCCGCGGAGCGCGGCTCGGTGCTGCCGTAACAAGATTTGGTCTCCAGGATTGTAGTCGTTGGACCTTGATTCCGTGCATTAGCGGCACTGCGATTCTGAGAGCGATGCACAATTGCGACAGGATGTTGCAAAGGACGGCAGTCCGGAACGCGAGTCCGGCTCGCGCGCCTGGCTCGCCGGCGCCGGGCGGGGGTAAGAAGCCCGAACGGCCCGGCCAGACAAAGAAAAGTGATGGTGGTGTTACGGAGGTTTTTGTGCGGAGAGGGCTTAAGGCTGTGAGACCCAATTCGGAGATTTTAGGCTTGCGAAGTCGGCCGAGATTGTGAATTCCTAGTCTCGCACGCGGATTCGATTTGGCCTCACGGCCGCGGCGATGCGAGCGGTCGTACGCGGGAGTTCATCTCTTTTAGAAAATCCTCCGGGTGAGTGAAGACCGCGAAGTGGCCGCCAGCGGGGAGCATCACGAATTCCCTTTGAGGCGCGTTGAGGGTCCCTAAGTATGCTTTGGCCAGCTCAGGCGAAGTGATGTAGTCATCGGGTCCCTCGAAGACGAACATGGGTATGGCGAAATCGGGCCCCAGTGAATTCAGGTTCACGGTCATCAAGGGACCAGTCATGGTGGGACCTAGAAATCTATCCAGGGTCAGGCGAATACTCTGTACTGCATGCAGAAGATCGAGCAATGAGTATCCGGGGGCGTAGAGACTCGAGGCTTGTTCCTCGGCCGTGTAGGTATCTGCGTGTTCATAGTCCTGCGCCCAAATGCGTTGGGTGGTGAGTGCTTTCATGACGTGGTAGGGCGGTGGGCCGGAGGCTTCCAATTCTGTTACGGCTTTCGTGTCACCCAGGGTGCGGGCGGTGTCGAGAACGCGGGCGTAAATCACCGTCTCATTCTCCTGGACGTTGGCTTCCTGGCCGGTGCCGACGTAGGCGTAGAAAAGATCGGAGCGTGCCTTTGCCATGTGGACGCCGAGAATGGTGCCCCAGGAGTGGCCGACAATGATGATCTTGTCTTTGTGAAGGTGGCCGCGAAGGAACTGGGCCAATTCAATGCCGTCTTGGGTCATGCGATCGATGGTCATGGCGGTGGCGGAGGTGCCGCCGCTGCCAAAGGTCTTGCCGGCGCCGCGTTGATCCCATTGCACGAGCGTGAAACTCGGCGTCCAGGCTTTGGCGAATGGAAAGTCGAGTAGATTGGTGGGTGTTCCTGGACCGCCATGCAGAAATAGCACTACGGGGTTGTCGCGGTTTATCCCTCGAATCGTGATCCATTGATTGATGCCGCCTAGAGGCACGAACATCGTTTCGTCGATGCCGTTCGGCGCGTGGATGGCAAGGGCCGCCGAGTTCTGGTGCTGGCGGATCGCGCGATAGGAGAGGGCGCAGATGATAAGAGTGACGAGGAGCCCGAGTAGGCTCAGTAACGAGATTTTGGCTATCCGCCAAAGCTTGCGCGCCATAACAACTTCCTTGTTTTTAGATCCGTATCGACATGGATCGTAGCATTTTTCGAGGCATCGCTGTTCTCACCGGGGAAGGGTCGATCGCCGAAGGATATTATAGTGATGGACGAAACTCGCACTGGGAGAAGGACATGGGATCAATCTCTGTCGCCTGTTACAAACCGCGCCCGGGCAAGGAGGCCGCTCTCCTTGAACTTGTCGCCAAGCATTTGCCGCCGCTGCGCGCCGAGGGCCTAGTGACTGAGCGCGCGCCGATGGTGATGCGCTGCAAGGATGGCACGGTGGTGGAGATTTTCGAGTGGGTATCGCAAGAAGCGATTGCCGGCGCCCACACGAATCCGGCAGTCCTCGATCTGTGGAAACTATTCGAAGCTGTGTGCTGGTACGAAACTCCGAGCAACATCCCGGAGTTCCAGAACATGTTTAGTCACTTTGAAGCGCTATGACCATTTCTCCACAGTAGCCCGCGCTCTGCGAGAAATGGAGCGCGAGCGCCAATTTGCGACAGGATGAGCCGCACGCCGGCGAACGCCTGGACAGGAGTCATAGCGAAGCGGTCGCAACGGATCGAAGAACGCTTCGCTCGTGATCTCAGCCGAACACAAGGATGTGTGAACAAGTCGACCGACGAAGAATACTCGACCAGACGAAGAAGCCTCACGGCTTCTCGGCGACGACCTCGCCGTTCTTCCAGAAATATACGGGAGTTCCGTGCATGCGAGCCACCTTGCGCGCCGTCTTTTCCGCGAGCCGTAGTCCGCGACCCACACCGGCGGAGAAACTTTCCTGCTTCTTTGGTTTTTTACGAGCGGTCATGGGCCGCGCTCCAACAATTTAGGCGGTGATTCGGATTTATCGTAGGTAGTCCAATGATCTGCCAGGGGGCGATAGACTTCAAGGAAGTTTGCCCAGCCACGCTTATATCGACGCAGGACGTCGGAGCGAGAAACGTTATGGCCGCCTTGTTTGACGCGAGCGGCGACGCGAATCAAGGCCAATTGAGGAGAAGCGAGACGGAGATAGGCAATTTCGATTGAGTAACCCTGCGCCTTCCAGTCCTGCATTCGTTTCGCATACCGCAGACCGCTCAGCGTACTTTCAAAGGCGAAATCCGCTTTCGCCTCCACTAAACGGTCGAGTTCGCGCAGCACCAGGCGACCCGCGGTGACAGCCGCCAGTTCCGGACGCAGTGGTGAAATGCCCCCCGCGATGAGATCGACGTTGACGAAGCGAATGAGTCCGGCGATTGCGGGCAAATAGTCGCGTGCAAAGTTGTCTTGCCGGCGCCGTTGGGACCCGAAATCACTGATTGCGAACGGGAGATTGCGCAGGCCGATAACTGAATCGGCTAGACGCGCAGCTGGCATTTTCTTTCCATGCAGTATCATCACTTGCGCGGGCCCTTAGACGGTGGCACCGCGACCCAGGTGATGGCGACCAGGGCGGCGAAGGCGACGTAGGCTGCGGTAAACACCCACGTGGGGGCGTCGTAAAAGAGGATGCGATCGATCCAGCGTTCGATGAAGCCGCTGGCGGTTTCTTGGCGGCGCAGTGTGTCCTCCCAAACCGTCAAAGGACAGTCAATGCCCAATAGCGACTCGGTCGCTATCACGACAATGGCGCCCAGATGCAGAAGACGCCAGCGCCAGCTTCTCACCCATGCCCAGTGCCGTGCGGCGCCGAGGTAGACGAGAGGCACCATCGTTACAACGAACAGGACGATGGATAAATGGACGACTACGATGGCGTCAGCGAGCATGGTTTACGACATGAGCATGTGTTGTTCGTTGCTTGCGCGCTCTTTCGAGCGACTCTTTATCTTCGATCAATTTAGTCGCGGCCCCGCTGGCTGCACTCAAAGCTTTGGAATTTGGCGTGCAGGATGCCGTCACGGGCATCTCGCGAGACAGGACCTTTGGCCGCGGGTCACGAATTAGGCCTTTCTCCACCAGGGCCGACGCCCCGTCCCAGGAACAATGTTCGGTTACTTATCAGCGGCCGCCGAGGCCAGCAGCACCGCGAGACTGCAGATCCTGACACCAGCGGTTGCGAGATTAAGGGATTCCCGCATTATTATCCTCCGGGTATACGCTCAGATTGCGTGGGCGTATAAGGGTAGTACATGCTGATTTATTAAGGTTCCCGGAGTTCCAAAGGATGGCGACGTCTCCGGATTTTCTGCGTCTTGCTACAAATGCGACGCGTGCTTTGGCGGACACGGCCTTGGACAGCCTGCGAGATGCAGTGCTGGTGGTCGATGCCCGCCATAGGCACTTACCCCTGGTCCTCGCCAATGCGACCGCGCGGCGCTATTTGACCGGCGAAACCGCCACACCTGACCTTATTGAGACGCCGCTGGCACACCTGTTGGGCGCCGCTTCCGCAGGGAAAATCGGCACCATCCTGGCGTCCGCGTCGGATCCCAGGACGCCAACCAATCGCGTCATGGTCTGGCGGTTCATTCACGGCGAGCACTCCGCCATGACGGACATCAAACCGCTGCAGTCGGGGGCGGGTCAGCGTCTGGTCATGCTGACGTTTCCCCCGCCGGCGTCTCAGCCGGATTTGGTGGCCGCTTTCGACCAGCTGCCGTTCGACATCCTCATTTTGGATGCGGATTTGAAAGTGACTTACGCCAACGCGGGGGCGATTCGCTCGGCCGGACCGCTACCCGGTGGGCTGTTGGGCTGCTCCGCCGTCATGCTCACCCCCACCATGTTGCTCAGGCCGGACGTTTTTGCGCACGCGTTGCAGGGCCATCCCTTCCATGACGAAGCGCTGGTCTTCGAGGAACCGGGGCGGCCGACGCGCCGCTTCGAGATCGATGTGAAGCCGTTCAAGGGCACCTCCGGAATCGCCGGTCTGATCATTTTGTGTCTGGAAGTGACCGAAAGTAGCGCGACACCTCGCGCACAGGGCAGCGGTGAACGCCGTTTGCTCGCGCTGACCGAGCATGCGCAGGACATCATCACCATCGCCGGCGCCGACGCAAAGGTGTTGTACGTCAGCGGCGGCGTGCAAAATTCTCTCGGCTATACCTCCGAAGAGCGCGAGTCGAATTCTGTGTTCGAGCATGCGCATCCGGACGACCGCGCCGAGCTTCTTGCCAAGTATGATCAATTGGTGGCGGGCGAGATCAAAGCCTTTTCAAAGGAATTTCGCACCCGCCACAAGGATGGCTCGTACCGCTGGCTGGAGTCGCGCTGCGTATCCGCGCTCGCAAATCCGCTGATCGGCGGGGTGGTCATCAATTCGCGCGATATCACCGAACGCAAACGCGCGGAATTCAGGCTCGCGCAGCGCGAGGAGGTGTTCCGCCTCGCCGCCGACGCCGTGGACGGCATGATTTTCGAGTGGGATGTCGCCCGCGATGTGGTGCATCGTTCCCGGGCCGTCCAAGACGTATTGGGGATTGCCCCCGACGACCTCGAATCTTCAAGCGCTGCGTGGATGGAGCGAATTCATCCGCGCGATTTCATCGCCGCCAAAAGAGCCATCAGTGTGGGGCTCATGAGCGGCCGCGGTTGGACCACGACTTACCGGATTCGCGACGCCAAAGGCCGCTACAAATCCATACTCGATCGAGCGCTGGTTCAGCGCAATGCCGCCGGCGACCCGGTGCGGGTGATCGGCTGTTGCGTCGATATCTCGGAAATCAAGCGCCTCACCGACATCCTGGGCGAAACCCAGCGCACCGCCAAAATCGGCGGCTGGGAATACAGCTACGCGACGCAAGAACTCACCTGGACCGATGAGATGTTTCGCATCTACGGCACCAACGCCAAGGAATTCAATCTGTCGTGGGAATCAATGCTGGCGCAGTGCGTCCCTGAGTCCGCCGAACAGTTCACGAAGGCCTGCCGCCGCGCGGAGGCGGGCGAAGGCCACATCGATCTCGAGCTCGAAATCAATACGCTCAAGCATCAGCGGATCTGGGTGAGGGTCATCGGACATCTGGAAATGCTGGGCGGTCGCCCGTTTCGTTCCTTCGGGTCGGTGCAAAATATCCAGGCGAAAAAGCTCGCGCAAATCGCTTTGGAGAACAGCACCGGCTGGCTGAAGTTGTCCATGAACATGGCGAACATGCATGCCTGGCGCTGGGACCGGGCGCAAAATTCGTTCGAGTTCGCCGATCTCGAGAATCCCCAGGTGCACTTGCCCAGCATGTATCCCGATATGGAGACCATGCTGACCCGGGTGCATCCGAAGGACCAGAGCGCGGTCAGGCGCGCCATCGAAAGCGCGTTTTCGGGTGAGGCGGAGGTCCGCCAGGAATTTGAACTCCTCGGCATCGATGGCCGCTATCGCTGCTATGCGACCACCGCCCGACCCTTGTTCGAGGGCACCGTCCCTCGAGGATTGGTCGGCGTCATTCAAGACGTCACCGCGCGGCGGGAATCCGAGCGGCGCATGCGGCGCTCGGAAGAATTGTTGCGCGCGACCACGACCAATACGGCGGACACGCTGTTTCTGCTCGATACGGCCTTGCGCGTGCGTTTCGTGAACAAAAGCGTCAATGGCGTCACCATGGAGCACGTCATCGGCCGCGATATCGCCACGCTGTTGCCGGCGGCCGCCCGCGCGACGGTATTGCGGAAACTGACGCATATTCTCGAAACCGGCGAGACGGCCACGTTCGAATTCGAATCCGCGCATGAAGGGCGCGCGCAGTATTTTGAAAATCGCGCCGTGCTGGTGCGCGACAGCGGCGTCGCCACCGGCATTTCGATTTCGATGCGGGACATCACGGAACGCAAACGCCTGGAGCAGGAAATCCTCGATGTATCCGGTCGCGAACGCCGGAGCATCGGCCGCGATCTGCATGACGGCCTGGGTCAAGAGCTGACCGGGGTGGCCCTCATGTTGCGCGGCCTGGCGGGCCGGATTCAGGAGAGCTGCCCCGACGTCGTCGACAACGTCAATGAAATCGTCGGTCACGTCAATCAATCGATCGAGACGGCGCGCTCGTTGGCCAGAGGATTGTTGCCGGTGCAGACCGAAACCGGTGGTTTGACCGCCGCGTTGCGGGCGCTCGCGGCGCGCAGCCGCGATTTGTACGGCCTGGAAGTGAATTTCGGCGCGGCCGTCTGGCCTGGATTCGCGCCCACCGAAACCAATGCCAGCCACCTCTACCGCATCACCCAAGAGGCGCTCACGAATGCCGCCCGCCACGGGCTTGCCACCCTGGTCGAGATCTCGCTGCAGGCGCAGGAAAGCGGATTTTCGTTGCGGATCACCGACAATGGCGTCGGCCTGCCGCCGGCCTTGGCCTCTTCCGCGGGGATGGGCCTGAAAATCATGAAATATCGGGCCGACATGATCGGTGCCAAGTTCGAAATAACGGCCAACCAGCCCAACGGCGCCGTGATCACGGTGGCGGGTTAGCGGGCCGTGCCAGGTACGATACAATACGACGACGCCATTCCAGGAGTGTGCAGACATGGCAGCGAGCGGCGCATGGATTCGATCTTCGATGCCCCCGTCCGGAGTTAATGCGGGCAAACGCCGGGTGCGGCGGGTGTTGATCGTGGACGATCACCCCATCGTGCGTCAGGGGTTACGGCGCATCATGGAAAATGAAGAGGATTTGATCGTCTGTGGCGAAGCGGAAACGGCGCGCGACGCGCGTACCGCGATCAAAGAGCTCAATCCCGACGTGATGATCGCGGATATCAGTTTGAAGCAAAGCGACGGCATCGAATTGGTGCGCGACGTGCGTGCCCACTATCCGCAATTGCCGATATTGGTGCTATCGATGCACGATGAAACGATTTATGCGGAGCGCATGCTCTCCGCCGGCGCCAATGGCTACATCATGAAGCAGGCTGCCAGCGAACAGTTTCTCGTCGCGTTGCGCCGGGTGCTGGACGGCGGGATTTACGTCTCCGAGGCCGTCGGCAACAACATGATTCAAAAGTTTGCCGCCGGCGGATCGTATATTTCGGCCAATCCCATTGATCGATTGAGCAATCGCGAATTGCAGATTCTGCACATGATCGGCAAGGGCATGAGCACCCGGGAAACCGCCGCGTCCTTGAACTTGAGCATCAAGACCGTCGAATCTCACCGCCAGCGGATCAAGCGCAAACTCAATCTGCATACCGGCACGCAGTTGGTTCAGTACGCGGTGAACTGGTTTACCGGCCGCGAAGCCAGCACCAGGGCGCCGGCGCCCAGCGACGCTCCCAGTTCTTGACCCCGGTTGAGGCGCTCGCGGCTGGCGGTCACGTCGCGCACGCTGCCGGCGAAGCGGATAGGAAGACCGATCGTGCTGCGTTGCGCCGAGCCGTGCAGGAATTCCGCCAAGTCCTCGAATTCAGTGGAATCAAGTCATTCACTTGGCACCAGTGAGTGCTAGTGCCGAGATTTGTAACATGGTTGTCATCCATGATTCAGTCATTGCGAATTACGCGGATATCTCGAAGCACGAGAAGCTTGGGCATGCGGGGTTGAAAAAGTGTCTGAGACGGAATCTGTGACGCCGATCACAGTCGAAGCATCACCGGCGATTTTGCTGGCCGAGGATGACCCGGTCACGCGAATGCTCATGACCCGCTTTCTCAAGAATGCCGGCTACGAAGTCGATGCGGTGGCCAATGGCTCCGAAGCGCTCGACAAGATGACGAAGCGCTACTACCCCATGTTGGTCACCGACTGGGAGATGCCCGCAATGGACGGCATTGCCCTGTGCAAGGCCGTGCGCAACATGCAGCTCGATGGCTACGTGTACGCACTGCTGCTCACGGCGCGCGACGCCAAGGAGCACATCATCGCCGGTCTGGAGGCGGGCGCCGACGACTATCTGGTCAAACCCGTGCATGAAGCCGAACTGATCGCCCGCCTCAGCGCCGGCCGCCGCATCCTGGCGCTCGAACACTCGCTGCGCGTCGCCAATCAGCGCAATCGAATTCTCTCGATTACCGACGCCTTGACGGGCGCCTACAATCGGCGCTACCTGATGGAGCAATTGCCGCGCGAGTTCGAGCGTTGCCGTCGCTACGCCTATCCCTTGTCGGTGCTGATGTGCGACCTCGATCATTTCAAACAGGTCAACGACCTGCGCGGCCACGCGGCGGGCGATGAGGTGCTGCAGCAATTCGCCTGTCGGGTTCAGAGACTCATTCGCGCCAACAGCGATTGGATGGCACGCTACGGCGGTGAGGAATTCCTCATCGTGCTGCCCGAAACCACGCACGATGAGGGCGTGATCGTCGCGGAGAAAATTCGCCATCTCGTCGCGGCGACCCCTTTCGCGACCCAGGCGGGCGATGCCGCCGTGACGGCAAGCTTTGGGGTGGCCTCGACCGGACCGCATGGCCCCGACCTGACGCTCAACGTCGAGACCCTGATCAGGGCGGCGGATGAGAGCCTTTACAAGAGCAAATTGTCGGGGCGAAATTGTTCGACCGGCCAAGATTTTGGTGCGGCGCTCGCCCTCGCGGCGCTCGGGTAAAGCATCGCTCGATCAGCCGACTTGGCGCAGTTCCGCGTTGACCGCCGCCAGCTTCTCCGTCAGGTCCGCCACCAAACCGCCAATGGCGGGAATGGAATTCTCGCGCACCGCGTCCTCGAGGCTCGAGGCCGCCTTGCTCAAATCCAGCGCGTGAATGTTGGCGCTGGCGCCCTTCAATGAATGCGCGCGCTTGCGCACCGTGTCGAAGTCGCTGACTTTGAGCGCCGCCATGATCTCGGCCAGGCATTGATCACCGCTGCTGACGAAGGTTTCCGCGAGCTCCCGCTCGAACTCGGCATCGCCGCCCGTCAGCTCGCGCAGCGCTTCGCGGTCGACCGACGGCGCGGCCGCGCGCGCTTTCAAAAATCGACTCAACGCTTCGATCAACTGCGCGGGCTCGATCGGCTTGCCCAAATGCGCGTCCATGCCGGCTGCGATGCAATTTTCGCGATCTTCGCTCATGACATTGGCCGTGAGCGCGATGATCGGCAGACGCTTGGTGCCGCGGCTCGACTCCAATTCGCGAATGCGCCGCGTTGCCGTGAACCCGTCCATCACGGGCATCTGGCAGTCCATCAAGACCGCGTCGAAGGTGGCGGCGGCGATGCGTTCCAAGGCTTCGGCCCCATTGTTGGCAATCGTCACCTCCGCCGCGAGGTTTTGCAGGGTTCTTTGCGCCACGCGCTGGTTGACCGGATTGTCTTCCACCAACAGGATCTTGTTGCCGCGGAACGTTGCCCGCGTTTGCGGGCTCGACTTGAGATTCGGCGCGTGCGGCGTCTTGCCGGTCAATACTTGATCGATGAGGGTGGCCAGCTGGATGGCCCGAATCGGCTTCAGGCCAATGGCGTTCGGCCGATGCTCGTGATCGATGGCGTCATGTTCGGCGCCGAACAACGACAACAGGATGAACGGCAGGCGTGCGAAGCGGCCTTCACGCCGCAGCAGGGCCAGCAGATCGAGTCCGCCTCGCAGCGGCATCAGTTCATCGGCCAGCACCAGATCGAAGGACGAATTCTCGGCCAGATGCTCCAAAGCCTCACCGACACTGCCCACGGAAACCGTTTCGAAGCTATACAGCTTGAGCTTGAGGGCCAAGCTGTCGCGGGCGGCGCGAATATCATCCACGATGAGAATCTTGCGGCCCAGCCCGATTGGAATGCGAGGCGGCTGTTCCTTGACCACGTCGACCTGGACTCGGACCCAGAAGGTCGAGCCTTTGCCGGCCTCGCTGCGCACACCCACTTCACCGCCCATCAATTCGGCCAGACGTTTGACGATGGATAGCCCCAAGCCCGTGCCGCCGTAGTGGCGGGTGGTGGAGGAGTCAACCTGCGAAAATGATTTGAACAGCCGGTCCAATCGATCCGCCGGAATCCCGATGCCCGTGTCGGTGACTTCAAGGGTCAAGGTGGTTCGCGCGTTCGCGTCGACTTGCGTGGCCACGTGAACCGTGATGTAGCCCTCGTGCGTGAATTTGACCGCATTGCCCAGCAGATTGAGGACCACTTGACGCAACCGCCCTGGATCCGCGCGGACCAACACCGGCACCTCGGCTTCGATGCTGACGATGAGTTCGATGCCCTTGGCCGCGGTTTGCAACGCCGTGGCGGCGACGGTCTCGTACAGCATATGAATCAGATCGAACTCGACGTTTTCGAGCTCCAACCGGTCAGCCTCGATCTTCGACAGATCGAGCACACCGTTGATCAATGACAGCAAGGCCTTGGCGCTGCCGCGAATGATGTCCAGGTACTCGCGCTGCGTGTTGTCCAGCGGCGTCTCCGCCAGGATCTGCGACATGCCGATCACGCCGTTCATGGGCGTGCGGATTTCGTGACTCAAGTTCGCGAGAAAGCTGCTCTTCGCTCGATTGGCCGCCTCCGCGGTCAGTTTGGCATCGAGGGAGGCTTGTTCGGCGTGCTTTCGATCGGTGATGAGCTGCATGGCGCCGGCCAATCGCAGCGGCGTGCCGTCGGCGGCGCGTTCGGCCTGGCCGCGCGCCCGCATCCATTCGTAGTGCCCGGCTTTGTGACGCACCCGAAATTCCAGGTCGTAAACGGCGCGACGTTCGAGGTGATCGTCGAGACTCACGGCAACGCGCTCGCGGTCTTCGGGGTGGATCAGGGTGACGAACTGATCGTGGGAGGATCCGAGTTCCGCGACGCTGTAACCCAGGAGCTCGCCAAAACGCAGACCATACCAAGAGACATTGGTGAGAAGATCAATCTCCCACAGGCCGTCTTGGGTGCCCCGCAGCGCCCGTTCCAGCCGGATCTCCACCGAGCCCAATGCAGCCTTGGTGTGCTTGAGATCACTGATATCGACGAGTGCGCCCGTGATGCGCTCGACGTCGCCGCTGGGACCGCGCGACACCTTCGCCTTCTCACCGATCCAGCGTTCGCCGCCGCCGTCCAGCAGTACCCGGTACTCACAGCGGTAGTAAGGATCCGCCGGCGTGGTTTCCAAAGGTGCGCCGCGCACGTGCGCGAAGTCGTCCGGATGGACCCGCGACAGCGCGCGATTGAGATCATCGAGGGGAGTGGCGCAGGGGATTCCGAGCAGCTCACGGAAATTGTCGGAGCAGATGCGGCTATTGCGGCGGAAGTCGAAATCGAAGGTGGCGACACCGGCGGCGGTCTGCGCAATATTCAGCGATTCCGTGGCGTAGTGCAGCTTGTCTTCCAGTGCCTTGCGCTCGGTGATGTCGGCAATGGTGCCGATCGCCCGCGAATCGTAGGCCTCGCCGCCGAGCAGCACCTGCCCTCGGCCGGCCAGCCAGCGAATCTCGCCCGCGGCCGTCAAGGTGCGGTATTCACTTTCATAGCCGCCGCCCGAGGCAACGGCGTCGCTGAGGGCGTGGACCACGCCTTCCAAGTCCTCGGGATGAATCGAGGCCAGCCATTCGTCGCGCGTGAGGGACATGTCATGGCATTCCAAACCGATCAGCTCGAAGAAGAGTGAGGTTCCTTTGATCTGGCCGGTCACCAAGTTCAGTTCGAAGACGCCGAATCCCCCGGCCGCTTGTGCAAACTCCAAAAAGTCGGCCGAACGTCGTGACGAGGTGTCTGACTCCTGAGGGGCGCTCGACGCCTCGCGCACGCGCACGCCCGCCGCATCCGTAGCGGTGTGGCTGTCGGAGCGTCTGCGCATTTGGGTGAGCAATTTGTTCTGATTCGGCCAGCTTGGCATGGGATTCCGTAACCGGTGGGTCTTGCACCCAGCATCTTAAGGGTATCGGCGGGAGCGGGCATCGCTTGAGCTATGATCGACCTCTCAATCCCGAGTGAAAGACATGCGCAACTTCAAGGTTTTCGGTGTTTTGGCGGCAGGAATCGTCGTGCTTCTGTGCGCCGCGCTGGTCGGCGTGTGGCTGCTCGTCAACCCGAACCAGTACAAGGGCAGAATCGCCGCGGCCGTCAAGGAATCCACCGGGCGAGAGTTGCGGCTGAGCGGCGATATCAAGCTGTCGGTGTTCCCCTGGATCGCTCTGGAATTGGGACCCGCCACCTTGGGAAATCCGCCCGGGTTCAGCGAGGAGCCATTCCTGTCCTTGGCGCATGCCTCGGTGCGCGTCAAGCTGCTGCCGCTGCTGCGCGAACGGCTGGAAGTCGCCCGCGTGGACATCGACGGTCTGGACGTGCGCTTGCGCAAGAATGCCGAGGGGAGGGGCAACTGGCAGGGCGCGGACCTGAGCCCTCATCCCGAGCCGAAGCCGGGCGTGGCTCCTGATGACGCTGCGCGCTTTTCGGCGCCGCTCGGCCGCCTCAGCGTGCACCATGGACGGGTGAGCTATGAAGGCACGACGGTCGAGAACATCACCCTGGAAAGCGGTGCGGCGGCCGCCGGTCAGGTGATCCCCGTGCGGGCGTCCTTTGACGCGAATCGCGGCATCGCGGGCGAGCAGATCTCGCTGAATGCCCAATTCGACTTGCGCGAAAATGCGCCGGCCGCGTGGCAGTTGGCCGCCGTGAACTGCAGCGGCACGCTGACCCGTCCCGGCGCGGCTCGGCCGGCGCATTGGGATCTGTCGGCCCCGGCGCTGCAAGTGAACCTCACCGCGCAGACACTGGCGGTGCCCGCATTCACCATGAGCTACGCGGGCGCGCAGCTGAACGGCAAACTTTCCGCCACTCACCTTTTCGATGACTTGAGCATGACCGGCAGCGTAACCTTGCCGCCGCTGGTGCTGCGCGAGTTCGCTCCACGGCTTGGGGTTACCCTGCCGACGACCCGCGATGCCAAGGCGCTCTCGGCCTTGTCCGCACACGCGGATTTCGCCTACGGCGCCAACACGGTGAGCTTGAACAACGTGCAATTGCGCCTCGATGACACCGAGCTTCAGGGACGTATCCAGTTCCACACGGCCGGGAAGGGCGCGCTCGAGTTCGACTTGGCGGCAGACCGGGTCGATCTGGATCGCTATCTTGCGCCGCAAGGAGCCACGGCCGACCCATCTTCAGCCGCCGATAAAACCGCGAGAAGCGCAACCCCCCTCGACGCGCGCGGCACCTTCACGCTCAAGTCGGCGCACCTCGCTCGCATGGACTTGAGTAACCTGCGCGTCAATCTCGTCGCCCAGGACAATGTGATGCATCTGTTTCCCATCGAAGCGCAGATCGATGCCGGCCGCTACTCGGGTGACATTACGTTGGACCGGCGCGGCGTCTTGCCTACCTTGACCGTCGATGAGCATCTCAGCGGCGTCGATATGGCGCGATTGTTGGCAGGCAGTGCGCACAAGGGGCGCTTGTCGGGACGGGCGACCCTGAACCTAAAAGCAACGGCGCGCGGCGCCACCGTCGATGCGTGCCTCAAGACCTTGAGTGGACATCTTGATGCGAATCTCGCCGATGGCGCCCTGCAAGGCATCGATGTCGCCTACGAGATGAGCCGTGCGCAGGCCCTCATCGATAAATCGGCGGCGCCGCCGCGCGAGAACACCGGGCATACCCCGTTCGAGGTCTTCCGCACATCCGCGCAGATCGTCAACGGCGTCGCCGAAACGCACGATCTGACGATTGCGTCATCCACGCTCAAGGTCAGTGGCCAAGGCAGCGCCAATCTGGCGTCGAAGGCGATCGACTTCAAGTTGTCGGCCGCGGTGGCGACGGCGCCCGCAACGAGCACGGATATTCCGCTCAAAGTCACCGGGACCTACACCGATCCCACGGTGAGGCCCGACATCGAAGCGGTTGCCAAGAGCCAGCTCAAGCGCAAGCTCGAGGACGTGCTGAAGAAAAACGGGCTGCAAGGACTGTTCAACAAGTGAGCTGGGAGGCTACGCAATTTGCGCAGCGCCTGCTGGATTGGTTCGCGCTGCATGGCCGGCACATGCTGCCGTGGCAGAGCGATCCCACGCCGTATCGGGTGTGGGTGTCGGAGGTGATGCTGCAGCAAACGCAGGTGGCCACGGTGATGCCGTACTACGCGCGCTTCATGGCGCGCTTTCCCGATGTGGCGTCGTTGGCCTCTGCGCCTCTCGATGAGGTGCTGCATCTGTGGACCGGTCTGGGCTACTACGCGCGGGCGCGCAATCTGCAAGCGTGTGCGCAAGTTCTGGTCGCGCAATACGGCGGCGAGTTTCCGCAAACGCTCGACGCCATGATGGATCTGCCCGGCATTGGACGCTCCACCGCCGGGGCGATCTTGTCCCTGTCGCGCGGTCAACGTCAGCCCATTCTCGATGGCAACGCCAAGCGCGTGTTGGCGCGTGTTTTTGGCATCGGCGGAGATCCGACGTCGACGCCGGTCCTGGCCGCCTTGTGGGCTCAGGCCGATGCGTGTACCCCCGCGCCAGGCGTCGCCGCGTACACCCAAGCCATCATGGACTTGGGCGCCACCGTGTGTACTCGCTCAACACCCGCCTGCGGCGCCTGTCCGATGAGTGCCGGGTGTATTGCCGCCCTCGAAGGACGACAAGCGGAATTACCGGGCAAAAAACACCCGCGTGTCCGGCCCTCGCGCGAAGCGACGATTTTGATTGCGCAGATGGAACACAACGGATCGACCGCCGTGCTGGTGGAGCGCCGGCCGCCCTCGGGCGTGTGGGGCGGACTGTGGTCGCCGCCGCAATTTGCGAGTGACGCAGACGCGCTGGCATGGTGCCTCACAGAGTTCGGCGACGCATCAGAATCGCAATCGTTGCCGCCGATCGATCACGCCTTTACCCACTTCGACTTGCGCCTAAATCCGCTGCAGGTTCGATGCGACCGGGAAACCCGGGTGCGCGATGCAGACCGGCACCGCTGGTATTCGCTCGAAGCGCCGCCGCGCATCGGCCTGCCTCAACCCATCCGCCGGTTGTTCGAGCGCCTGCGCACCGCAGGGGAACGATTAGCGTAAGATTCCCTCCATGGCACGCAAGGTTCACTGTTTATTGCTGAAACGCGAGGCGGAGGGCCTCGACTATTTGCCGTACCCCGGCGAGCTGGGAAAGCGGATTTACGACAACATTTCCAAAGAAGCGTGGGCGCAATGGGTGGCGCACCAGACCACGCTGATCAACGAGAATCGGTTGACGCCGATCGAGCCGAAGGCGCGCGCCTTCTTGGTGGCGGAAATGGAGAAGTTTCTGTTCGGCGGCGGCTCCTCCAAGCCCAAGGATTTCGTTCCCAGGTAGAGCAGAGAATTCTCCCGTGAAATCGCCCCTCTGCGAGACACTCGGCATCGAATTTCCGCTGTTCGCATTCAGCCATTGCCGCGACGTGGTCGCTGCCGTGAGCCGCGCCGGCGGATTCGGTGTGCTGGGCGCCACCCGCCACACCCCCGAGAGCATTCAGATCGAACTGAAATGGATCGACGATCACGTCAACGGCAAGCCCTATGGGCTTGACGTGCTGATCCCGGAGAATCTTGCGACGCGCGGTGAGGCGGGGCTTACCGCGAGCGCGCTGGCGGCGCGGATACCGCAGGCGCATCGCGATTTCGTGGCCGACCTCTTGAAGCGCAACCACGTGCCGGCGCCTGTGGAACAGGTTCGCGACGGCGCACCGCCCTACGATCCTGGTCAGGCGCTCGAGACGCTCGAAGCCGCCTTTCGTCATCCGATCAAACTCATTGCCAATGCCCTGGGTGTGCCGCCGCCATCGATGCTCGAGCTGGGCAAGCGGCACGGCGTGCCCGTCGCGGCATTGGTGGGCGCGAAAGAGCACGCGATCCGCCAGGTGAAGGCCGGCGTCGACATTCTGGTCGTCCAGGGTGGCGAAGCGGGCGGTCACTGCGGCGAGGTTTCCACGCTGGTGCTGGTCCCCGAAGTGCTGAAGGCGATCAAGCCGTTGCGAAATATTCCGGTGCTCGCCGCCGGCGGCATCATGACGGGGCGTCAAATGGCCGGCTGCATGGCGCTGGGCGCCGCCGGGGTTTGGACCGGTTCGGTCTGGCTGGCCACGACGGAGTCAGAGACTTCAGAGATCTTTCGGGAAAAGATGATCGCCGCGACCTCGCGCGACACCGTGCGCTCGCGCGGACGAACCGGCAAGCCGTCCCGGCAGCTACGTTCGAGCTGGACCGATGCGTGGGATCTGCCCGGCAGTCCCAGCCCCTTGCCGATGCCATTGCAGTCACTGATCAGTGAGGGCGCGCTGCGTGCGATTGAGCGCTCTGCCGCCGCCGGCAATCCCGCCGCGCGGACTCTGGTGACTTACTTTGTGGGACAAGGCGTGGGCCTCATCGACAGCGTCAAATCGGCGCGACAGGTCGTCGAGGAATTCAAGCTGGATTTCGCCGATGCCGTGGAAGACCTGCAAAATCTCTCAGCGGAGTGAGCGCTCGTGCCTACCGAACAGCGGCCCTTAGCCGAAGCGGCAACCCAGGCTCATCGGCGACCTCCCACCTCGATCGACAGAGCATTGACGACGCGTGCGCCACCGGCCGCCTTATTCGCGATGCGGATGGCCCGTATCAGATCCCAATCGCTGAACACAAATCCCTGCAAAACGACCACGCCTTTTTTCAGCAACACGTTGACATGCGCGTCATAGAAATAGGGATCGAGCCGCAGCGCGGTCTCGACGCGCAGTCTACGCGCCTCATCCGCTGACTCGGCGGCCGCCGATGCCGACGAGTCGGCACCGCGAGCCGGGCGCTCGCTCGAGGGCATCGTGCTTTGCGCACCGGCCTGCAACGCGAGGCAACTTGCGAGGACTGTGATGATGCCGAGACGCATGCAGCCGAAGCGGAAAATGAACATTCAGCAAGACTCCTGAGTTGCGTCGATTGCGCGAGTTCGATCGGCACCAGAGCTGAGTGGGCGCCATGCGGCGGCTGCCGGCAGCATCGCGGTGAGTGTATCGTCGCGCCGCCAGAAATGATGGAAGAGCGCGGCCGACACATGCACGGCAATGAGGCCAAGCAACGAGAAGCCAACGGCCTTATGAGCCGTCAACAGCTGCTGCGCCAGCGAGCGATTCTTGTCGATCAGTGCGGGCAATTGACCGATGAAGAACAGGTCCACGCGATCACCATGTGCGTTGGTCTGCAGAAGCCCCAGAATCGGCTGCGCGAGGAGCAGCGCGTAGAGAGCGTACTCGCTTGCCATTGCCGCGACTCGCATGGCCTGCGACATATCGCTCGGCCAATTCGGATACGTGGCGAAGTGACGCCAGATGAATCGGGCCAGGGTCAGGACCCAGACACTCAGACCCATGGATCGATGAAGTTGCAGAAAGGCTATGTGGGCGGATCGGGACGTGGCGAGATCGATGGAAAAGGCGAGCACGAAGACCAGCAACATGAAGCCGGCGGTCAGCCAATGCATCAGCCGCGTGGTCCGATCAAAGATTCGTAGTTCGGAATGGCTGTCGGTTCGCATCGTGATCGGCTTTGACGCCCCAAGAGGGCTTGCGCTCTAGAGGACTTGCGAAGCGGCCTGTTTATTCCTCGTGGAGCCCGTCGGATCGCGGGGACGACCCAATGGGCTCACTACGTGGACGGCGATGTCGATGCGGGGCTGTCGGACCTCGAGGCGCCCGCCGGCGCGAAGATCCACGATCTGCGGTGGTGGACCGCGGCTTTGAAGACGGCGCGCTCGCGCGTGCTGGCCAAGCGCTAGCGCCGGCCGCCGACTTCGTCGAGATGACTGAGCAAATCGGCCGGGTCGTCGTAGACGCGATAGGCGCCGGCGCGCTCCAGTTCATCGGCTCCATAGCCTCCCGATAAAAGCCCTACGCCCAGTGCTTGGCAGCGTCGGGCTGCGAGCACATCCCAGATGCTGTCGCCGACAACGACGGCGCTCGTGATTGGGCTGCCGAGCCTATTGGCGGCGGCGACGAATAGGTCAGGATCCGGTTTGGCATATTTGACGTCGTCGCGGGTGACGACCACCGCGACGGCCGTGTCCACACCCAGCAGATCCAAGTTCGGCGCCGCGGTTTCCATGCGGCCGCTGGTGGCGATCGCCCATGGAATGCCGGCGAGACTGAGCGTCGCCAACAGTTCTCGTGCACCCGGAAGCGGGCGCACCTTCGATGTCAGGCGTCGATAGGCGGCGGCGTGCGCATGCCGCAATCGAATCTTGCTCTGTTCGCTGATCTCGATCTTCGTCTCACGCAGCAGCTGATTCGTGAACAAACCGCCGCTCATGCCTATTTTGCGGTGGATCCGCCAAACAGAGAGGGCGATCCCCTCCGAGTCGAGTGCCTCCTGCCACGCCAGCACATGCTGGTAGACGCTGTCGACCAGCGTGCCGTCAAGGTCAAAAATGAATGCGGGTCTTGATTCCATATCAATGCGAAGAGCTCAGCTCCCAAGCTGTCAGCGCAATAGCGACGCCGGCAAGGCTGGCCCGATGATATCGAGTGCGCCGACTTTTCGCTACGCGCGGGAAACTTTGAAATCAGCGATATACGTAGCGGGAGAAGGAGCCCCCGGTAGGGCGGTCGGCTGCAACTTCTATCGCTCAACCGTGTTGTAATTAAGTCAGTACGCATCCGAGAGCGCGGTGAGGATCATGAGCGGGAGCGGGATAGGCATGGGCGAATCGCGCCGCGCGGAGCGGCGGCGGCAAAGCATGCTTCTTGTGGGTCTGGAATTCGCGGCCTTTGCGGGCGTGTATCTTGCGGATTGGACTCACCACGTTTACTTGAGCAAGATTCCTTATCTCCTCGTGCTGGCGTGGCTGTCGTTGCGTTTCAGAGGATTGACCTGGCGCGATGTCGGCTTTGCCTTGTTTCGGAGTTGGCCGACGACGTTAGCACTTGGCGTCTTGGCCGGCGTCAGCATGGAAGCGATGGAACTCTTCTGTACCCAACCCCTGCTTGCAATTGTTTTTCATGAAATGCCCGATCTGTCCGTGTTCGATCGCGTGCAGGGGAATGTCAAGTGGCTCTCAGTCTCCCTCGCGCTGACGTGGACGTTGTTCGCGTTCGGCGAGGAGATCGTCTTTCGCGGCTATCTGATGAACCGGGTCGCGGGTCTGTTCGCGAGCCCGCGCACCGGTTGGGTTGTCGCGCTGGTGGCGGCCAATCTCGTATTCGGCCTCTCACATTTCAATCAAGGCCGGACGGGAATCTGCGAAAACTTTCTCGACGGTCTGATTCTCGGCGCGCTGTATTTAGCTTGTGGACGGAAGCTAGCCGTGCCGATTGTGGCGCATGGAATAACCGATACGCTGGATTTCTTGCTGATTTTTTTCCATCGCTATCCGGGAATGCACTTCTGACAATTGCCGCGCGCTCATGCCGATTTTAACGAGCCCGATCTTCTCCAACTTCAGAAATCCTTGCGGCCGATCTGTTCTCGCGTTTGTCCACAGGATGTGACATTCGTTTGCGCTGCGCGGCATTGACGGCCCCGTGGAGTTCGGCGATGAGTTTCTCGCTCAGAAGCGGCGGGGTGGGCTCGCCGAGATTTGAGTCAGACTGCTCGGGTCTGCCCTCACGAGTTCTTTTGGACATCAGTTCCATCTCCAAACACTTCCTGGCGTAGCGAATTAGTAGAGCAAATAGTAGACCAATCTCGATGCCGTTGCGTCGATCAACCGCTGTAAATCGGACTCGCAGCACGAAGCAATGATTATGTTGTATGCGGTAGACTCATCGCTGATGGAGGCGAGGGACAGATCATGGGCACAGGGTCAGGAATAGACATTAATCTGATGCGGATGGTCTGGCCGATGGCATTGCTCCTTGTGTCGGTCGGTGCGCCGGCGCAATTCGCGCGCGCTCAATCGCCTTCTACGGCGAAGAACGAGAGCAGCGTCACGCTCTATGGTGGAGGCCGGTTCGGCGGCAGCGTGACGGATTCCACGACCAACTCGACAATTGATCTCAAGAACGGTTCGAGCTTTGGCGTGGCAGTCGACATTGGGTTGGATCGCAACAGGCAGCTCGAGCTTTTCTACAGCCAGCAAGACACGGCGCTCACGTCCGGCGCGTTCTCTTTACCGGCGAACAACGAGGGGCTCACTCTCCACAACTACCACATCGGCGGCACCGCATTCATCGACGAAGTGGGCCGCGGCCCCTATGTCATGGGAGGCATCGGCGCAACGACGGCGACGCCCAAGGGCAGCGGCCTCAATTCGGCGACTTTCTTCTCGGGCAATCTTGGCCTCGGCTGGATGGTGCCCATTGGCGCGCATGTCGGACTCCGATTCGAAGCCCGCGGCTACGGCGTGCTGCTGAACAACAACAGCGCGCTGTTCTGCGGTGGCGCTACCGGTTGTCGGGTCGCGATCAAGGGCAATGGCTTGTTTTACGGCGAAGCGCTCGCAGGCCTCTCGATCCGGTTTTGATCGAACGATCGTTCGCCGCGCAAACTTCGCGCACGGACGGCGGCTGCTGTTGCGGCGCTGCGCAATCTCGCGGTTCCAATGCGGCGGTGCGTTCCCCGCAACGTGCGGCGGGTTGGATGTCGGCACCGAATCTTGATCCAATTGCCACGGCGCGGACGCCAGAATCAATCGTGCTTGGCGCGTGCCGGCGGGCAGAGGACCATACGTCGGCAAGAGCTAGAGATCGTACCCATTGACGGAAGGAGAACGTGTCTTGATTCAAAAAATATCAATTGTCGCGGTGATTCTCGGGGTCAGCTGTTCATTCGCGGCGGCGAGCGGCGATTCCTTGGTGAGATTCAAAGGTGGCATCGGCGTGCTCCCGGTGTCGGCCGCCGCTGGTGCGGCGAATGCCGATGGTACTTCGCCCAATGTGAGCCGAAATGTCGTGCGCGGCGTGAACCCCCCCGGTCAGATTTGGGTCATCGCCGATCTGCAAGCCGAAGTCTCGGTCGACGGGCACATCAGGGTCAATGGCAAGGGTTTGCTGCTCGGCGGCGGTAACGCCATCGGCTTCAACGGGGGACAGAGTGTGTTTGCAACCTTGATTTGCGAAGCTGCAGCACCCTTCACCTTGCACAACACCACCTTGACCGGCGTTCCGCTCGAACAGGACGGTGATTTCGAGATCGATGACGTGCTGACGCCCGCGCCGGGAGACTGTGCGAGCCCAGTGCTGCTGATCCGCAACCTCGGCGGTGCCTGGTTCGCGGCGGGTATCCCCGCCGTGGAGAAACACCACGACTGAGCGGCGAGTCGAGGGGATCAACTCGGGGGGGTAACCCCCCCCGAGTTAACAAGCCGATGCGGCCGGCGGTCGATGGCCCAATACCATGATCGCTGTCCTCTCCCGAGGCGGCGCCGAATCCCATGGCGTAGGCGCACCCACACGTTCGCGCCCCACGATTGCTACAAGAATGTGACAGCCGAGTGCCAGGACGGTTGAACGGCTCGACCAAGGAGTGAACTTTTCGACTCCGGCGGTGTTGTATTCATTAGCGTAGGGGATTCTCGCTATGATGATCGGCACCGATAACTACTTTCGTGCAACCTTATATATGTTGCGCCGAAAACCAGTGCTGACAGCCATGATGGTGTCTTCGCTGGTCCTGGGCATAACGGCCCTGGTGGCTGCCATTACGGTGTGGCGAGCCAGTTCCAGCTGCTCGATTCCGCACAAGACCGTGCCCCACTACCTCGTCCAGGTGGTCGCGGAGCCGGCCAGTCGAACTGAAGTGCCGATTGAGCATCAAGCGCTGCGCGCGGCGCGAGCGATGCGAGACAATCAATCAGGCTAAAACGTCAAGCAATGTGCCCAGCACTTTGTTTGATGTGCTGGTGACATTAGCGCCCGCTTCAGCCAACAAGAGCGATTGATTCAAATCCATTGGGGAATTGGTGACGTTGGGGTTGTCAGGATTTGCGATCTGCTGCGCGTCCTGAGTCGACCGCCGGCTGCCTGTAGCGGTCGCGGCCAGGCCGCTGCCCTGCGCGCTCGAGACATTGACCAAATTCAAGGCGTTGCTGATGGAGCTCATCTGAAGGTTATCGGCACAGCCCGCCTGAAGCTTTAGAATTCCTGCGATTTGACAGATTCTGAACCGAGAAACGGTATCCGGGGGTGGGGATAAGATTGACGCTGGCCTGGAGTAACACGTCCAACTCGAGTCCGGGCGGCGCTGTTTTGATGTTGTCACATCGCGAACGACCGCACGATGGATAATTATGAATGAATCTTGACGTCATCGGCGATGTACACGCTACCGCAAGGCCGTGATCGGGCCGCCTGAGGAGATGGACAGGATTTCCGATGCGCCGATGCCGGCAGGATGGGGGGAGACGGAATTATCGTCGGACTGACGTGGGTGTCGTGACAAAGAAGAGCACTCGCTCTCATAGGACGGGGTTCTCCACTGTGCGGTTATGTCCAATTGAGTGCAAAAGTCCATCATAAAATCTGTTGGTCCTGCGCCTGATGCAGCAGTACTCTACGGCCCTAAGCCAGTGAGGTGCTCACATTTCGCTGGTGAATCACGAGCACTGCTCTCAATAAAAAAACTTCTTAAGGGGACCATCATGCAGAGATCCAAGGGACTGGTCGTCGCGGCGACGACAGCACGTAGGGCGCGATACTGGCAAACGCTGGCGCTCTCGGCGCTGATTACTTTCATTGTAGCGATACCGCCGGCTGCCATTGCGCAACAAGCCGGCGCGAGCCGCTTTAAAGCGGCGACTCAAACCGGACCACTGACGACGGCTCGACAGCCGCTGTCGCTGCTCGACAAAGAGCAAGTCAAAGTGGTTGTCACCATGAGCGCCGAATCGACTGCGGAAGTTCGCGCGCGAGTTCCCGGGCACGTGATCAGTCAGCAGGATCATGAGGCGATTCACACGCAAGTCGCGCGGCAGCACGCCGCTCTCGAACCGAGCATCGTCGCGCGCGGCGGCAAAATCCTCGCGCACTATCACGACGCCTTGAACGGCATGAAAGTGGAGATCGCGCGCAGCGAGGTGGCGGGCCTCTCGAACTTACCGGGCGTCGTGCAAGTCGTCGCCGTACCGAAGTACAACATCAACAATGTCGTGAGCGTGCCGTTCATCGGCGCGCCCGCGGTGTGGCAGGGAATCCCCGGATTTCGCGGTGAGCATGTGAAGATCGCCATCATCGATACCGGCGTCGACTACACGCACGCAAACTTTGGTGGTCCCGGAACGGTTGCGGCGTTTGCCGCCGCCGCGGCGACCAGCGTCGCCCCCGCGGATCCAACACTGTTTGGCCCCAACGCTCCCAAGGTGAAAGGCGGCACTGATTTGGTCGGCGATGCCTACAACGCGGACGTGCCCGGCAGCGTCCCGGTGCCGGATCCGAATCCTCTCGACTGCAATGGTCACGGCAGCCATGTATCCGGCACTGCGGCGGGGTTCGGCGTCACCAACGACGGCGCGACTTATCACGGCCCCTATAACGAGGCCGCCTATGCGGCCGGTTTCGGGATCGGCCCCGGCGTCGCGCCGCTCGCAGATCTCTACATGGTGCGTGTGTTCGGTTGCAAAGGATCCACCAATGTCGTCGCCGAAGCGATCGATTGGGCCGTGCATAACGATATGGACGTGATCAGCATGTCGCTGGGCTCGCCTTACGGCGTGACCGGCACCGCGGACGCGATCGCCTCCGACAATGCCGCGAAAGCCGGCATCATCGTGGTCGCTGCCGCCGGCAACAATGGACCGGCGCCTTATATTACCGGCGATCCGGGAACGGCCAGCCATGCCATCAGTGTTGCGGCAATGAATGCGCGGGCATTCCTCGTCAACGGCGTGCATATCACGCTGTCCTCGGGCGGCGGCGCCGATGGCGTCGAAGCCAACAGCCTGAAGCTGCCGACTGGGAGTGAACCAGCCGTGATTCTCAAGAACGCTGCCGGTACCGCTTTGGGCTTGGGTTGCAACGCTACCGATTACCCGGCGGGCGGCGTCCCGGGCGCAGTAGTCATCGTCTCGCGCGGTACCTGCTCGTTCAATCAAAAAGTCACGAATGCGCAGAACGCCGGCGCAGTCGCCTTGGGTGTTGTCAATAACGCTGCAGGATTCTTCAATCCGTTGATCGACGCAGCGAAGATTCCGTTCATCGAACTGCTGAAGAGCGATACCCCCACCTTCGTGGCCGCGCCATCGCCGGTGAGCGCCTCGGTGGCACCGGCGAATATTCCGGACGTCACGTTCAAATTGGCCGCCTCGTTCAGCTCCGGCGGACCGCGCAGCCACGACGGCGATTTGAAACCCAACGTGGCCGGACCGGGCGTGAATGTGTTTTCGACCGGCATGGGCACCGGGACCGGCGGCATTTATGAATCGGGGACTTCCATGGCGACACCGCATGTTGCCGGCGTCGCGGCTCTCGCGGTGCAGGCGCACAAGGACTGGAAAGAACCCGGTCTGCGCGCCGCCGTCGTTCAGACCGCATCACCGACCGCGCTTCCTGGCTATGCGCCGCGAATCGAGGGCGCGGGCCTGGTGCAACCCATCGGTGCCACCGCCACCAATGTCACCGTGCACGGCGATGAAGGTGGGAACATGGGGCTGATGTCCTTTGGCGTCGCCGAATTGACCCGCAACTTTCACGAGGAGCGGGACCTCATCGTGCGCAATCACGAGCGCGCGCCCGCCACCTTCTTGGCAGCGGCCAATGCGGCGGGCGGCGTTCCGCATACGGTGCATTTGTCGAGTTCGACCGTGTCGGTGAGCGGACATGATGAGAACGTATTGCACATGACGCTCGACGTTCCTGCGGGGACCGCGGGTGCCACTCATGATGCCTCGGGTAATGTGGCCTTCGAGGATGCCTCCGGCGCCATCACCCTCACACCGCAGTCCTCGTCGAACAATGGGGTGAGCCTGAACCTGCCGTACTATCTCGTGACACGCGCACGATCGACCGTGGATGCCGATTTGCGCGATGGCAAGAACCCCAGCATTCGCCTCACGAATCGCAATGGTGTGATCACCGGTAACGGCGACTTCTACGCCTGGGGCTTGAAAAATCCGAAGACCGGGACGATCGCGGAGGCCTTTGAACCGCGCGCTGTCGGGGTCCAAACCAACCCGATCTCACCGACGAACAGCGTCCTGGTGTTTGCCGTCAACACATATGGGCGTTTCTCGAATCCGGCATCGGGCGAGTACGACATCTATATCGATGTCAACGGCGATGGCGTCTATGACTTTGTGTTGTTCGCCGCCGACATCGGTGCCATTGAGACCGGCTCCGCGAATGGCCAAATGGGAACCTTCCTGGTCAATCTTAAAACCGGCGCGGAATTCGCCGAGTTCACCGCGGATGCACCGACCGATGGTTCCACGGTGCTCATGCCGGTGTTCGCATCGCATATGGGCATTTCACCGACCAACCCGCGATTCACTTACACCATGACCGCGTTCGACGACACGGGTGCCAAGGAGTCCTTGACGGGAACGGCGTCCTTCAACGCCTTCACACCGTCCATCACGAATGCCCTGTTCGTGCCGGTGGGGCCCAACCTCACCGTGGACGTACCCGTCGCCATCGACCCGGTGGAATTCTTAAAGACGCCGGCCTTGGGCTTTATGATCGTGACCGAGGACAATCACTCGGGCGAAGATCAGGCGAATCTGGTGAAGCTGAATCATTGAGGAAACGAGGGCGCGCCGCAGTCATAAGGACTTCGGCGCGCCCGCTTCAGCGTTAGTGAGCACGCAGCTCAGCGCCTGTCGTACTCGTCGTGGCGCCGCCACCAGATGCCCGCCTCGTTGCGGCCCATGGGGCCGCGGTCGAGCCACTGGTACGCGCCCCAGAGGGCATCGAGGCCGCGCGCATAGGTAGAGTAAGTGTGATAGACCGCTCCGTCCTCCAGCACGAAAGCGCTCATACCGGGCCGATCGCGCACGTAGGTGGGCGCATCGGTTCCGCACATGGCAGCGAATTGGCGAACGGGCTCCGGCGCACTCTTCGCGTCCATCGCCTGGCCGCCACGGCGGTAGTTGTACTCGATGCCACCCGCCCGCTGCTCTTCCTCGGTGAATGAGACACTGAAGTCGGAGTTGAACTCGTTCCTGAACGAGGATGCCCATGGAAATGTCCATCCCATACGCTGCTTGTAGGGCTGCAGTTTCGCGAGCGGCGCCCGCGAAACTGACCACAGCATGACGTCATGGTTGGCCAGGTGCACGGCGAAGCCGTCAAAGCCGTCAGCAATCATTGAGCAGGACG
>Ga0179587_10000132_pt1 | contig 31922 bp, 34 predicted proteins | sample CZODoug2_1_08_16_FD_185932 | JGI IMG/M metagenome (GOLD analysis project Ga0179587, IMG submission 185932) | Vadose zone soil fungal communities from Angelo Coast Range Reserve, California, USA - CZODoug2_1_08_16fungal | ecosystem: Environmental > Terrestrial > Soil > Vadose zone | place: USA...
ACAAAACATATCCGCGGGCGATGGTGGCAAAGAGCCCGGTCGCCAGGGAGAGCACGAAGGAAACCGTTAAAACCATTGCGTGCGGGAATGCCGGGTGATTCCGGTGTACTCGTTGTTACTCGTGTGCGTTCTATTACTACAAGTGCACACGAGGCCGCGGGTGCAACGGGCATCCGGCGTTCCCCACGCCCTCTTTGGGCGGAAGATTCATCAACGGCTCGGGCGCATGGCGCGGCGAGGTCGCGAACGTGTGTTTGCCGTCATTGCGAGGAGCGAAGCGACGAAGCAATCCATTCTTTCGTTGCGCGGCAAGATGGATTGCTTCGCTTCGCTCGCAATGACGTGATCATGCGATCACCGCGCCCCCCAGCCGTCATCGTCCGCGAAAGCGGGCGACCCAGTATTCCGAGGTGTTAGTGATGGAGACGAAAAGCCGCAGCGTACTGGATACTCCGCGTTCGCGGAGTATGACGGCCTCCGCGAGGAATGAAGCGACCAAGCAATCCATGCGACGTCATTCCGGAATGAATCTAACCGGATCAGCCGAGCCGCTTGATCGCGTTGATTTCGCTGCCCGCGGCCTTGATGCGCGCGATGGCCTCGCTGGTGTTTTCGATTGTCGTGGCCATGTGATGCGCGTTGGCGTGGACGATGGTGTCGGCGTCGCGCACGATGGCGACATGGCCGTTCCAGAACATCAAATCGCCGCGCCGCAATTTCTTCGATTCCGCCGCATCCAATGCCCTGCCAAGGCCGTCCTGCTGCATGTCGCTGTCGCGCGGGCAGCCTATACCTGCGGCGTTCAACGAGACCTGCACCAGCCCGGAGCAGTCGATGCCAAGACTGCTCTTGCCGCCCCACAGATATGGCGTGCCGGCGAACTGTTCGGCCACCGCGACGAAATCGTCCACGTGGCGGTCGATGCGGCCGACATGCTGGCGCGGCAGATACCAGCCGCCGCGGGTCACGGCGAAAACGCCATCGTCGCGGATCACCGTGACGGCCGCCCCCATGACAAGCGTATCGACCGGCAGCAGTTTGATCGAGGGCCCCGGAAACGCGAATGTGCGCAATGCCATGATCTTGTGTGTCGGCGCCGCGGCGGGCTTGGCCAGCGCGCGATCGGGAAGCCAGCCGACATAACCGTCGCTGTTCAATTGGCCCCACGCAAAACCTTCGCCATTGCGGTCATAAATCGTGACGCGTTCGCCCATCAGCGCCTGCGTCAACAGCATGGCATCGCAGGACGGCGCGCCGCGCAATGGCGCGATGGAATCCGATATCTCGAACGCCTCGCCGGTGACAAAGCGCCTGGCCTCGATCCTGCCTTCGAGATATTTCGCGGCGAGGTCGGGTCGCGCCGGGGTCAGCCGCGGATCATCCATAACGTTCGCTCAGCAGTTTGTAGATCGCGCGCGCGGCCTGGCATTCGCCTCCCTCGGGCCGCGCCGGCTTCGCCGATGGCGTCCAGCCGTAGATATCGAGATGCAGCCAGCTCGTTGCGTCCTCGACGAAACGCTGCAGGAACAAGGCGCAGGCGATGGAGCCGGCGAACCCGCCCGACGGCGCGTTGTTGATGTCAGCGACTTTCGAGTCGAGCCAGGCGTCGTAGGGTGGCCACAGCGGCAATCGCCACAACGGATCGTTCTCCTCCTTGGCGCAGCGCGCGACATCCAGCGCCAGTGTCTCATCGTTGGTGTAAAAGGGCGGTAAATCGGGACCCAGCGCCACCCGTGCCGCGCCGGTCAGGGTGCCCATATCGATCAGCAGATCGGGTTTCTCTTCGTCGGCGAGTGCAAGCGCGTCGGCCAGCACCAGCCGGCCTTCGGCGTCGGTATTCCCGATTTCCACGCTAACGCCCTTGCGCGAGGTGAAGATGTCGAGCGGACGGAAGGCGTTGCCGGCGACGGCGTTCTCGACCGCCGGAATCAAAACCCTCAAGCGCACCTTGAGCTTGGCATCCATCACCATCAGCGCCAGCGCCAGCACGTTGGCGGCCCCGCCCATATCCTTCTTCATGATCAGCATGCCGCTGGATGGTTTCAGATCCAGCCCGCCGGTATCGAAACAGACCCCCTTGCCAACCAGGGTCACCTTGGGGTGAGCGGGATCGCCCCAGCTCAAATCGATCAGCCGCGGCGCGCGCGACGACGCCATCCCCACCGCATGAATCAGCGGAAAGTTCTGTCGGGTCAGATCGTCGCCGATGATGCAGTCGAACTTGGCACCGAAGCGCTGTGCAAGCTCCTGCGCGGCCGACGCCAGTTCCTCCGGTCCCATGTCGTTCGCCGGCGTGTTGATGAGATCGCGGGCAAGTCCTGCCGCTTCGGCCATTCGCGTGATGGCCGCAACGTCAATGCCGTCGGGCGGCACCAACTTGACACCAGGGGCATCCGCCTTGCGATAGCGCTGGAAGCGATAGCTGCCGAGCGCAAACGCAAGCGCGGCAAGACGGGTGTCGTGCGGCGCATTGGCAAAGCGATAGACGCCGGCCGGCAACAGGCCCGGCAACGCGCCGGGCCGGAACAGGTCGCGGTGTTTGCTGGTCTCATCCTCCAGGCCGAACACGACCTGCGCGACTTGGCCATCCGAGGCGGGCAGCGTCAGACACGCCCCGGGCTTGGCCGCAAAGCCATTGGCCAGCGCGAACTGCCGGGCCTGCGCCGGAAGATCGGCGCAGATCGCGTCCCATGTCGCCTTGGTCGCAAATGTGATGGGAACGGCTGATGGGCCTGGCGCGGTCTCGAACACGGAGTGCATGCTTCTTGAGGCCTTCCATTGAAACGGGACAGCGGCAGAAGCGCCGCAGTGGCTATCGGCCAGACGCTGGGCGCTTTTTGCTTCTACAATGGCTTACCACGTCAAACCAGTCTGAACGCAGCGAAACCCGCGGCGTTTGGCGGGACCGGCTTTGAGCGCCGTTTAGAACCTGGCGAAGATGACGGCGAGGTGATTTGACCGAAAGCGTGTCTCAAACTTACCTTTTTTGATAACGAGTGTTGCCTGTGTGAACAGGACGGCGAGGGAGGGAACCGATGGCCAACAACCGAACGAGTTACCGCAATATCCTGACGCGCGGTTTGGCGGTGATGGCGTTGCTCTGCATTTATGGCCTCAGCATCATCGGCGCGTCGGCGCTGTTATTGGGCGCCTCCACCACGTCCGCCCTTGCTCGTGGCGGCGGTGGAGGTCGGGGTGGCGGAGGCTTCCGTGGTGGTGGTGGTTTCCGCGGCGGCGGCTTTCGCGGCGCAGGATTAGGGTTTGGCTTGGGTCTGGGCCTGGGCGGCCTTTATGGGCCGTATGGTTACGGCGGCTATCCCTACGGCGGATACTATCCCTATTATGGCGACGCGGGCGCTTGCTATGCGGTTCGGCGACGCGTCTGGACAGCCTATGGTTGGCGAGTACGCCGCGTTTCGGTCTGCGAGTGATGGCGGCTGTGCGGCGCTCAGCCTGAACCGTCACGGCCCGAACTGCAGATGTGCCCATCGATCCTAGGACCAAGCGGCCTCAGTGTCATCAGCTGAGGCCGTTTGGTATTGGGGGTGGACGACCACTATCGACCGCAATTCCACACATTGCCGATCGGGGTCTGGGTCCAGCACGGGCCGAACCCGCCGCCGTTCCAGCGGCCCCGATAAAAGCCGGGGCCGCCATACCAATAGACTCGCCGGCGATTCCGAGCCTCTTCCCATTCGATCCGTTCGGGTGTGCGATAGCCGGGCAAGAAACCATACCCGTGCCAGTGACGCGCCACGTGCGCCTTGCCCTGCACCGGTGCCGCAAATGATGGTGCGGTGGCTGCCAGCAGGAAAGCTGCGATCGCGATCCGGCCGGAGAGATTTTGTAACATTGAGGGCGTCCTGTTCCGCCTGTTCGACTATCACACATCCCGGAAGTTAAGGAGCGATTTGCTTCGGACGCGGCATCGTGATTTCACGCCTGATTTCGCAAGCATCACAACTGATCGGATGCTGGGCCAACACCTCGCCCATCAGCTACAGTCTTCCAAAATTACAATGTCATTTTCTCGAAAGTGGGGAACGCGATGGACGTCTTGTGGGAAATTGTTGTTACCGTCGGTCACGTGATTGAGCAGGTGCTGGCCTACGTGGAAACCCACCACTGGATTTTCGGGTTTCTGGTCGTGGGATATATCTTCTACCTTCACGACAGAAGCCTTCACGCACGCTTCGACGCACTCGACAAACGGATCGATGAAATCAGGAAGCGTCTCGCCATCGAGTATTGATGGGCTGGCTGCACTCGGCAGCTGCAACTTCATTCGGAAGCTTTGGTCGCGAACGACACGGATCCGGATTCAAAATTCTGGCACAACCGGATGGCGGCCCTCGCGTGCGGCCGCTCGCCTTGCGCGCAGGCGGCAATTTTAACCCAGTATTAGGGTTAACAGCCTATTGCTAGCGCATTCGGCCCCAACCATCCGCTTGATATCGTGAGTTAAAGCTCCATGCGCCAGCAGCCCAGTGTCGCCCGGCTTCTTGCATCCACCGCGATAGCGGCGATCTTGGCCGTTGGCCTTGGCGGCTGTCAGACCATGTCCGACATCACCGGATCGATATCGTCAAAGTCTGACGCCAGCCCCGACCCCGACCCGCGGCGCTCGGCAGAAACCTACGGCGAACGCTATCGCGCCAATCCCAAGGACGCCGACTCGGCCCTCAAGTATGGCCAGGCGCTGCGCGCCACAGGGCAGCGCACCCAGGCCGTCGCCGTGCTCGAACAGGCCACCATCGCCCATCCCGGCAACAAGCCGCTGCTCGCCGCTTATGGCCGGGCGCTTGCCGACAATGGCAATTTCCAACAGGCGTTCGATGTTCTCACCCGCGCCCATTCGCCCGATAATCCCGATTGGCGAATCCTTTCGGTGCAAGGAACCGCGCTCGACCAACTCGGCCGGCACGACGAAGCGCGCGGTTATTACGCCAGCGCCCTGAAGATCGCGCCCGAGGAGCCCTCGGTCCTGTCCAATCTCGGTCTTTCCTACGTTCTTTCCAGGGATCTGCCGAAGGCGGAGGAAATACTTCGCCGGGCCTTCGCGAACACCCGAGCTGACGCGCGGGTGCGGCAGAATCTGGGCCTGGTGGTTGGCCTGCAGGGCCGCTTTGCCGAAGCTGAAACCATCGTGAAGGCCGATCTGCCGGCCGACGAGGCGGCGGCCAATGTCGCCTACCTGAAGCAGATGCTGAGCCGCAAGGACAATCCGAAGGTAGGCGCCGGCACGGTGCCGGTGGCCGCCCTCTCAGCCGTCCCGACTGGTCGCTAACGTCCTCCTCCGCAGGCCGTTCGTCAAACCTGATTATGTCGGCGCGACAGCGACATAAGGAATGCTGGCCACGACAGCGGCAAGCTGGATCGCATTGCTCAGCATGCCGCCCCAATGCAGCCGTCGCAGCCGGCGCACGGCATCGGCATCGCCAGCATCTCTGTCACTAAGCCGGGCATCCATCTGCCGCAAAAACCAGCGGCGCGACGAGGCCGCGAAAGCCGCGATCAAGCCAATGCCAATGGCTAAAACCAGGCGACCATCCAGGACAACGGCTATCGTCCCGATTACACCGGCAATGGCCAACGTCAGGAAATAGCCACTGAACATGGCGCGCAACAGCTGGGCGACAGCTGGGATGTCCAGCCTCACCAGCAGAAAGGCGGGTGCCGCCAGCAGGAAATAAATCATCGGAAGCAGCAGGATGATAGTGGCGAACAAAGCGACGTTATCTGGCATCATCCGAACACCCTTCCTTTCCCCTGCCGGGCAAGGGTTTTCTGGCGGCATTCCTAACAATATCCGGCTCGACCTATCGCCGACACAATTGGGCTTTGGTCGGATGCGATGTCGAACCGCTCACACGAGGTTTGTTCAAGACAAAATGACCGCTTCGGGTCATTCGCGTCGACTTTGTCGCCGTCGGTGATGTCCGCCGAGTGGGTATCTTCGGACATGCTTGAGAGATCGAATCCCTCATTCAAGCGGGAAAACTGTTCCCATTCTTTACGGTCTCCGGCACGCCAGCTTTCCTTGCGACCAACCGCCGCTTTCGGCGCAACTCGGCCGTCGGCCGCGCCGGTCAGGATCATTGCATTGCAGCGACCTTGATGTAGGTCGGGCCCAGGATGACGACGAACAGCACCGGCAGGAAGAACAGGATCATCGGCACGGTCAGTTTCGGCGGCAGCGCGGCCGCCTTCTTCTCGGCCTCGTTCATGCGCATGTCGCGATTTTCCTGCGCCATGACGCGCAAGCTCTGGCCGAGCGGCGTGCCGTAACGTTCGGACTGCTGCAAGGCCAGACAGACCGACTTTACGCCCTCGAGGCCGGTGCGCTTCGCCAGATTTTCGTAGGCCACCTTGCGATCCTGGAGATAGGAGAGCTCGGCCGTGGTCAGCGTGAATTCCTCGGAGAGCGCAACCGACTGCGACACGATCTCCGTGCTGACCTTGCGGAAGGCCACTTCGATCGACATGCCGGATTCGATGCAGATCAGCAGCAGGTCGAGCGCGTCGGGAAATGCGCGCTTGATCGAGAGCTGGCGCTTTGAGATGGCGTTTTTCAGGAACATCATCGGCGCCTGCAGCCCGAGATAGGCCGCGCCGATGCACATGCCGATCTTCACCGGCATCGACTTCTGCATGTGCGAGATCACGAAAACATACAGTATCGATCCAAGGAAAAACACGACCGGCGTGACCAGCCGGAAGAACAGGAATGTGACGTAGGGCGCTTGCCCGCGATAGCCGGCCATGGTGAGCTTCTGGCGTGCGGCCTCCTGCGCCAGCCACTTTCCGAGGTTGAAGTCTTCCACCACCTTGGAGACGAGTTGCTTCGGCGACTGCCGCAGCGATACCTTTTCGGACTTGGAAAGACGATCGCGCTCCCGTTGCCGGATCCGCTCGCGTTCGCTCGCGACCGCCTTCATGCGTTTCGCCAGTCCTTCGCCTGCAAACAGCGGCATGATCAGCGTATAGGCGGTCGCGCTGGCGGCGATAGCCGCCAGCAGCATGGTCATGAAGCGCGCATCGTGAAGCTTGTCGACCAGAAAACTAATCATGCTGCACCATCAGAAGTCGAAGTTGATCATTCTTTTCATGACGAATATGCCGATCGACATCCAGACCACGCAGCCAACCAGCATCAATTGACCGGTCGGATGGGTCCACAGCAGCGAGATGTATTCGGGGGTCGACAGGTAGACCAGCAGCATGACGATCGGCGGCAATGAGCCGATGATGCCCGCGGAGGCCTTGGCTTCCATCGACATGGCCTGAATCTTCTCCGCCATCTTCTTGCGATCGCGCAGCACCTTGGACAGGTTGCCCAAGGCCTCTGACAGGTTACCGCCGGACTTCTGCTGGATCGCGATCACGATGCCGAAGAAGTTCGCCTCCGGCACTGGCATCCGTTCGAACAGGCGGGCACATGCGTCGCCAAGCGGCATGCCGATCGCCTGGGTTTCGATGATGGCGAGGAATTCGCCCTTGAGCGGCTCCGGCGCGTCGGCTGCGACGACCTTGATGGATTCAAACAACGGCAGACCCGCCTTGATGCCGCGAACGATCACGTCAACGGCGTCCGGGAGCGCCTTGAGGAATGCCTTTTCCCGGCGCGTCTTGAGATAGCTCAAGCCCCAGCGCGGCAGACCGAAACCGGCAGCGAATGCCAGGCCGACGGCCGCGAGCAATCCGCCCCCGGCCAGCATCGCGATCGCAAAGCTGACGGCGGCGAGAACGCCGGAAATCATCATGAACTTCTTGACTGTCAGGGTCAGGCCGGCCTGGGTCAGGCGGCTGCTGAGCGGGATCTTCTTTTCCTTCTGGCGGCGCGCCTCGAGGTCCTTCAGCGATCCTTCGACCTGTTCGCGGCGCGAGCGCTGGGTCTTATCGACCTGACGAGCGGCCGGCTCCGACTTCGCGACCGCCGCCCGGCGATGCTCGGCCTTTCGCTCTCCCGAAAGTGCAGGATAGAGAAATACCCATGCCAGACCGCCGACGGTGGTGGTAGCGAGAAAGGCCAGTGCGAGCGCTTGCATGTGGATGGTTCCGCTTAGACGTCGGTGATGACTTCAGCGGCATCGAGTGCTGCGGCAAGCCGCTTCTCTTCGCCGTAGTATCGTGCGCGATCCCAGAAGCGCGGCCGTCCGATGCCGGTCGAGCGATGTCGGCCGATGATATTCCCGTTCGCGTCCTCGCCGACCATGTCGTAGAGGAACAGGTCCTGGGTGATGATGGTATCGCCTTCCATGCCCATCACCTCGGTGATGTGCGTGATGCGCCGGGAGCCGTCGCGCAGGCGGGCGGCCTGAATGATCACGTCGATCGAGGCGCAGATCATCTCGCGAATGGTCCGCGACGGAAGCGAGAATCCACCCATCGTGATCATCGATTCGCAGCGCGACAGGGCTTCGCGGGGATTGTTGGCGTGCAGCGTTCCCATCGATCCGTCGTGGCCGGTGTTCATGGCCTGCAGCAGGTCGAATGCTTCGGGTCCGCGGACTTCGCCGACGATGATGCGTTCAGGACGCATGCGGAGGCAGTTTCGGACCAGTTCGCGCATGGTGACCTGGCCCTCGCCTTCGATGTTGGGCGGACGGGTTTCCAGCCGCACCACATGCGGTTGCTGCAGCTGAAGTTCCGCGGCGTCTTCGCAGGTAATGACGCGTTCGTCGTGCTCGATGAACTGGGTGAGGCAGTTGAGCAGCGTGGTCTTGCCGGAGCCGGTACCGCCCGAGATCAGAACGTTGCAACGGACGCGGCCGATGATCTGCAGAATCTCCGCGCCGTCCGGCGAGATCGCTCCAAACTTGACCAGCTGGTCCAGCGTCAGCTTGTCTTTCTTGAATTTGCGGATCGTCAATGCGGGGCCGTCGATCGCCAGCGGCGGAACGATGGCGTTGACGCGTGAACCGTCGGCGAGCCGCGCGTCGCAGATCGGCGAGGATTCGTCGACCCGCCGGCCGACCTGGCTGACGATGCGCTGACAGATATTCAGCAATTGCTGATTGTCGCGGAAACGGATTCCGGTGCGCTGAATGCGGCCGGCGACTTCGATGAATACCGTTCCGGCGCCATTGACCATGATGTCGGAGATGTCGTCGCGCGACAAAAGCGGTTCAAGCGGGCCATATCCGAGAACGTCGTTACAGATGTCGTCGAGCAGTTCCTCCTGCTCGGCGATCGACATCACGATGTTCTTGATCGCGATGATCTCGTTGACGATATCGCGGATTTCCTCGCGCGCCGACTCGCCGTCGAGTTTGGCGAGCTGGGCAAGGTCGATTGCTTCGATCAGGGCGCCGAAGATGGTCGCTTTGACCTGATAATAGGTGTCGGACCGCCGCGCGTCGACGGCGGGCGCAGGTGCTGCGGGTTTTGCAGGCGAGAGCGGCGGCGAGGAAACGCTGGGTGGCGGTGCCTCACGCGAGGCAACAGCCGGCGCGCCGGAAGATGGCTCCAGCACGCCGACGGCGGATTTCATTGGCCGCGAATCGTTTTCTGTTCCGCTACGCTTACCAAACACGACGGTACTCCATGCGGGTGCTTACTTTGCCCGCAGCTTATCGAGGAGGGGTGACAGGAACGAACCCCGCGGCTTTTTGGTTTCGCCACGGCCTGTCAGCCGTTGCGCGATCTGCAGAAACATCTCGGTGGTGCGATGATTGGCGGAGATTTCCGCGATCATCTGGCCATTGTTGGCCGCCGAACCGAACATTTGCGGGTCGAATGGAATCGCTGCAATCGGCGGGCTCTCGATGGCTTTGGCGAACTCGCCTGCGTTGATTTCGGGCCGCTTCGGGATGCCGACCTGATTGAGACAATAGAGCGGCGCCCGGTCGTTGGGCCGCGATGTCTTCAGCAGGTCGAAGATGTTCTTGGTGTTGCGCAGGTTGGCGAGATCCGGCGCGGCGACGATCAGAATATCGTCCGCACCTATCAGGGCGCGCCTGGTCCATCCGGACCATTGATGAGGGACGTCGAGCACGATGCACGGCATCGTGGTGCGAAGCGTGTCGAAGATCGAGTCGAAGGCATCGGCGCCAAAATCGTAGACCCGCTCCAGCGTCGCCGGCGCCGCCAGCAGGCTGAGGTGGTCGGTACATTTCGACAGCAGGCGGTCGATAAACGCCGTATCGACACGATCGGGCGAAAATACCGCGTCGGCGATCCCCTGCGGGGGATCCTGATTGTAGTCGAGACCGGCGGTGCCGAACGCCAGGTCGAGATCGGCGACGACGGAGTCCAATGCGAGGTCGCGCGCGATCGCCCAGGCGACGTTGTGGGCGATGGTGGACGCGCCGACGCCGCCTTTGGCTCCGACGATGGCGATGATCCGGCCAACCGCCTTTGCCTCCGGCGCCGAGAACAGGCCGCAGACCGAACGCACCACGTCGATGGTGTTGACCGGCGCGATCACGTAGTCGCTGACACCGCGGCGCACCAGCTCGCGATAAAGCGTGACATCGTTGACACGGCCGATCACGAGGACGCGGGATCCGGAATCGCACACGGTCGCGAGCTGATCGAGGCCGGTGAGGATATCGCTGCGGCCTTCGGTCTCCAGGATGATCACGTTCGGAGTAGGCGCGGTACGATACGCTTCGATGGCGGCTGCCATGCCCCCCATTTGGATCTTGAGATGGGCCTTGCCGAGGCGGCGGTCTTCGCCCGCCGATTGCACGGCGGCTGCGGTTTCCACCGTCTCGCAAAAGGCCTGCACAGACACACGTGGCGCCGGGGCGATGTGATCGTCCGCGGCCGGGGAAGTGACGTCCGGCTGGTCTTCGGGATTTTTTTGCGCGTAGCTGATCATTTGGCTGTATCGCTGAGTTTGGCCTTGTCGGGATCGGAATAGACGACCGTGGTCGGGGCGCCCTTGCGATACTTCTCGAAAGCGGTCGTGCGTTGGGTCGTATAGGTGGGCGTTTCGGGCCGCGGCTGCACGAGGTCCGCCGGATTGTCGACCATCGCCGCCATGTTGCGCTGATAGGCGCAGCCGAAATTGTAATAGGATTTGTTTTCGGTGTAGCTCGGGTTCTTGATCGAGGGTCCGATGTCCTCCGGCCACAGGCCGCAGGGCCCGGCAACCGCGGATATTTTCGGATAGTTCAGCCGGATCGCCGCCATCTGGCGCGGGTCTTCCGGATGATAGCGGCGGACGATAATCCCGCGTGGCGGCACCCCGGCCGCCGCGAGCAGCGACTGAATTTCCCGGAACGAATCCGCGGCGGCCCGCGCGTTCGGTGTGTCGACCGGCACATCGGCATTGATGGCGCCGGTTCCTTCCCGCAGCCAGACTTGCGCCAGCCCGATCACGTCGGCGCGCTGCGAAGCGGAAAGGCCGCCACGCGCGTGGCCGACGAAGATGACAATCGACCGGTCGGCTTCCTGAATGGCGATCGGATGACGCTGACGATAATCGTTAGAGTAACCCGCGACCGTCACGGCTTCCTCGGTATGCGTGCAGGCTCCCAGCGCGACTGCAAGACCAACAAGCGCTCCCGCCGTGCGGCAGGCGCGAATGCGGTCGACGGGTATTTTCACTGTCATCGTTTTCGTCCTCGTCCCGTCTCAGTCGGTGATAAAGCCATAGGTGCCGCGATAATTCCGGGCGGGCTCAACCCGGCCTGGAACGCCATAGATACGATTGATGTTGCCGATCAGATCGGCTTGCGGATCGGACGCCGCCGCGAATCCGTCATCGGGGCGCGACAGGTCCTTTTGAGCAACCGCACGAACGATGAAGGGCGTCACGATCACCATCAGCTCGGTCTGGCTGTTGACGAAGTCACGGCTGCGGAACAGCGCCCCAAGCACCGGCAATTGCGTCAGACCCGGCAAACCGTTGATGGCCTGCTTGGTCTGGTCCTGAATCAAGCCTGCCATCGCCATCGCGCCGCCCGACGGAATTTCCAGCGTCGTTTCGGCGCGCCGGGTCTTGACCGAAGGAATGGTCAGCGAACTGCCGGCCTGGTTCAACGTAATGGAGTTGTCGTTGGACAGTTCGGAGACCTCGGTCATTACCCGCAGGCTGATCCGCCCCTCGGTCATCACGACCGGCGTGAAGTTGAGCGAAATACCGAATTTCTTGAAGCTGACCTGGGTGGTACAGGCACGCGTGATCGGGTCGCAGGAGTAGCCGGCGGGAATCGGAAATTCGCCGCCGGCAATGAACGTCGCCGACTCGCCGGAAATCGCCGTCAGGTTTGGTTCGGCAAGCGTTCGTATCACGCCGGCGCCTTCCATGGCGCGTATGGTAGCCTGGATCGAGGGCACAGCGACGCCGTTACGTGTCGCCGAACCAAAGCCCGCTACCGCCGAATTGCCGGCAAGCGAGCGGCCAAGCGCGGTGAAGGGATTGTTGTTGTCGAACGTCACGGCGGTGGTGCCGTAATTCATGGTGGCGGAGAGGTCGATGCCCAACTGCTTGATGATGCTGCGCTGGACCTCGGCCACCGTGACCTTCAGCATCACCTGATCGCGGCCCCGGACCGAGATCGAGTTGACGACCTTGTCGGCACCGCCCACCAGCCGCGCCGCCAGTTCGCCCGCCTGTTGGGCTTCGATCGGGCTTGCCGCCGAGCCGGACAGCATCACGCCGTCGCCGACGCCCTCGATCTGGATGTCGGCGTTCGGCAGCGTCTGCTTCAGTGCGGCGCGCACGCCGTTGAGGTCGCGCTTGACGGCGATGTCGTAGGCCGCAATCTGCTGGCCCGCGGAATCGAAGAACACGATGTTGGTCTGGCCGACCGCCGCGCCGATGATGTAGGCGCGCTGCGCCGAGCGAACGACAGCGTTCGCGATTTTCGGATCGGCGACCAGCACATCCTTGATGTCACGCGGCAGATCGATCACGACGGATTTTCCGATGCCGAGCGCAAGAAAGCGCGCGTTCATCTGTCCGTCGGCGGCAACCGGCGCCACGGCGCGGTAGTCGCTCGCCACCACCGGCGTCAGGGCCGGATTGAGTGTCAGCGCCGCGACGGCCGAGAACGACAGCGCGCGGACCAAGAGGGTCCGGGTCGATCGCTGATTTTCCCTGCATTTCATATCGGCCGTCCTCTTTATCACTTCTGAGTCATCATCGGGATTGCGATGCCGTAGCGAACGACGTTGATGCTGTCGCCACGCCTGGGAGCGTCGTCGGATTTGGTGTCGACCGCATTGACGTCGGCAATGCTGCGCAACGAAAGCGACAGCGTGCCGCTCTGGCGCGCCCGGGCGAGCGTCTCGGTTTGCTCCGGCTTCAGCTCGAGCGTTACGGTCTTGCCGACCACGGCGTTCTGACCTTCTTTTTCCTTCGGGGCCTGATCGATCGCGAGAACGCGAACGTTTGCCAGGATGATTTCCGAGTGGACGATGTCTCCACTGCCGGAGCGGTCTGGATTCTTCTCGCGCTTCGAAAGAATGACGTCGACCCGGTCATTCGGCAGAATGAAGCCGCCGGCGCCGGTCTCCGGCGAGATTTCGGTCGAAACGGCGCGCATGCCGGAGGGCAGGATCGCCGCCATGAAGCCTGATCCATTGGCCTTGATCAGCTTCGGGTCGCGGATCGGCTCGCCAGCGATGAACGGCGCGCGCGCGATCGAGCCCACGACCTCCTTGGCGGCTTCAGGCCGGTCGCTGCGGCGAATGAAGCTGCTGCTTGCCGTCGCCGCCGGCCAGTTCTGCCACTGCATATCCTCAGGCTTGACCGACTGGCCAAGGCCGATGTCGGCCTTCGCCACGAGCACATCCACCGTCTGCATTTGCGCAACCGGCTCGGGCGTCGGGAGAGGCTTGTCGGACCCACTCGCAAGATATGCGGCAATGCCGCCGGCACCGACAGCGATAGTCAGGACGACAATGCGTGCGGTATTCATACGCTTCACTTTCCACATTACGCCGCGACGCTTCCGCCGCAGTGATTGGGAGTTGACCAGCTATTCGTCAAAGCATGGTTAATGAGGCGTATCTAAATCGTCTTAACGAAAGTTTACTCTGGCCGGTCAGTGAATCGCGAAGCGGGCGAGGTCGACCGCTTTGATCCATTCCGTCTCCGGATAGATCATCAGTGCGCCGATCGCCAGCGCGATGCCGTAGGGAATTCCGCTGTTCTTGGCGTGCAGCTTGAGCAGCCAATCCTGGCCGGCGAACGGGTAGGGCAACGGCCACTGCCGGAATTGCAGCAACAGCAAAGTCAGGACGCCACCGAACAGCGAGGCATAGAGCAGATAATTCAGCAGATGGCCAAAGCCGAACCAAAGTGCTGCGGCTGCCGCCACCTTGGCATCTCCGCCGCCGATCCAGCCCATCGCAAAGCAGGCAAACGCCACCGCGAGAACGGCGGCGCCGGCGCCGATATGCGCCAGGGTGTCGTAAAGTCCCATGCCGCTCAGCAGGGCGAGAGCCAGGAAGCCTGCGGCCAGCGCCAGCGATACCCGGTTCGAAATCGTCATGGTGAAAAGATCGCTCGCCGCCGCGAACGCCATCAGGGCAGGAAACAGCATAAGGCGGGCAATATCGAGGATCATGGGTTCAGGCAGCCCGTACGAGCGCGAGGTCGGAGCATCGCCCAAGTCTAGCGGCGAGAGGTGAACAATCGGGAAACGTTCCGTCGGTCACCAGACCATTGCGATCCGGAAGGCGAGAACGAAAAGCGCCACCACCAGCGCCATACAGACCACTTCCACGGGCGCAGCGTCATTGCTGCCGGCCGGCGGGGACGCTTTTCTCGCCGCGACAGAGGCGGCTGCGGGCTTACGCATATTTACACCATCACCGTCCGCGCAGACAACAAAGGCCTCGGTGATACCGAGGCCTTTGCCGCTTGCCTGCAGCAGTCGCTTATTTCAGCGAGCTGTTGATCGAGGTGAACTTGGCGTTCAGGTTGGTGCCGAGGCCGTTGACCACAGCGATGATCGCGAGCGAAATGCCGGCGGCAATCAGGCCGTATTCGATCGCGGTGGCGCCGGACTCGTCCTTCACGAAACGCGAAATCAGGTTCTTCATGGGTAACTCCATATGTACACGTGGCTGATCAACTAACGTTTGGTCTCGCCGGCGTTCTCAGCACCGTGACCATGACCAACCCTAGGATCGGAGAATTGCAGCGCAGTTAATTCGCCTGCGTAAACATCGGTGCAATTGGCTCTTCTTGAGCAGAGTAAATTTGGAATTAAAGCAATCCGTAAAAATGCAGACTGGCTTCGATCTCTTTATAGTGCGGTAATACTACTAATATAGCAGGCGCAGCGCACGCCGGCCGTCTCGGCTTCATGGCTCCTTAAACTTGCGCAGGTAAACCTTGAGTAATCCTTGAAGCTCCTGATCAGATGAGGCGGACATGTCCAATCTACCCCTGGAAGTCGTCGAGATGTTTGGCCAGACGATCGTCAAGGTGGTGCCCGTCACGATCGCGCTGGCTCTGGTGTTCTCCGTGCTGACCCATTTCTGGGCCTGCAATCCCGGAACGCCCTGGTGGCGCAAGCGCGAGCTCGTCACCGACATCTGCTACTGGTTTTTCGTTCCACTGTTCGGGCGCGTGCTGCGGATCGGGCTGCTGGTGGTCGGCGCCGGCGTATTCTTCAAGATTTATGACGCCGACGACCTGATTGCCTTTTACGACAATGGTCATGGCCCGCTGTCCGAGTTGCCGCTATGGCTTCAGGCGGTGTTGTTCCTGGTTCTGTCGGACTTCATGCTGTACTGGCTGCACCGCATGTTTCACCGCGGCGGTTTCTGGAAATATCACGCAATCCATCATTCGTCCGAAGATCTGGACTGGATTTCGGCGGCACGCTTCCACCCGGTGAACCTGTTTCTGGGAACCATCCTGGTCGACGTGACATTGCTGCTGGCGGGTATTTCACCGAACGTCATGCTTTGGGTCGCGCCGTTCAACATGTTTCATTCGGCGTTCGTTCACGCCAATCTGAGCTGGACGCTGGGTCCGTTTAAATACGTGCTTGCAACGCCGGTGTTCCACCGCTGGCATCACACATCGCTCGCGGAGGGCGGCAATACCAACTTCGCCGGAACGTTTCCGCTCTGGGATATTCTGTTCGGGACCTACCGGATGCCGGAAAAGGAGCTGCCCGATCATTATGGCGTCGACGGCGAGCTGATTCCTGCCGAGATTGGCGGGCAATTGGCCTATCCGTTCCGGAATTAGGCTGGCGGTGGCGGGTTTCTCGGCTCCGTTTGCACTTCGTTCACTAATTGCGGTCAGATTTGCCGTGTCGGGCGCCGGTTCCGCTGCGTATCGCTCTAGCCGGCCTGTCAACGCCCCGGGGTATAGTATGTCGTTCAGTTCCCTGCGCAGTCGCATGCGCGCGTCTTTCGGATTCCCGGCGTTAGCGCTTGGAATCCTTTTGTGCCCGGTGGCCGCGGTCGCCGAGCTCGCGGCTGACACCATCGTGGTCAATGTCGATCAGGCCAAGCTTGTCAAACTCCCCGGCCGGATTTCGACCCTGGTGGTCGGAAACCCGCTGATTGCAGACGTAACCCTGCAGAACGGCGGGATCGTCGTCGTCACCGGCAAAGGCTATGGCGCGACCAATTTCATTGCCATGGACCGTGCCGGCGAGATCCTGATGGACCGCATCATTCAGGTCGAAGGCCCCACCGACCAGGTTGTCACGGTCTATCGCGGCGTCGAACGCGAGTCGTATAGCTGCATGCCGATTTGCCAGCGGCGGGTTACGCTTGGCGACGGTGAAGCCTTCTTCAGGGCTGCGAGCGATCAAGCCGGCGCGCTCAGCAGTCAGGCCAGTGGCAGCGCCTCCGCGGCAGGCAAATCGGCGAACTGACCGGTCCGTCCAGGCGATTGCTTCGGAAACTCTCGGGCGGCGTCCCGCATCGCCGTCCACGCGCGTTATTCTGTCCGCGAATCGATCCCGGTTCGCACGCGGCCGCCCGGAAAATGGTTAGCGGCCGGTTAACGGAACGGGCCACTCTGCTTCGATTTCACGGAACACTTCAACAATCACTTTCGGGTAGTTCTTGTGGGTGGATATTCGCTGCCGCCTGGGGAAGTTCCCGATGCTTTCAACCGCCACCGTCAGAAATGCAATGCGCCGATTTCGCCGCAACCGCCGCGGTTCGGCCGCCGTCGAATTCGCCCTGGTCGCGCCGGTGTTCTTTGCGTTGCTGTTCGCGATCATCGAATCGGCAATGGTGTTCTTCGCGGGCCAGGTGCTCGAGACCGGCGTCCAGGACAGCGGGCGGCTTCTCTATACCAGTCAGAACGTCAGTCAGGTGCAGTTCAAGCAGGATTTCTGCAACCGCGTCGGCGCGCTGTTTCCGTGCGACAGCCTTGACCTGTGTCTTGACGTGAGGCGCTACGCGCCGGGCACGGTAATCACCCTCAACGATCCGATCGACGGCAGCGGAAATTATGTCCCCAATTGCGTCTGGCAGGATCCGCTGCCCAACTACACCATGGTTGTCCGTGCGTTCTATCCCTGGCCACTGTTTGTCACCGGACTTGGCTACAACATCGCGAATGTCGGTCGTGGCAGCACCAGCAGCAGCCGGCTGTTGGCTGCGACGGCAGCGTTTCGCCCCCAATGACGGTGAAACTCATGAAGCTCGCGCAGTCAGGATGGCTGGTTGCTCTGCGACGGTCCGCCGCGAGGCTCGGCCGCAACAAGCGCGGCAATGCGGCAATCGAGTTTGCGGTGATCGTGCCGGTGATGCTGACCATGTTTTTCGGGGTCGTTGAATTTTCATCCGCGGTGGCGGTCAAGCGCAAGATCTCGATGGCGGCCGAAGAGCTTGCCGACCTGGCCGCGCGATACAAGGAAGTCCCTGATACGGAAATCGACAACTTCTTCAAGATCGCCAGGGCGGTGATAACGCCCTATTCCACGACTGTGCTCAAGGCCACCATCACCGAAATATATATCGACCCTGCAACGGGCCTCGGGCGGGCGCAATGGAGCAAGGGGGATGTGGTGCGACTGTCTGGTTCGACGGTCCCTGTACCGGCCAACCTGATTGCCAGAGACGACCTGAACAACATACTCGCCGGTCAGTATCTGATTTTCGCCGAAACCAGCTATGTCTACGTACCGGCCGTCGGTTATGTCATGGCAAAGGCGGGCGTCCCTCTCAGTGACATGTCTTACATGCGCCCACGCCTGTCCACATGCGTCTTTTATCCCGCGACTCCGAACCCGGCCACTTGTCCGACGTCCTGAAAAAAAACAGACGCCTTGAAGTTTGCGTTTGAAAAATAAAAGGCCGCGCGTCAGCGCGGCCTTTCGCTATATTTCAAACTGGATTTCTCGGCTGAGCCGGAGAAATCCTTTAGCCAGCGGCGCGCAGATTGTCGGCCGAAGACTTGCCAGAGCGACGATCCGCCACGATCTCGTAGCTGATCTTCTGGCCTTCACGCAGTGTTCCAAGTCCGGCGCGCTCTACGGCGCTGATGTGCACAAACACGTCGTTGCCACCGTCATCCGGTTGAATGAAGCCAAAGCCCTTGGTAGCGTTAAACCACTTCACGGTTCCCATGCTCACGGGGTAGTCCCTTCTCAAGATAGATATAGTAGAAGCCCACTTTCGATGGGCTGGTGAGATCGAATTTTTGGAAGGGTCGTCAGCGTCTAAACCGGCTGTACCGGTGGATAGCTAATGTCGTCCGGCCGAAAATCGATATAGTTATATTATTCCAAAATAGCCCCCAAAACAATCCTGACGTGCACGATTTTTTGATCGCGCCGGGATTTGCAACCGGAGGCTGGTGGCCGCGCCTGACGCATTTCGGTCAGGCGCGTTCGCGATTGGATTAGCGACGCCGGAATTGGCCGCGCGGCGGTGCACCACGCGGGGCTCCGCCGCCCGGACGCTCGTCCTTGTGCCGGAAGATCAGCCGGCCTTTCTCCAGATCATAGGGCGACATCTCGATCGTCACCCGGTCGCCCGCCAGCGTCTTGATGCGGTTCTTTTTCATCTTGCCGGCGGTGTAGGCGACAATCTCGTGTCCAGCATCGAGCTGCACGCGGTAGCGGGCATCGGGGAGGATTTCGGTCACCAGTCCTTCGAACTGGATCAGCTCTTCTTTAGCCATGGTTATCTCCAGATCGATCGGCGGCTAACGCTGAGGCCGTTGGGTGCGGTTGGGTCGGGTATTCGGACGGCTTTCGCGATGCAAAAAAGCAACCCCTTGCATCCCTTCAGCCTTGCCGCCGCCTTGCGACGACGGGCGTGACGGCTCCTGCCGATTGGCCTCGTGCCGGTGGGTTGACGGAACGTTATTATTACCACCGGGACGGTGGTGACGGCGAGGGCCTTTCGAGCCAGGCGCGGCTTCATTGCCCCTGGACGCGTGCACGCGCGGCCCGGATCGTGCGCCCCGATGCTGCGAAGGCGCCGGTGCGGCGTCGCGATGACCCGGCGTGCGGCGGTCTTCCCTGGGCAATGTGATGCGGATCAACTTTTCGATATCGCGCAGAAACGCCATTTCCTCTCCCGCGCAAAGCGAGATGGCGACGCCGTCGGCGCCGGCGCGCGCGGTGCGGCCGATGCGATGGACGTAGGTTTCGGGCACGTTGGGAAGATCGAAATTCACCACATGGCTGATGCCGTCGACGTCGATGCCGCGGGCGGCGATGTCGGTGGCAACCAGCGTGCGGATCTCGCCGGAACGGAAGGCCGCCAGCACCCGTTCGCGATGGTTCTGCGACTTGTTGCCATGAATGGCGTCCGCGGTGATGCCGGCCCTTGCCAGACCCTTCACCACCTTGTCGGCGCCATGCTTGGTGCGGGTAAAGATCAGTGCGCGATCGACCGGCTCCTGCTTGAGCAGTTGCGCCAGCAATGCGGGCTTGGCCGAATGGTCGACCTGGATGATGCGCTGGGTGATGCGCTCGACCGTCGAGGCGACCGGTGTCACGGCCACGCGCGCCGGATCGCGCAGCATCTGTTCGGCGAGTTCGGCGATATCCTTTGGCATCGTCGCCGAAAAGAACAGTGTCTGCCGCTTGATCGGCAATTTGGACACGATCTTTCGGATGTCGTTGATGAAGCCCATGTCCAGCATGCGGTCGGCCTCGTCGAGCACGAGAAACTCGACCTGTCCGAGCTTCAGCCCGTTGCTTTGCACAAGATCGAGCAGGCGGCCGGGTGTGGCCACCATGACTTCGACCCCTTGCATGATCGAGCGGACCTGACGTCCCATCGGGACGCCGCCGATCGCCAGCGCCGACGTGAGGCGCATGTGGCGGCCATAGGCATTGAAGCTCTCGAGAATCTGTCCCGACAATTCTCGCGTCGGGCTCAACACCAGCACGCGGCAGGCTTTGGGCTGCGGCTTGATGCGATTTTCCAGAATGCGATGCAGGATCGGAAGCGCGAAGGCTGCGGTCTTGCCGGTGCCGGTTTGGGCAATGCCGACGACGTCACGGCCGGTGAGTGCGATGGGGATGGTTTGAGCCTGGATCGGCGTGGGCGTGAGATAATTCTCTTCCTTGAGGGCACGCGAGATGGGATCGGCAAGGCCGAAATCCTGAAAGGAGGTCAAAAGGTTGGTTCTTTCCATTATAAAAGGCAGGCGCCCGACGGTATCCGCCAGGAGCGCGCGAGGGGGTGTCTGGAGACACCCGCGTGTTTGGGGCGTCGGTTTTGGTTGGCTGAAGGGGCAAGCCAGAAACCGTTGGACGGGCTCAGAACACGCGGCTCGCAGTGACCCGGTGATTCCCTGGGTCGTATTGTTGATATGGAACACGAACGCGGCGCTTTCAAGGTGAATCATGAATCGATACCTTCGCGCGGTTAAGAACGGCGCGAAAAGGTTCCGGTTGCGGCCCGGTCGGACGTCTTTGCGAGCGCTGCGCTGCAAAAAATACCTGCCGGAATTTTAGACAATTGGCTGAATTTGCCTATAAATTAGACTGTTTGCCGACAAAGCATACATTTTTTCCGTCCAAACATTAGGCAATGATGCTGCCATTGCGGCGGCTCGGGCGGGAATAGTTCAGCGAAGCCATATAGTTACCGCAATGTCACACCGTGGCACGGTTCTTGCGATTCCGTTAACGCAGGCGGCCGTGGGGCCGTTTCGCAGCGTTTAAACGTCTGCGTCAGGGAGATGACACCTCATGCTTACTCAATTGACTCACGATATAGCGGCGCCTTTGACCCGCCGTCGCTGGCTGGCGGCGACCGCCGGGCTCGTTTTGGGCTTGGCTACATTTACGACCGCCAGAGCGGCGGATGACACCATCAAGGTCGGCGTTCTGCACTCGCTCTCGGGCACCATGGCCATCAGCGAAACCACGCTGAAGGATACCATCCTCTTCCTGATCGATGAGCAGAACAAGAAGGGCGGCGTTCTCGGCAAGAAGCTCGAGGCTGTGGTCGTCGACCCCGCGTCGAACTGGCCGCTGTTCGCGGAAAAAGCCCGTGAGTTGATCACCAAGGACAAGGTTTCGGTCGTGTTCGGCTGCTGGACCTCGGTGTCGCGCAAATCCGTGCTGCCGGTGTTCAAGGAACTGAATTCGATCCTGTTCTATCCTGTGCAGTACGAGGGTGAGGAGAGCGAGCGCAACGTATTCTACACTGGGGCGGCGCCGAACCAGCAGGCGATTCCCGCCGTCGACTACCTGATGAAGGACGAAAAGGTGAAGCGCTGGGTGCTGGCCGGCACCGACTACGTCTATCCGCGCACCACCAACAAGATCCTCGAAGCCTACTTGAAGTCGAAAGGCGTCAAGCAGGAAGACATCATGATCAACTACACGCCGTTCGGTCACAGCGACTGGCAGACCATCGTGGCCGACATCAAGAAGTTCGGCTCGACCGGCAAGAAGACCGCGGTGGTCTCGACCATCAACGGCGACGCCAACGTTCCATTCTACAAGGAGCTCGGCAACCAGGGGATCAAGGCAACCGAAATTCCGGTGGTCGCATTCTCGGTCGGTGAAGAAGAACTCGCCGGCATCGACACCAAGCCGCTGCTCGGCCATCTCGCGGCCTGGAACTACTTCCAGTCGATCAAGACGCCCGAGAACGAGAAGTTCATCAAGGCGTGGCAGGCCTACACCAAGAACCCCAAGCGCGTGACCAACGATCCGATGGAAGCGCACGTCATCGGCTTCGACATGTGGGTCAAGGCGGTCGAGAAGGCGAAATCGGTCGACGCCGACAAGGTGATCGATGCGCTACCCGGCACCGAAGCCAAGAACCTGACCGGCGGCACCTCCAAGATGCTTCCGAACCATCACATCACCAAGCCGGTGTTCATTGGCGAAATCAAAGCCAACGGCCAGTTCGACGTGGTGTGGAAGACCCCGGGCCTGGTTGCCGGCGATGCATGGTCAAAGGAGCTCGAGGGCTCCAAGGACCTGATCGGCGACTGGGTTGGCAAGAAGTGCGGCAACTACAACACCAAGACCAACAAGTGCGGCGGTCAGGGTTCCTGATTCTCCGCTGATACGCTGATACAAAGACCGGAGAAGGCGGCGATGTAGCCGCCTTCTCCCCACTCCTGCCGGGGTCGTCCAGTGCTTACCAAGGCTTTTAGAAACTTCCGTGCGCTCCCGCTCGCAATACTGCTGATGATCGCGACGGCACTTCCGGTCATGGCCGGATCGTTCGAGGACGTGGTCGGCAAATTCGCAAACGACGAGTTTTCCGATACCGAGGAAGCCGTCGGCGTGCTCGCGACCGGCGGCAATCCGCTCGCCTACACCATCATCAGCGCGCTCCAGGACGGCCGGCTGATGGCCGATCCCGACACCAAGAAGGTCTATGTCACCCAGCCCGACGGCAAGAGCATTGACGCTTCGACCGGCGTGCCGGTTGCCAGCGTTCCCGACAGCGCCGCGGCCGTACGGCTCAACAACCGCCTGCGCCGCACCGTGGAGGCCGCGCTCGGTGGTTTGACGCTGCTGTCGCCCGATCCCGCCAAGCGCGTGCAGGCCGCGCAATCGGTTTTCAAGACCCACGACGAGACCATGCTGCCGGTGATCGACGGCGCCCTCCAGAAGGAGACCAACAAGGCCGCGAAGCTGGCATTTACCGAAGCGCGCGCGGCGATCCTGCTGTTCAAGGAAGACGCCACCGATGCCGAAAAGCTTGAGGCCATCGCCACCATCAAGGCGCGGGGCGATCAGGAAGCGCTGGCGCTGCTGACCGGGTTGACCGGCGATCAGCCGCCGGCGGTCGCGCGCGCCGCGGCCAATGCGACGTCGGCCATTCAAAGCAACCTCGCGCTGTGGTCGACCGTGCAGAATGCCTGGTACGGGCTGTCGCTCGGTTCGGTGCTGCTGCTCGCGGCCATTGGTCTGGCCATCACCTTCGGGGTGATGGGCGTCATCAACATGGCGCACGGCGAGATGGTCATGATCGGGGCCTATGTCACCTTCGTGGTGCAGGAAACCATCCGCACCAGTTATCCCGGCCTGTTCGACTATTCGCTGCTGATCGCCGTGCCGCTGGCCTTCATCGTCGCCGGTGCCATCGGCATCCTGATTGAGCGAAGCATCATTCGCTTTCTCTACGGCCGCCCGCTGGAGACGCTGCTGGCGACCTGGGGCCTGTCGCTGGTGTTGCAGCAGGCGGTGCGCACCATGTTCGGCCCGACCAACCGCGAGGTCGGCAATCCCTCCTGGATGAGCGGCGCGTTCGAACTGGGACAAATCACGATCACCTACAACCGGCTCTGGATTTTGTGCTTCACGCTGGCGGTATTCGCGATCCTGCTGGCCATGCTGCGCTATACCAGCCTCGGACTCGAGATGCGCGCGGTGACGCAAAACCGCAGAATGGCGGCATCGATGGGGATCGCGACCTCGCGCGTCGACGCGCTGACCTTCGGCCTCGGCTCGGGCATCGCCGGGATCGCCGGCGTGGCGCTGTCCCAGATCGACAATGTCAGCCCCAATCTCGGCCAGAGCTACATCATCGATTCCTTCATGGTGGTGGTGTTCGGCGGCGTCGGCAATCTCTGGGGCACGCTGGTCGGCGCGTTCACGCTCGGCATCGCCAACAAGTTCCTGGAGCCGGTCGCCGGCGCCGTGCTCGGCAAGATCGCCATTCTGGTTCTCATCATCCTGTTCATCCAGAAGCGCCCGCGCGGCCTGTTCGCACTCAAGGGGCGGGCGGTGGAAGCATGATCTTGGATTTTGCAATCAGACTTCGCTCCGCATCGCGGCGCAACTCCCTCTCCCGCTTGCGGGCAGGGCTATCGCATATGACCAACTTCAGCCGATGTCGTGGCTTCGCACAATCTCTCGGCGGGTCGTCCCTGCGAACGCAGGGACCCATCACCCCTGGCCTCAAAAGTGACAAAAGGCCTCTGCTCCAGTGCAGAAACGAGAGTCCGCGCCGCCGCGATGAGCGCAATTTGCGCTCACGCTGGGGTCCCTGCGTTCGCAGGGACGACTCATTGAAAATCCCATATGCGATAGCCCTGCGCTTGCGGGGGAGGGCTGGGGTGGGGGTTCTCACCGCAACGAGAACATCGAATGGGTGGAGAATTCTTCCCCCACCCGCCGCGCTCCTGCGGAGCGCCATAGCCGAAGCCTCGCTTCGGCGTTCTTATCTAAGAACGGTCGCCGTAGGCGGCCTATGCTCCCCCGCAAGCGGGAGAGGTAAGAATCCATGATGCCGCACGTGCTCACGCGCTCGCTGGATCGCAGCGCGACGGTATTTCTGATCGTGGTGGCCGCGGTTGGCGTTCTGATTCCGCTGTCGAACCTGCTGTTGCCGGCCGGCTCCATATTCCAGGTGCCGACCTATCTGGTGGCGCTGTTCGGGAAATATGTTTGCTACGCCGTTCTGGCGCTCGCGATCGATCTGATCTGGGGTTATTGCGGCATTCTCTCGCTCGGCCATGGCGCGTTCTTCGCGCTCGGCGGTTATGCCATGGGCATGTATCTGATGCGCCAGATCGGCAGCCGCGGCGTCTACGGCAATCCTGTATTGCCGGACTTCATGGTGTTCCTGAACTATCCGAAGCTGCCCTGGTACTGGAACGGCTTCGACATGTTCTGGTTCGCGGCGCTGATGGTCATTCTGGTCCCGGGCCTGCTGGCATTCTGTTTCGGCTGGCTGGCGTTTCGCTCCCGCGTCACCGGCGTCTATCTCTCGATCATCACTCAGGCGATGACCTATGCGCTGTTGCTGGCCTTCTTCCGCAACGATTTCGGTTTCGGCGGCAACAACGGCCTTACGGATTTCAAGGACATCCTCGGCTTCAACGTCCAGGCCGACGGCACCCGCGCCGCGCTGTTCGCGCTGAGCTGCATGGCGCTGATCATCGGATTCCTGATCTGCCGCGCGGTGGTGACGTCGAAGCTCGGCAAGGTGCTGATCGCGGTTCGCGACGCCGAATCCCGCACGCGATTTCTCGGCTACCGCGTCGAGTCCTACAAGCTGTTCGTGTTCACGCTGTCGGCCTGCATGGCCGGCGTCGCCGGCGCGCTCTATGTGCCGCAGGTCGGCATCATCAATCCCGGCGAGTTCGCGCCGGGCAATTCCATCGAAGCCGTGATCTGGGTCGCGGTCGGCGGCCGCGGCACACTGATCGGCGCGGCGCTGGGCGCCGTCGTCGTCAACTACGCAAAAACCGTATTCACGTCGGGTCCGCTGGCGCCGTACTGGCTGTTCATGCTGGGCGCGTTGTTCATCCTGGTGACGCTGCTGCTGCCGAGGGGCATCATCGGCACCTTCAATGCCTGGTGGGAGCCGTGGAAGGCGCAACGCGTTTCGGCCGCTGCCGAAAGTGCTGCGCGCGAAGACGGCATCAGCGAACCGAACCCGGCGGAGTGAGCGCATGAACGTCATGGACGCAAGGGCGACTTCGGCGCTGCTCTATCTCGACGGCGTGCACGTCTCGTTCGACGGCTTTCACGCCATCAACAATCTGTCGCTGACGCTCGCGCCCGGCGAGATGCGCGCGATCATCGGGCCGAACGGCGCCGGCAAGACCACGATGATGGACATCATCACCGGCAAGACCAAGCCGGACGAGGGCGAGGTGCTGTTCGATGGCGTCACCGACCTGACCCGGCTCGACGAAACCAGGATCGCCGAACTCGGGATCGGCCGGAAATTTCAGAAGCCGACGGTGTTCGAGAGCCAGACCATCCAGGACAATCTGCTGCTGGCGCTCAATGTCGATCACCGCGTGCGGGGCACGCTGTTCTGGCGGGAAACCAAGCCTGAGTCCGAGCGCATCGAGCGTGTGCTGGAGACCATTCGTCTCAAAGACGCGCGCGACCGGCTGGCGGGGAGCCTGTCGCACGGCCAGAAGCAATGGCTGGAGATCGGCATGCTGCTGGCGCAGGATCCGAAATTGCTGCTGGTCGACGAGCCGGTTGCCGGCATGACCGACGTCGAAACCCATCAGACCGCAGAGCTGCTCAAGGAAATCAACAAGGACAAGACGATCATGGTCGTCGAACATGACATGACCTTTGTCCGGGAGCTCGGTGTCAAGGTGACCTGCCTGCACGAGGGCTCGGTGCTGGCCGAAGGAACCATCGATCAGGTTTCGTCGAATGAGCGGGTGATCGAAGTGTATCTGGGACGCTAGCATGCTCAACGTCGATAACATCAGCCTCTATTACGGCGCGGCGCAAGCGCTGCGCGGCGTCTCGATCTCGGCTCAGCCCGGCAAGGTGATGTGCGTGTTGGGGCGCAACGGCGTCGGCAAGACCAGCCTGTTGCGCGCGATGGTCGGCCAATACCCGATCGCCTCAGGCTCGATCACATTCGACGGCGCCGATATCTCCGGCCTCAAGCCCTATGAGCGGGCGCGGCGCGGCATCGGCTTCGTGCCGCAGGGCCGCGAGATTTTCCCGCTGCTGACGGTGGAGGAAAATCTCAAGACCGGCTTTGGACCGCTCAAACGCGACGACCGCAATATTCCGGATGACGTGTTCTCGTTGTTTCCGGTGCTGCAGACGATGCTCGGCCGCCGTGGCGGCGATCTGTCCGGCGGCCAGCAGCAGCAGCTCGCGATCGGCCGCGCGCTGGTGATGCGGCCGAAGCTGCTGCTCCTCGACGAGCCGACCGAGGGCATTCAGCCGTCGATCATCAAGGACATCGGGCGGGCGATCTCATATTTGCGCAGCCTCGGCAACATCGCGATCGTGCTGGTCGAACAATATCTCGACTTTGCCTGCGAGCTCGGCGACAATTTCGCGGTCATGGACCGGGGCGCCGTGAAATATGCCTGCGATCGCAGCAATCTCGATCCCGGCGAAATCAGTCGTCAGATGGCGCTCTAATTAATTTGTAAGGCGACCGGCAGAGGTCGCGCGCCCTTTTTTGGGAAGTTTTGGGGGCCGATGCGGAGCGATACCACCAGTGCGGCCTCAGCGATTTTCGCGGCCAACCGGGCCCAGGGTTCGGTGACGTTTGACGTGCACCAGGTCGAGGGCGTCACCCGCCGCCGCCAATTGCATGAATCCGGTTCGCTGCGCGTCCGCTTCCCCTCGCCCGAGGCGGAAGGCCTCTCGGCGGTTTTTGTCAACACCGCGGGCGGCGTCGCCGGCGGCGATCGCTTCGACATCGACATCTCGACCGGCGAGGGATCGCGTCTCGCAGTGACGACGGCCGCGGCTGAAAAAATCTATCGCGCCCAGGGGCCGGCGGCGCAGGTCAACATTGCCTTGAAGGCCGCGGCAGGCGCGCATCTCGCCTGGCTGCCGCAGGAGACCATTGTGTTCGACCGGGCACGGGTGCTGCGCCGGATCGACATCGATCTTGCGGAAAGCGCTTCGCTGTTGCTGTGCGAAATCGTGGTGTTTGGCCGCTCCGCGATGGGCGAGCGCATGCTGCATGGCGAGTTCGTCGATCGCTGGCGAATGCGGCGCGGCGGCCGGCTGGTGTTCGCGGAAACCGTGCGGCTCGATGGCGACATCGGCGAAAAGCTCGCCAGGCCGGCGATCGCAAAAGGCGGCGTGGCCATTGGCACCGCGCTGATCGTGCCGGGTGACGAGGCATTGGTGGAAAGAATTCGCGAACTGGCAACATCGTCCGGCGGCGAGGTCGGCATCTCCTGCTGGAATGGGTTTGCAATGGCGCGCTTCTGTGCCCAAGATGCTGCGAGGCTTCGCGCCGACATGATGGCTGTGCTCGGCGTTGCCTCTGGCTCGGCGCTGCCGCGGCTGTGGCTCAATTAGATGGTCGTAATTATCAGAGTGCTCGCATGAATCTGTCTCCCCGCGAAAAGGACAAGCTTCTGATCTCGATGGCGGCGATGGTGGCGCGACGGCGGCTGGAGCGCGGCGTCAAGCTCAATCATCCGGAAGCCATCGCGATCATTTCCGATTTCATCGTCGAGGGCGCGCGCGACGGCCGCACCGTGGCCGACCTGATGCAGGCCGGCGCCCAGGTCATCACCCGCGCCCAGTGCATGGATGGGATCGCCGAGATGATCCACGACATTCAGGTCGAAGCGACGTTTCCCGACGGAACAAAACTCGTCACCGTGCACGAGCCGATCAGATGACAACGTCATTCCGGGGCGGCCGGAACGGCCGAACCCGGAATCCAGAGGTTATTAATTTCGAAATTCTCAGATGTGCAATTGCACATCATAGTTCGCGTCTTCGACGCGCCCCGGAATGACGAGGAGGAAAAATGATCCCCGGCGAACTCTTCATCCAGGACGGCGAGATCGAACTCAATGCCGGCCGCAAGACGGTGACGCTTACGGTTGCCAATTCAGGCGACCGGCCGATCCAGGTCGGCTCGCACTATCATTTCTTCGAGACCAATCCGGCGCTGAAATTCGACCGCAGACGCGCCCGCGGCATGCGGCTCGATATCGCCGCCGGCACCGCGGTCCGCTTCGAGCCCGGGCAAACGCGCGACGTGCAACTCGTGGCACTCGCCGGCAAGCGCGTCGTCTACGGATTTCGTGGCGACGTGATGGGGAAGCTGTGATTTCTCGCGATACGACGGCTGCCGCTGCACCCCCCTCCCTAACCCTCCCCCGCAAGGGGGGAGGGAACACTTCCGCTGATGGAGCGAGATGATGTCCGTAAAAATCAAACGTTCCGTCTATGCCGACATGTTCGGGCCTACCACCGGCGATCGGGTGCGGCTGGCCGACACTGACCTGATCATCGAGGTCGAGAAGGATTTCACCGTCTATGGCGAGGAGGTGAAATTCGGCGGCGGCAAGGTGATCCGCGACGGCATGGGGCAATCCCAGGTCACCAATAAGCAGGGCGCGGCCGACACCGTCATCACCAATGCGCTGATCGTCGATCACTGGGGGATCGTGAAGGCCGACGTCGCCATCAAGGAAGGCTATATCAGCGCCATCGGCAAGGCCGGCAATCCCGACATCCAGCCCGGCGTCACCATCGTCATCGGCCCCGGCACCGACGTCATCGCGGGCGAGGGGAAGATCCTCACCGCGGGCGGATTCGACAGCCACATCCATTTCATCTGCCCGCAGCAGATCGAACACGCGCTGATGTCCGGCGTCACCTCGATGCTCGGCGGCGGCACCGGGCCGTCCCACGGCACCTTTGCGACCACCTGCACGCCGGGCCCCTGGCACATGGCGCGCATGATCCAGTCGTTCGATGCGTTTCCGGTCAACCTCGGTATTTCCGGCAAGGGCAACGCGTCGCGCCCGGCGGCGCTGGTGGAGATGATCAACGCCGGTGCCTGTGCGCTGAAGCTGCACGAGGACTGGGGCACCACGCCAGCCGCCATCAACAACTGCCTCAACGTCGCTGACGACCACGACGTCCAGGTGATGATCCATTCCGACACGCTGAACGAGTCCGGCTTCGTCGAGGATACCGTCAAGGCGTTCAAGGGCCGCACCATTCACGCCTTCCATACCGAAGGCGCCGGTGGCGGTCACGCACCCGACATTATCAAGATCGCCGGCTTGAAAAACGTGCTGCCGTCCTCGACCAATCCGACGCGGCCGTTCACCCGCAACACCATCGACGAGCATCTGGACATGCTGATGGTGTGCCACCATCTCGATCCCTCGATCGCCGAGGACCTTGCTTTCGCCGAAAGCCGCATCCGCAAGGAAACCATTGCGGCGGAGGACATCCTGCACGACCTCGGCGCGCTGTCGATGATGTCCTCGGATTCGCAAGCCATGGGCCGGCTCGGCGAGGTCATCATCCGCACCTGGCAGACCGCGGACAAGATGAAGAAGCAGCGCGGCGCGTTGCCGCAAGACAAAGGCAACAACGATAACTTCCGGGTCAAGCGCTACATCGCGAAATATACCATCAACCCCGCGATCGCCCATGGCGTCTCGAAGCTGATCGGCTCGGTGGAAAAGGGCAAGCTCGCCGATCTGGTGCTGTGGTCGCCGGCCTTCTTCGGCGTCAAACCCGAATGCATCATCAAGGGCGGCTCCATCGTCGCAGCCCCGATGGGCGACCCCAACGCGTCCATTCCCACGCCGCAGCCCGTGCATTATCAGCCGATGTTCGCGGCTTTCGGCAAATCGCTGACGGCATCCTCCGTGGTGTTTTCCTCGAAGGCGGCGGTGTCCTCGGGGCTGGCCAAGAAGCTCGGCATCGACAAGAAGCTCTACCCGGTCGAAAATACCCGTGGCGGCATCTCCAAGAAGAGCATGATCCACAACGGCGCCACGCCCAAGATCGAGGTCGATCCCGAAACCTATGAGGTGCGCGCCGACGGCGAGTTGCTGACCTGCGCGCCGGCCGAGGTGCTGCCCATGGCGCAGCGCTATTTCATGTTCTAAGCTTGCTCCCGGCACCCAAAGCCTGAACAAAGACCGGGAGGATTTCGTGATCTACGTTGTTGCCACGCTGACCGTGAAGCCTGAAACGCGCGCCGAATTCATTGCGGGTGCGACCGCCTGCATCAAGGAAACCCGCAAGGAGGCCGGCAATATCGCCTATGACCTGCATGAAAGCGTCACCGATCCGAGCAAGATGGTGTTCGTCGAGCAATGGGAAAACGCCGAGGCGCTGGTTCCGCATCGCGCCGCCGAGCACATGAAGACGTTCGGCCGCATCGCCGTGAAATGCATGTCGGCGCCGCCGAAGATCGAGATCATCACGCCGGAAAAGGTCGACGTTCGATAAGCAAGACTTGCGATAGGCAAGACTTGCGATAAACAAGGCTTGCGACAAGCAACAACAAGAACCGGGAGACCGATCCATGATCTACGTCGTCGCTACCTCGCAAGTGAAGCCGGAATTGCGGGACGCCTTCATCAAGGGCGCCAAGGAATGCATCGCGGCCACCCGCAAGGAAAACGGCTGCATCGCCTATGACAGCCACACCAGCATCAACGATCCCAACCTTTTCGTGGTGGTCGAGCGCTGGGAAACCCGCGAGGATCTCAATGCCCATAGCCGGGCGCCGCATATGAAGGTCTGGCGCGAATACTCCGCGCCGCTGAAGGTTTCGCCGACCGTGATCGAGATCATCAGCGACGGCAAGGTCGAGAAGCTGTGAGTGTTCTCGCATGATCCGCGCAACCCAGGTCCGCGGGCAACATCGCTGGACGGAGACGCCGGCCGACACCGTCGTGCTCGACTTCGACGACCGTCACCGGCGGCGGATGGCGATGACCGGCACGCGCGGCCTTGAGTTTCTGCTCGATCTGGAAAACGCGGTCGCGCTGCGCGGCGGCGACGCGCTGGTGCTCGACGATGGACGTTTGATCGAAGTGGTGGCGGCGCCGGAGCCGTTGCTCGAGATAAGGGGCACCGACCCGCACCATCTGGTTCGAGTCGCCTGGCATCTCGGCAACCGCCATCTGCCGACGCAGATCATGGCCAAAGGCTTGCGGATCCGGCGCGATCACGTCATCGAGGCGATGGTGAAGGGGCTCGGCGCGCGCGTGATCGAGATCGAGGCGCCGTTCGATCCCGAAGGCGGCGCCTATGCCGAGGCTTTCCACGCGCATGCGGAAACCCATTCGCACGCCCATGCCGAGGCCCATTCGCATACCC
>Ga0179587_10000133_pt1 | contig 31890 bp, 31 predicted proteins | sample CZODoug2_1_08_16_FD_185932 | JGI IMG/M metagenome (GOLD analysis project Ga0179587, IMG submission 185932) | Vadose zone soil fungal communities from Angelo Coast Range Reserve, California, USA - CZODoug2_1_08_16fungal | ecosystem: Environmental > Terrestrial > Soil > Vadose zone | place: USA...
ACGATCTTGGGCGGGGGCGGGGGCGGGGGCGGTGGTACGGGAGCACCGAATTCCATTTGCACGCCGACGCCGAAGATGAGATCGGAAGGATCCTTCGGGCCATAGAGACCGGGGTTGGCCCATTCCACACGATACTTGGCTTCTGTGCGCAGCTGCACCCGCGTCGATCCGGTTTGGTCTCCCAACCCCGTCAACAAGCCGACACCGGCCTCGGCAAGAAATGTGTGGAAGGTGTGCGGGGATTTCGTCAGCGTGTCATCCATCTCACCGCCGCCCGCCAGCACGTACGGACGCACGATGGAATCGGGGAAGAACTTCTTGATGACGTCGAGCGAATAGCCGGTCAGGCGCTGCTCGGCGGCCACTCCGCTGATGCTGAAATTCGCGCGGTTGGCGTCGGCCTCCACGGCGAAACCGTGGAGCAGGTTGTAGCCCACGCCGATTTGTCCACCGAAGTTGTCCTTGGAGATGCGCTCCTGGTCCAACAAATGGTATTGCACCATTGGGCTGACATACCATGCCCCGGAATCGTCGGTCGCGAGGGCGCTGCCCGTGACAAAGCCTCCCGCCGCAATCAGACCACCTAAAATCACACGCTGCATGCAGATACTCCCTACGATTGCAAAAAGGCAACAACTTGATTGAACGAGAAAGACTGTCAAGAACTGTCATTAACGATGAAAGGCGACAATCTGGCCGTGGCGCTTTCATTTTTGTAGCACTTCAGCAACATGCAGCAAGATTGTCTGTAGGTGGCCATCCTGAGAATATGTAAGATCACCCCGAGCGGGTGTCAGAGCATCGTGATCACGCAAAGCGTGGCCCTATCCCTGCTCGTCTTGGTGGCGTGCGCTGCGCGGGCTTCCGTTCCGATCTATGACGTGGACGTCATCCACACCTATCCTCACGATGTGTCGGCCTACACCGAAGGGTTGTTCTACTTGAATGGCTTCTTGTACGAGAGCACAGGCCTGGAGCAGCACTCGACCATCCGCAAGGTGCGCATCGAAACCGGAGCCGTGGTGCAGAAGATCGACGTTCCCGCGCAATACTTCGGGGAAGGCATCGTCAATTGGGGCCGCCACCTCATCAGCCTCACCTGGAAGTCGCATGTGGGTTTCGTCTACGACCTCGCGAGCCTCAAGGTGCAGCGCGAATTCCACTATGAGGGCGAGGGCTGGGCGCTGACGCAGGACGGGAAGCAACTCATCATGAGCGACGGCACGCCGGAGCTGCGATTCTTGAATCCCGAGACGCTGCATGAGACCAACCGGATTCAAGTGACTCTCGACGGCAAGCCCGTCCACAACGTGAATGAGCTGGAATGGGTGAAAGGCGAGATCTATGCCAACGTGTGGGAGACCAACTGGATCGCGCGTATCGACCCGAAGGACGGCCATGTTCTCGGCGTCATCAATCTTATGGGCCTGCTCCGCCCCTCCGACCACGTCTCCGGCCCGGACTCGGTGCTCAACGGGATCGCGTACGACGCCAAGGGCGATCGCCTGTTCGTGACCGGCAAGAACTGGCCGAAGCTGTTTGAGATCCGCCTGAAGAGACGCGACCAGGCGAGCCGTTAGCGCGGGCTGTAAGTCAGCGGGCCGCTAGCGGCTTACCTGCGCCGCCGTGCCGGCGCCGGCCGCGGTTCCATAATTGACCAAGCCGGCAAACTCGAAGGTGCTCACGAGCACCGCGTCAGTGCCCCGCACCGCATGTGCGGGCTGCGTGCAAAAGCCGCGGGCTTCGACGCGGTAGGCGCCCGGGGTCCGCAGGCGGCGCTGAGTCAATGAATCCACCGTGCAGCGCGAGTCGCCGAGCGTGCCGAATATTTTTGGGGTGCCTTGAACGATGAGCGTGAGGTTGGCGCCCGTCGCGCGTACCGCCTGGCCCTCGCGAACGCCGGTGAGACCGAAGACGAACAATAAATCGGGTTTGGCTTTGACGCTGCGTTGAAAGCTCATGCGCACGCCGGGAGGTACGCTCTTGGTTTCGCCCTGGCACTTCGTGCCGCTGTTCGGCCAATTGATCCTGGCGTCGATGGCACCCGCGACGCGGGCGCGAAAGTAGCCGTCGCCGGATTCGAGGCAATCGGCGGCCGGCGTGGAACCGGGTGTTCCCGCCGCGTTGGGCGGCGCCGATTCAGCGAGCGCGGCCGCCGCCACTGCCATCAGAATGGTGAGCGCGCCTGCCCGCAGCCGCAGTCGCCGGGAGCCGGTGTTGGCGATAACCGGTATCATTTCCGCATGCTGCCACGGATCCCCAAATGGTTGTTGCTGCCGCTATTCACGGCGTGGACAGCGGCGTGTTCTCTCGTGGCGCCGCACTTCGAGAGGCCGATCCTGACGGTGGTCGGCATCGAGTTGGTCGGCGGCAACTTGCTGCAACAGAATTTCTTGGTCAAATTCAACGTCCAGAATCCCAACGACCGCGCGCTGCCGGTCACCGGCCTGCATGCCGAATTGAACGTGCTGGGGGAGCGGATCGCAAGCGGCATCGTCGACCGTGCCTTCGTGGTTCCGGCGCGAGGCTCCTCCCAGTTCGACATGACCATCAGCGCCAACCTGGCGTTGGTCCTCTTTAAACTGAAGGCAAGCACGGATAAGCGCTCCGACGACATCGACTACGAGTTGACCGGCACGGCGAACATCGATCTGCCCTTCCTGCGGGAAGTGCCGTTTCGGCAGCGCGGTGTATTCTCACTGAAATCGCTGCAATGACTTAGTGCAGCGAGCGAAAGGCGTCAAGAGTCTCCGGATGAGCACCGAGAAGCGGCGTAATTCGTGGCAGTCGCGATAGTGCTGCGGATTGCAGCGCGGCCGGCGCGTCCCGAAAGGAATCGCTCAGCGACGCACCGTCTTGATCCACCAGGACCGCCGCCAGGGTCGCCGCCTGAACGATGTCCTTCTCGGCTTTGTCCGCCGCTCCCGTTCGCTGGGTACTGGCATACAGCTTGTGCCAAATCATTCGCTCCGTCCGCGGCAACATGATCGGAATACAGTGTCCGCCGGCGAGCATCGCGCCTTTTTGACTGTCGTCGAGCATGTAGCCGTAGTGAGGAATCGCCTGAGCGTGCCATTCGAGTTCTGGAACCTGGATGGTGTCTCCCAGGATTGCCCCGGGTGCCAGGAGGTCGACACGCAGTCCTTCGCGGCCGGGCAATTTGCAGGAAGTCGACGGCGTTTGGTTCGGCATTCCAGGTCCGGTGACGAAGGGTAGCTGGGTTGCTTGGAGGCTCGCGAGGAACGACTCAGGCGTTGCTAGTTTCAGCCGCTGTCGTCGAGCCAGGTCAACATCCAAAGTTCGCGCGGCCGTGGCCATGGCGCCGTACTCGTTGAGCCAGCACATGTAGGCCAATGTGCCGACCACCACGAGACCGGCCTCGAAGAGCTTTCTGTTGTGCAGTTCGACGACGACGCTCGCCACCCCTTTGTCGGCAACCTGGTAGTTGAGTTTTCGTAGGTTTTTGACTTGGGCGACAGTCCACGCGGCGTAAGCGATGCGATCCTGCATGGCCTTTTGAGCCTCGTCGTCGCCGGCAGCTCCGACGAAGTCTTCGGCTTGTTTTCCCGGGACTGGGTAGTAAACACGATACCAATAGTCGTGACCGGTTCCGCTGCGCCGATAGAGAGTCCCCGGCGTACCGAGAAGTAGCTCGCCAGCCGCATAGGCCCTTTCTTTGACTTCCGCGTATTGCGTTCGAAAGGTCAGCTCATGCGGACGATAGAGTGCGGTTCGGCTCATCGAGTTACCCATTGGTCCCGTGAATCACTGGGTAATAACTGTTACCCAATGAAAATAAATTCTATTGGGTAATAAATCGCCTGTCAATTGAGCCAACGCGCACCCAGCGGGACAGCGGATTTTAATCTAACCCATTGAAATAGAAAGAGTTTACTTCAGCTAAACGGGCCAGATGCGGGCTCCCTGTGGTAAGCTGACGAGCCGGACAACAAGGCAACTGATGGCTCTCTCACCCTACGAACAATTAGAACAAGAGTTTCGCCGACTCCATGCGTTTCGCGGCGCGCTGTCGCTGCTGCGCTGGGATGCGGCGGTGATGATGCCCCGTGGCAGCGCCGATGTACGCGGCGAGCAATTGGCGGCGCTCGAGACCGAGCATCACGCGCTGCTCACGACGCCGAAAGTGGCACGCCTGATCGAGCGCGCGGAGGCGGGCTCCTCGCAGTTGGAGGATTGGCCGCTCGCGAACCTGCGCGAGATGCGGCGCCAGCGCGACCATGCCATCGCGACCCCGCCTTCATTGATCGCGCGCCTGGCGAAGGCCACGGCCCGCGCCGAAGTCTTCTGGGTCGAGGCCCGCAAGGCCAACGACTTCAAGATCTTCGCTCCGCATCTGGAAGAGGTCGTCCACCTGGTGCGGGACAAAGCGGCACTGCTGGGTCAGGCGCGGGGGCTGGCACCCTACGATGCCCTGGTGGACGCGTTTACGCCGGGCATCTCGACGGCGGATATCGACACCATCTTCAAGGCGCTATCGCGCAAGCTTCCCGGTCTCATCAATCAGGCCATTGAAGTGCAGGCGGACCGCGCTCCGATTCCCCTGGTGGGAAAGTTCAGCGTCTCGCGCCAGCGCTCGCTCGCAACGGACGTGCTCAAGGCTTTGGGATTCCCGTTCGATCGCGGGCGTCTCGACGAGAGCGAACATCCGTTCACCGAAGGTGTGCCGGGCGACATCCGGGTGACCACGCGCTTCGACGCGAACGACCTCTTTTCCGGTTTGCTGGGCGCGGTGCACGAGACCGGCCATGCCATGTATGACCTCGGCCTGCCGCTGAAGTGGCGCGATCAGCCGGTGGGGCGCGACCGCGGTCTCGCGCTCGAGGAAAGCCAGTCGCTGCTGTTCGAAATGAACCTGTGCCGCAGCCGTTCCTTCGTGAAGTATCTGAAGCCGCTGCTGGAAAGATATTTGCAGGTGAGCGGTCCGGAATGGAGCGAGGACAATCTCTACCGGCATCTCACGCGCGTGAAACGCAGTCTGATTCGCATGGACGCGGATGAACTCACCTATCCCGTGCACATCATGCTGCGGTATGAACTCGAGAAGAAGATTCTCGACGGCGTGTTGCCGGTGGCCGACCTGCCGGAGGCCTGGAATGCCAATCTCGAGCAGCGGCTCAATATCAGCCCCGCCAACGATGTGGAGGGGTGCTTGCAGGACATCCATTGGGCGGTGGGACATTTCGGCTACTTCCCCTCGTATGCGCTGGGCGCCGTCATCGCCGGTCAATTGAACGAGGCGCTGCGCGCCGAACGGCCGTCGCTCGACGCGGAGATCGCGGCAGGGCAGTTCGGCGGTGTCATGGATTGGTTGCGCGACAACGTGCATGGCGTGGGCGCCCGCCTGCCGGTGCAGGAGTTGATGCAGCAGGCGACCGGGAAACCGCTGACCGCGTCGGCCTACCTGCGGTATTTGGAAGCCAAGTATCTGGAGGCGCCGTGACCGCGGACGCGCCCCGCCATTCGAACAATTTCAAGAAGCTGCAGGCGCAGCTGCGTGGATTGGTGGGCAAGGCAGTCGGCGATTTCGGCATGATCGCCGACGGCGATCACGTCATGGTGTGCTTGTCGGGCGGCAAGGACTCGTACACGCTGCTCGACATCCTGCTGAGCCTGCAGCGCAGCGCGCCCATCGGCTTCGAGATCGTCGCCGTCAATCTGGACCAGAAGCAACCCGGGTTTCCGGCCGACGTCCTGCCGCGCTACCTGACCGAGATGGGCGTTCGGTTCCATGTCATCGAACAAAACACCTATTCGGTGGTCAAGCGCGTCATCCCTTCCGGCAAGACCATGTGCGGCCTGTGCTCGCGACTGCGCCGCGGCGCCCTGTACCGGTATGCGACGGAAAACGGCATCACCAAGATCGCCTTGGGTCACCATCGCGACGATATCGTGGAGACGCTGTTCCTCAACATGTTTTTCGGCGGCCGGCTCAAGGCGATGCCGCCGAAGCTTCTGAGCGAGGATAAACGGCACATCGTGATTCGGCCGCTCGCCTACGTTCCCGAACGGGCGATTGCGCGCTACGCCTCGGCGCGTGAATTCCCCATCATTCCTTGCACGCTCTGCGGTTCGCAGACGAACATGCAGCGGCTGGTGGTGAAAAAGATGCTGCAAGAGTGGGACGTCCGGTTTCCCGGCCGCGTCGAGTCCATTTTTTCGAGCATCTGCAACGCCTCGGCCTCGCAGCTCGCGGATCCCGCGTCGTTCGATTTCGCGGGACTCGAACGGCTGCGCGCGGACCGTCCGTCCGCCGACTGCCAAGTCAATCCCAGTTCCGCCGCCCCGGAATCAGCCGATTCAGAAGCCACCCTTGCAGGCCGGCACGCGACCGCGCCTTGAAATAAGCCTGGCGGATGAGCCGCGAACGCAAACGGTTGCTGTGTTCGTGGGCGATTTGGTGCCGTTCCTCCCGAGGTCCCCAGCGGGTCTTGGAGACATCATTGCCCGCCGACAGGTTGACGGTCGTGAAACCGTGCTCGATCGCGTATTTGATGGCCTCGGCCACTGTGGTGGTCATGACGCTGTATTTGGACCACTCGGGATCGAAGCCGGAGTAGTACAGGTACAGGCTGTCGCCGACCACGAACCCGATCCGCGACGCCACCACACGCCCTTCGATCTCGAGCTGAAACACGCGGACCATGTCGCGCGCGGCAAGCGCGCCGCAGACCTCGTGCAGGAAGCCGCGCACCCCGACACCTGCAAAGTGGTTCGGATGCGGGACCGATCCGGGCATGTCGGCCCGCAGGGCATGTAGCACGAAGAGCCGTTCCAGCGCCGTGTGCACCGAGTCCGGACTCGTCGCCAGGTTGAGTTCGAAAGTATGGCCATCGCGTTTCAACGAGTTGTAACAGTGGCGCAACGACTCACGGATGTTGCGCTTCAGCCCGGCACGAAACGCGTCCCACGTCGGCGGAAGATCCAGCACATAGCTGGGCGGCGCGGGCAGCCAGTCGAGTCCCCGGTGTCTACCCAGGGCCGCGCAGAACTCGTCGCACATCCCCGACCATTGTATCCAATCCCACTCGCCGTCTTTCGGCAGGCTGTGGCTCAATGCATTGGCCACAGGGTCTGCGTAACCGGGTTGCACCAAGGAAGTGCGAATTTCGGTGATCGCCGGATCGGCGCCCAGCAGGCCAAGGGAGACAATTTTGAGCACCCCCACCCGGCGCCGGGTGAGTATGAGGGGGACGATCGCGACGCAGTTGCCCTCGCTGTCGCGCACCACGTGAAACATGGGGTCATCCACGACTGCCGGATCCTGCCGCCGAAAATGCCGGCACCAGGTGAGCTGCCACTCGAATAGCGCGAAGGGCAGGGTGTTGCCGGTAACCGTCTGCAGCCGGGCGAAATCGCCCTTGAGTTGCGCGACTCCTTCGAGGCTGCGTACCACTTGTACCGTCAATTCGGGCGCTGGCTCAGGCGAGCTGGAATAATTCAAATGTAGACTTCCACTGTCCCGGGACCAGGCAACATCTCGCGTACCACGATCCCGTTGGCTCCTATTTAAATGTAACATTTACAGATGCCGAACTCCCGACCCGCCGCCGCTCGTTCCCGCCCGACCCGGCAGCAACGCCTCGCGTGGGAAAGGCTGTCCGACGACCAATTGCTCAGTCTCCGGTTTTGCGATTTACATCTTACGATCGAGGGTACGGATCTCGAATTGGCGATCGAACGGTTATACCGGGAACTCGCGACGCGCGGTATCCGTTTCAGGCCGCATTGTTGGCTGGCAGAGGAGTGGTTTTCCCCGGACGGCGTCCCCGGAATCGCGATTCCTTTCTACCTGGCGCACCGGCGTTTGATGAGCCTCGAACGGCGCTTCATGCGGGAGGTCGAAGGCGGCAACCGCAACTGGCTGATGCGCATCCTGCGGCATGAGGCCGGGCATGCCATCGATTCGGCGTATCGCCTGAGACGCCGGCGGCACTGGCGCGACGTGTTCGGTCCCGCGTCGCTGCCGTATCCGGACACCTACCGGCCGCGGCCGGGAAGCCGCCGCTTCGTGCAGCATCTGGGGGCGTGGTATGCCCAGGCTCATCCGACGGAGGACTTCGCCGAGACGTTCGCGGTGTGGCTCAAGCCCAATTCGCCCTGGCGCCGGGAATACTCGGGCTGGCCGGCATTCGCCAAGCTCGAATACATCGACGGCCTTGCCGCCGAGATCGGCGAGGCGAAACCGCCCGTAACCGATCGGACGCGCATCGAGGACGTCGCCGACGAGGTGCGCACCTTGCGCCAGCACTACGAGGACAAGCTGGCGCGCTACCGAATGCCGCGCCGATCAGGCGCCGACGAGTTGTTGCTCAAGGTATTCACCACGGCGCCGCGGCGTAGGTCGGCGCCGAAGGCCGCCAGCGTGCTGCGCGAGCTGCGGAATCCTTTGCGACAGCAGATCGTGCGCAGCGGAGCGTTCAGCGAGTATCTCGTGCATCAGGTTCTGCGGTTGATGGTCGACCGCTGCGAAGGCCTGGATCTCTATGTGCGCGGCTCGCGGCGCGAGCTCAAAGGACAGCTGGTCTGGGTGATCGCGCGGCTGGCGGAGTCCTACGAAGAGCGGCAATTGCCGCACGTCGCGCTGTGAAGAAGCTGCGCACGCTGGTGCTCGTGCACGCGACCCTCGTGCCGCCGGATTCCCTGGTGGGCGCCACCGAAAAGGAGATCGACGAATGGCGCACCGAATACGACGTCATCACGCACCTGAAGGCGGCCGGGCATGAGGTCCTGCCCCTGGGGCTCTCCGACAGCCTGTCGGAACTAAGGCGCGGAATCATCGACTGGAAGCCCGATATTGTCTTCAATCTGCTCGAGGAATTCGACGGCATCGGCACCTACGACCAGCATGTGGTGGCGTTTCTGGAGCTGATGCGCCAGCCCTACACCGGCTGCAATCCGCGCGGCATGCTGCTGTCACGCGACAAGGTGTTGTCGAAGCAGCTTCTTTCCTATCACCGCATTCCCACGCCGCAATTCATGGTATTTCCGCGCGGCAAGAAGGCGCGCATACCGAACAAGCTGCGGTTTCCGTTGTTCGTGAAGTCCTCGACCGAGGACGCTTCGCTCGGGATCGCGCATGCGTCGGTGGTCGCCGATGAGAAGCAGCTTCACGAGCGGATCGCCTTCATTCACGGTCAGACCCACTCGGATGCGCTGGTCGAGGAATATATCGAGGGACGCGAGCTGTACGTCGGCGTGATCGGCAACGACCGCCTGCAGGTGCTGCCGGTGTGGGAAATGACCTTCGGCAGCCTGCCGGAGAGTCTGCCGGCGATCGCGACCCGCAAGGTCAAGTGGGACCGCCGCTATCAAGAGAAATACGGCATCACCACCGCGGCGGCCGCCGACCTTCCGGAGGGCACGGTGGCACGCCTCGAGCAGCTCTCGAAGAGGATCTTTCGCGCGCTGCACCTGACGGGCTATGCGCGCATGGATTTCCGCCTGCGCGGCGACGGCACCCTGTATGTGCTCGAAGCCAACGCGAATCCCAACATTTCCATGGCCGAAGATTTCGCGCAGTCCGCGCTCACCGCCGGAATGCGCTACCGCGATGTGCTCAATCGGATCATGCAGTTGGGCACCGCCTATCCGGCCGCCTGGCGCGGCGTCGAGTCCTAGCTTATTGGCGAGTCCAGCGATTGAGCCACCCGATGGTCGTGTCGTACCACTCGATGCTGTTGGCCGGCTTCAGCACCCAGTGATTCTCATCCGGGAAGTACAAGAGCTCGCTGGGAATGCCGCGCCGCTGCAGGGCGGTGTAGACGCCTAGCCCCTGTTGGTAGGGAACACGGTAGTCGAGCTGGCCGTGAATCACGAGCGTGGGCGTCTTCCAGCGGTCGACATAGTCGATCGGATTGTGCTTCGAGTAGCCGGCGGGATTCGCGTACTCGGGACCGCCGTTCTCCCACTCGGGAAACCACAATTCCTCGGTGGAGTAGTACATGCTGCGATTGTCGAGGATGCCGTCGTGCGAGACCAGGCACTTGAACCGATCGGGCCACTGGCCCGCGATCCAATTCATCATGTAGCCGCCGTAGGATCCGCCGAGCGCACACACCCGGTCGCCGTCGAGCCAGGGGTACTGCTTGATGGCCGCTGCGAGTCCCCGCTTGAGATCCTCCAGCGGTTTGCCGCCCCAGTCGCCGCTGATCGAATCGGTAAACGCCTGGCCGTAGCCCGTCGAGCCATGGAAATCGATCATCACCACCGCGAATCCGGCGCCGGCGAAGGTCTGTGCGTTCCAGCGCCAGTGCCATAGGTTCGCCATGCTCCCCTGCGGTCCGCCGTGCACCAAGAGCGCCACCGGATATTGCTTGTCGCGCCTGAAATCCTTAGGCTTCATCACGTAGCCGAAGACATTCTCATCGTTCCAGCCCGCGAAATTGAACTGCTCGTAAGCGCTCATCGCGCGGTGGGCGAGGATCGCCTCGTTGAGGTGCGTGAGGCTGCGCGTCTTGCCGCCGGCAAATCCCACGGCGTAGAGGTCTGCCGGAGCGCCCAAGTTGCTCTGCGTGAAGAACACCTGCTGCGGCCCGACGACGAACGCTTCGACCTCACCGTCGCCGGTGATCGCCGACGCTCTGCCGGTGACGGCGTCGATGGCCCATAGCGGGTGCTGTCCCAGGTGGTCGGTCGCGGCGAACAGCGTCTTGCCGTCGGGAGACCACGCGAAGCTCGAGATCGATCGATCCCAGTTCTGCGTGAGCGGCAGCTTCCTGCCCGATTTCAAATTGAGCAGCACGAGATGAAAGCGGTCCGCTTCGAAACCGGCGCGCTCCATGGCGACGTAGGCAAGCTGCGATCCGTCGGGAGAGAAGGCCGGTTGCCCGTCCCAGGCGGGATTGTCGGCGGTCAGGTTTTTCGGAGTTCCGCCGCCGTCGGCTGCGGCCAGATAGATGTCGAAGTTGGTGGACCAAGGCTCGCCCAAGGGGACCGCGCGCACCGCGAACGCCACCTCGCGCCCATCGGGGCTGAACGCGAAATCCTCGCGTCCGCCGAAGGGTTTGCCGGGAACGTCGCCGTCGATCCCGACGCTCAAGAGAAGGGGCGTGCCATTCGCGAGGCCCGCGGCGTCGAATGCCATGCCGAACAGCTGCGAACGCCGGCCGTCGCTCCACGCGTCCCAGTGCCGCGCGAAGAGCTTGTCGTACAGAACGCCGCGTGCGGCGGAATGGGCGGCCGTCTCCAGGCGTTGTTTGGTGCAGGCGAGATCCGGACAGTCGATGAACACCTCCAGGCTGACCAAGATCCGGTCCTCTTTCGGCGATACGCGGAAGCTGCCGACGTCCAGCGGCAGATGGGTGACCTGCACGGCGTCGTCGCGCGGGGCTTCGCTGTGCGACGAATCGCTGCGCGACGAATCGCTGCGCGCGCCGACGCGCCAGACCTGATTGGATCCGCTGCGATTCGAGAGATAATAGAGGCTGTTGCCGTCGGCGCTCCACTCGGCGGAGCTGGCATTCGCGGCGATGTCGGTCAGGCGCACCGGCAGCGCGCCGCGTTTGCGCGTGTCCAGCATCCAGATACCGGTACGTGCCTTGTTCGCCTCCATGTCCGTGGTCCGCAACGTGTATGCGATGCGTTTGCCGTCGGGAGCCGCGCAAAGCTCGGAAATGCGCTCCAAGCGAACCAGATCCTGAACGGTGAAAGGTTGCGCGACCTCCCCATCCGCAGCGGGAAAGACGAGAGTGGGAAAAACAGAAGCGGCAAGCAGCGACAGAGCAAGCAATCGATCGGCGATCATCTTTATTCTCCAAAACATCTTGACCGATATTGTAGCCCGGGCAAGGAGCCTGTCTGAGTATTCCGCGTAGAATCTCGGGATGATCGCACCGCGAGTCATCAGCCTGGACCTGGACGACACCTTGTGGCCGGTGGGCCCGGTCATCGCGGCCGCCGAAGCCGCGCTTCTGTCCTGGCTGCGCGAGCACCACCCGCGCGCGGTGCGCAGGCATACCGTCGATTCGATGCGCAATCTGCGAGCCGGCGTTGCCGAGCGGTTTCCGCAGAAAGGCCACGACCTCACGTTCCTGCGCCGCCAAACGCTCGCGGAGATGTTCGCGGCGGCGGGATATCGCGAGGGGCCCGCGGCCGACGACGCATTCGAGATTTTCTTGAGGGAGCGCAATCGCGTCGAGCTGTACGCGGACGTGCTTCCTGCGCTTACGCGCCTGCGCGCGAAGTACCGGCTGTTTGCTCTCAGCAACGGCAACGCCGATCTCGAGCGCTGCGGTATCGCCGAGCTGTTCGACGGCCACATCACCGCGTCGGCCGCGGGTGCGGCCAAGCCCGACGCGCGGATATTTGCGCATCTGCTGCGCACGGCAGGCGTGCCGCCCATCGAGATGCTGCACGTGGGCGACGATCCCTTGGCTGACGTGGTCGGCGCGACGCAGGCCGGCATGCAGGCCATATGGCTCAATCGAGACGCACGAACCTGGCCCGAGCAGTTCGCGCCGCCTGCGCGCACCGTAACGACGCTTGCGGACATTTTGTAGCACCCGCTCCGCCGGCGCGCACCGTAACGACGCTTGCTGATACTTTTATAGCACCACCTTGATGCATTTGCGCTTAGCAGCCTACACGGGCGATTGCTGATTTCGGTATCGGCGAAAGAAACCGTGAACTAGGGTGTTTTTCTTACTTCACTTGCATGCTGCAGTGTCGATAGGATGGTGTCAGTTACATAAAGGACGCCGAGCATGCAAGCAACGTCTGCAGGATCTTTGGTAGCCGTGAGTTCTCTACGAGAATTTTTTCGTGACGCGTTTCACGCCGCGAGCGAGCACCAGCATCTGGACATCGACGAGCATGCCGAACAGTACGTCGTCAATCTACTGACCATGTTCTCGCGCGCCGATGCGTTCTACGAGCGCACGCCGGAAGGGCTGCGCATCAAGCCCCTGGCGCACATGCTCGCCGAAGCGCTCGAGGCTCCCACCGCCATCGCCCGGCAGCGCAGCCTGCAGCGTCTCGGAGACGTTTCCTTGTTCGTGGCCGGGTTTTTCGCGCGCAGCTTCGCCCGCAAGCTGATCGACATCGACTATCACATAGCGATGGGAGGCAATGCCTACAGTTCGCTCGCGGATACGATGCAGCGCTCCATGTCGGGCCGTTGCATCGCGGCCATCTACGCCCAGCTGGCGCAAAAGTTCCAGCGCCTCGTGGATGCGCTCAACGAGGTGAGCGAAATGTCGTACCGGCACACCGACGCCGACATCCTGCGGCTGTACGAAGTGTGGATGAAGACCGGCAGTCCCCGCGCGCACGGCCTGCTCCACAAGCTCGGTGTGCAGCCGGTGAAGCAGGGCGGCTACCGGCGCGAGCATTAGGCCTTGAGCACGGTGCTGCGCGGCATGCAGACGCTTCTGGGCCGTCTGTACGACGTGGAGGTCCAGTACGATGTATACGACTTTTTGATCACGGACCGGAGCGCCTTGGGCGGAATGACGCCGGACAACGACACCCGCGTTCTGGACGAGGTATTGCTGGTGGGGGAGAGCGCCGACGGTGCCGGAGTGGCGCTGTATCTCGATCCGAGCTTGCTGGGGCGCCTCGAAGAGGCAGATCCGCTCGGTGCACTGACCGAAGGGAATCTGGCCGACTATTGCACGGCGCTTGAAGGCGTCAGCCACTTCGTCTACACCATGTGGCGTCTGCACCGCGACGCGCCGGTGTCGCTGCTGGAACTCGAGACCCAGGCCGAAGTGGACAAATATGCCGCAACGGTGTTCCTCGTCGCCCATCAGCAGGGCGGGACGTATCCATCCCAGGTGCATCAGCGGCTGTTCGATCGAGTGAGCTTCGACGCGCGCCTGGAACCGGACCAATATCATCGCTATCGAACCGCGCACCGCTGCGCGGCTCAATACTGCCGGCGGCTCGAGCGGCGCTTCGTGCAACGGGGCGAGGCGCGCATCGAGGCGCTGCTGCGGGAGCTTCGGAAATTCTATCGGCTGGGAGCGGCGGCGAAGCTGCGGCACGCGCTCGCCTGAGGCGAAGCTAGTCTTTGTCCTGCTTGTTCCGGGTCGCCTGCTCGCGCAACTTGAGGAATTCGCCGAGGCGCCGCAGATCCTTTTTCTTGGCCGGCGTTCGGTCGGCCTTGGCCAGGAGACCGCTGTCGTAGGGGCTATAACCCTGAACGGCACCCTTGGGGTTGGGCTTGACGATGTTGCTTGCCGCCGGGGGCGGCTCGTCGTCGGCCAGTGAGAGGGTATGGTTTTCCAACTTCTTGAGCCGCGACGTCGAAACGTCGGTGGCGAACGAGCCGGTCGCGACCGCCCATTCCCAAACGGCATTGCCGCGGTCATCGAATTTTACGCGACCGCTGTTGTTCCGCGTCACTCCGGCAGGTTGGGTGGCCGGGGCGTCGCGGGCGCCCGGTTTGAGTTTTGAGTTCTCGTCGCTCACGATACCTTTATTGGGTCGGGGCGCAGTTTCGTCAACCCTAAAATCCCCAAAATAGGCCGGCCGTCACAGTCGCGGTTGATTATGTCAGGGTCAGCCGCGCAAATTATGCTGCGCCCGCATCAGGGCCAAGGCAGTTTTCCCGTCGTTCCACTGGCCGCGCAGCACCCGTTCGATCGCCTCGCCGAGCGGCACCCAGTCAAGCTCCAATTCTTCGTCGACATCCGGCGATGCCGCGCCTATTTCAAGTTCGCGCGCAAGGTACAAATGGATCACCTCGGTGAAGATACCGGGCGCCGGAAAGTACCGTCCCATCGGAGTCCAATTGCGCGCCGTCACGCCCGTTTCCTCGGCGAGCTCGCGCACGGCGCAGTCGAACGGCGCTTCGCCCGGGTCGAGTTTGCCGGCCGGAATCTCCCACAGGAAATCCTCGATGCCAAGCCGGTACTGGCGGACGAAACACGCGCGATTCGAGCCGTCCAGCGCCACCACGGCGGCTGCGCCCGGATGGCGCACCAGCTCCAGTTCGTGCTCGCGGCCGCTCGAATAGCGCAGAACCTCGCTGGAGACCTCGATGATGCGTCCGCGATGCAGCGAATTGCTTGAAATCGGCGTGGGTTTCAACATGCTCTTCCTTCAATGAACGATCTGAAATGACCGATCTGATGATAATCCTGGGATGCCCCGCGAGCGGCAAGACCACCCTCGCGCGTCGGCTGGCGGCCGAATTGACGGTTCCCATCCTAAGCAAGGACGACATCAAGGAGGCGCTGTTCGATGTCCTGGGGTTCGCGGACCGCGAACGCTCGCGGCGCTTGAGCGATGCCTGCTTCGCCGCGCAGTTGCGGATGGCGGAGACGCAGCTCGACGTACTGGCTCGCGACCTGAAAATCTGGTGCATGTGACCTGGCTCCTCGCGCGCGCCGCATCGGATGCGCGATGCTTGGTGAGTCCGTTAGTGTTTTATGTCAATATCTGGATATACGTACAGGTCAGACCACTGAAACGTGGACTTTCTCACCGGAATCAGGGGAAAACCCCCACCCTCATGAGGGGCAAAAATGATGATGAAGGCAAAAAGCACCAGCGCATTCGACGAATTGAACCCGTCACAACGTCGGGCCGCCACCTTCGGCGCGGTCCTGCCGCAGGACAAGGGGGTCGATGCCGGTCCGTTGCTCATCCTGGCCGGCGCCGGCACCGGGAAGACCAATACGCTCGCGCACCGTGCCGCGCACCTGGTGCTGAACGGCGTCGATCCGGCGCGCATTCTCATGCTGACGTTCACGCGGCGCGCGGCGCAGGACATGATTCGGCGCGCGCAAAAGATCGTCGCGGAGGCGATGGAGCAGCGCGGCAAGGCGGGAGACCGGAGCGTTGCCTCGCGGCTCCTGTGGTCGGGCACTTTCCACTCTGTGGGCAGCCGCATTCTGCGCCTGTCCGCCAAGCACCTGGGCTTGAACCCGAATTTCACGGTGTTGGACCGCAGCGATGCCGCCGACCTCATGGACGTCATCCGTCACGAATTGGGCTTTTCGTCGAAGGACAAGCGCTTTCCCCGCAAGGACGCCTGTCTCGCGATCTACACCTACCGGGTCAACACGCGGCTGTCGCTCAAACAAACCCTGGAGGAACAGTATCCCTGGTGCAAGGAATGGGAACAGGATCTGACGCGGATCTACCGCGAGTACGTCGGGCGCAAACAAAAGAACAACGTCCTGGACTTCGATGATCTGCTCTTGTACTGGCACGTCATGATGCAGACGCCGGCGCTCGCCCAAAGCCTGTCGAAGAACTTCGATCACGTGCTGGTCGACGAATACCAGGACACCAGCACGCTGCAGGGTGAAATCGTTCACGCCCTGAAGCCCGACGGCAAGGGCGTGACCGTGGTCGGCGACGATGCTCAGGCCATCTATTCGTTCCGCGCGGCCGCCGTGGAGAACATCCTGGGCTTCACCGAACGCTACACGCCGAAAGCCGACATGGTGGTCCTGTCCCAGAACTACCGCTCGTCGCAGCAAATCCTGGATTGCGCGAATGCCCTCATGTCGGAGGGATCGCGGCAGAATCGCAAGACGCTGATGGGTTTGCGGCAGTCGACGCAGAAGCCGGTGTACATCACGGTCGACGACGCGGTGAGTCAGGCCGAATACATCGTGACCAAGATCCTGGCGACGCGTGAAGTGGGCGGTTCGCTGAAACGCCACGCCATCCTGTTCCGCAGCTCGCATCACAGCGACGTGCTCGAGGTCGAGCTGACCAAGCGCAATGTCCCCTATGTGAAATACGGCGGCTTGAAGTTTCTGGAAGCGGCGCACATCAAGGACATATTGTGCATCCTGCGTTGGGCCGACAATCCGCGAAACTCGGTGGCGGGTTTTCGCGTGCTGAAGCTGGTGGCGGGGATCGGGCCCGCGACTGCCGCTCAGGCCTTGGAGCATTTCGAAGGCAAGGCGCACAACTTCAAGAGCCTCGCGTACTTCGAAGTACCTCAGCCCGCGAAAATGGATTGGAAACGATTTTGCGCGTTTATCGAGAAGATCGCGGATCCGGCGACGCCGTGGCAAGGCCAGGTCGGGACGGTGCGCGACTGGTACAAGCCGCAGCTGGAGCGCATCTACGACGCCGCCTTCAGCCGCATCGGCGATCTCGAACAACTGGAACAGCTTGCGGCCCATTCCCCCAGCCGGGAGCGCTTTCTCACCGAGCTTACCTTGGACCCGCCCTCGGCGACGAGCGATCAGTCGGGCATGGCCTCCAAGGACGAGGACTACGTGATCCTGTCGACCATTCACTCGGCGAAGGGACAGGAATGGGACTTCGTCTATGTGCTCAACGTGGCGGACGGCAATTTTCCGTCGGAATTCTCCACGGGCAAGCCGGAAATGGTGGAGGAGGAGCGGCGGCTATTGTATGTGGCGATGACTCGCGCGCGCAACGAGCTTCATCTGTGCGCCCCGCTCAAATACGCGGTGACGCAACAGCCCAAGGACGGCGATGGCCACGTCTACGGCGCGAAGAGCCGCTTCATGAGCGACAAGGTTCTTGGGTTTTTCGAGCAAACCTCATTCCGCAGCCAACGCGGCGTCGAAAGCCTGCGCGCCGTGGATGCGGCCACCGTGGATGTGGCCGCCCAGCTCAAGGAAATGTGGTGACCACGGCGCCTTAAGCCCGTGGTCACCCCCGAAACGACTACCAGCGTCCGGCAACGATTACCAGCGTCGCGGCCCGCCGCCACCCCCACCGCCGCCGCCCCCCGAAGGCTTCGACCCCGGGGCTCGTTCCTGGGCCTCGTTCACGCGCAGCGGTCTGCCGCCCATTTGAAAGCCGTTGGTTTGCTGGATCGCGTTTTGCGCCTCGCCGGCACCCATGTCGACGAATGCAAAGCCGCGTGGGCGACCGGTTTCCCGGTCATTGATGAGCTTGACTGAATCGACTTTGCCGTAGCGCTCGAACAAGCTACGCACTTCGTCTTCTGTAGCGGTGAATGGCAGGTTGCCAACGTAGATCGTCGTCATTCAACTAGTCTCACTGACAGTGCGCGCTAAAATTCGTGAGCCGATCGCGCGCGGTTTCAACACGCAGACCGACCCGCAAAACGCTTCGCATCGCGGCCTGTACCTCTCGACAGGACGATGCTACGCCAGGGGATTATTGTTGGCAAACGCCCGCGAATGCAGGCTTATACCACCTCGAGGTAGGCGTAACCGTTCAGTTCGTTTTCATAAAATCGCTTCACCGCCTGGGCCTCTCCCAACGTCATCCGTCCTTCCTGGACGGCCCGTTCGCAGTCCCGCGCGATCCCGGGATACAGTTCATCGGTGTCGTATTCCATGTACTCGAGAACCTTGTTGGCGGTATCGCCCTTGACGATTTCCTCGATCCACCAGCCGCCCCCGTCCTGCAGCCGAATGTGGACCACGTGGGTGTCGCCGAACAGGTTGTGCAGATCGCCCAAGGTCTCTTGATACGCGCCCACCAGGAATGCAGCCAGGTAGTAGGGTTCGCCCGGCGTCAGTTCATGCACCTCAAGGGTGCGTTTGGTGTCCCGTGGGTGCACGAAGCGATCGATTTTGCCGTCCGAATCGCAGGTGATGTCCGCGAGCACCGCGTTGCGGGTGGGTTTCTCCGCCAATCGTTGGATGGGCATGATGGGAAACACCTGACCGATGGCCCAGCTGTCCGGCAGCGATTGGAACACCGAAAAGTTGCAGAAGTAGATGTCGCTCAGCATCTCCTCCAGGTTCTCCAACTCCTCCGGCACCCGGTCGAGCTTGCGGCAGTAGTCGCGGATCTTGGTGCAGGTGGCCCAGTACAGCTTCTCCGCGAGGCCGCGGAATTCCAAGCTCAGGTAGCCCAAGTTGAACATCTGCAGCGCCTGTTCCCTCGCCTGCAGCGCATCGTGATAACACTCGACCAGCCGGCGCTGGTTCACCGACCGATAGCTGTCGAACAAATCGCGCACCGGCTGCGGCAGATCCTCGCCGCCGTGGTAGTCCTCCTCCGGCCGGCCGGACACCTGGAATTGATCGAGCTTGGAGCATCCCAGGGTGTCGAACACCAGCAGGCTGTGGTGCGCGGCGATGGCGCGCCCCGACTCGCTCACGATCATGGGATGCGGCACGTCGCGCGCGTCGCAGACGCTCTTGATGCGATAGACGACGTCGCTGGCGTACTCGTTCAGCGTGTAGTTCATCGACGACTCATAGTTCGTGCCGCTGCCGTCGTAGTCGACGCCGAGGCCGCCGCCGATGTCGATGTATTGGAGTCCGGCGCCCATGATCTTGAGCTCGGCATATACATGGGCGAGTTCGTTGATGGCATCCTTGACGCGCCGGATGTCCTGCAGCTGGCTGCCCGGGTGGCAATGCACGAGCTGCAGGCAATCCAACATATTGCGTTCTTTCAACAGCGCATACAGATCGAGAATTTCGCTGATGAAAAGGCCGAACTTCGACTTCTCCCCGGCCGATTCCCGCCACCGGCCGGCACCCTCGCTGGCGAGCTTCACCCGCACGCCGATCTTCGGCCGGACCGCATAGCGCTCCGCGTGCTTCAGGATGAGATGGATTTCTTCATAGTTCTCCACCACCGGAATGATGGTGCGGCCGAGTTTGGTGGCGAGGATCACCGCCTCGATGTAGCTGTCATCCTTGAAGCCGTTGCAGATCACGATGCGGTCCGGCGCGTTCTCGGTGATCGACATCACCGCGAGCAGCTCGGGTTTTGAGCCCACCTCGAGCCCGAAGCCGAACTCCTTTCCGTAGCGGTAGACCTCTTCGACCACCAGGCGTTGCTGGTTGACCTTGATCGGAAACACCGCTGCATAGCGGTTCTTGTAGCCGTTTTCCGCGATGGCCGTGCCGAAGGCATCCGCGATGTGGCGCAGGCGGTGCGCCAGAATATCGGAGAACCGAATGACGACGGGCGTGTGCAGGTCGCGCGCCTTGAGTCCCTGGACCACTTCGTAGAGATCGATCTCGCGGGTGACGTCCATGCTCGGCCTCACGACCACGTGACCCTCCGCGTTGATCGAAAAGTAGCCCTTGCCCCAGGCTTCGACCTGGTACAAATCCAATGACTCGTCGATCTTCCAGGCGGGATTGACCGGAAGAGCTTTTGCGGGTGTATTCATGAGGCGCGCACGATAACAAATTGGGGCTGCATGTAAATAACGGTGCTCGAAATTCGGTTGTAGACCTTCGCGCGGGGCGCTACGCCCCGCGCCCCACCGGCCGTTCGGGGTCGCGGATCCACTCGCTCCAGGACCCTGCGTAGAGCTTGCCGCCCGGCAGTCCGGCCGAGGTCATCGCGAGGATGTTGTGGCAGGCCGTGACGCCGGAGCCGCACATCAGGATCGCGTCCGACGGCTCCGTGCCGCCGAGACGCGTGAGCCAGCTTAGGCGTTGCTCGCCGGCCGGCAAGAAACGTCCGTCCTCCCTCAAGTTGGCGGTGAACGGATGATTGACCGCTCCCGGTACGTGCCCGGCAACCCGGTCCAGGGGTTCGACCGTTCCCGCGAACCGTTCCGCCGCCCGTGCATCCACCAACAGCCGCCGCGGATCCTCCAGCGCCCGCTGCACGTCGACGGCGGTCAGCACGGTCTGCGGCCGCAGGCGCGCCGTGAAAGGCGGCTTCGCGCCGCCGGGCGCGGGCGGGGGCTCGCCGACCTCGACCGCACCGCCGGCCGCGACCCATGCCTTAAAGCCGCCGTCGAGCACGGCGACGGAAGCGTGCCCGAGCCACCGTAAGAGCCACCACGCGCGCGCCGCAAACGAACCGTTCGCGTCATCGTAGGCGATCACCTGAGTCTCATCGCCGATGCCGGCCGCGACGAAAAAATCGGCGAGCACATCCGGCCGGGGCAGGGGATGACGGCCGCTGGCCGGGGTCACCGGCGACGATAAGTCGAGGTTGAGATCCGCGTAACGCGCACCGGGGATGTGCCCCGCCGCGTAGGCCCGCCGGCCGGCACGGGGTTCGCTCAAGTCGAATCGGCAATCGAGAAGCACCGCCGGGCCCATCAGGGCAACCAGGGAATCCACATCGATGAGGGTGGTGAAAGGCATCGTTCGAGCTTATCGCGATGCATGGAGCCTGTCTGGGTCATCTGCGTGGCCGCGACCGCGGCAGATTTCCCCGAAAGGTGTGGCGGAGCCGACGCAGTTGGGTATGCACCCAATCAGGAGGCGACAACGCCGCATGAGGGGAAATCTGCCCGGTCCCGAAGGGTTGGCAAGGAGAGGGGCGTCTGCGTCGTTGCACGGCTTGTCCATAGTATCCACTATGGACCGCGCCGCGCGCCTCGCATCCGCTCCCTCTCCTTGCCAACGCGGCTCACGCAGATGACCCAGACAGGCTCCTTCGCAACCGCATCCGTTACAATCGCCCCATGGCACTTACCTTTTACTGGGGCAGCGGCAGTCCGTATTCGTGGCGCGTCCATCTGGCGCTGGAGCACAAGCAGCTCGCCTACGAGTCGCACCTGCTGCATTTCGACAAGCAAGAACATCAGTCGCCGCAGATGTTGAAGATCAATCCCCGCGGCCGTCTGCCGGTATTGAAAGACGGCGATTACGTGGTCTTCGAATCGGTCGCGATTCTTTACTACCTGGATTTGAAGTACCCGCAGAAGCCCATATTCGGGCTGAACCCCGAAGAGGCCGGTGTCATCATGCGCGTGATTTGCGAGTTCCAGGCCTATGCAGAGCCCTCGGTGGCTAAAATCGTGGAGGCCATTTTCGGAGGCAAGGTCGCAGAAGATATCGATGGACTCACCGACGCGATGCATGTCGTGGCACGCGAGGCGCGCACCATTGAAGGGCGCTTGAGCAAGGAACTGTGGATCGTCGGGGCGAACTATTCCGCCCTCGACATGGTGATCTTTCCCTGGCTCCAGGTGCTCCGGCGAGCGTTGGACCGCGGCCCGGCAGCGGAACTCGGCGCGCGATTTCTTCCCATGGAGCGCAACTACCCCGCCCTGGCGCGCTGGCTCCACCGCATCGAATCCCTTCCGGGCTACGCACGGACCTACCCGCCTCATTGGCGCGACCCTCGGGAACCGTCTGAGTAGTTCTCGTCCGGCCCAGCGGTACACCGCTTGCCGGGCCTTTTTCATCACGCAAAGGAACAACAAATTGGGAAAGAAATCATGAGCAAACACGAAGTGCATGTGAATTTCGGCGGCAGGATCGTCTGCGTAGGTTTCGGCAGCATCGGACAGGGGGTCTTGCCGCTGATCTTGCGCCACATCGGCACTTCGGCGAATCGCATCACCATCTTGAGCGCCGACGATCCCGGACGTCCGGAAGCCGAGCATTTCGGCGTCAAATTCGTCAAGGTGGCTCTGACCCGGGACAACTATCGGAGCACCCTGGAGCCGCTACTGTCGACCGGGGATTTCCTGCTGAACCTGTCGGTCGACGTGTCGAGCATCGCACTCATCGAATTGGCCCGTGAACGCGGGGCGCTTTACCTCGATACCTGCATCGAGCCGTGGGCCGGCGGCTATACCGATCCGAACGCCACAGTCGAGTCGCGCAGCAACTACGCCATGCGCATGGACGCATTGGAGCTGCGCACCAAGGACAAGCCGGCGCCAACCGCCGTACTGACCCATGGGGCGAATCCCGGTCTGGTGTCGCACCTGGTCAAGCAAGCCTTGCTCAACATCGCCAAGGACACCGGCGTCGACGCCGGCTCGCCGTCGGTTCGCGCGGACTGGGCCAGGCTCGCGCAGAAGCTCGGGATCAAGGTCATCCACGTTGCGGAGCGGGACACCCAGGTGGCGAACACGCCGAAGGAGCCTAACGAGTTCGTCAATACTTGGTCGGTGGACGGCTTCGTCAGCGAAGGCGCGCAACCGGCCGAACTGGGATGGGGCACGCACGAGAAGCATTTTCCCCCGGACGGCGGGCGCCACGGCGTCGGGTCTCGCTGCGCCATCTATTTGAATCGTCCCGGCGCCAGCACCCGGGTGCGCACGTGGACTCCGGAGGCAGGGCACTTTCACGGTTTTCTCATCACCCATTCCGAGGCCATCTCGCTGGCCGATTACTACACGGTCAAGGAGGGCGCCCGCGTGGTCTACCGGCCCACCTCGCACTACGCCTATCATCCCTGCAACGATGCGGTGCTGTCGGTCCACGAATTCGCGGGACGCAACTGGCACCTGCAGGATCGCAAGCGCATCCTGCTGCATCAGATCACCAAGGGCATCGACGAGCTGGGCGTGCTGCTCGCGGGGCATTCGAAGAACGCTTACTGGTATGGCTCGCAGCTGTCCATCGAGGAAGCACGGCTGCTGGCGCCCTTCAACAGCGCCACCAGCCTGCAGGTCACCTCGGCGGCGCTGGCCGGGATGATCTGGGCCATGGAGAACCCGGCACGAGGCATCGTCGAGCCGGACGACATGGACTTTCGCCGCCCGTTGGAGATCTGCGAGCCCTATCTGGGTTCGGTCGTGGGCGAGTACACGGATTGGACACCGCTGCATGAGCGCGGCGAACTCTTCCGCGAAGATCTGGACCTGTCCGATCCGTGGCAATTCAAGAACGTTCGGGTGGTGTAGGAGCCTGTCTGAGTTCTCCGCGTGGCCGCGACCGCGGCAGATTTCCCCTCAGGCAAGGCGGAGCCGACGCAGTTGGGTAGATACCCAATAAGGAGGCGACAACGCCGCATGAGGGGAAATCTGCCCGGTCCCGAAGGGTTGGCTGGGAGAGGGGCGTCTGCGGCGTTGCACGGCTTGCCCGTGGTAACCACCACGGGCGGCGCCGCGCGCCTTGCATCCGCTCCCTCTCCCAGCCAACGCGGCTCACGCGGAGAACTCAGACAGGCTCCCGCCCGTACTGAACGGCGACGATGGTCACGGTGTCCGCGCCCGATGGCAGCGGCACCGTGATTTCATCGTCGAGACGTTTGCCGAGCAGTCCGCGGCCGAGCGGCGAATCCATGCTGATGTAGTCGGTCGCCAGGTCGAATTCATCGGGTCCGACCAGCCGATACCAGCGCAGGTCGCCGGTGGAATGCTCGAGCTGAACCCAGGCGCCGAAATACACCCGGTCGGGGTCCCTCCTTGTCCCGCCGTTACCGGCGGCCGGATCCACGATGACCATCCCCTCGAGGCGCTTGCGAAGGAACCGGACGCGCCGGTCGATCTCGTGCAGACGCTTCTTGCCGTAGGTGTATTCGGCATTTTCCGAGCGGTCGCCCTGGGCGGCGGCTTCCGACACGGCGATGGTGACGCGCGGCCGCTCGTCGAGCCACAGCCGGTCGAGTTCGTCGCGCAGCCGCTTGGCCCCTTCAGGGGTAATGTATTTGGAACCGGGGGTCGTGGGAGGGCGGTATCTTGACACAGTGCACTAATTCAAGGCGGGATGCTGAAGACGTGAACGGCTTCTGAAATCCCCGCGATCGTTTGAGCGGCCGCTCACAGAACGGCGACACCCCGGGACTTAAAGTCTGTACCCATGAGCGCCAAATACTACACCCACTTCATCGCACAGTCGGAAGACGCAATCGAATACAGCGAATATCGCGGGGTCGTGGAACTCCTCGATCAGTCGGCGAAAGTGCAGGGCAACCGGGACATCGCCAAGATGCTGGCGCGCAGTTTCGATCTCGAAGAGACGGATATTCAAGTCCTGCAGTGGCATCAACTGCACTGACTTTAAGACCTCGAATCCCCTAGCGGGCTTTACTTCCCTTCAATGAAGTCCGCATCTCCGCCCCGAGTTAACGCTCGGGGCTTTTTTTGCCGGTGTTAGACTCCCCGTTCGTGCCTCCGGTTCGCGAGGCGAATGAAGGGGACGTATGCGTAACTCCGCTTGGTTTTTGATGTTCTGTGCCTTGAGTGTATCGGGCTGCGGCTACAACTCCATGCAGACGCAGGACGAACAGGCCAAATCCGCCTGGTCGGAGGTTCTCAACCAATACCAGCGGCGGGCCGACCTCATTCCGAATTTGGTTGCGACGGTCAAGGGCTTCGCCGCGCAGGAGCAACAGGTTCTGTTGGGCGTGACGGAGGCCCGCGCCAAGGTGGGTTCGATTCAGGCGACCAAGGAGCTGGTGAACGATCCGGAGGCCTTCAAGAAGTTTCAGACGGCCCAGGGCGAACTCTCGAGCGCCTTGTCGCGCCTGTTGGTGGTGACCGAGAATTACCCGCAGCTGAAGTCCGATCAGAATTTCCGCGATCTGCAGGCGCAGCTCGAGGGCACGGAGAATCGCATCACCGTGGCGCGCAATCGCTACATCCAGGCGGTGCAGAACTACAACATCACGGTGCGCTCGTTCCCCGGCAACCTGACCGCGATGGTGTTCGGTTACAAGCCCAAGCCCAACTTCTCGGTCGAGAACGAAGCGGCGATATCGAAGCCGCCGAGCGTGGAATTCGGCAACCCCGCCGCCGCCGCCGCCGCCGCCGCAGCGTCTGCGGCTCCCGCACATTGACGCGGACTGCCGCAGCACTGTTCCCGGTTTTGGCTGCGCTGATCGTTTTGGCCGCGCCGACGGCGCGCGCCCAGGTCGCGGTACCGCAGCTTGCCGCGCGGGTGACCGATTTGACGGGCACCCTGTCGGGTGAGGCGGTGAATCGCATCGAGGCGAAGCTCGCCGCATTCGAAGCCAAGAAGGGCAGCCAGATTGCGGTGCTGATCGTGCCCACCACGCAGCCGGAAGAGATCGAGCAATACGGCATTCGCGTCGGCGACCAATGGAAGCTGGGCCGCAAGGGCGTCGAGGATGGCGCCATACTCTTGGTGGCGAAGAACGACCGGCGCGTGCGCATCGAGGTGGGCCACGGGCTGGAAGGCGCGCTGCCGGATGCCATCGCCAATCGCATCATCACCGAGGCCATCACGCCGCGTTTCAAACTGGGCGACTACGACGGCGGCGTCGAAGCCGGAGTCGATCGAATCGTTTCGGTGGTCAACGGAGAACCCCTTCCCGAGCCCGACAAGAAATGGGAGCGTCGCGGCGGGGGCTTGGGCAATGCGTTGCCGCTGCTGTTCGTGGCGGTTTTCGTCGCGGCGGGGGTCCTGCGGAGCCTGTTCGGCCGGCTGTTCGGATCGCTGGCCACCGGCGGCCTTGCCGGGGTGCTCGCGTGGGTTTTGAGCCACGTACTGCCCATTGGTCTCGGCGCCGGCGTGCTTGGGTTTTTGTTTGCGATGCTGCTGGGATCTTCGCGCGGCTGGACGGCCGGCGGCGGCGGATGGGGCGGTTTCGGCGGCGGAATCGGCGGAGGATTTGGAGGCGGGTTCGGCGGTCGCGGAGGCGGCGGCTCCAGCGGCGGCGGCGGCTTCAGCGGTGGCGGCGGGGGCTTCAGCGGCGGCGGCGCCTCGGGAAGTTGGTGATGCGGTTCGGGCGCCTCATCCGGCATGTTGCAGCGTCGCATTGGCGCACGCGCCTCAAGTTCCCCAAGAGCACCCTCGATGCCATCGAGCAGGCGGTCGCACGCGCCGAACGGACCCACGCCGGCGAGATTCGTTTCGCCATCGAGACCTCGCTCGCGCCGCTCCATGTCATCAACGACTTGACTCCCCGCGCCCGGTCGCTCGACGTGTTCGCTCATTTGAAGGTATGGGATACCGAGCACAACAATGGCGTGCTCATCTACGTTCAGCTTGCGGATCGCGATGTGGAAATTGTGGCGGATCGGGGTTTGGCGGCTCGCGTGAGCCAGCCCGAATGGGAAGCCGTATGCCGCCTCATGGAAGAGCATTTCCGCGCGGGGCGCTATGAAGCGGGGGCGATCGCAGGGGTTGATGCCGTTGGAACGTTGCTTGCTCGCCACTATCCACCGGGGACTAAACCCGCCGTGCCGTCCCACAATCAATTGCCTGACCGCCCGACTTTGCTGTAGATAGGGCGAATGATCAAATCTCCTCCGTTGTTACTTGCGACGGCTCTCGCTGTGGGGGCCGCCGGCTGCACTCTGTTTCGGCATGGTCCGGTCGAGCCGCCTCCGGTGGTGCAGGCACCGCCACCGGCCCCCGCACTTCCAAAGCCCGCCGCCACGCATCGCTTCGAGATCGACCCCGGCACCGAGATCGTGGGTTACGTTCAAAAGACCGTGGTCGGCAAGGACGACACGCTGCCCGATATCGCACGGCGGTTCGACGTCGGCTATGAGGAGATTTTGCTCGCTAACCCAGGTGTCGACCCCTGGTTGCCGGGTGTCGGCCGCGAGGTGGTGGTTCCGACGCAATTCATTTTGCCCATGGCGCCGCATGAGGGAGTAGTGGTGAATGTCGCCGCGATGCGCATTTTCTACTACCCCCCGCACAAGAAGAACGAACCGCAGGTGGTCTTCACGCATCCCATCGGGATCGGCAGGGTGGGCTGGAAGACGCCGGAAGGAACCGCCAAAATCGTCAGCCGCACCAAGGACCCGGTGTGGGTGGTGCCGAAGTCGGTGCGGGACGAGCATGCGGAGGACGGCGAGAAGCTTCCCGCGGTGGTGCCGGCGGGTCCCGACAATCCTCTCGGTCAGTACATGTTCCGCCTGAGCTGGCCCAGCTACCTCATCCACGGCACCAACAAACCCTACGGTGTAGGCATGCGCTCGAGTCATGGATGCATGCGCCTGTATCCTGAGGACATCGCGGTTTTTTACAACCTGATTCCGATCGGTACCAAGGTTACGGTGGTCAACCAACCGTATCTGTTCGGTTCGCGCGACGGCGCGCTGTACATGCAGGCGTACGCCGTCATGGAGGACGATTCGCGCGATTGGAGCAAGAACCGCAAGCGCCTGCTCGAGCACGTGCTCAGTCCGAAATTGCTCAAGCGAGTCTCGGAACAGGACAACGGCATCGATTGGCAGCGGATCGGCGATCTTGCGCATTCCCCGCGTGCGGTGCCGGTGCCCATCACCGGCGGGCATGAGGGCGTGGATGCCGTGCTTTCCCAGTCGCTGCTGGTCGAGAACTCTCTGCCCGAGGGCTCCAATTGGGATGGGAAAACGGGTCTGCTGGTCGACGAGAAAACCTTCAACGACTTGGTGGGCGGTCAGTCGAAAGTGACGTCAGTAGGTCAACCGGAACCGGCCGCGCGTCCCTAGCCCCCAACCCATGATGCGTCATTGTGCCCTGGGCTTGATGCTCGCCGGCTCCGCATATGCTGCGACTCCCGCCGACCTCGCCCCGATCCAATCGGGCCTCGATTATCACTCCTTTGCCAACATCGAGCAGTTTCGGGTGACCCGGCTGGAACTCGATCTGCGCGTCGATTCGGACGCGCGAGTGCTGCGCGGCGTGGTTGGGCTGCTCGTCAAGCGCCTGGATCCCGGCGCCACGCAGTTGATCCTCGACACCCGCGAACTCACCGTCACCGAAGTCACCGAAAAGGCGCAGGGCGTACTCGGCGCGACGTCCAAGACCGAAACCACCTGGGTGGGCCGTCCCTTTCATTTCGAGAGAAAGGATCCCATCCTGGGGCAGGCCCTGGTCATCGAACTTCCCCCCTCGAACAAGCCGACCGAGTTCATTCGCATCGACTACGAAACCTCGCCCACCGCGCCCGGGCTGCAGTGGGTCGCTGCCAAGGAGACCGCCGGGCGCCGGCAACCCTTCTTGTTCACCCAATCCGAACCCATCGGCACGCGCAGCTGGATCCCGCTGCAGGACACTCCGCAGGTGCGGGTGACGTACACCGCCATGATCCATACGTCCTCCGACGTGCTTGCGGTCATGAGCGCGAAGAACGACCTCCACGGCTTGGGGCCTCCCGCAAAACGCAACGGCGAGTATGCGTTCGTCATGCCGGATGCCGTCCCTCCGTATTTGATTGCCTTGGCCGTGGGCGATCTCGCATTCAAGGCGACCGGGCCGCGCAGCGGGGTTTATGCGGACAAATCGGTGATCAAGGCCGCCGCCGCCGAATTCGCCGATGCCGAGCCCATGCTCGAAGCGGCAGAAAAGGCGTTCGGCCCCTACCGCTGGGATCGTTTCGACATCCTGGTGATGCCGCCGAGTTTCCCGGCGCGCGGGATGGAAAATCCGCGCCTATCCTTCGTCACGCCGACGGTCATTGCCGGCGACAAGAGCCTAGTGTCCGTCATCGCCCACGAAATCGGCGCTTCTTGGTCGGGCAATCTGGTGACCAATGCGACCTGGCGGGATTTATGGCTGAACGAAGGATTTAGCGACTACCTGGAGAGCCGCATCATGAATATCGTGTACGGTGAAGGCCGCGAAATGATGGAGCGGGTGCTTGGCCTCAAGGCCCTGCGTGAAGATCTCGCGACGCGGAGCCCAAAGGACCAGTGGTTGGCCATCGATCTGCGTGACCGCGATCCGGAAGAGGCCTTCAGCAGCGTACCCCATGAAAAGGGGCGGTTGTTCTTGACCTACCTCGACGTAAAATTCGGGCGCGAACGCTTCGATGCATTCCTGCGCGGCTATTTCGATCATTTTTCCGCCAAGAGCGTCAGCAGCGAGCAATTCGTGAACTATCTTCAGGAGAATCTGCTGGACCGCTTTCCGGGCATCGTCGCCCGCGATCAAGTCATGGCCTGGGTCTTTGGTCCGGGCATTCCGCCGGATGCCGTACTACCCGCATGGAATGCATTCACGGCGGTGGATGAGGCACGCGCCGCGTGGGCCGGCGGCAAGATTGCCGCGAAGAAGTTGGATTCCCGCGCGTGGGTTGCGCAGCAATGGGTGTACTTCTTGGACGACATGCCGGCTCTGCTCACGACGGCGCAGGTCGCGGAACTCGATCAGACATTCGGGTTCGCCCGCTCGGCGAATGCCGAGGTTGTGCAACGCTGGCTATTGCTTGCCATACGTCATCAATACCAACCTGGTTTCGCGCGTCTCGAGGAATACTTGAGGACCATCGGGCGCAGCACGCTGATCGCCCCGCTGTATCGGGAAATGATGAAGACGCCGGCCGGCGCTACGCAGGCGAGGCGCGTTTATGCGTTGGCGCGTCCTCGCTATCATCCATCCGCCGCCGCTGCCATCGATGCCATCGTCAATCCGCCGTCCGATTCCTCGGAGAGTCCCGATGAGTAGCGAATGGATGAAGGTGATGCTGGAGGAAATTGCCAGGAAGAAGGACGAGGAGGCGCAGGCGCGGCTCGAACGCGAGCTCAGGCGTGAGGACGGCGACGTCCGCGCCCCCGAGCCGCCGCCGGATTCGCACGGGGAACGGCCGCCCCAATGATTCCGCTGCAGGATGACACCCCATCCGCGCGCAAGGCTTACGTTACGATCTCGATGATAGTTGCCTGTTGCCGGCGCGCCCTTGTTCGCACCGTGAACGGGTGTGGTACAGTTTCGCGCAACGCGTAGGGGAATTGCTTAGGGGAATTTTCTGGTTTCGGTGACGCCGCACGGATTGGGGCTGCAGGTTGAGGAAGTCAGCGGCCCTGACCAAACGATCGCGCCCCTGGGGTGTGCGCGCGCCGCATTCGTCGGCCGGACCCTGCGCGGCCCGGTCAACCGCCCCGTTCTTCTCACCAGCTTCGCGGAATTTCAGCACACCTTCGGCGGTCTCTGGCAGCCGAGCCCGCTGGGATATGCCGTTGAACATTTCTTCGACAACGGCGGGCGCGAGACATACGTCGTCCGCGTGGTCAATGGCGCGCGTGCCTCCTCGATGACCTTGAGCGCGGGCACGCAGACGCTGAAACTGCGGGCCGTGCGTCCGGGCACGCGCGAGTTCCTGCGCGCCAGCGTCGATTACGACAACATTCCGGCGGCCGATACGTCGGAGTTCAATTTGACCGTGCAGCGCGTGCGAACCCCCGGCACGGAACAGGTGGAGGATCAGGAAATCTTTCCACGCCTGTCGGTGCTGCCGGACGCGGAGCGGTATGTGGGCCATGCCTTCTCCGAATCGGAATTGGTCCGACTCGATGGCGGTGTCCCCTCGCGGCGGCCGGACCGGACCCTGGATCGAACCAGCGGACTCGCCACGGGCTACATCGTCTCCAACGCCGACGGCGATGATGGCGCGCCGTTGACGGATTACGATCTCATCGGATCGAAGATCGATGAAACCGGTCTGTTCGCGCTCGACAGCGTCGAGTATTTCAATCTGCTGTGCATCCCGCCGCTGTCGCGCGAGCAGGATGCGGGTCCCGGCGTCTTGTTGGTGGCGACGCGCTACTGCAAGAGCCGCCGTGCCTTGTTCGTCGTCGATCCGCCCTCCGAGTGGCTGACTGCGGACGATGCGCTGCGCGACCTCAAGCGGTGGGACTTCGCCAGCGAAAATGCGCTGATGTATTTTCCGCGAATCCTGGCGCACGATAAGCTGCGCGGTCATTTCGAGTCGTTTGCACCTTGCGGCGCGGTCGCCGGCATGCTGGCAAGGTCGGACGAGGCATGCCCGGTAGGGGGGGCCGCGAAAGTCGACGACGCAATACTGCGGATCGGATTTCGCCCGAGTTGCCTGGTGACCGAGGATAAGCGAATGCGGCTCGCCTCGCTGGGAGTGAATACCATTCGGGCCGGGCGGTCGGCAGCACGGATCGGGGTACAGCCGCGCACCCTGGCGGCGGGAACCGCCGGTGCGGCGGACTGGCAAAGTCTCGCCGCGCGCCGGCTCGCGTTATTCATCCTCAACAGCGTCGAGCGCGGCACTCGATGGGTGGTGCTCACCCGGCCGCACCGGGACGTCGCCGAACAGGCCGCGACGCAGGTGCGCGCCTTCTTCGAGCGGTTGCATCATGCCGGCGCCTTCGGCACGCGGACCATGGAGGAATCGTTCTTCGTGATCTGCGACCACCGGGTCAACGGCGTCGAGTCGTCGCCGACCAGCGACTTTCAGATCATCATCGGTTTCGCAGCCGTCCGCCGGCGCGAATATCACAGCTTTCGGATCGCGCACTCGGCGTCGGGCAGCAAGGTTGCCCCCGTCAGCCTCAACCGGCTGAACTCGGCACAGTACAGTCCGGAGGAATTGGACTGGGTGGACAGCCTGGCCAATCAGCTGCGGCCGTAGCGGCCGGCTAGT
>Ga0179587_10000135_pt1 | contig 31645 bp, 32 predicted proteins | sample CZODoug2_1_08_16_FD_185932 | JGI IMG/M metagenome (GOLD analysis project Ga0179587, IMG submission 185932) | Vadose zone soil fungal communities from Angelo Coast Range Reserve, California, USA - CZODoug2_1_08_16fungal | ecosystem: Environmental > Terrestrial > Soil > Vadose zone | place: USA...
GCACCACGATTACCACCTCGTCGATCCGAGCCCGTGGCCGATCGTCGGCTCGGTCTCGGCCTTCATCATGGCGGTCGGCGCGATCACCTGGATGCATCATTCGTTCGCGGCGGCGCCGGTCATTTTCGGCATCGGCACCATCGGCGTGCTCTACACCATGGCGGGCTGGTGGACCGATGTGATCCGCGAGGCGCAGTACAAGGGCGACCACACCCGCGTGGTGCAGATCAGCCATCGCTACGGCATGATCCTGTTCATCGCCTCCGAAGTGATGTTCTTCGTCGCGTGGTTCTGGGCCTTCTTCAACTCGTCATTGTTTCCCGGCGATCCGGTTCATGCCACCCGCGAGGCGCTGTTCGGCGGTGTGTGGCCGCCCAAGGGCATCGAGACTTTCGATCCCTGGCATCTGCCGCTGTTGAACACGCTGCTGCTCCTGACCTCGGGCACCACGGTGACCTGGGCGCATCACGCACTGCTGGAGAACGATCGTCAGGGTTTGAAGTACGGGTTGATCCTCACCGTCCTGCTCGGTGCCACCTTCACCTGCGTGCAGGCCTACGAATATGGCCACGCCGCCTTCAGCTTCGCCGGCAATATCTACGGCGCGACCTTCTTCATGGCGACCGGCTTCCACGGCTTCCATGTGCTGGTCGGCACCATCTTCCTGATCGTCTGCCTGATCCGCGCCTATGCCGGGCATTTCAGCCCGACCCAGCATCTCGGCTTCGAATTCGCCGCCTGGTACTGGCATTTCGTCGACGTGGTCTGGCTGTTCCTGTTCATCTGTATCTATGTCTGGGGTCACGGCGCGGAAACCATGACCCACGGCGCGCACTGATCTGCCAAGACAAGAGACCCACTGTGCTACAAGGGGCGGCCGCGGGGCCGCCCTTTTTGGTTGGTGTGCCGTGCCCCGGATGCTGCGCAGCGCGGTAGCGGTGCGCTGCTGATCCGGGGCCCATCGAGTTTGTCTTCATGTGGGTCCCGGCTCTGCGGAGCAGCGTGGAGAACGCTGCACAGCGTCCGGGACACGAGCCGATAGTTACCTCTCTCTCAAGGAGCGGGGAAAAGGAAAATGAATGCCAGACCAGACGCACCCGACGGTGACCGAGAGCGCGATGCGCGGCCTCGCCTGCAAATGTCCGCGCTGCGGCAGGGGCAAGCTCTATGCGGGATTCCTCAACCTGCGGCCGAACTGCGAGGCCTGCGGTCTCAACTATGCCTTCATCGACACCGGCGACGGGCCTGCGGTCTTCATCATCATGATTGCCGGCGCCATCGTGGTCGGCTGCGCGCTGATCGTCGAGGTGAAATACCAACCGCCGTTCTGGCTGCACGCGGTGCTTTGGTTGCCGCTGATTCTCGCGACCACGCTGCTGCCGCTGCGCGCGATGAAGTCGCTTTTGATCGCGCTGCAGTTTCATCACAAGGCAGCACCTGGCCAGCTGATCGATCGTGAGCCGAAATGATGGAGGTACAGGTGCGACGGCGCGGCGTCGCCGGCTTTGGCGTGTTCACGCTGTTGATGATGGCGGTGTTCGTCGGCCTCGGGGTCTGGCAGTTGCAGCGCCGGGCCGAAAAGCACGCGTTGATCGCGGCATTGACCGAGCGCCTCGCGGCGGCACCTGGATCGCTGCCGGGCCCGGCGCAGTGGAACGCACTGACGCCCGACCGGGACGAATTCCGCCGCGTCAGTTTTGTCGCGCGCTATGAGCGCCGGCCGGATGCGATGGTCTACAGTTCTGGTTCGGCCGTGCGCGACGATGTTTCCGGCCCCGGCACCTGGGCCTTCATGCCGGCGCGCCAGCCGACCGGAGAGACCATCGTGATCAATGCGGGTTTCGTGCAGAACACGATGCAGGATCGCAGCCTGCAGGACCGCGCAGTGGCGCCGCTGATCACCCATGAGCCGGTGGCGCTGACAGGCTACATCCGCTTCCCCGAAGCGGCCGGCGCGCTGACACCGCCGGAAAATCCCGCAAAACGGCTGTGGTTCACGCGGGATCATCTGGCCATGGCGCGGGAGCTCGGCTGGGACGAGGGCGGCCAGAAGATCGCGCCGTTCTACATCGATCTGGAGCAGCCGGTGCCAGCGAACGGCATCCCGAAACCCGGATCGCTCGAGGTCCATCTCAAGGACGACCACCTGCAATACGCCATCACCTGGTTCGCCCTGGCGGGCGCGGTGGTGATCGCATTCGGGGTGTGGGTGCGCGGGCAGAGGCGGGCGTAGCCTATTTCGTTATGTGCCTGGTTGGCGTCACCGTTTTCGGCGCGGCCTCCGAGATCGCGAACGTCAACCAGGTGTTCCAGCCCGACGGCCGGTTGGCGGCGTCGAATTCGCCATAGCCCTTCACGCCGAGAAATGCCTGGTTGTCCCCGATCGGGAAAATATATCCAAGTTGCGGCCCGATGCCGAGAACCCGCGAGCGGAAGCCGCCGAGCACCGCCGGTTGGCCGAAGTCGTCGGTGATCTGCTGATAGGCATAGCCGACGAAGCCGACGAACACCTGCTTCGACAGGAAGTGCGACACGCCCCAGTCGAAATGGAAATCGATGCCGCTCTGTTGTTGCGTGTCCGGATTCTTGAAATTGTAGGTAAAGCCGGCGACGCCTGAGAATTCATCTCCCGTCACCGGATTCAAATACGTGTAGCCGCCGCCGAGGTCGATGGCGCCGTGACCGATGCCGATATTGGCCAAACGATTCGGATTATAATCGCCGACCGGAATGTCGCCGGCGGCGTAGAACATGTAATTGTTGACGCCGCTGTTCCACTTCAATTTGAACGTCGGATACAAATCTCCATAAGAGGTGAGGTCGTCTTGCCTCGTTCCCGTGAACGTGTTTCCGAGGGGCCCTGTCAACGTCCCGGCAATACTGGCGGAGTTTCTGCCGTAGACGCCGGCCAACGTCATCGACGCCTGGCCGCCGAACAACGGCGTCGCGAAGGTGTAAGTCGGGGCGACGAAGAGCAGATCGGCCTGCCCGCTCAAATTCAGATTCAGATTGATATTGATGGTCGGGGAGAACCGTCCGACCTGAAATTCGCGCGACGCTGCTGCGGCTCCCGACGCGGTCACGCTAGTGTGGTAGTAGATTGTACCGAGAGACCAGCCCGGCGTCGCAGGAACTGCAGCGAGGCTGCCTTCCAGTCCGGGTACCCAGAATGAAATGCCGCTCTCGTCGGCGCGTGAGATCCCAGGACAAAGCAGGAGAGCCGCAGCCGTTGCCGCGCAACCCATTCGTCGGATGTTTGATTTGATGGATGCCATTGCAAACCTCCAAACGGTATTTGCAGTGGCGGCTACCGAAGCGGGCCGCGAAGCGCGAAGGCCTCAAGTTCTGACGAGCAAACGAATTGCCCGGTTAGCACACCACTTTAGATAGTAAGTCACAGGCCGCGCCAAAAATCCGTGGCAGATTGGTAACAACCGAGAATATTCAGCCATGGCCGCGCGCATCCGCCGGTATCGTGTACGTCAGGAACCCTTCCCCATTCTTCATCGGCTTTCGAACCGACGATCCCCGATGTGTGCGAAATTGGCGCATCGCAGCGGTCCAAAATCCGCTTGGTTTTACCGTCAATCTAAGGTTGATTAACAAAGTCGAGACCAAGAACCGCAATCAATAGGGAAGAGGTGCTGACCGATACCCTCGCTGCGCGCATCAACGACGCAGCGGGCAAACATGAAAGGGCTGGAAATGCAATCGACAGTGATGACTCTCATTCGTCAACGTGGCTGCGCATCAAGGACTTTCAACGGCATGGCCTGCGCGGCCATAATTGGTTTGGCCGGTTTCGCGATCACGGCTTCGCCCGCATCGGCTGTCGTTACCGGCGCCAACAGTTTCCTCCAGCAACAACTCAAGCAGGATAGCCCGGTCGTCGAGGTCCGCGCGCGAGGCGGAGGCGCCGCCGTGCGACGTGGAGGCGCCGTGCGCCGGACCACGGTTGTCGGTCCGCGCGGTAACGTCGCGGGCGGCGCTATCGCTGCCGGCGCTGCCCTGGGTTTCGTTACAGCGGCAACTGCAGTGGCATGGGCGGGAGCTGCGCCAGCTCCGGGCATGTGCTGGTACTACACCGATGCGAGCCGGACGCAGGGGTTCTGGGACGCCTGTCCGTAGTGATGCACGTCTGGAGTTACCGCCATGACGTTGCTGCGGACCGACATCGAGCGGAATGATCGCCAGATCGACGACATGGTCCGGATTCCCGGCGGCACGTTCCGCATGGGCTCCAACGATCATTATCCCGAGGAAGCGCCGGTCCACCGCGTGACGGTGGACGGCTTCTGGATCGACCGCACGCCGGTGACGAACCAGCAATTCAAGGCGTTCGTCAAAGCCACCGGTCACAAGACTTTTGCGGAGATTCCACCCGATCCAAAAGACTATCCCGGCGCGCTCCCGCACATGCTTTACGCCGGCTCGCTGGTGTTCTCGCCGCCGCCAAGCGTGACGAACCTGCGCGACTGGAGCCAATGGTGGCAGTTCATGAAGGGCGCCGACTGGCGCCACCCCTATGGTCCCAGGAGCAACATCAACGTGCAAGACAATCACCCGGTCGTGCACGTTTGCTTTTCCGATGCGCTCGCCTATGCGCAGTGGGCCGGCAAGGATTTGCCGACCGAGGCCGAATGGGAATTCGCGGCGCGCGGCGGGCTCGATGGTGCCGAATTCGCATGGGGCGATGAATTCGCGCCCGGCGGTGCGCACATGGCCAACACCTGGCAGGGCGAATTTCCACTCCAGAATCTCAATCAGGATGGCTACGAGCGCACCTCGCCGGTGAAGGCCTTCCCGGCCAACGGCTATGGCCTGCACGACATGATCGGCAATATCTGGGAATGGACGGCGGACTGGTACGCAGCCAGGCATGAGGCCGAGGCGCCGAAGGCGTGCTGCATTCCCGCAAACCCGCGCGGGGGTCGCGAGGAGGCTAGCTACGATCCCTGCCAGCCGAACGTCCGTATCCCCCGCAAGGTCATCAAGGGCGGCTCGCATCTTTGCGCGCCGAACTATTGCCGCCGCTATCGCCCGGCGGCGCGGCATGCGGAGGCGATTGATACGTCAACCAGCCATCTCGGATTCCGTTGTGTGAAGAGGATTCCGGCCACGGAATAATTGTCAGTCCTCATAGTGAAGAAGGAGCCAAAAATGCCCGACAGCACTAACGAGCAAGACCGACACGACGCACCATTGAACGGGACGGAGGACCGCGCACCCAGCCGCCGAAATATCTTGCTCGGCTCGTCGGCGCTCGTGGCAGCGGCGACGATGACATCGGGCGCGCTGGCGCAGGCACAGAAGGCGGCGCCAGCTCCCGCCTCATCAAGCGGCCGCAAGCCGAACATTCTCATGATCATGGCCGACGACATCGGCTGGTTCAATGTGAGCGCCTACAATCTGGGTGTAATGGGCTACCGCACACCCAACATCGACCGCATCGCCAACGAGGGCGCGCTGTTCACCGACTGGTACGGCGAGCAGAGTTGCACTGCGGGGCGCGCCGCCTTCATCACCGGACAATCACCAATCAGGACCGGCCTCACCAAGGTGGGTCTCCCCGGCGCGGACATCGGACTTCACGCCGAAGACATGAGTGTCGCGGAAGCCTTGAAACCACTTGGCTACGCCACCGGGCAATTCGGCAAGAACCATCTCGGCGACCGCAACGAATATCTGCCTACCGTGCACGGCTTCGACGAATTCTTCGGCAATCTCTACCACCTCAACGCCGAGGAAGAGCCGCAGAATCCGGATTACCCCAAGGATCCGAAGTTCCGGGCCAGGTTCGGGCCGCGCGGCGTGCTCAAATGCAGGGCCAGCGACACCGACGATGCGACCGTCGATCCCTCATACGGGCGTGTCGGCAAGCAGGTGATAGAAAACACCGGCCCGCTCGACACCAAGCGAATGCAGACGGTGGACGAGGAATTCATTGGTGCTGCGATCGATTTCATCGACCGCAAACACAAGGCGAATACTCCGTGGTTCTGCTACTTCAACCCGACGCGCATGCATGTGTGGACGCATCTGAAACCTGCGTCCGACGGACAGACCAAGCTCGGAATCTACCCCGACGGTATGGTGGAACTCGACGGGTTGGTCGGCCAGTTACTGAAGAAGCTCGACGACCTCGGTGTCGCCGACAACACCATCGTCGTGTTCACCACGGACAACGGCGCCGAAGTGATGTCCTGGCCTGACGGCGGCACCACGCCATTCCGCGGCGAGAAGGCGACCAACTGGGAGGGCGCGTTTCGCGTGCCGACGTTGATCCGCTGGCCTGGCACGATCAAGCCCGGCACCGTCTACAACGAGATGTTCTCTCATTACGACCTGATCCCGACCTTTGCCGCCGCCGGCGGCGACCCTGCTATCGTCGACAAATGTATGCGAGGCTCGCAGATCGGCAACAGGACGTTCAAGGTCCATCTCGACGGGTTCAATCTCATGCCCTTCTTCAAGGGTGAAGCGAAGGAGTCACCGCGCAAGGAGTTCGTTTACTGGAACGATGACGGCCAGCTTGTCGCGATCCGTGTCAACGACTGGAAGTCGGTCTTCCTCGAGCAGAACAACAAGGGCATTGGCGTATGGTCCGGGCAATTCACTGAATTGCGCATACCAAAGCTGTTCAACCTGCGCTCCGATCCGTTCGAGCGGGGCGACGAGTCCATCCTCTATAACAGGTGGATGGCCGAACGCGCCTTCGTCCAGATACCGATGCAGGGGCTCGCCACTCAATGGCTGCAGAGCTTCAAGGAGTTTCCAATTCGTCAGAAGCCCGCGAGCTTCAACCTGGATGATGTGATGGCAAAGATGACGCCGAAGAACTGACGCGGGATGGTGGCGGGCGGTTGGCTTCCGCACGCCGGCCGGCAGCGCGTCATGCGGAGGCGATCGATACGTCCACAAGCCATCTCGGATTTCGCTGCGGGCTGTCCGTGATGGAGGGCAGACAGATGGCGCTCATGGGGACACCCAGGGGGAAAAAGAACCGATTTCCACTTCACCCCAAAACGCTTTATGGTGCCGCGCGGCTTTGTCATCGGCAAAGTTGGATAATCTTTCAATATCAAAGGCTTGGCGGGCGCCCATGCCTTTGGAGGGCGGTTTGACGCGGTATATCTCGACGCGGGGGGAGGCCCCGGCCTTAGGTTTCTGCGACGTGATGCTGACCGGGCTTGCCCGCGACGGCGGTCTCTATGTGCCCGAAGCGTGGCCGCAGCTCTCGCCCGAGGTCATCGCCGGATTCTTCGGCCGGCCCTATTGGGAAGTCGCGGTCGATGTGATCCGCCCGTTTGTCGGGGCCGAGATTTCCGACGCCGATCTCGGCCGCATGGCCAACGAGGCCTATGCCACCTTCCGCCATCCGGCGGTGGTGCCGCTCAATCAGATGAGCCCCAATCAATTCGCGCTGGAACTGTTTCACGGCCCGACGCTGGCGTTCAAGGACGTGGCGATGCAGCTGATCTCGCGGCTGATGGATCATGTGCTGGCCAAGCGCGCGCAGCGCACCACCATCGTGGTCGCGACCTCGGGCGATACCGGCGGCGCCGCGGTCGATGCGTTCGCGCGTGCCGACAATGTCGATCTCATCGTGCTGTTCCCGCACGGCCGAATCTCGGACGTGCAGCGGCGGATGATGACGACGACGGGCGCCAGCAACGTTCACGCGCTCGCGATCGAAGGCACCTTCGACGATTGCCAGGCGATCGTGAAGGGGTTGTTCAATCACCACAATTTTCGCGATGCGGTCGCGCTGTCGGGTGTCAATTCCATCAACTGGGCGCGGATCGTCGCCCAGGTGGTGTATTACTTCACGTCCGCGGTTGCACTCGGCTCGCCGGCGCGGACGGTGGATTTCACCGTGCCGACGGGAAATTTCGGCGACATCTTCGCGGGCTATGTCGCCAAGCGAATGGGCCTGCCCGTCAGGTGGCTGCGGATCGCCGCCAACGTCAACGATATCCTGCCGCGGACGCTCAAGACCGGCATTTACGAAGTGCGCGAGGTTCACGCGACCGCGTCGCCGTCGATGGACATTCAGATCTCGTCGAATTTCGAGCGGCTGCTGTTCGAGGCGAGCGGCCGTGATGCCGCCAGCGTGCGCCGATTGATGGCGTCGCTGAAGCAGTCCGGACGCTTCGTGCTGCCCGATGCGACATTGGCGGCGATCCGCGAGGAATTCGATGCCGGGCGTGCCGACGAGACCGAAACCAGTGCGGCGATCCGTGCCGCCTGGCGCGAGGCCGGCGATCTCGTTGACCCGCATACCGCGGTGGCGCTGGCGGTGGCCGATCGCGACACCTCGGATTCGAAAATCCCGAATATCGTGCTGTCGACCGCCCATGCCGCGAAATTTCCCGATGCGGTGGAGGCGGCCTGCGGCGTGCGTCCGGAGCTGCCGCCGTGGCTCGAGGGCCTGATGACCAAGCCCGAGCACATCAAGGTCATGAAGAACGATCAGGTTGAAGTCGAACGGTTCGTGCTGTCGGTCAGCCGCGCCGCGAAGCAAGGAGTTGCCGGATGAGCGTCGATGTCACCAAACTTCCCTCCGGCCTCACCGTGATCACCGATAGCATGCCGCATCTCGAAACCGCGGCGCTCGGGGTGTGGGCCGGAGTCGGTGGCCGCGACGAAAAGCCGAACGAGCATGGCATCTCGCATCTGCTCGAACACATGGCGTTCAAGGGCACCACGCGGCGCTCATCGCGCGAGATCGTCGAGGAAATCGAGGCGGTCGGCGGCGATCTCAACGCCGGCACGTCAACCGAAACCACGGCCTATTATGCCCGGGTGATGAAGGCCGACGTGCCGCTGGCGCTCGACGTGCTCGCCGACATTCTCGCTAATCCGTCTTTCGTGCCGGACGAGCTGGAGCGCGAGAAGAGCGTGATCGTGCAGGAGATCGGCGCGGCGCAGGATACGCCCGACGACGTGGTGTTCGAGCATCTCAACGAACTGTGTTACCCGGATCAGCCGATGGGACGATCGTTGCTGGGCACGGCCAAGACCTTGAAGGGTTTTAGCCGCGATACGCTGCGCGGCTACCTCTCGACGCATTATCGCGGTCCGGACATGGTGGTGGCGGCTGCCGGCGCGATCGATCACAAGCGGGTGGTCGAGGAAGTGGCGGAGCGGTTCGCGAGCTTCGGCGGCGTGGCCGCACCAAAGCCGCAAGCAGCGATGTTCGGCAAGGGCGGCTCCCGCGTGGTGCACCGCGAGCTCGAGCAGGCCCATCTGACGCTGGCGCTGGAAGGGGTGCCGCAGACCGATGTGTCGCTGTTCTCGTTGCAGGTCTTCACCAACACGCTCGGCGGCGGGATGTCGTCGCGGCTGTTCCAGGAGGTGCGCGAGAAGCGCGGGCTGTGCTACTCGATCTACACCTTCCATGCGCCCTACAGCGACACCGGGTTTTTCGGGCTCTATACCGGCACTGACCCCGGCGATGCGCCGGAAATGATGGAAGTGATCGTCGATGTCATCAACGACGCCGTCGAAACATTGACGGAAGCCGAGGTCGCGCGCGCCAAGGCGCAGATGAAGGCGGGGCTGCTGATGGCGCTGGAAAGCTGCAGTTCGCGCGCCGAACAGCTGGCGCGCCACGTTCTGGCCTATGGGCGCCCTTTGACGGTGGAAGAGCTGGTGACCAGGATTGATGCTGTGAGCGTTGAATCGACGCGGAACGCCGCGCGGGGCTTATTGTCGCGCAGCCGTCCGGCGGTGGTCGCACTTGGCAGCGGAAGGGGTCTGGACACGGCGGTGGCTTTTGCGGAAGGATTGACCAGGTCGAAGGCGAAGACGCTGCTTCATTAGAGCATGATCCGGAAAAGCATGCCCTCGGGCTTGACCCGAGGGTGGGTACCGGTTTTCCCTCGGGACAAACGCGAAGCGTTTGCCCGGAGATCATGCTCAGACAATAGAGCATGATCCGGAAAAGTGGGTACCGGTTTTCCGAGAAGATCATGCTCAGACAATAGGGTACGCATTGCGGCGCCGGGGTCTGGGCGCAGGGGAGTATCACACATGGCTCTGTTCCGTTTGCCATCCAGCGGACCGGCGGCGCTTGCGCCGCGCGGGCATGGCCTGCTGCTGCGTGCGCCGCAGATGTCCGATTTTCTGCAATGGGCGCATTTGCGCGAATATAGCCGGGAATACCTGACGCCCTGGGAGCCGATCTGGCCGTCCGATGATCTTACGCGTTCGGGCTTCCGGCGGCGGCTGCGCCGCTATGCCGAAGACATCGCCGCCGACAGATCCTATCCATTCATCGTGTTCCGCGAATCCGATGGTGCGATGATCGGCGGCATCACGCTGGCGAATGTCCGCCGCGGCATCGTGCAGGCCGGAACGATCGGGTACTGGGTCGGGCAACCCCATGCACATCAGGGCCACATGACGTCGGCGCTGCGCGTGCTGCTGCCGTCGCTGTTCGGCGAACTCAATCTTCACCGCGTCGAGGCCGCCTGCATTCCCTCCAATGCGCCGTCGATCCGGGTGCTTGAGAAATGCGGATTTAACCGCGAAGGTCTGGCGCGACGCTATCTCTGCATCAATGGCGTCTGGCAGGACCACCTGCTGTTCGGCCTGCTGCACGAGGATTTTCGCGGCTAACCTTGTTTCGAGATAGTGATCCGCGCTTTTTTTCGAGCCTTGGGTTCGGCGGCATTGCGCTGTTATAACGCGCGAACGCGTGTGCCCTTCGAGGGTGCTGAACGCGTGGGTAGATCGAGGACATCCGGATGATGCGTAACACGCTGATGATGCGGACGATGGGCGCCGGTCGGGCGGGCCGTCCGCGCGTTGCGCTGGCGCTTGTCGTTGCGGGCGTCCTGTCCGGCTGCGGCGGTGGTAGCATGTTCGGCGCCTCGTCCGACTCCAGCCCATCGATCAGCGACAGGTTCGGCCAGCTGTTCGGCTCGAAATCGCAAGCCGTCGGTGAGGCGCCGCCACCGGCGGTGGACAATGAATTGAGCTGCCCCTCGGTGAGCATTCGCGCCGGAGCGTCCACCTATGCGGTGGCGGCGCCGGGCAAGCAGCCGATCGGCAATGATCTGCGGTATCAGGCGACGATCACGCGCACCGCGCGGGATTGTACGCTGAACGGCGGCCAGATCACCGCGCGAATCGGCATTCAGGGCCGCGTCATTGCCGGTCCGGCCGGAAATCCGCCGGCGGTCGAGGTTCCGATTCGCGTCGCGGTGGTGCAGGCCGGCGTGCAGGAGAAGACGATCGCCACCAAGGTCTACCGCACGACCGTGTCGATGGCGGAGGGCAGCAGCGTGCCGTTCAGCCTGGTGGCCGAGGATCTGGTGTATCCGGTGCCACCGGGAGCGGCCGCCGATTCCTACGTGTTCTATATCGGCTTCGATCCGCAGGCGCTGAAGCCGGAGCCGAAGGCGCGGGCGACGAAGAAGAGGTAAGCGGTGCCATCTGTTGGCGCATGTCGTCTGACACATGCAAAGCCGTCATACCCGCGAACGCGGGTATCCAGTATGCCGCAGCTCTTCGGGTTTTACCGCTGAGGTTCTGGAATACTGGGTCGCCCGGCAAGCCGGGCGATGACCTCAGCAAAAAAGCCGGCGCGATATCCCCCCACCGGCTTTTGTTTTTGCGATCGAAACCGTCAGTTCAGCTTTTCGCGAACTTCAGCAATGCCCTTGGCCAGGAGATCGTCGGCGACCTCGCCCTTGACCGATTTGGTCAGGATGGTGGAGGCCGCGGTGACCGCGGCATTGGCCGCCGCGGCGCGGACATCGGCCAGCGCCTGCGCTTCGGCGAGAGCGATCTTGCCCTCGGCGGTCTTGGTACGCCGCACGACAAAATCTTCCATCTTGGCCTTGGCCTCGGACGCGATGCGCTCGGCTTCGGCCTTCGCCGATGCGATAATGTCCTGGGCCTCGCGTTCGGCGCTGGCGTGGCGCGATTTGTATTCCGCGAGCAATTTGGCAGCCTCTTCCTTGAGGCGGCGCGCGTCGTCGAGTTCGGCCTTGATGCGGTCGCTGCGATGATCCAGCGTCGTCAGCACGGTGCGGTGGATGCCGAAGTAAGCGAACACGCCCATCAGGATGACGAAGGCGACGGCGACCCAGAATTCCGGCTCGGAGAACATCTCTCGTTATCCCTTCAACGTCGCGTCAACGGCCTTGTTCGCGGCGCGGCGGTCGGGCGCCACGCCGGTAAGCCGCTGCACGATCGCGATAGCTGCGTCCGAGGCAATGCTGCGGACGTTGCTCATCGCCGCCTCGCGCGTGGCGGCGATGGTTTTCTCGGCCTCGGCGAGCTTGACCGACAGCCGCTCTTCCAGCGTCTTGCGTTCGGCTTCGGAGGCCGCGTTGAGTTTCTCACGGGTCTCGGCGCCGATCGCCTGCGCACGCGAGCGCGCGGAGGCGAGTTCGCTCTCATAGGCTTTCAGCGCGGCGTCGGACTCGTCCCTCAGCTTTTGCGCCGTGGCCAGATCGCCCTCGATCTTGTTCTGGCGTTCGTCGAGCAGGCTGCCGACGCGCGGCAGCGCAATTCGCGAGACGATCAGATAAAGCGCGACAAAGGCCACCAGCAGCGACACCAGTTGCGAAGCAAAGGTGTCCTTCTGGAACGGCGGAAACGGGGCCTTGTGGCCGCCGTCCGCCTCGGTATGGGCCGTCGAGCCCTTTGCGTTGCCATGACTCTCAGCCACGGGCTTCTCCTGTTCGGCCGATTGCGGTCCGGGTCACGGACCTCATCGGCCAGATCGGTGATGAATCAGAGCGCGAACAGCAGCAGCAGCGCGATCAGCAGCGAGAAGATGCCGAGCGCTTCGGTCACCGCGAAGCCGAAAATCAGGTTGCCGAACTGGCCCTGGGCTGCCGAAGGATTGCGCACCGCAGCGGCGAGATAGTTGCCGAAGATGATGCCCACGCCTGCGCCTGCGCCACCCATGCCAATGCAGGCAATACCAGCGCCAATGTACTTCGCGGCAATCGGATCCATGAAACGAACTCCTTCTTGAGGTTTGCTAGAGAGGCAGATCTTCTTAAACAGGCCAATTCAGTGGCCCGGATGGATAGCATCGTTGATGTAGATGCAGGTGAGGATGGTGAAGACGTAGGCCTGCAGGAACGCGACCAGCAATTCAAGCGCGGTCAGCGCCACGGTCAGTCCCAGCGGCAGGATGGCGCCGACCCAGCCGACGAAGCCAAATGCTCCCAGCATGGTGACGAAGCTTGCGAATACCTTCAGCGTGATGTGGCCGGCCAGCATGTTGGCGAACAGACGCACGCTGTGCGAGACCGGGCGCGACAGGAACGAGATGATCTCGATCAGCACCACCAGCGGCAGAATGTAGATCGGAACGCCCGAGGGCACGAACAGCTTGAAGAATTTCAGGCCGTTCTTGTAAAAGCCGTAAACCAGCACGGTGAAGAACACCAACAGCGCCAGCGACACCGTGACGATGATGTGGCTCGAAACCGTGAACGTGTAGGGAATAATCCCGATCATGTTCGAGACCATGACGAACATGAACAGCGAGAACACCAGCGGGAAGAACTTCATGCCTTCCGAGCCGGCGTTGCTTCGGATGGTGTTGGCCACGAACTCGTAGCTCAGTTCGGCCATCGACTGGAAGCGTCCGGGCACCAGCTGCCGTCCGGCGACGCCGCCGATCATCAGCAGCGAAATCAGCGCCACTGAGACGAACATGTAGGCCGACGAATTGGTGAAGGCGATCTCCTGATTGCCGATGTGGCCGATCGTGAAGATCTTGTCGATGTTGAACTGGTGGATCGGATCGATCATCCGCGCGGCATCTCTAAAGTACCGCCGGCCACGCCGGCGCTCTGCATTTCAATTCGTGCGGCTTGCCGTCTCTCAACGGCCGGTTCTTTCCGGAGACACGCCCGCCGATCTTATCACGTTGACCACGCCGGCTGCGAAGCCGAGCAGGAAGAACACGATAAGCCCCCAAGGCGATGTCGACAGCAAACGGTCGAAACCCCAGCCGATCACCGCTCCGACGACAACGCCCGCGATCAACTCGGAAGAAAGCCGGAAACCGCGCGCCATCGCCGAAGCTCTGGCCGCGCCATCTCCGCTTCCAGCTCCGGATTGGTCAGTTCCGACTTTGCGGCTGTCCCGAATTTCGGACAACCGCTGATCCAGACTTCCGAGCCTTGCGGAAAGCGCGGCTTCGTCCGGCGACGATCGATCGCGACTTCCATTCCCGCTTTCGTTCGTGCCATCCGCCATGCTGTGGAGACCCGAAACTAATGCTGCAGTTGATGGAAATTACGCCCCGTCACCCTCAAAAGCCGCGCGGACCATACTGACCGCATCTAACCAAGTCAAGATTGCGTCATAACCACTTAGTCTGTTGATTCATTTCAACTTATTCGGGCGAAGCCGAACCGGCGGCGAACTGGTCGCCGCAGTGCAATCGCTTGGCGCGTCATTGGCAAACGTGAAGTCCCGCAATCCCGCCCGGCGCGGATGTTTGTTCGGCCAGCGCGGGCCAACGTCGTCGGTTCCGTCAAAATAGCTGACCAAAACCGCGAAATGCGGTTCGATGATTGATCTTGCGCCGTGTTGGCGGGTCTGTTGGGATGACCGCCGATAATCCCAATCCTATGCCCGGAGCCCGCATGCCGCGTCAGGTCGATTACTATTTTTCGCTGCAATCCCCCTGGGCCTATATCGGCTACAAACCGTTCCGGGAGGTCGCAAGCACGCACGGTCTCAAAGTGAATCATAAGCCGGTGCTGCTGGTCGAACTGTTCTCGGAGACCGGCGGCTTGCCGCTGCCGAAACGCCATCCGGTGCGGCAGCGTTATCGGATGGTCGAGCTGCAGCGCTGGCGTGACAAGCGCGGCCTGAATTTTCATCCGCAGCCGGCGTATTTTCCTTTCAACCCGAGGCTCGCCGATGGCGTCGTGATCGCGGCGATCAAGGCCGGCCATGATCCCGACCCATTTCTGCGGCGAGCGTTTCCGGGGGTGTGGGAAGACCAGCTAAATCTGGCCGATGCCGCGACACTGGTTAAAATGGCCGACGATTCGGGGCTTCCCGGCAAGCAACTGGTCGAGCGTTCGGGATCCGACGAGATCGGCGCGGCCTATGAGCAAAACCGCCAGGATGCGCTGGCGGCCGATGTGTTCGGTTCGCCGTCCCATGTGCTCGACGGCGAGGTATTCTGGGGACAGGATCGGATCGAATTGCTCGCGGACGCGTTGAAGTCCGGCCGCGCGCCCTATCGTTCGCAAGCGTAGGATAAGGAAACCCTATCGCATTTGAGGCGGAGCAAATCCCATGATGACAACGATGTCGCCTTCGAAGTTCTCCACCCTTATCGTGGCCGCGGCGGTAATCTTCTGCATCGGCGGCGTCGGCGCTGCCGCCGCGCAGCCGATGCCCAACACCGAGAACGGCCACTATTCGCTATCGCCGGTCGCCGACGGGGTGATCAGGCTCGATACAAGAACCGGCGCGGTGTCGACCTGCAGCAATACCGGCATGGGCTGGGCCTGCTATGCCGCGCCCGACGAACGCGCGGCGCTTGATGTGGAAATCGGCCGGCTGCAGGCCGAGAATGAAAAGCTCAAGGCGCAGCTGGCGGAACGCGAACCGACCGTCACCGGCAAGATCGACGAGCCGCTGCCAAAGACGGACTCGCTGAAAAAGCCGGAGCCGAAGGTGGCCGAAGGCGAGCGCAAGATCGAAATTCCGCTGCCGAGCGACCGCGACATGGACCGCATGATGTCATTCCTCGAGCAGGCCTGGCGGCGGCTGGTCGAGATGGCCAACCGGATGCAAAAGGACGTCACCGGCAAGATTTGATGCTTTTGTCGTTCGATGTTTTTCAGCGAGTCGTCCCGGCGAACGAGGTTGTGAATATATCTCCGACCTCATCCTGAGGAGATTGCGAAGCAAGCGTCTCGAAGGATGGACGCAAAGCGCGGACTCGCGGCCATCCTTCGAGACGCGCGCAAAGGCGCGCTCCTCAGGATGAGGTCCGGGATATATTCACAACCTCGAACACCGGCATGACGAGAAGGATCGTTTATGACTTCATCCAAATCGCTCTCCCGCTCTCCGTCATCGACCGTCAGCGCAAATACCATCGTGTCGTCGCTGCTCACGATTCAAACGCCGGGACGCGGCTTCGTCGATCTCACCGCCGAGGTCGCCAAGTTTGTGAAGGAGGCGCGCGCGCGAGAGGGCGCGGTGGCGCTGTTCATCCGCCATACCTCGGCGTCGCTGACAATCCAGGAAAATGCCGATCCGTCGGTGCTCAACGATTTGATCACGGCGCTCGGCCGGCTTGCGCCCGAGAACGGCGGATGGACCCACGACACCGAAGGCCCCGACGACATGCCGGCGCATATCAAGACCATGCTGACGGCGAGTTCGCTGCAGATCCCGGTTCTGAACGGTGAACTCGCGCTCGGAACGTGGCAAGCGATCTACCTGATCGAGCATCGCAGCCGCTCGCATCGCAGGGAGATCGTGCTGCAGTTTATCGGCGCGGGTGCTTGAAAAGAAAACCGGCCGCGGATTGCTCCGCGGCCGGTTCCTTGAGCGAGTTTCGCCGGCGCGGCTGTCACCGCCGGCAGCGCCGTTAGTTGGTCTTGATATCGACGTCCTTGGTTTCCGGCAGGAAGAAGAAGCCGACCACCGCGGTGATCGATGCGAAGATGATCGGATACCACAGGCCGGCGTAGATATCGCCGGTCGAGGCCACGATCGCGAACGAGGTCGCGGGCAATAGTCCACCGAACCAGCCGTTACCGATGTGGTAGGGCAGCGACATCGAGGTGTAGCGGATCTTGGTCGGGAACAGTTCGACCAGCATCGCCGCGATCGGCCCGTACACCATGGTGACGAAGATCACCAGGATGAACAGCAGTCCGATCAGCGCCGCAACCTGCGGACGGAAGATATCGAACGGGTTCGACATCTTCACGATGCCTGCATCGCCGGCCTTCGGATAGCCGGCCGCGGCAACGGCCGTGGCGACCGCCGGATTGCCGGCTTTCGCGTCAGCATAGGGCACGTCCTTGCCGTTGACGGCGACCTTCACGCCAGATCCCGCCGGGCCGGGCACGGTCGTGTACTTGACCGAAGACTGAGCCAGGAAGGCGCGGGCGGTATCGCATGGCGCGGTGAACACACGGGTACCGACCGGGTTGAACAGATCGCCGCAGCCTGCGGGATCGGCGACGACTTCGACCTTGGTCGCTTCGATGGCCTTTTCCAGCGCCGGGTTGGCGTTGGTGGTGATCATCCGGAAGATCGGGAAGAAGGTCAGCGCCGCGATCAGGCAGCCGGCAAGAATGATCGGCTTGCGGCCGATCTTGTCCGACAACGCCCCGAACACGATGAAGAAGCCGGTGCCGAACAACAGCGACCATGCGATCAGCAGGTTGGCGGTATAGCCATCGACCTTGAGGATCGATTGCAGGAAGAACAGCGCGTAGAACTGGCCGGTATACCAGACCACGCCCTGACCCATGGTGCCGCCGATCAGCGCCAAGATGACGATCTTGGCGTTGCTCCAGTTGGCGAAGGCTTCGGTCAGCGGGGCCTTCGAGCCCTTGCCCTCGTCCTTCATCTTCTGGAACACCGGCGATTCGTTGAGGCGCAGCCGGATCCAGACCGAGATTCCCAGCAGGAACACCGACACCAGGAACGGAATGCGCCAGCCCCACGCGGCGAAGTCGGCTTCGCCGAGTGCGGTGCGGGTGAACAGGATCACCAGCAGCGACAGGAACAGGCCCAGCGTCGCGGTGGTCTGGATGAACGAGGTGTAGTAGCCGCGTTTGCCTTGCGGCGAATGCTCGGCCACGTAAGTGGCGGCTCCGCCATACTCGCCACCGAGCGCCAGGCCTTGCGCCAGGCGCAACGCGATCAGAATCACCGGTGCGGCAAAGCCGATGGTCGCCGCGTTGGGCAGCAGGCCGACGATGAAGGTCGACAGGCCCATGATGAGAATGGTGACGAGGAAGGTGTATTTGCGTCCGACGATGTCGCCGATGCGCCCGAAAACGATGGCGCCGAACGGGCGCACCAGGAAGCCGGCGGCGAAAGCCAGCAGCGCGAAAATATCGCGGGTCGCTGGCGGATAGGCCGAGAAGAACTGCGCGCCGATGATGCTGGCGAGCGAGCCGTAGAGATAGAAATCATACCATTCGAAAACGGTACCGAGCGATGAGGCGAGAATGACGAAGCGTTCGTCCTTCGTCATGCCTCCCGTTCTAACTTCCGTTGCAGCCATTGTGGACATTTGGATCGCTCCCCGAAGTCGTTGATGCAAAGCTCGCCCGATGCGCCGAACTTGGCCCGATTAAAACTACAGGCTTCAGTTCACGGTAACATCGCCGTGAAAGCTCTCCCAATAAGACTTTTGGCCCTCTGCACTGCCATCAGGAGTCCCCACATTCGAATCGGTTGCATCATGTTCTCTGTCTTCGGCTTATTGCAGCGCACAAAAGAGCCGGTTAACCGCTTTGCCGCATGAAGATTTCGTACGCTTGCGTGCGAGCCGCCGGCAGGGGACAATTGCAGCGAAAATTAGCTTGGCAGGCCTCTGCAGCGCACTCACCGGCTTGCCGCAACCTTTTTGCAAGAAGTAAATGACCACTGCTGCCAGCACCCGCCTCGTCATTGCCGATGACCACCCGCTGTTCCGCGATGCGCTGCGCCAGGCGGTTGCGAGTGTCGTGACGTCGGCGAAGATTGACGAAGCCGGATCGTTCGACGAACTGACCGCGCTGCTCGAGCAGGATTCCGATGTCGACCTGATCCTGCTCGATCTGACGATGCCGGGAATCAGCGGCTTCTCCGGCCTGATCTACCTGCGCGCGCAATATCCGGCGATTCCCGTGGTCATCGTATCGGCCAGCGACGACGGCGGCACCATCCGCCGGTCGCTGGATTTCGGGGCCTCCGGATTCATTCCCAAGCGGTTCGGGGTCGAAACCTTGCGTGACGCCATTGTGAAAGTGATGGATGGCGACGTCTGGATTCCGCCGGACACGGACCTGTCAGCCGCGGCCGATCCGGATATGAGCCGCCTGCGTGACCGGCTGGTGACGCTGACCCCACAGCAGGTGAGGGTACTCATGATGTTGTCAGAAGGCCTGCTCAACAAGCAGATCGCCTATGAGCTTGGCGTGTCGGAAGCGACGATCAAGGCGCATGTATCCGCCATCCTGCAGAAGCTGGGCGTCGAGAGCCGCACCCAGGCCGTGATCGCCGCGGCGAAAATTTCCGGCGGCCAGTGGCGGCAGGGCACACCCTCGCCACAATAACGAATGCTCGCTCTCACCTCTCCCGCAAGCGAGCGAGGGCGAAGTGTCGATCAGACCTGTAGGATGGGTGGAGCGCAGCGATACCCATCACTTCAACATGCGAGTTTGTCCGCATGACCGACTACCGTCGAAACTTCATTGCCGGGGGCAGCTTCTTCTTCACTGTCAATCTGGCGGAGCGACGGCTTCGGCTTTTGACGGAACACATAGACGAATTGCGGAAGGCGTTTCGCGAGACGCGGCGGGATCATCCGTTCACTATCGACGCGATGGTCATTCTGCCTAATCACCTCCACACTATATGGACCATGCCAGAAGGCGACGCGAATTTTGCTACCCGCTGGCGGCTGATTAAATCGGCGTTTTCGCGCAGCCTCCCAACCGGCGAACGGATTTCCGACAGCCGTGTCGCCAAGGGTGAACGCGGTATCTGGCAGCGGCGCTACTGGGAGCATACTATTCGCGATGAAAGCGATTTCGCGCGTTACATCGACTACGTTCATATCAACCCGGTCAAGCATGGGTATGTGACGCGGGTCAGGGATTGGCCGTATTCGTCGTTTCATCGTATGGTGAAGCTTGGCGTCTATCCAGAGGATTGGGCGGGCGATGTCTCCAGTCACGGTGGGACGTTTGGCGAACGGCCGTAAATATTCGCGCTGAGGCGATGCGTTTCGCGGTGGTGGCAAGGCCGGAGTAACACGATGAGTCTTATCTTCGCTCCGCTGTACGCGGCAATCTCGATAATCAATAGGCCGCTGCTTTGGTTCTTTCCGCAATTGGATGTCTTCAATTTTTGGGTCACCGTTCTCTATGTCGCCGTGGCGCTCTGCGTCGTTACGTTTTTCGGAATGGTGTTAACAGGACGCGCAAAGTTCAGCGATCTATGGACTTCAAAACAAAAACTTGAGATCAGAGAATGGTAGGAACGCCACAAAGGCGATTAACTAGTAGTGCTTATGGTGAGCGGTGAGGCGATGGGTTTCGCGGTGCTCAACCCATCCTACGGTCTGACTGTTACTCGCTACTCCGCCGCCACCATTTGCTGGGTGCGCCACTGACCCAGCAGGGCCCGCAAGCTTGCCGGTTTGACCGGCTTGTTGAGCACCGCGATGTTCTCCTCCCGCGCCGCGGCCCGCACGTGCGGACTGCGATCGGCGGTAATCAGGATCGCCGGAATGTCACCGAACCGGCGGCGAATGTCCCGGATCGCGGCGACGCCGTTGCCACGGTCGAGGTGATAGTCGACCAGAAGACCGGTGACCCGTCCGCCCACGGCCTTGATCGCTTCGATTGCGGCATCCGGATCGGTAACCGCGATGACCTTGGCGTCCCAGGCCGTCAGCAAGGTTTTCATGCCGTCCAGAATCGCGGCGTCGTTCTCGATACAAACGATCAGGGAGCCGCTCATCGGTGTCCTGGAAAGCGGGGTCGCGCTGGTGACCGCCGCGGTGAAATTGATGGCTTTCGCGGTAGGCACCGTCACCGAAAAAACCGAGCCGCCGCTGACATTGGAATCCAGCGCGATGCCGTGGTTGAGGACGCGGGCGAGGCGCTCGACGATCGACAGCCCGAGGCCGAGGCCGCGCGCGATCCGCGCGCCCTGCTCGAGCCGGTGAAACTCCTTGAAGATCTCGCCGCGCTTGAGCACGGGAATGCCGACGCCGGTATCGTAGATCCCGATCCGCAACGATTGGCCGTGGCGCCGGCAACCGACCAGCACCCGGCCGTGCGGCGTATATTTGATGGCGTTGGAGATCAGGTTCTGCAGCAGCCGCCGCAGCAGCAGGCGATCGGATTCCACCGGCAGCGAGCAGGGCACGAATGTCAGCTTCAGCGCCTTGGCACGCGCGATCGGCGCGAATTCGATTTCCAGCGAACGCATCAGGTCGCCGATCTTGAAACTTGTGATCGACGTCGTCATCGCGCCGGCGTCGAGCCGCGAAATATCCAGGAGCGCGCCGAGGATTTCCTCGATCGCCTCCAGGGAATCGTCGATGTTTTCGACCAGCCGGGAATCCTCGCCACCGTTTTGGCGCTCGACGAGGCTCGTTACATAGAGCCGTGCGGCATTCAACGGTTGCAGGATGTCGTGACTCGCCGCCGCCAGAAACCGCGTTTTCGAGATGTTGGCGTCCTCCGCGGTGCTCTTGGCCTGCGCGAGTTCCGAGTTCAGGCGGGTGAGTTCCTCGGTGCGATCGCGCACGCGCTTTTCCAGCGTTGCGTTCGAGCGCTCCAGCGCTTCGGCAGCCTCGAATGACGGGGTGACGTCGGAAAAGGTGATGACCAGTCCGCCGCCAGGCATTCGGTTGGCGCGCACCTCGATCACCATGTGACGATCCTGCAACCGTTCGAGATACGGCTCGCCCTCGGTGGTGTAGGCCGTCAGCCGCATTTCGATCAGGGATTCGCTGTCGCCAAGGCCTGGCGGATTGATGGTTGCCATGAATTCGAGGATTTCCCTTAAGGGGATCCCGATCTGCACCAGGTGTGGCGGCAGCCCAAGAATTTCGCCGAACTGCCGGTTTGAACAGATCAGCTGCAGATCCGGGTCGAACACGGCGATGCCTTGCCGCACATGGTTTAGCGCGGTCTGCAATATCTCACGGTTGAAATGAAGTGCGGCGTGAGAATCGTCGAGCAGTTTGAGCGCCGCCTTGGCGGAGACGGTGCGCTTGCGCAGCAACAGCGACATCACCATGCGCGAGGACGCAGCCCCGATCGAGGAAGCGATCAGATGCTCCGCATGCTGCAGCAGTTCGAAGTCGGCCTGCGCGGAGGGTTCGAGACTGGTGTGATGGGCGATCGCGAAGGCTTCGAACGAATGGCGGGCGCGATCGGGACCGAGATACTGCGCCACCGTGCTCTGAATGTCCTGCACGGTCACCGTGGTGCGCCAGCGCCGGAAGGTCGGCGCTATCGGTGCGATCGCGCGGGGCACAAACAGGTCGGCCTGCAATCGTTCGATCGAGGACGACTGGCGTGCCAGCGACAACACGACATAGGTCAGAAGGTTAAGCGACAGGCTCCAGAGCACGCCGTGCAGGAGCGGCGGCAAATCGGCGCCGAACAAGGCCTGCGGGCGCAACGCCGCGATGTCGAACGGGCCGTGCTGCAGCAGCGTCACGCCGGCGGTACTGCCGTCCATGAAGCTTGGAAGAAACAGCGTATAGATCCACACCGCGACCCCGACCAGCATGCCTCCCATGGCGCCGCGCGCGGTCGCGCGCCGCCAGAACAGGCCGCCGAAGAACGCTGGCGCCAGTTGGGCGATGGCCGCGAACGACAACAGGCCGATCGCCGCCAGTTGGGTGTTGCCGAGCGCGCGGTAGTAGAAATACGCCATCACCATGATGGCAAAAATCGCGAAGCGGCGAACCCTGAGCACGAAGTTGCCGAAATCCTTCTGGCCGGCGCGCGACGGTGCGCCTCGCTGCAGCACCAGCGGCACGACGATATCGTTCGAGACCATGATCGAAAGTGCGACGCATTCCACGATCACCATGGCGGTCGCCGCCGACAGGCCGCCGACAAAGACGCCGACGCTGAGCCAGGGCGAATTTCCCTCCATCGGCAACGCCAGCACATACATGTCGCTGTCGACCGCGCCGAACGGAAAGCTGACCAGACCCGCGAGCGCGATCGGAATCACGAACAGGTTGATGGCCACCAGATACAGCGGAAACAGCCAGCGCGCCCGGCCGACTTCGGCGTCGGTCGAATTCTCGACCACGCTGACGTGAAACTGGCGCGGCAGCAGCATGATCGCGCAAAACGACAGCAGCGTCATGGTCAGGAAATTGCCGATCGACGGCGTGTAGTTGATGGCCCGCACCGCTTCAGGCGTCTTCATCACGCGTTCGATCAACTCGACCGGTGAGAACATCCAGAATGTGACGAATGCGCCGGCGGCGAGAAAGGCCACCAGCTTGACGATGGATTCGGTGGCGACCGCCAGCATCAGGCCGTGCTGATGCTCCGTGGCGTCGGTCTGACGGGTTCCGAACAGGACCGCGAATACCGCCATCGCCAGCGTGACCACCAGCGCCATATCGCCGACGATCGGCATCGAGGAGAAGGCCTGGTCTTCGCTGAGGATCGTTTCCAGCGACGACGCCACGGCCTTGAGCTGGAGCGCGATGTAGGGAACCGAGCCGATGATCGCGATCAGCGCGACGGTTGCGGCGACGGCCTGGCTCTTGCCGTAGCGTGCCGCGATGAAATCGGCGATCGAGGTGATGTTCTGCGATTTCGCGAGCTTGATCACGCGGCGGAGCAGCGGCGTGCAGAACCCGATCATCAGGATCGGGCCGACATAGATCGCGAGAAAATCGACGCTGGTACGGCTGGCGAACCCGACCGAGCCGAAGAACGTCCAGGATGTGCAATAGATCGCCAGCGACAGCGGATAGATCAGCGCGCTTGCCCGCCCGCGTTGGGTCGGCGAGAGGCGGTCGCCATGGCTGGCAACCAGAAACAGGAACCCGATGTAGCCGAACGCGGCCGCGATCACGCCCCAGTCGTGCAGCATTGCTGCTTACTCCCTCAAACGTTCGGCGCGCGCTCTGACCTGCGTCCCAGCTCGGTGGCTTCATCCTTCGAGACGCGGCTTACGCCGCTCCTCAGGATGAGGTCTTGAACCCTCATGGTGAGGAGCGCGGCAACGCCGCGCGTCTCGAACCACGAGGCCACGGGGACTATAGCCGGATCGCGCCGGCAAAGCACCGCGCGTAACCGCTCCGGATCAGGGATTTCGCCGCGGAGGCGGGAGTTAACCTTATTCAGCCGCCATGGATTTCTTGCGAAGCGGCAGGCCGAGGCGCTCCCAGACCTGCAACAGCGATTCGGCGAGCTGATCGATCAATCCGTCGTCGTGATAGGGCGACGGCGTGATCCGCAGCCGCTCGGTGCCTTTGGCGACGGTCGGATAGTTGATCGGCTGGATGTAGATATTGTATTGCTCCAGCAGCAGGTCGCAGGCCCGCTTGCAGTGTTCGGGATCGCCGACGAACAGCGGCACGATATGAGTCTCGTTCGACATCACCGGCAGCCCTGCGGCGTTGAGGATCGCCTTGACGCGGGCGGCGCGGTCCTGATGGCGCTCCCGCTCCCAGCTCGAGGTCTTGAGGTGCCGGATCGCGGCAGTCGCCGCGGAGCAGATCGCGGGCGGCAACGCGGTGGTGAAGATAAAGCCCGGGGCGTAGGAGCGGACCGCGTCGATGATTTCGGCGCTGGCGGCGATGTAGCCGCCGAGGCAGCCGAATGCCTTGGCCAGCGTGCCTTCCAGGATATCGATGCGGTGCATGACGCCCTCGCGCTCGGCGATGCCGCCGCCGCGCGAGCCATACATGCCGACGGCGTGAACCTCGTCGACATAGGTCATCGCGCCGTAGCGCTCGGCGAGATCGCAGATCTTCGCCAGCGGCGCGATATCGCCGTCCATCGAATACAGGCTCTCGCAGGCGATCAGTTTCGGCCGGTCCGGCCCTGCGGCGCGCAGCAATTCCTCGAGATGCGCCATGTCGCTGTGGCGGAAGATCTGCCGTTCGCAGCCGCCCTGGCGAATGCCTTCGATCATGGAATTGTGGTTGAGCGCATCCGACAGGATCAGGCAATTCGGAATCAGCCTGGCGATGGTCGCAATGCCGGTCTGGTTCGAGACATAGCCCGAGGTGAACAACAGCGCCGCCTGCTTGCCGTGCAGATCGGCCAGTTCCTGCTCGAGCTGCACCAGCGGATGATGGGTGCCGGCGATGTTGCGGGTGCCGCCGGCGCCGGTGCCGACCCGCGTGGCGGTCTCGACCATGGCGCCGACCACTTTCGGATGCTGCCCCATGCCGAGATAGTCGTTGGAGCACCAGATCACGACGTTGCGCGGCCCCTTCGGGGAATGCCACACCGCATGCGGAAACCGGCCCGCGATTCGCTCGAGATCGGCGAAGACGCGGTAGCGCCGCTCGTCATGCAGGCGGCTGAGGGCGGCACTGAAGAATTTGCTGTAATCCATCGCAAGACCTGGAGCAGGGCTTAAGCCGGAAGTGGCACAGCCTTTTTAGAGCGTTTCCAGGTTTGATGTCGAGCCGGAATTGTCGTTTCCGGCGCACAATGGATGGCAGCGGGTTGCTTCCGGCGCGGATCAAATCTTGATCCGGATCAACACACTGGCGGCGTTTTGCTGTCAGCAATATGTCGGGATGTGAATTTCATAAACGCACGGTTGGAATGCCGCTCCCGAGCCAGTGCGCGTTAGCTGTAGGCGAGGCTCCATCCCGCTCCGCGTAGCCAGCAACGCTCGTCGGGAATCTCCTGGTCGCGATAGAGCCGCGTCACCTTCTGCCAGCCGCCCTTGGCGAAGGCTTCGGCCAGCGCGCGTTCCGAGACCTCGTCACGGCTTCCGGCGCAGGGAAAGATCGCAACCGGCGAAATCCAGTACGCCAGATAATCCTTGGCGCGACGCTCGATGCGGAACACCGCGCCGGCCTTCGCCATTCCCTCCAGCGACTTCGCACCAAAGCCCTGGTCCGACGTCATCGGCAGGATCAGGCGCCCGCCATCGGCAAGGCGATCGAGCCAGCTTTCGGCCGGCCGCGTGCAGCCGGCATTGACGTAAATGACATCGGCTTCATCGAACGGAACCAGCGCGCCGTCGCCTTCGATGATTTCGACGTTTGGGTAGCCTGCGAAATTGGCTTTGGCGCGCGCCGCGAGTTCGGGTTCAAATTCCATGCCGGTGACCCGGCCTGATGGTCCAACGAGGTGAGCCAGGATGGCGGTGTAATAGCCGGTGCCGGTTCCGATATGCACGACGTGGGCGCCTGCGGCTGGTGTGGCCTGGTGAATGAGGTGCGCATGCAACGACGGTTGACCGTTGTTGAGGCGCCGCTCGGGCAGAATGCCGACGAGATCGTCGGTGTATAAATAAACCGGATCGGCGTCGGGCGTCGTGACGTAATCCCGGAACCAGCGGAGGATCCACCATGGACCGGCTCCGAGAAAGTCCTCCCGGCGCGTGGCGCTTAACGCTGCCTCGAGACGGGCATTGTCCATGATCCGCGCGGCGGCCAGAATCTGTCTGGCGTAAGCCGCGCGGATGATCTTGAGTTCGCCTTGCCGGTCCATCGGTCCCTTTCACGCCACGCGGGTCGATGCTAGGGTGGTGTGTGATTCAACACACTGAGTGTGTGAAATAGCACAACGCCACAAAGGGGCCAAATGAAAAAACGGCTTTATCCGGCGGTGCTGGAGCGCGGCCCAAAGGGAGCGTTCGGCGCGTGGTTTCCCGATTTTCCCGGGTGCGTTGCCGGTGGCAGATCGCAGGAGCAAACCATCGAAAGGGCGGAAAACGCGCTGGCGCAAGCGGTCGATGGGCTGTTCGAGCATGGCCGGCCGCTGCCCCCGCCGACGCCGATCGAGCGGATCGTGCTTCCCAAGGGCTGCGACTTTCTTGCTTATTTCATCGTCGGCGTGGATCCGCCGGATCCGTCGGAGCGGGTCAACGTCTACTTGCCGAAAAGCCTGATCGGCCAGATCGACCGGCGCGCAGCCGAACTCGGCATGAGTCGCTCGAGCTTTTTCGGGCTCGCTGCCAGCACGGCGCTGACCTATTTCCCTGTCCACGCCGTGGTGCGGCCGGAGTTCGCGGAGCCCCGCTCGAAGGTACACAAGACCGGCAGGCTGCGAACCCAGACATCGCCGGCCAAAAAGTCGCCGGTGTAGCGGCAGGGCTATCGCATATGACCAACTTCAGCCGTGCATTGATACAGTCGTAGCCTCGCACGATGTCTTAGCGGGTCGTCCCTGCGAACGCAGGGACCCATCACCCCTGGCCGTTCTGGGCCGCCGCGATTGCCACCCCTGCCAGATGAGGTAGGCGAGCAGCGGGAAGACCCAGACCGGCGTATTGGTCAGGATACGAATGGCTACTTGCATCGGCTTTCCTGACCAGCGCTTCCATTCAACAATTTCAGCATCCGTAACCCGGATGACGGGGCCACGTTTAATCCGCCAGCACGAAGGCCTTGCACCAGCCGTCTTTGCTGACCTCACCTTCCACCACCTTGCAGTATTTCGGTGGTTCGAACAGCGTGCACATTCCGCAGCTGTAAATGTCCTTTGGCGCGTCCTGATATTCGGCCAGCTGCCGCGTCATTTTTTCCGATGCTTCCGTCCGCGAAATACGCAACAAAAGCCCTGCCGGAACTGCCGTCACAACCGCGCGCATGAGCTCTCGCCGCGACCTGTCTAGTCGTTTTCCGACCATGGAGCTTCCTCTCCTGCCATCGCCAAGGCTCACCCCGCAGGGCGGAATGGTAACCGTGTCGAAGCTTCGACGACCAGAACCTTTAACAGATCCTCTTTTTCGTAGATCCATTCGAACCAGGTGTTTGTAACACCATCATTGCATGGCATGGGCCGCCTCCTTAGTCCGGCGGGTCTCACAAGTGATCCTCTTCAAACTCCGGGGACTCAATAGAAAGGGAAGGATGGCGGTTGGAAGGCGCGGCCTCGCGGGGCGCGCGTATCGCAACTGTTTCTCAACCATATTTGGCTATTCTGGCTTCCATGGGGATCCGGCCTGACGATTCCAAACCAGCAGCGGCGCGAGCGCTTCGACGGCGTCACACCCTCCTTGCCGCATGGCTCGACGCCCTGAACCAGCTAGATGGCCCCAGCCATCGGCGCGCGGCAAAACTCCGCCAGGAACAGCAGCTCCGCCGAGACAGCCCCATCCGCCGTGTTCCGAATAGGGGCCCTCAGCTCCGGGCTTTGGTGCACCCCACCAAGCGGCCGCGACTCGGGGATAGGAGCCGCGCCGCCGATAGCGGCAGCACCTTTGGGAGTGGTGGTGCGGCTTCGGGGTTCAGTCAAATCGCCACCCCTGGAACCGTGGCCATCCTTGAGCTCGATTAGCGGAGGCACGATCGCGGGACATTCGCCACGCGTGCACATGAAGCTCATGCAAGAGCGCGAGATCACGCCGCATGTTTGGGCGCATCCAGATGAGAATCGATGAGCCCGGACTGTTCACCCGAGGTTCTCAGAGAGGGTTTGTCCAGGGCACGAATGCCTGAGCGGCGGGGATGGTCGGAACTCTCGTCGACCGCTTTTCGATATACAAATGCCCAACGACAAACATCAAAGCGGCGAATACCATCGTCAACAAGGCGCTCGCCAACTGGTGGACTTGGATCATCTTCCCTCACCCAATCAAACGCTTTTACGGTGGGAGAACGCTGTTCCGGTCAATTGAGTTCCGCCCAATCGGACGAAGAGAGTTAGGCAATGAAGCCGCAAGAGCTTCGATGTTGAGAGCTTCGATTTTGCCGGCTACTGGCAGCCGCACCGCTCTGCGGTGACTCAATACCTACCCGGCGACCCACGGTGTCTGCACAGGTTCTTCGTCGGGCAACATCTTCGACATCGAGTCATGCCACTTGGGATGATCGTTATTCTTTTGAAGGACATGATCTCTAGCCGGTCGAGGTCATCGAGTGCGGCGTTCACGATGGATGGTGGTCGCTCGATCGCCGCCTTGCATAGGGATTCGGGGGAGTTGACTTAGGCGGGTGCCTGCAATTCGGCCGAAAGCGATTTTTTCGTTTCGAGCAAATTTTGATAGCGCTTGGCCTCTCGCAAAAGCTTCTGGCGTTCCGGACCCGGTTGATATTTTTTTGCCGTCTGAAATTTGCGGACGACGACCTTGTTCAACTCCTCGATGGTCCAATGCGTCACGGGCTTCCTGCTCATGGCCTGATAGAAACACTGATCCTTGTTTTGGATCAATCGACACTCGTCCCGTACTTCTACGGACGCGATCAATGTTTTTTAAGGGTGCGATCTTTTGGCATCACCAATTGGTTAGTTCGGAGTCTCTTTTTCAATCGCCGGCCGCCGACATTGCTCCCGGTCGCAAATCTTCGTCGCGCGATGCAAGGAATCTCTTGGCAAAGGGCGAATAGACACGCTCAATTCGCAATAGCTGCGGTCCGTTAAGCCACGGGATAGACGCGTCACGTTGAACCTCGGCATGGCCAGCGCAGACCAAGCGACGTCGCAACGTTGTCGACCGCGCGGAGCCTACTTCGCGCTCTCGCTCGGCGGTTTGATCGGAACATGCCGCGAGGTGCTTACCACCCGCGGGCTTCCGTCGCGGTAGGTGTGGCTTATGACCGTTTCCAGAACCAGAAAAAACTTCTCCGCAAGCATGTGCGTAGCCCCGTTGACGATTGCCTCTTTGGTTCTGTTGCGGCTCGCGGGCTTTAAATTCAATCACTTATCCGAGAGCGCCGCCTGCTGAGCCTTGCTGCGTTGCACCAGGTCGCTGCCGCGCGGAGGTAGCGGAACCGGGCTTGATCGATTCCGCCGCTGCCGCATATTAGGACGATGAAGAAATCCGACATCACCTGTTCGAAATGCCGCGCCGGCTACCGCCGCATTGAGCTGGTTTCCAAAAAGGGGACCAGGGGCGAATTCCGTTGCTTGCTGTGCGACCATGTTCTTGAGGTGCTCGACGGCTCAACTGACGTATCCATCCGCCTCACGGTCCAACCCGAACTGAATGGCGGGACAACCCGGTCTCCGGACTGACCTAGCCGCGCTTCTCAGGGAACCTCACCGTGGTCGTTGACCCAGAGCCAGTTGCTGACCACTACCGCTATTGCCATTCCCAACAGTTGTGCCGCGATGAATGCGATCACGCCCGAAGGCGCGATCCCTGCGAATGTGTCCGAGAAGGAGCGCGCCACCGTCACAGCCGGATTAGCGAATGAGGTTGAGGCGGTGAACCAATAGGCCGCGATGATGTAGAGGCCGACCGCATAGGGAACGGCGGCGGGCGTCCGAGCCGCACAGCCAAAAATCGTGAGCAGCAATCCGAATGTTGCGATTGATTCCGCGAACCATTGAGCCGCGCCAGTGCGAGCCGTGGTCGAGAATTGCCATAGCGGCAACTCGAACATGAGATGCGCGGCCCACACGCCTGCAATTGCTCCCAAGATTTGAGCCGCAATGTAGACGACGGCATCCGACCACGGCAGTTCACCTCGCCACGCGAATGCGAGGGTCACAGCCGGATTGAAATGTGCGCCGGAGAGCGGCCCAAATATCAGGATCAGCACGACCAGAATGGATCCGGTCGGGATGGTGTTGCCAAGGAGCGCCAGCGCGACGTTACCCCCGGCCAGCTTCTGCGCCATGATGCCAGAGCCGACCACCGTCGCCAACAAGAAGGCGGTGCCCAGCCATTCGGAGAAGATGCGCCGTCCCAGTGACGGCATCAGGTGGCTTCCGTCACCTTGGCCGTCGAGCCTTCGATGTGGCCGATGTCGCGGAGCTTGCTTTGGAGGCTCAGCCTATCGAGCGACCGCAGCGGCAATGCCGTGAAGATGCCGATCCGCTGATTGAGCAGCCGGTAGGCATGCTTGAACGCGAGTGCAATTTCGGCCGGGGTGCCCGTCGCGTCTGCCGGATCGGCTATTCCCCAATGCGCCGTCATCGGCTGGCCCGGCCACACGGGACATGCCTCTGCCGCCGCGTTGTCGCAAACGGTGAAAACAAAATCGAACTTCGGTTCACCGGCCTTGGCAAATTCATCCCACGACTTCGAGCAATAGCCAGAGGTGTCGAAGCCGAGACTTTGCAAGAGCTGGATCGTATTTGGGTTAACCTGCGTTTTCGGTTGGCTCCCGGCGCTATAGGCGCGGAAGTTCCCCGCGCCTAGCTTGTTCAAGATGGCTTCCGCAATGATCGAGCGAGCGGAGTTGCCGGTGCAGAGAAAGAGCACGTTGTAGATTTTATCGGCCATCTCGCGCCTTCAATCAGCAACAGGCGGAGGCGACTTTGGCGGGCGCGGCTTCCGGTACGCAGCAAGCGCTTTGCTTCTCGTGCGCCACGCGTGCGGTATTTTCACCAGTGCCATCGCCGTAGTTGATGCTTTCGCCGGTGGTCAAGAACGTCTCCCAAGCGATACCAGCCGGATCGTCGATCCACGACTTCTCCGATTTGGCATAGCAGCAAGCGGTCTCGCCCTGCTCGATGATACTACCGCCAGCCTGCCGCAAGCGCGCGTAGACCTCATTCAATTCGCCGGCATCCTCGACCTGGATACCCAGATGGTCGAGACCGGGTTCACGCCCTCGGGTCGAGATTGCGAAATTCACGCGCGGATCATCGAGCATCCACTTGGCGTAGTCCTGCTTCACCACAGCAGGCTGGGACGCGAACAGTGCCGAGTAGAAGCCGATGGATTGCGGGATATCCTTGACGGCGACGTGAACATGCAGGCGTTTCATGGTTTGATCCTTTCAGGCCAAGACTTTGGTGCGCTTTCGCGCCGGCTTGCATTCCGCCGCGGG
>Ga0179587_10000136_pt1 | contig 31625 bp, 32 predicted proteins | sample CZODoug2_1_08_16_FD_185932 | JGI IMG/M metagenome (GOLD analysis project Ga0179587, IMG submission 185932) | Vadose zone soil fungal communities from Angelo Coast Range Reserve, California, USA - CZODoug2_1_08_16fungal | ecosystem: Environmental > Terrestrial > Soil > Vadose zone | place: USA...
AGGCTCCCAGGGAACCTCCTTCCCTGCCCGCATAAGAAGCACCATATCGTCGGACAAGACCGGCTTATTCGCACGAGCGATTCTAGCCGTGAGAGAATCCAGCGCCGCCCGGTATTGCGGCGTGACGAGGTTATATTCCCCTACCGATGTCGGCATGATTTGCATCTGCATGAACAGCAACCACGAAAGAGAGACAGCTGACAATAAACGGAGCACCTTCTCGTCTGTTCGCCCGCTCTTGGACCAAGGTTCGATCAGTCGCGCGATGATCCACGCAGCAAAAGTGCCCACGAAAATGCTCCAGACGCACATTGTCTCGATCAGATAATTTTGTCCAGCGCCGGATTTTCCCAACATTGGAATCATGCACGTGGTCAGCAGCAGATAGATGGTCATCGTGCACAGGGTCCGGGTAGAGACGCTTTCAGCAACTTCGCGCTTGAAGATCTCAAAGTTCCGCCACGAACCCCCTTTCGCCACGTTACGCCATCCGATGATCACGCCGCCCACCATATAGATGAAAAAAATCGCTTGAGGCCACAGCGACTCGATGCCGTCGATCAGCGAGGCGAGACGATAACGGTTCACGTTGTAGAGCACGATGTGCCGCAGAAATCCGCCGCTCGTGTCAATTTCCAGCAGCAGCAGCATCGCGCATCCAACAAACAGTGTCAGACAACCTACGACCACAGTTCGCCGCCGGGATATAGTTAGGAGAAGGGGCAATGACGCAATTGGCGCTGCCAGCGAGGTTTGCTTGGTATATACCGCCAGCAGGAAAAAAAGCCCGCCCACGTACACAAGAAATGGACGCCCCACCGACGAGACCACCGCCAATACCCCGACGATGCTCAATGCGACCGCCAACATGTCCACTCGCATCACAGCTGCCCAATGGATCACGGGCAGACAGCAAAACACAGTCAGGCCCGCCGTCACCGCCCCCGCCAACCTCGCTCCACGTTCCATACCCACAGGTGTCGCCAAATACGCCAATCGGGCACACACCGCCCCGATCACCAGTGCGGCCAAAAATGAGATCGAACGTCCGGCCACCAGCATGTCAATGCCCAGTGCGGAAACAGCGCGGACCATCACGTGATAGAAGGGCGGATAGTGAAAGACCACAAACGGATACTGATTGATGTCTCCGTACATCCGCGGACCGAGCATGAGAAGTGCCTGCTGCCAAACGATCCCCTCGCCGTAATCCAGTTGGTACGGGTAAAGAATCGATGCAATTGCGAAGCGCAAAAAACGTAGCCAGTGCAATCCCAGAGACGCCGTGACTAGGACCGCTACCGCCCCGATCACGGCGAGCCGGACGGGCCTCTGCAGAAGTGCCATCAGACGTTTACCGCTGAGGCCTGGCGCGAATGAACATTTGTTTGCCGAGTGGTTTTACCGGGGAGGAAAGATAAGCGGCGATCAGCCATGGCGATACCGGTAACCGGGATTTGACCGTCAACGGCATAAACCGTGGTATCACCTGGATCACCTCATATCCGTTTGCCATCAGGAAATCCGCGAGACCGACATGCGAATATACCGAGACGTGGGTGTAATCGTCGAAGTACTCTCGCGCAGCATACCGATAGTTTGGCTGAAGGATATTAAGCGTCCCATCGGTTGCGAGTTTCGGACGAAGGCACTCCAGCACCCGCGCAAACTCTGGCTGGGTCATGTGCTCGAACAGGTTGCTCGCGAACGCGAAGTCGACCGAGGCTGCCGATAGAAAACCAAGGTCGGTGGCGGGCCGGATTTCCGCCTCCACGCCCGGAGCCAGGTGAAGCGCCAGATCAGGCCAGACATCCAGCGCGATACGCCGTCGTGCCACGACATGATTGATGAAGCGGCCATAGCCGGAGCCGAGATCTAGCACACAGAAGTCAGCCAGGATCAATCGGCTGAAGTAGAATCGCCAGAGCGCCTTCCACACGACATCCCGCTTAGGATCCTCAATAAGGCGTGAGGAGTGATAGCTCAAAAGCGAGCGCGCCAATATCGCCAGCCGAAAAGTATTCCCGACATCATGCGTAGCTCCACATGGCTCGTCCGCGCATAAGGCGGCTCAATGCGTCTCGGTGAGATAGCTTGCAAGTGGTGCCCACGACCGTCAACGTACGTCGCCCAAGATGCTTGGCCTCCAGCAGATTGCCGACGAAAACGTTGCCATAATACATAAATGTAGTTATATGTCGCGTCAAACATTGTAATTTTCAGGTTGAACTGCCAGATTACAGATCGAACTTCCGAAGACGCAGGGATGTTGTGTCTACAATCTCGGAGCCAGATTTGCGGCCAAACCATGGCGGTCTATCGCAGGCCAGGCCGCACATACCATTCTTGTTATATGGCGTCCTCTCTTTCTGCCTCGGCATCAGTGCTTATCTGTTCGGCGTGCTTCTCGGTGTCCCGCGTCTTCTCTTCGGGCTTAGCCGCCTAAGAGAGGCTCAAGAATATATTGTATGGTACAGCGGCATTCCGATCATTTTCGGGATCATACTGGCGCTTGTCGATGTGCTGGTATTCTTCAACAACAAGCGCCGCTGCACGCCTTTGCCGATGGCACCATTAGCTAGCCGGCATGTGACCGTTGCGCTTACTGCCTACAACGACGAGGGGAGTATATCCGACGCGGTGGCGGACTTCCGCACGCGCCCTGAAGTTCGCCGAGTGATCGTCGTCAGCAATGACAGTACCGACACCACGTTCGCACGCGCGGAAGCCGCGGGGGCGATAACCATTAATGAATCATCTCCAGGCTACGGCCGTTGCGTATTCCGTTGCCTCACCGAGGGCGCGAAGTTCGAAGATGTTGATTTCATCGTACTCTGCGAGGGCGATCGCACTTTCAGGGCCTCCGACATCGATAAACTTCTCGCTTATGCACCCCACGCCGACATTGTCAACGGAACGCGTACAAGCGAGTCACTACGCGAGCACACGACCCAACTAAGCATCTTCATGTACTACGGAAATATTTTTGTCGGTAAGCTTCTTGAGGCGAAGCATCTCGGGCGCAGCACCTTGACCGACGTTGGCACGACTTACAAATTGTGTCGTCGCGATGCCCTACTAGCAATACTTCCGCTCGTGAATCCCGCCATCAATCTCGAGTTCAACGCGCACTTCCTCGACGTAGCGCTTGAGCATAATTTAGTAGTTGTAGAGTGCCCGATTACATTCCACCGGCGCGTGGGCGTGAGCAAGGGCGGCAACGTCAATAATTGGCGTGGCTTCAAGGTTGGAATCAACATGATTAGGGGCATCGTCTTCGGATGGAAGACCAAAAACCGTGATGTCAGCCTATCGTAAGCGGCCCGCGTCGGAAGACATGTACTAAAAAAAAATTGGAAGGCCTACGAAACAGGGCTTCGGCAACGATTCAAGTTGGTCGCGGAATCGAACTGGTGGCGTATGTACAGGCGTACATGAGCGGCATCGAGTTCAAGATCAGAGCTCCGGTCCCGCCGGTCGTTAGCGGTCCCGGCGCCGCCTCAGGATCACGAAACCGTGGCGCTCGGCGACCTGCACGAAATCGGCGAGAATAAAATGCAAAAGCGGAGGATCGCTGCGTATTTGTCCACGGTCGAAAAATCGCAGCAACTCCGGGTTGTAGACGACGCACAGGTCGGGCGCCCTGGACAAGGCCTCGACAATTCGCTCCTGGCGTTCGGGCGGAATGAAAGCCAACACGTTGTTGATGTTCTGAGTTGTTTGTAATGCGTGGCCCGTCCAAAACGCGAAGCTGAACATCCCAGGCAGGTAGTAGGACGACCCGCAGGTCGATAATTGCTCGGTCACCCATCGCAGGTCTTCCGCCTGCTTCGGAGCGACGCGAATCAGACTGGTGCCGCGCAGACCTAGCGGCGTATCGTTCCAATACGTGTTCCAATACACGTTGGCAAATTGCATCGTAACTCCGGCGCCGATCCCCGACAAAATGACCACCGCAAGGGCGCTGAGGCGCAAGGCTTCTCGGCGTCCGCCGGCCGCGGGCGAAGGCATCGCCGCCCACACATCGTGGGCCAGGATCGGAACCATCATGACCGGCAATAGCGCACCGATATCGATCTGCGAACCGGCGACCGGGAACGGATACAGCGACATCACCGCTCCAATCAGGCCCCCCGCAACTCGCGCGGCGGCCTGTCGTGGTTGGACCCCGACCGGAGGCACCATCAGCAGCCAGCAGAACGGTACCAACACCTCAAAGCGCGGTCCGGGAAAAAGGAAAAGCAAAAAACCCAACAGCACGAACGCGAATTTGAGGACGAGGATGCCCCGCTCGTGGAAGCGCCGTATCCGCGGGCGCTGTCCGGCCAACTGGAAGGCCAAAGCGGCCAGGACCGACACAGTGGGGGCCAGCAAGCCCGGCCAGTCCAATACTAGCGGCAGGTACCAGTTGCGAATGAAGTGCACGTTTTGCAGAACGGCCGCGTCCAGAATGCCGTAGGCGGAACTCCCCGCGAGCATCATGCCGCCCACAACCGCGACGCAGGTAAATATGCCCGCGGCGACAATGACCCACCAGTCCGCCGGCCGCAGCAACACCGGCAGTTCGACAGTCCGCACCACGAGCAGGGCCGCGGCGATCGTCATCGTCGAAAACACGCAGTACAGCCGGACCCACGCGAAATCAAACAGCAGCGCCTGAAGCGCGACAGGCAAGACCAGCAATCCGGCCACCACAGCGGGCAACGCGATCCTTGTCCACACGGAGGGAGCGGTAACGCGCAAAAGTACCAGCGCGAGACTGCCGCCGACAAAAGCGCCAATGTTGATCTTCACCAACGCCAACCCGGCCACCGCTACGCCAAGGCCTGCCAGCACCGGGACGCTGGGCGCGCGCTCCAGGGAGCAAACAAGCAATAGCGCCGCCGCCAGCAGCAGAAGACACAACTCCTCAGGGTGGCCTGGGGTGTCCATGAGTTGGGCCAGCAAGACCAGGACAAGCACGTAGCCCAGCAGTGTCGTCGCGACGGATCCCGTCAACCGGTGACAGAAGGCCGCGAAACCCGCCGTATAGGCAAGCCACAGCGCTGCGGCGATCAACCGGCACGCAGTGTGCGTCAGCGGGACGTGCAAGACGACGTACGCCAGCCCATAGACGCCATTATATAAGGGGCCGTACAACGAATAGATTTCGTCGTACATGCGGTGACCTTCACGCAGTGACCTGAAGCCCACCAACAGGGCGCCCTCGTCGTCGAACCAGGCCACCCCGGTAAGCGCCCGCAGCACGACAATGGGAGCCGCGGCCAACGTGGCCACCGCCAGCAACCGGCCTAGTACGGGCCTCGCGTCGCTCACGCCCTTGGGCATGCGGCTGGCGTTTCAAATTGGTTGAAGTCCCTCATTTCTCCGCCAGCCTTTTTGTCCGGAAGTCCATTAATCTGCATAGGCGGCGGCCCCGCTCAGCGAAATTTGCTCTGATCCAGCGCTGTGCCGGCATCTCGAGATATTTGTGGCTGCCAATCGACAGTAGGACTAAGACCGTGATAAATAAAACAAAGAAAATCGGAGAATAATATACGCTCGGGTATACCTTCATCCTAATCACAAGGATGACGACAGCCAATTGCAACGGAAAATGAATTAGATACATCGAGTAAGAGATATCGCCTAATAAGGAAAGTCTCTTCCCAAACTTCCAACGAGTTTCCGCCAATGCCGCTGCTATGAGCGTCAGCGGGTACAACACATATATGGGGAACAACCTCGGCACAAAGTCATACTTCCCAGTTTCGAATTGCGGCGTATCACCTATGCCGAGAATGGTCAGCAACCAAGCCATGGACGCCAAGATCAAAGCGACAATTAGCGCCTGGTCATTGAATTTTTTTTCTACCAAAACGGCGTATGCGCGAAAGGCCAGGCCGCCAATAAAGAAGCATGCCAGACCGTTGCCCAGTGCAAGGTTGAACGTGGATACGACGCCCCCAACTCCAAACGAGAGGCCAAACAACATTGCAGCCCGTGTTATACGCTGCCGACACACCACAAAAAATATTCCATACAACAACACTTCAATGGATACCGACCATACCGGACCATTGAACGAAGGGACTTGATCGAAGCCCCATGAAGTAGCAAATGCGAGATTTAGAAGAAAGTGATAAGGGTCATTGAAACTGTATACGAATGCAGTCTTCGTCAGGGATACGTGGACGGCTTGACCGAAAGCGACAAGCAATAGCGTCGCTAAATGAAGCGGATATAGTCTGGAGAATCGAAGCAGAGAGAACTCGAAGAATGACGTTGTGCCGTCGGCAATTTGCTTTTCGTACAACCAAAAGAATACGAACCCGGAAAGACAGAAGAACAAATTTACAGCACCCCCCCCGTTAAGGTAAATGAAGGAAAGCTGATCGAAGAACGGCTGCTGTGCGTCAATGTATGGGATTCCCTCGCGGTTATATGGAAGGTAGAAGTGGCACCAGTGAAAAAGAACAACGCTCAAGGCAGCAATTCCCCGCAGACCATCGAGAAGATAGAGTCGTTTTGGAATCAGCCACGGCAACTGGATGTGCTCCTGGATTCAGTCGAGCGCATCGTGGATGTGAACTACGGCCGTGTCATCGGCATAGAAACGCTTCCAACCCGGCAGCCGATCGAGCAACGCCACAGCCGGCAGTTGCGGACTCAGCAGCGTCCAGCCCACGTGATACTGTTCGAGCAGTTTGGGAAGCAATTCGGGGCTTTCCAGGTGGATGGCCTTTTGGTAGCTGAAAAAGAATGCATCGCCATAGAGGTCACCGCGAGCGTCGATAAAGGGCGCTACGCCCGAAAAAATCAGGTAGCCCGAAAATTCGTAGCTGTTCAATACCCGCCCAGGCAAAGGCGAAAAGCCGCCGGGATAGGCCGCGCGTACCGCGGCCAGGGCGGCATCCGGCGTCATCAGCTTCGGCGGCCGCAGTGCGTCAATGCGCACCGCCACCAGGGCGGCTGCAGCGAGACATGCGAGAACTATCGAACATGCGGCCTTCGTTGCCGGCGGTACGAGCGATGCAAACAAGCGGTCGAGAGCCGCCGCTTGCTTGCCTTTACCGCGAGCGGCAAACCATTGGGCAGCTAGCGGCTCGGCGACAATGGCCGGCGCCAGCAGACCCAGCAGATCGTGGTGTCGCCTGTGGTGTAACGCCATATGGAGCAGGCCCAGGAGTAGCACGATGCGCACCGGCGGAAGCCGGAGTCCTCGGGTCAGCAGCGCGACGCCGGCGATGAGCAGCCAGATTTCCAACGGCACCACACCCTCAAAACTTGTTGCGCTCCACTCTGAGATTCTATTGATGAAATTCATCCGGCTGAGGTCGTAAGCGAACACCAAGGCGTAGATGCCGTGCGGGTTGATCATCGACGCAAGTAGCGCAGCCAGCAGAAAGCGGCTCCATTGTTGGGTGGCACGCCATCGAGCGGCGGAACCTTGCGCCTCCAAGATCGCCTCCGCGCCGAAGACTGCCCCGAGCGCCAAACCGAAAGCAAAGCTGCCGTGCAAGTTCGCCCACACAACCATCAGCAGCGCCACCCACAATGGTGGTGCATCGCTTGCCTCCCGTGCACGTAGCAGCGCTACCGTCCAGAAAACGAGCAGCGGCGCAGCCAGGGTGTGCGGTCGGGCCAAAAGATGCTGGGCCGCCAGACTAAACGCCATGGCGACGAACACCAGTGCATAAAGCGGTTCGAGATGACGCAGCAAATAGCGGGTCAGGATCGCGAGCGCGGTCGCGAAGGCTGCCGCCGCTACGCCGATGACGGCCGACCAACCGCCGATGGAGAAAGCCGCGGCAAAGATGATCTCCGACAGCCATTCGTGCGCAGTCCACTGCGCGCCCGCCATGGTGTATGAAAACGGGTCTGCCGTCGGAATCGCGAAATGCTGGAACATCCATCGCCCGGCAACGATATGCCAGTAGGTGTCGCCGTCCGCGAGCAGCCCGCCCCTGGTGAGGAGCACGATAAACGTGATCGCAGCGACGAGTAATGGCCAGGAAAGGCCCGTGCGATGACCGGTCGTCGCAACAACACCATTATACGATAGGGTAGTCATGCGTCCACGCGATGCGACAAGAAATGCTCAGGATCCGTCCTATCCGATATTCATCGACGGGCGTTGGCCTCGCCCCGCTCATTCCGCGAAATTGCGCAGACGCTCGTCTACCCGTGCAAGATTCGTTTGCGCCGCTTCGAACCAAGATGCAGACGCGGCAATTGCCTTGCCAAAATACTCCCTGGCGTCCTTGTATTTTTTGACGCTCATGAGCGCGACGCCGATTTCGTTGAAAGCCTGCGCGGTGTCCATCACATTGAGCAGGCTTTCGAGCGCGTCGCCGGCGTCGCCCCTCAAAATTCGAACATCCCCGAGATACCGCCAGGTGTTTTCGCGTGGTGCAACCGCCAATGCCGCGCGCAAATCGGCCTCGGCGCCCGCAAGGTCATTGCTCAGCAGTTTCGCGTAACCTCGATGGGTCAACACCGCGGCCGCGTCCGGTTTTTCTGCCTCCAAGGACCGATTGAAATAAAGAATCGCCTGCCCATAGTCGGACCGGGCCAGGCACACTTCGCCCATGCCATCCAGCGCACGGGGTCGCTGCGGGTCCCGCGCCAGCACCTGCGTATAAATCTCGGCGGCGCCGTCGATCTTCCCGCCCTTCAAATACAGACGAGCCAGGCGTTCTGCAACACGCGGCTCCTCAGGATCGGCGCTGTGCGCCATTTCAAAGGCTTTCTCCGCCAGGGCGGCGTTGCCCCGAGCATCCTCGATAGCGCCAATTTTTGCGAGCGTGGACGCATCGTTCGGTGACTTGTCCATTGCTTGTACGTAGTGGTAGATCGCGCGGTCGAGATCTTGCGCTTGCCACGCGGCGTCGCCGCGCCGTACAGCGTCGGCAAATCCTTTTGTGTCTTGGGCGGCAACGGGCGACGACTTTGTCTTTTCACGATTGGCCGCTCCAGCCGTGGCCTTGGCATCCGTCTGGACTCCAGGCGAGGACACGCAGCCCGCAAGCTGCAGAATGAGGGGAATGGCGGCAATTAGACATCGCGATTTATTTTCCACCAAGCGACTCCAGGATTCGAAGGACTGCCGGACCGATCGCCACGACGAAGAACGATGGAAACAGACAGACGACCAACGGGAATATGAGCTTGGTGCCGATTTTGGCCGCGGCTTCTTCCGCACGCTGCATGCGTCTATCCCGAAAATCCTCCGAATAGACGCGCAGCGCCTCTGCAATGCCGGTGCCGAAGCGAAGGGTCTGTGCCAGTAGACTGACCAGCCCTCGCACATCGTCAAGGCCGGTTCGAGTCGCCAAGCCACGCAACGCAGTCTCGCGATCAACACCCGCGCGCATCTGCGCGGTCACTTGCGCTATTTCACTTGCCAGTTCCGGATGACTGACGTCCAGCTCATCGGCCACCCGCTGCAGCGCCTGGGGAAGTCCCAGGCCGGATTCAACGCAGACTGTCAACAAATCGAGCGCGTCCGGAAAACCGTCGCGAAGCAGTTTGTGGCGCTTGGCCACCGCACGATCAAGCCATATCCCAGGCAATAGCATGCCTAGGAAGCTTGCTGCTACCGCAAAAAAAACGACGCGAGATCCGCTGAGATTCGACAGAAACTGCGACGCGAATAGCCACCCCAGCAGCAGTGCCGCGGACAGAACCAGCTTCACGCCGTAGAAGGTACTGACCGCCGAAGGCGAACGATATCCCGCGAACTGTAGCCGTTGCTGCGTCCCCTCGCGCTCCGCGCCCTGCGGCAGCACAAAGCGCTCAACCGGCCGCAGCGCCCGCGCAATTCGCTGACCCGCGTTCGCAGCCGGTGCGGCACCGCTACCAATGGCAATCTGGTCCAGGCGACGCCGCGCGGGATCCCAGCTACGGCCCAGCGCGCCGGCGAGTCCCCAAAAAAGCAGCAAGACCGCCAATGCCACCGCAATGGAAATCAGGAGGGGCGCGCCGCCGGAAGCGACAATGTTGCGAAGTTGCTCCAGCATGACGGCTACACCTCGATCGTAATGATACGGCGGATCCAGACAATACCGACGACACCCAGAATACCGGCGACGTAAAGCATCTTATGACCCAAGGGATTCGTGAGCAGAATTGGCAAATAACCGGGTGATGCAATTGACATGATGACTACCAGCCCGAGGGGAACCAGCACGAGGATCCAAGAAGACATTTTCCCTTCCGCCGAAAGCGTTCGAACTCTGCGCTCGAAACGGAAGCGCCCGCGGACGACTTTCGCGATCTGATCGAGGATCTCCGCCAGATTGCCTCCAGTCTCGCGCTGCACCATCACCGATGTGACCAGCGCCATCACGGTGACACTGGGCACGCGACTCAAAAGCCCGAGCAATGCGCGGCGTGCCTCACCACCGTAATTGAGGTCCGAAAAAGTAAGCTCGAACTCTTTAGCGATGGGCTGACTCATGTCATCGGCGACAAGCTTGATTGCCGCATTGAATGGATGACCGGCTCGCAGCGCCCGCTTAAGTACGTCGATGGCATCCGGCATTTGTTCTTCGAGCTTCTCAAGACGGCTCCGCCGCTGTATTGACAGCCGAAGATACGGTGCTGCGAAACCGGCTATCGCGGCACACAACCCCGCGAACCCGTTTTGCAGCAGTACTCCACCGATCACGCCCCCAATTAGCGCGAGAATCAGGGAATTCATTGCGACCTGATACCCCGGTTTGGGGCGCCCGGCCTGGTCGCCCATTGCTGCCAGCTTCTGCATGAACGGCAATTCTTCCAGCCTGCGTTCGAGCGGCGACAGCGAGGTTAGATATTTTTCCCGTAATATCGAAGCGAAGTCTTCCTGTGCTTCCGCGCCGATTCGTTCCAAACGCCGGCGCAATGTACGGCGCATTCGCGAGTCACCGCTTGCCGGCGTCGTGAGGCCCAACATGAGCAAAAAGACGGCGGCAAATACCACAGCAACAAAGCTCAAGACCGTTGTTGTGTTCATGAGGGCGGCCTCCGTTTAGCGCCGGTTGTCGGGCAGAGCGAAAACGCTCACCGGCAAATCGATGCCGCGGACGGCCGCGCGCTGATGGAACGCCGGCACGACGCCGGTGGCCTCGAGCCTACCCAGGATGTTGCCTTGCGCGTCGACGCCGATACGGCGATACGTGAATATCTCCGACATGGTAATGATCTCGCCCTCCATACCGCTGATCTCCTGAACACTGACCAGTCGGCGGCGACCGTCGTCGCCGCGCTGCACCTGAATGACGATATTGATCGCCGAAGCTATCTGCGCGCGCATTGCACGGATCGGAAATGAAATCCCGGTCATCGAGACCATGGTCTCGATTCGACCCAGCGCATCCCGCGGCGTGTTCGCATGTACGGTGGTGAGCGAACCATCATGGCCCGTATTCATCGCCTGCAGCATGTCGAGCGCCTCGGCACCGCGCACTTCGCCGACGACGATCCGATCCGGGCGCATACGCAAACTATTACGCAGCAATTCGCGCTGCGGCACTTCACCTTTGCCTTCGATGTTCGGTGGCCGTGTCTCCAGCCGCACAATATGCGGTTGCTGCAGCTGCAATTCCGCGGAGTCTTCGATCGTGACGATGCGCTCCGTCGAGGGTATGAAGCCGGATAGAACATTCAGCAGGGTCGTCTTGCCTGCGCCTGTGCCGCCGGAGATGACCACGTTGAGCCGGCCCAGCACGATCGCCCGCAACACACTGGCAACCGCTTCGGTCAACGTGCCGAAACGCAGCAGGTCCGCCATACCGAGCCGCTCGACGGCAAATCGGCGGATCGAGAGCATGGGGCCGTCGATGGCGAGCGGCGGGATGATGGCATTCACGCGCGAGCCATCGGCGAGGCGCGCATCGACCATCGGGGACGATTCATCAACGCGCCGACCCACGGCGGAGACGATGCGGTCAATGATGTTCATCAGATGCGCGTTGTCATGAAAAGTGATCGTGGTGGGCTCCAATTTACCCCGACGCTCCACGTAGACGGAACTGGCGCCGTTGACGAGTATGTCCGATACGGTCGGATCGTTGAGCAAGGGTTCGAGCGGCCCGAGACCAAGCACTTCGTCCTCGATGCGTCGCGCCAGTAGCTGGCGCTGCGGTAGAGCCAGCGGTGCTCCCATTTCCGCAAACAACCGTTGCGTGATTTCGCGGATTTGCGTACGGGCCTTGTTCTTCTCCAGAGAGGCGACCAGCGCAAGATCCGCCACCTCGAGCAACTTGTCGTAAATGCGGCGCTTCCACTCCATTTCCAGCGGTGACAAGGTGCGCAGCCGATCCATGACCACTTCGGCGTCGGTTTCAATTCCCAATCGATCTTTCAGTGTTGTGCTCATAGGGACCTTTAGTTCCGTAAGAATGATGGCAACACACGGCGCAAAAGACCCGGCCGCTCGATCTTCGCGCCCGTCATTTGCCCGACAATGCTCAATAGAGAAGCCGTGATGGCTTCATTGCGATCGACGTCGTACAGTGGTATGCCGGTGTCGCTGCTTTCCAGCGCTTGCTGATAATGGTTCGGTATCGAAGCGAAAATTTCCGTGTTGAGCGCGCGACTGATGTCATCGAGCTGCAAAAGCGGATTCTTCGCCGTCCGATTTACCAGGATCTTCAGCCGCTGCGGAGCGACACCGAGTTCGTCGCGCAGAATTCGGAGCACTCTTGCGGCATTGTGCACATGCATCGTAGATTGCTGCAGGACGATGTAGATTTCCGTTGCAAGGCCAAACGCCGCCGCCGTTAGATTATCAATCGCATGCGGCACGTCGATCACCACATGCTGATTGTGGGCAGAGAGCAATCCGATGAAGGCCGACAAGCGATCGGATTGCACGTCCTTACTGAGGACGGCGTGCTGTGCGGTCGAAGAATACAGCCGCAGACCACTCTCATGCCGGGCGCCAAAGCCCGCCAGGGCCTCCGCGTCCAGCGATCCCACCTCGTCGAGCGCCTCCAGCAGGCCGCGCTGTGAGGTCAAATTCAGGTGATGCGCCGTGGGCGAAAAATTCAAATCCAAATCCACCAACGCCGTACCCCGCCGCGCATGCTTTGCGAGCAAGTGTGCGACGTTGGCCGCGATGAATGAGCTCCCCGCGCCGCCCGCAGCGCCGACGAATGCGTGGATAGTGCCTCGTCCGTGAGTTGCGCGCGCACGCAGCTCTGCGCGTACCTGCTGCACGGTGGAAACCAAGTCCGCCTTGCCGACCGGTTCCGGCAGAAAATCGCGAGCACCACTGCGAATCGCCAGACGCGTCGCATCACCGTCGCCGCCGGGACCCACGACGATCAGAATTGGCCTGCCCTCCTTGGGCCGCGCGGCCCACGCCGACAGTTCCGCGGTCCGCTTCGCTTCAAAGTGCAGCAGCACGATATCCGGCGCGAAATTGATTCCTTCCAGCGGATCTATGTGGCCATTGGTGATGACATGCCCGCGAACGTCGAGACCTGCCGACCCCTGCAAATACGCCTTGAGCGTTTCTATGGCGGAGCTGGCGCGGCCGACGACCAGGACACGTGTCAACATGCGGTGGATCCCGCGTTCGAGACTCCCAAACTCTCAGCCGGCAGTGTCACGGCGAAGGACGGCGATGTGATCGACTGGCTCAATCCAGGAATGACCAGAGGGATGGTGTAGGCCTGCACGCTGACCTTTACATAGATGACGGTCCCTATGGTCGGCGCGGTGAGCGTGGCACCGCTGGCGTCAAGATAGGTCACCAATACATTTGTGGCATTATTGAATCCGTACACGCCCATAAAATTCACCGCGGACGTGATCTTGGGATCATTGAGAGGACACACGGCAGCGAGACGCGCGGCGCGCCTTGTGCCCTCGTTCAGTGCGGCCATCGAGTAGGTCACGAGGCCGAATTCGAGGCAGCCAAACAGTAACATCAGCAGCAGCGAACCTACGATCGCAAACTCGACCATGTACAGTCCCCGCATTTTCTTCATAGTGCTCTCATGGTCGTAGAAATCGACAGCGGAAAGCTGGTTGCGATCGTGCCGCCGAAGAAACTCGGCATGCTGGCGCCGAAGAGAGATTGATACGTGTACCCGGTTGTGCTTACGGTAATAGTGAGGGTTGCAGAGTCCTGGCCGACGATAATGTTGCCAGCAGTCAGCCCCGGCAGCACAGGAGGGAAGTTTCCACCTACATTCCCATTTACATTCCCGTTTACGGCGAGATTTTTTCCTTGATTCATGAGCGTTGTCCAATCGGCACCTTGGAGTAGCAGACCGTCGGTGCCGTCACTTGCCTTTGCGGCCACATAGCGCGCGGCGTCGCGCACGGCATCGTTGAGGATGCCGTACTGAATCAACCATTCACCGAACACGACGGTGCCGAACAGCAACAGCAGAACTATCGGCGCGGTCATGACAAGTTCAACCATCGCCAGGCCGCGCTGCCATCGCCGAGGACAACCGAGAGGGTACCGCCTGCTCACGAATCGGGACTCCCGGCGCTCTTGTAGAGTTGGATACGGAAGGGTCCGGGGGTAGGACCGCCGCCGCCGCCGCCGCCGCCCGGTACGCCGTTCGCGTCGCAGCCGGAGGTGATTTGGGCGAAGATCTCGTTGTTGTTTGCGCCGTTGCCCAGTGCTTGCAGCAAAAACACGCAGGCGAAACCACTGACGGTGACGCTGTTCCTACCGTTGGCCAAGCCCGCACAATTGCCGAGCGGCGCGGCGAGGACTCGACGCTTAGGCGCCGCTGGCGGCACCGCCGTGTCGTAACTTGCCGCGATGTAATTGGCATAATTGAACGTGAGCGCAGCCGCCTGACTCGACGCGGGCGTAATGGCGGAAATATCGGTAGCTCCCTGCATCACGTCCCCATTCGCGGCCTGTGTCAGCGATGTCTGATGGGCAGCGCTGTTGACGGGGTCGGGCGGGTATGTGCTGGACGACAAGCCGCCTTTGTAAGAGTTGAAGCGAGTATTGATGCCGTCTGCTACTGGGCCTGCCGCAACACCCGGCTCCGTAGGCACTGAACCGTTGACTGAGGCGCAATTGGAGTAGTCGCCGGCAAGATTGTCTTTTACTAGGTTTGCCCCGTTGCCGCCGATCGAGAGCAACCCGTAGTTTCCGGGCCCAATCGTGCTGGTCGAGCCCGCCGACAAGTTGAGACCGAGGACCTGACCGACCTGAAAGTTGAAGAGCGGCGCCGTCCCCACCGTAGTATCCGCACATACAAACACCGGCACGATGTTGCAGGCGGTCGTCAGGGGCGGACTCGGGCCTGCGACGGCACTGCCGGCGACATTCATCGACGTGATCCCCAATGCCGAAATCAGGCTCATTTGCGTCGCAAATCCCGCGATGGAGGCGCGCACGAACGCCGCGGGTGACGTCCCGGCATTGAACGGGATGAGTGTGGAAGAGTACTGAGTCGTCAACGTCAAGCCGCCCGTCACGGCCGTCTGCAACTCGGGATATGGCGTGACATTCAGCGTAAAGACAGTGTTTGCCGCCGTGTCCGCCCACGTGGTGTTGGTCGATTGAGACAACGCCTTCGCAGCCGCAAGGGCTGCGGCGTCCAACGCACTCTGCAGCCGCGATTTGTTCAGGAGTACATGCGCCGTATCGAGCGCCAATCCGGCCATCGCGAGCAAGGCCAGCATGCCGATAACCACCAGCACCAGGGTCGACCCGCGCTCGCGCCGGCGTGCCACGGCTACTGCCCTCCGCCGATGTTGACCACTATTGGCTTCGAGACTTCCCTTCGTTCGACCGCCTGTGTTCGCATCGTCGTCACGGCAAGATCGAGCATATTAGGATCAGCGCCCTGCACCGGGGCCAAGCTCGGCCTGGTCAGTGTCGTGGGATCGTAGACCTGGTTTTCGGTCATCAACGTAACCGAGTGTCCGTAGTCGGCTTGCAGCGGGGACTGCACGCAGCCCGCCAGTGAGAACCCAGTGATCACCGAAATCAGTGCGACCTTCTTCATGGTAGTGCTCCTTTCAGGTCCTTGTTATGTGCATATCTTCATTTGGCGGCGGCGTCGGCAGTCGAAGGCTTAGGCCCGTTGTGCTCGAGTCGTCCGCGAAAAAAGAAATCAAAATCCGTCGGTTCAACATACGCGTCCGTAGGCAGGCGGGTTTTGCCGGGCGGCAAGGGCCGTGCGAGCCGCGGTGTCACCAAAATCACCAGTTCGGTCTCGCCTTTCTGGTAATTCTGACTCCGGAACAGCGCACCTAGGATGGGTATCGATCCCAAGCCCGGGAACTTCGTCACCTGGCTTGAGATAGTGTCGCTCAACAGGCCGGCGAGACCCATGGTCTGCCCGTCGCCCAGTTCAACGACGCCGGTGGCGCTGCGTTCGGTGAGCGAGGGAATCGTGAACGTCGCCGACGTGCCCGGCACCGCGATCGTCACGGTGTTATTGGTCGCCAGTTCACTGACGCTGACGTTCAGCGTCAGGTTGATATGGCCGCTATTGAGCACCACCGGTATGAACTTGATCGCGACGCCGAACTTCTTGAAGTCGATGGTCACCGTGTTCAAGTTCTGCGGCACCGGAATCGGAAACTCACCCCCCGATAAGAAACTCGCTTCCTGCCCGCTCAACGTGGTGATGGTCGGTTCGGCGAGAATGCGCGCGAGACCCTTTTGTTTGGCGGCATCGAGCGCCAAGTTGAAGAGGAAGTTCTTGTCGAGAAAGCTCGCAAACAGACCTGCACTCGCGATCGACATCGTGGTCGGAACAAGTTGCGTGATCGCTGGACCGAAGGGTTGCTGCGTTATTCCAGAAGATAACGGAGTAGAGAATACCGGCGTCGAAGTGGATGGAAACGTGGCGCCGCCGTTGACTCCGCCGACGTTCCAGTTCCCAAGACCGCGTGCAATAGAGTTGAATTGCAGATCCATCGACATGACTTCCGTGCGTGCGATTTCCGCTACTTTCACCTCGAGCATCACCTGCTGCGCGCCGCCGACTTGCAACAAGTTGATAATGTCGCCGGCCTTGGCCGAACCTCCAGACTGCTTGAACTCCAGGGTCTTGGTGGCGGTCTGGACCTGGGCCAAAAAAGTCGAGGCAATGCGCGTGGCCGCATTCATTGCCTCAGCATCGCTGACCCGACCCGACAATACGATCGACCGCTGCGATGATCGCACCTCGATTGGCTGACCGGGCAGAAGTTCGGCGAACTTGCGCTTGAGGCTCTCGAGATCATGCTGCACTTCCACATTGATCGCACCGATCAGGTGACTGTTATTGTCCCAGAGCAATACGTTCGTGGTCCCAACATCCTTGCCGAGCACATAGAGTTCGATCGGCGAAATCACCACGATGTCAGCCACGTCCGGGTTGGCCACCGATACCCGATTGGCCGGAGTGAGGACCGTGACCACGCGCGATTGATACAGGGGAACCGCCAGATCGATGCTGGCACCCCCCCCCAAGAGCGGAGGCTGAGTGAATGCCTTCGGCGCAACGAGAGGCCGCGGCGGCGTTTGAGTTTGGGCGAGAGTATCCACGTTGCAGATCACGCCAGATGTCAGCAGCATGACGCCCGCGGCGCGGATGATTTTTCTTTTCAGGCTCATTATTATTCTTCTGTTTCCTTTCATGGTTCATTACTCCCTGCCACAAACATCACTTCACAGTTGCGTCGTGAACGACCAGCATGGCCGCGTCATGGCCGACTGCAGTGCCACGAATGACTGTTATGGAGGGGTCCCGCACGGGCGCAGCCACCTTGACAGCCGCTTTGAGGGGCGCCGGTTTGCGGCGTGCATCGCCTTCATCGAGGGGATTGCGCAATTCGAGTTGGATCGACCCATTCGCTTTTCCCTTGAGAAGGGTCTCACCTTCGTCGGGCGTGACCTCGAGTGTTACGGCTCGCACGACGATCGGCTCGTTCGAATTGGCCGCGGCTGTCTGATCAACGGCCAACACTTTGATGTTGCTTAGGAGCGTTTCGGCCACAATGGCCCCGCTGTGGTCATCCCTGCGTGTCCCTACCACGTCGACGCGATTGCCCGGCAACAGAAAACCTGCCACACCGACCACGTCATCGACGCGAACCGTAACCGCGCGCTTATCCTGCGCCACCACCGCGGCCAGGGAGCTTTCTCCTTCTTTGCCGAACATTGCGGCCATCAACATCTGGCCTGCCAAGATGTTCGCAGTGGTCACTTTGCCCTCGATTTCTTTGAAATCGTGGAACGCGCCCGCGGGCTCTTGGCCGGGAATCATCTGCATAGTCGCCACATGCCGACTCTCGATTTTCGTACCTAACTGCAAATTCATCGCCGACGTCAGAATGTGCGTGGCCGCCACGGGCGCGACGGGCACCGCACGCGCCGTAATCCATTTGTTCGCCATCCAGGCCGCGCCTCCGGCCAGGACCAGCGAAGTTACAATCAGAATCGGTCCTCTTCCTCGAGCCAAGAATCACCTCCTGGACGCCGCGGCGCCGCCGTCTTCAATCGGTAAAAAATAGTTCGCCCAGGCCCACCGGAGATCGTCCATTTCGAGCCGGCCGCCACGTTCGTCGTACGAAGCTTTATCGAGCGCCATGCAGATCAGATCCCGCGGATGGCAGGCGAGCAGCGGCCGCTTAGAGCCGGGATACATTTTGGACAGCACGTAATTGAGCAGATTCTGTTCAAATCTGACATGCATCTCGTCGCAGACTGAACTCCAAACACGAGAATATAGATCCAGCGAAAGCGGCCGTAATTCGATCTTATAGCCAAGACGTCGCAGCACGGCGTCGTCCGCAAGTTCGGTGGGTTCAAGATTCGTCGAGAATACGATGACTGCATCGCATGGGGTTGCAAATCGAGCTTCGACGCCGGCGTTCAGGTAATCGACCTTCTGCTCGAGCGGCACGATCCAGCGATCGAACAATCGTTGCGGCAAAAACCGTTGCCGCCCCAGATCGTCGATCACCAGTACACCGCCATTGGCCTTCATTTGCAGCGGCGCGCTGAATTCGACGGTGCTCGAATTGAACTGAACGTCCAACATATCCTCGGTGAGTTCCCCGCCGACGATGATCATCGGGCGCTCGCACAGCGCAAACCGGGCATCGTAGCCCTGCGCCAACAGCAGGCGTTGGTTTCCCCCAAGCAAGTCAATCGGTTCGTGCACGGCGGCGTCGAACACGCGAATAATCTTTCCGTTCACCACGACCGAGTACGGAATCAGCACTTCTCCCGCAAGAGCAGCAATCAACCGCGACGCAATGTAAGTCTTGCCGCTACCCGCAGGTCCGTAAATAAAAATCGCTCGACCGGACGCCATGGCAACCCCGAGACGATCGCAGAGATCCTCCGCCATGATGATGTCCTGAAAGGCGTGGTTCACCTTGGCGCGCGCGAGGCTTCGACGAGGAACCGTTTGGCCCAGCACTACACGCCTATAGGATTCGATGGGAACCGGCGCCGCACCCGCGTACCCGCACACTCTTAACGCGTCCAGAGCGCTTTGCCGGCCACGCTCCGTCAGCGTCAACCGTACTTCGTTATCGACGTTGGCGCGTACCTGCAGCTGCAACCGCCCTTCTTGCCGCAGAAACTGAACAATTGGTTCGACCACCGGGCCTACGAGACCCAACCGTTCGCCCAGCGCTACGCTCGTTAGTGACCCGGCACGCAGCAGGTGCTTCAATGTCAGGTCCGCCAGCAGCTCCGGTGCCAACCCGGTCGCCTCCAGACTTACCGGACGCGGTGCAAGCCCGGCAAGGCGGCTCAAGACGGGACCGATCATATCGGCGACGGCACTCGCGCTCACATTCATGTAAAGATCCTTTCCAGCCATGCAGCCAGATCGGTAGTCCCGCTTTGATTCCAGCATGCTGCCATGCTGCCCACAGCGATTGGTAACGCAAACGGCAGACGATCGCGTCTCGCCAATCGAGCGGCAACGAACGCCGATTGGATCGCAGCCGTGGGGCCTTCATGCAAAAGAGGGCTCACGGACGCGCGCAAACCGCGCCACATTAAATAGACAAGTGCGCCGAGACCGCCTGCGAGCAGGGAAAACAAGGCGGCGTAGAGCGCGCCCATCGGGCTCATGAAGAAGCCGACGACGGCCATGAGCTTGACATCTCCAGCGCCCATCGCGCGCATCGCATAAAAAGGCATGAAGCAGGCCAGTCCGATGACCGCTCCGAGTAAACCCGACCACAAACCCTGCGTTGCACTTGCGGCCAGTTGAAAGGCAAGGGCGACCAACAAACCCAGAATGATTAATTTGTTGGGGATTCGATGACTGTGAAGATCGGAATACACGGCCGGCGCCAAGATCCCTGGCAGCAACAGCAGGTTGGCCGAATTGGATATCAAGATCACAGGGAGTAACCGCGTAACAACGAGATGGCCTCGTTGTTTACGCCGCACAGACCGTATGAGCGTTCGAGGAGCTATCGCAACAAAAGTACCTTTTCATTTTGCGCACATCCCGGATTAAAGTTGTAAGGAAAATCAAAATTGACCTTGCTGCTGCACTCGATAATCAGCGTCTTAACAGTCCGCCTTCCGTTTCATCGGGGTGGTGGGAGGGAGGCTCGCAGACGAACTCACAACATGGGTGCTGCCTCCTTTCCACCGGGTGACATCATTTAAGTGCCCACGTCGGCCGCGAGTGAGCTGATCTGAGATGAGACATTCGTGCCCAAAGTCGTGAAGACGGCAGCGCCAACAGCCGCAACCAAGGCGCCTGCAATCGCGTACTCCACCATTGTCAAACCCTGTTCATCTTTAAAAAAGTCGACGATGAATTTCTTCATTTCCCTTCTCCATTACAAAAGTTTGTTCATCTTTTCGACTATCCGGAGAGTCGCGGGCAACGTCAGGGTCTTGGAACGCTGAGCCGCGGTCTCCGGCCGGCCTGAAATGACGTAACTCAAGTGCCCACGTCGGCTGCGAGTGAGCTGATCTGAGATGAGACATTGGTACCCAAAGTCGAGAATACGGCGGCGCCAACAGCCACAATCAGGCCACCTGCAATCGCATACTCCACCATTGTCAAACCCTGCTCTTCTTTCAAAAAGGCAACGATAAATTTAAATTTCTTCTTCACTTCACTTCTCCATCGGGAGCAGACAGTACATTTGACATTTGTTCATCTTTTCGCCGATCTGGAGAGTCGCGGGCAACGTCCGCGTCTTCGAACGCTGACCCGCGGTCTCCGGCCGGCCTGAATGACGTGGCTTAAGTGCCTACGTCGACCGCGAGCGAGCTGATCCGAGATGAGACGTTCGTACCCAAAGTGGTGAATACAGCGGCGCCAACGGCAGCCACCAGGGCACCGGCAATGGCGTACTCCACCATCGTCAGGCCTTCCTCGTCCTTCAAGAAATTAACGATAAAGTCTTTCATTTGGATATCCCTCAAGTCTGGTTATTAAGTCCTGGAATCATTTCCACCTTCGCTGCCTCGCCGCCGGCGCGGTTGGCGATCAGCTCAAGGAAGCAAATGTAGTAAGCACCTTCCGAGAAAACTGTGCGGGTACATTTGTGCAATGGACCAGCACTTTTGTGTGAACTTGACAAAGCACATCGAATGGTGTGAAAAGCAGCACAAAAGGGGCGGCTCTGGACCCGGCAGAACGAGAAGTTGGAAGATCGGTCCTAACCGACCAGGATGTTTGTGACGAACCCTCTAAGCATCGTTTGGATTTCGTGTTCTGCCAGTAGCTCCGCTGCAGACTTGTTGCAAGAGTGCCGGCGTTCTTGCGTAGTAACCGCGTGTCTCCCGAGTCGCGCCCCTGCCACCATTGCTGCGGGCGCAGCCACAGTGGTGATTTTCGATTATGGCGACCCGGCCGCCGCGGATTTGCATTTGCCGCAATGGGTCAAACGACATCACCCGAGCCTGCCGATACTGCTGCTTACAGACACACATAGCGCGGATCTCGCGGCCTGGGCAATGCGCGTGCGCGTCTGGAATTATTTGGTCAAACCAGTGCCGCTCCGCGAGTTGAAAACAGATTTACAGCAACTCGCCAACCTGCCATCTCGTCGCGAGCCGGGGGCCCTTGAAGCGCTGCGCCCGGCAACAATACTGCCAATCGCATATAGAGACGCAGACCGCCATGGCGATAAGACAGTGCTGCAGTGCGTTGTTGACGACATCCGACGCGATTGTACGACCGGCCTTAGCGTAGCCCAGCTGGCTCAGTCCAGCGGCATGAGCCGATTTAGCTTCAGCCGATCGTTTCGTAGCAACTTTGGCATTAGCTACCGGGACTTTATAATGCGACAGCGCCTCGAAAAAGCTTGCCAGATGCTGGAGTTACCCGGCTCATCGGTTACCGGGGCTGCCCTCGCCGCCGGATTTACCGACGCGTCTTATTTTGCCCGCGTGTTCCGGCGTCACATGCTCAAGACCCCGACGGAGTACGCACAAGCCGCGACGCGGTCTCAGGACCACGGACTCAAGATGCGGTAGTATCCCCTTATCGATTACAGCCACAGGGAGCAATGAAGCGTGCTGCTTAGAGAAGTGTCTGCAAGCGCGCTCCGCGTCGGATCGACGGTTGTACTGGTCTTGGCATTCGGATTGATGGCATATGCCTGCTATCGCAGATACCTGGACACGGGCTCGCTCAACATGCTCGGCTTGGTTGTCATCAATACCATCTCCATGGCCATGTTCATGACCCGGCGCGACGCCACTTCTGTCTCGTCATCACCTGCGCTTTGGCTGATCGCATTCGCTGGAACTTTGGCGCCGACTCTCATGCGCCCGACCACGCCGGCTCTGTTGACGACCATGGGCAACACGCTGCAGCTGGCGGGCATACTCTGCATCGTTGCCGCGTTATTGTCGCTGCGACGCAGCCTCGGCATCGTGCCCGCCAATCGCGGTATACGCACCGAGGGTCTGTACAACGTCGTCCGCCATCCGCTTTATGCGTCGGAGCTGCTCGCCTTCGGGGGCTTCGCCATTGCCAATCCCAGCTTGTGGAATCTCTGCATATGGCTTGCCGATTGCGGACTGCAATACACACGAGCCTGCGCGGAGGAACGTTTTCTAAGCAGTGACCCCAGTTACTTGCAGTACCGGTCGCGGGTCAAATACCGGCTGATACCACTGATAATCTGATAGGCACGCGAAACCAATAACGCTAGATGTGCCACGTCGGGGACCGCGAGCCCCTACGCGCTTTGGAGTATCAATCGAAATTGCGCAAGCAAAACGCAAACGCCCAGACGACGGACGCAAACAGCAGGATATTGATGCCCCACACGATCCGCAAAACCAACGGCCGAAAGTTGTACCCGCGGAAGAGAGATCCGAACCGTTTGACGGGGTAAAGTAGTTGATGTTCCATGGCTGCCTCACGCTTGCCTTGCAGATCATGAACGCGTCACAGTTTTTCTGCAACGCCGGCGGGTAGTTTTAGTGTCGGTTTCCAGTGAGCATGCCGTCGGAATCTGTTGTGCAATGCAATCCCCGTACGCGGACCAATGACTCAGTCTGCTGCGGCGCCGTCCGAGAAATCGACGGCTCTCTCGGCGGTCACGGAATGGTTGAGAAGATCGTCGTCGAACAATATGTCTCGTGGGCTTGCACATGGGCCGGGTGATGGCGATTATTCGGCGTGGGGACCGGGTCGCGCGGTACTATGGACGCCGTTAGGGACGAAGGGAGACTGTGATGCACTGGCGGGCGGTGATTGCTTCAACCTTTCTAGCAGCCGCGTTCGGCGCGCCGACAGCACACGCCAATGAAGTAACTACTTATGGAGCCGGGCTCAAGTCCTGCGCAGCGTATCTGGACGCCAGAGAGCAACAAAACACGGGCGAGGTGGCGTTCGTAGAATGGTTTAGCGGTTATGCATCCGGCGTGAACTCGACATCAAATCACACGAACAACATTCTTGGAGACGCAAACCTCAAAGAAGCGGTCTACCGGCTCGGCAACTACTGCCGCGCGCATCCAGCTACGCCTGTCGCTGTGGCATTGGACGTGTTGGTGATAGGCGCGATGTCGAGGGCAAGGCAAGCCGCCGAGGTAACGACTTATGGAACCGGGTTTAAATCCTGCTCGGTATATCTGTACGCCAGAGAGCAGCGCAACGCGGACGAGATTGCTTTCGTAGATTGGCTCGGCGGATACTTATCCGGAGTGAATGCCATATCACTGACCACGGACAACATTCTGGGAAAGTCGGATCTCACCGCAGTGATCTACTGGATTGACGACTACTGCCGCACGAATCCACGTGCGCGTTTCGCCGAGGCGATAGATGCGCGTCTGGCTCCGAATCGCCGCAGCCATTAGTCCTTTGCCCACCAAATCAAATCTCCGTCCAGCCCTTAAGGAGTCCGTGGTAGTGCGCCGTCAAGCGCACCAGCGAATCGGAATCCGCGCCGGTGGCCGTCAGGCGCTGGATGGTGCCGTCGAGTTCGAACAGCTGCGCGCGCCGCGCGTCATCGCGAATCAGGCTTTGAATCCAGAATACGCTGGCTAGGCGCTGCCCGCGCGTGACTTCATTCACGCGATGGCGCGATGTCGAGGAGTACACGATCATGTCGCCGGCCGCCAATTTCGCGCTCTGGCTGCCGAAGTCGCTTTCGACGATGAGCTCGCCGCCGCCGTAGTCCTGCTGAGCGGATAGGAACAGGGTCGCCGACAGGTCGGTGCGCAGTTTTTGGTGACTGCCGGGGAACATGCGCACGGTTCCGTCGACATGCGTGCCGAAATGCATGCCTTCGCCGTAGCGATTGAACATCGGCGGATACACCTTGTTGGGCAGCACCGCGCTGATGAACAGCGCATTGCGCTCCAATTGCGACAGAATGAAATTGCCCAGCTCGCGCGCCATGGAACTGACTTCGTCGAGTTGCTCATTGTTCTTCACCGCGGCGCCCTGAAATCCCGCGGTGGCGCGGCCGTCCACCCACGGTGCGGTCTCGCCACTGAGCGAGGCGCGAACCGTCGCCAGTTGTTCCTCGTTCAATACTTTCGGAATGCGGAGGAACACCGTCAAGGACTCGCGGGCGACAAACGCCCCGCCTGCAGACGCGCGCTCAGACTCCGCAGCGCTCGCGGCGCGCCGGCGCGGGCAATCAATTCCACGACGGCGCGGCGCACCGCCACCGTGCCACCCACCGCTGCGCGCTCGAACCAGGCGGCAGCTTCCTCGAAGCGGCCGGCTTTGAGCAGCAGGCTGGCCCAATTGTACTGGCCGCGGAAATATCCAGCCTCGGCAGAGCGCCGATACCAATCGGCGGCGGCGTCCAGGTTTCGCGGGGTTCCCCAGCCCTCTTCGCAACACCGGCCCACCAAACTCATGGCCCGGTCATGCTGCTGCCCGGCTGCCTTTAAATAGTAGCGGTACGCGAGCGTTCGATCGCGGGCAACACCCCGGCCGTCGAGGTACAGGTGGCCTAAGTTGTACTGCGCCCACGCATGGCCCGCATCCGCGGCGCGCCGGAAGTGTGCCGCGGCCGCCGCGGGATCTTCGGCCGTGCCCCAACCCTGATCGAGGCAGCGCCCGACCATGTTCATGGCATCGATATCGCCGCTCGAGGCCGCACGGCGAAACCACTTGATCGCTTGCACGGGATCCTGCGGCAAACCGGTCCCCTCGAGCAGCATACGGCCGTAGCAGACTTGCGCCTGCGGCAGACCTTCAGCAGCGGCGACGAACACCCAGTCGGCGGCGCGGCGCGCATCTTGCGCAAATAACGCCCTTAAGCGCGGCATGCTCATTTGACCCAGCAGCGATATGATCGATAGGCGATCCATGATGGTGCATCGTCAGAAGCGGTAGCTCGCGGTACCGATGAGCGTGCGTCCTGCGGCAGGCAACGCATGGTTCTCTGCGGCGCCGACGAAGTAAACGCCGGTGAAATACAGTTTGTCAGTGACGTTGTTGAGATTGAGCTGCAGCTTGAAATGCGGGTTGATCGAGTACGAGGTCATGGCATTGAAGACCACGAAGGCCGGTACGCCGGCGGTGTTCTCGGTATCGGCGTAGCGATGACTGACGGCGGTGAAGCCGCCGCCGATCGTCCAGGCTGCAGTCGGTTCCAGCGTTGTCCAGAAGTTCAAGGCATCGTGCGGGACATTGGGCACGTACTTGCCTTGCGATAAGGGATCGCTGGTCTTGGTGATTTTGTCGCTCAAGTGAGTGTAGTTCGCGGTGACTTCCCACCCATCCGTGATGTAGCCGTCGATTCCGAGCTCGACGCCCTTCACCTGTTGATCAAAAGGCAACTGTTGCACCGTCGGATCGTTCGGATCCGAAATGCGCGCGTCGTATACGCGCGTGTCGAACAAGGCGCCGGTCAACAGCGCCGCGCCGTTGAGAATTTTTACCTTGCCTCCGAGTTCCAGCGTGTTGTTCTTTTCCGGCGAGAGACTTTCATTGGACGGCGCGACGATGAGGTACTCGATCACCGGATTTTGCGACGTGCCGTACGACAGATAGTAGCTCTGCTGCGGGTCGGGCTTGTAAATCACCGCCGCGCGCGGGCTGACGAACGTATCCGTACGATCAAAACTGGTGCCCGAGAATACTTCGCTAAAACTCGACTTGAATCGATCCCAGCGCAGTCCCGCATCCACATCCCACTTGGGGCCCAGCGCGATGCTGTCCAGGGCATACCCGCTGACGTCATTGCCACGCCCCTTCGGATTGGAATTCGGGATCAAGGGGGTGGGCGGCACGAAGAACGGCGCGGGGTTTAACAGCGGTGTCGGTGGAATATCGTTGATTCCATTCTGGAATCGATTGACGTTCGACTGCTCCTTGCTCAGTTCCAAGCCGGCCGTGAGCGTGTTCTTGAACCCGGCCACGTCGAATTTACCGGTCAGATCGGTGCGATTGATCAGCAGGCTGGTGGTGCCGCCGCTGCTCGGCTGATCGCGCGATATGTTGATGTCGGCATAGGGCGTGCCCGCCGGCGGCGGAGCCGCGAAGTCGTTGCCCAGAAAGGGTCCGGTCACCAAGTACTCGAATCCATAGTTCGCGTAGCGCAGGCTGTCGCTCAAAGTGATGCCGTCCGAGAAATCATGTTCGAAGCGAATGGTGCCGATATTGGTGTTGGTGCGCGTGCGATCGTAGTTGGCGAGGGAGTAGTAGTTGCTGCGCTCGACATGCGCGGGAACGCCGTCGATGAACGGAATGCCGTAGTCCGGCAGATTGTTTTCCTCTTCCTTGTAGTAGCTGAAGGTCAGGCGCGTCGGCGTGTCGATGCCCAGACTCAGCGTCGGCGCCACGCCATAGCGGTGGTAGTGAACTTGATCGCGCTCCACCACGCCATTGCTTTGGTCCATCACCGTGATGCGCGCCGCTGCCGTTGCGCTCAAGGGCAGATTGACATCGCCGGTGGCGCGCCAGTAATCGATCTGGCCACCCGATACGGTGAAGGCCGCAAGCGGCGTGAGCATGGGTTGCTTGCTGACGCTGTTGATGACGCCGGAGGTCGAGCCGCGGCCGAACAATGCCGAGGCAGGCCCCAGGAGCACGGCAATCGAATCGGTGTTGAAGGTGTCGCGCTGGTACTGGCCGATATCGCGCACGCCGTCCAGGAAGAAACTGTCGGGAATCGACAGCCCCCGTAGGTTGACCGAATCGCCGTGAGAGCCGCCCTCGCCGGCATTCAAGGTGACGCCAGGAACATTGCGCAAGGCGTCTTGGACCAGGGAGAGGTTCTGCTCCGCCAGCGCCTTCTTGTCCACGGTGTCGGCTGACTGTGAAATGTCTTGGGCGGTGTGAATGGCCGTGCCCGTGACCTCGATGCTTTGCAACCGGTCTTCATCGACCGTGGCTGCGTTGTCCGCATGGGCGTGGCCGGCAACCAACGCAGTGACGGCTGCGCCCGCGGCCCTCAAGCGGCTGGTGGTTGCCGTTATCAGGTTCGCGGTCGATGTCGTGGCGGCGCCCGATGCGCAGGCGGCGACGGTCGATGAGGTGCGGCATGGAGGCATCGGCGATCCCTGAATTGACTTGCGTTTTAATGCTAACACGAATCATTATTATTTACATTGCAGTTCCGTTTAGCATCAGGTGCCCGTTCCTTGGGTGGAATTCGACCTAACGGGCGCCCTGTTGAGCGATTTAGGTCTGCTTGCGCAGACCGGCTGGAATCAGCACGAGCCCGAGGAGCTCGAAGACGCCGTAGGCGATGAGCGCCATGAGGGCGGCGGGAATGGCGCCGGTGAGGATGGTGGGCACGTCATTCAATGAAAGCCCGGAAACGATCGGGGCGCCGTAGCCCCCTGCCCCCACCAAGGCCGCGAGCGTCGCGGTACCGATGCTGACGATGGTGGCCGTTTTGATGCCGGCAAGCACCGTCGGACTCGCCAGCGGCAACACGATGCGCAGCAGTATTTGCCGGCCCGTCATACCGAACGCTCGCGCGTTTTCCACGTGCTTGGGATCGATGCTGCGGATGCCGGTGAAGGTGTTTAGCACCACGGGCAACAAGCTGTACAGGCATAGCGCCGCCAGCGCCGGTTTCATGCCGACGCCGAACAACGGAATCAGAAAACACAGCAGCGCCAGGGAGGGCACGGTTTGAATCAGCGCACTGAAGATGAGGATGGCCTGTCCGGCGGCGTGAAAGCGCACGGCAACCAGGCCTAATGGGATGCCGATGACGACGGAAAACAGCAGCGCTATGCCCACCAACCATAAATGCTCGCGCGTGCGCTGCAGAATATTGCTTTTCAAGCTTTGCGAACGCGGCGCCTCGGATCCCAAATGCCGCGCGGCAATTTTTGCGAAGCTCAGGTGCTGAATGTCGGCCTGCGCGTTCATGTCGATCATGGCCCGCTCGCTGATCGAACCCTGCAGATTGAGCAGCGCCTGCCATTCGCGCGGATGCCGCTCGGTGAAGTCTTTGCGCGCCACCCAAACCGCTTGGTACACCGGAAAGTAGCCGTGATCGTCCTTCAGCACCCGCAACTGCGACTTCTCGATCTTGGCATCGGTGGAATACAGATCGATCAAGTCGACCGCGCCGTCATCGATCGCCTGATACGTGAGACTGTGCTCCATGCGGTTCACGTTTTGCGGCGCGAAGTGCAGATGATAGCTCGCGGCCATGCCCTGAAACCCGTCCTTGCGGTCCATGAATTCGTAGCTGAATGCCGCACGGATTTTGGTTTCGACCCCGGCCAAATCGCTGATGGAATGCAGCTGGTGCTGCTCGGCGAAGGACTCCTTGACGGCCAGCGCATAGGTGTCATCGAATCCCAGCGGCCCGGACATCACCAGATCCATGGCGAGCAACGCCTGCTGAATGTCGTCGATGGATTTCAACTCCGGGCGCTTGAGGATGGCTTCGGTGAGCGTGCCGGTGTAATCCGAATACACATCGATGGCGCCGCTGTTCAAGGCCGCGAACAATATGCCGGTGCTGCCCATGCCGAGCTTTCGCGACACCGGCACGGTTGACGCGGACTCGATGGTCTGCGCGGCGATCTCGCCCAGCACATAGCCTTCGGTGAATGCCTTGGAACCGACGACGATGGCGTCGGCGGCAACGGCGCCCGCGGGAACCAGGCCGAACATGGCCGCGACACAACCGGCCAGCAGCGCGCGCTTCAAGCGATCTCCGCCGCGTCCGGCAAGGTGCGCTGCGCATTGATGAACTGCGTCACGAAGGGATCGGCGGGATGCCGCAGCAAATCCCGGTAGGCGCCGCTTTGCACGACCCTGCCCTCGTGCAGCAGCGTGATGGCTTCGGCCAGATAAACCGCCTCGCCGAGATCATGAGTCACCAACAGCACCGTCTTGCCCAAGCGCTGAAAAATGGATTTCAGTTCGCGCTGCAGGCTGCGCCGGATGAGGGGATCCAGCGCCGCCATCGGTTCATCGAGCAGCATCACGGCAGGATCCATCATCGCGGCGCGCATGATGGCGACGCGCTGTTGCTGGCCGCCGCTCATTTCAAACGGAAAACTGCCCAGTACCGCCGGATCCAGATCGACCAGCTTGCGCAATTCCTCGACCCGGTCCGCGATCTTTTGCGTCCGCCAACCCCGCAGCGTCGCAATCAGCGACACATTGCGAAAACCCGTGATATGCGGAAACAGACCGCCATCCTGGGGCACGTAGCCGATTCGATCGGCCCATTGAACCGGTGTGAATGACAGCAACGCCTGATCATCGATCTTCACATAGCCCTTATCGAAGGGAATCAGCCCCAAGGTAATCCGCAGCAGCGTGGTTTTCCCCGAGCCGCTCGATCCGATCAAGGCATGCGTGGCGCCTTGCGGAACCGTGAGGTTTACATCGGACAGCACCGGCTTGCCCTCAAAACTCTTATAGATGTTTTGCAGTCTCAGCATGGGAACGCGCCGTTTAGGGCTGCGGCTCGACGAGGGTGCCCTGATGGTACAGCACCTTCCAACCCGCGGCGGTCCGGCGCCAGAGCGTGGCGCGGCGCGTGATGCGCGGGCCCTGCATCAAGGTATAGGTGATCAGGTAGTTGTCGGCGGCGATCTCGCGGCACTGAAAATCGCGCGTCAGCCATTTGGATTCGTCGGGGTCCGGCAGTCTGTTCTCGAGCGTCTGCAGCACGAACTCGCGGCTGTAGCGCCGGCCCGATGCACCCACTTCCCAAAACTCGGGGTCCGTCATGGTCTCGTAATCCCGGCGCGTCGTGCCGAACTCGGGGTGATGAAAGAGGGGTTCGCGCAGCTTCAACTCCTCGAGCACCGCCAGCAACTCCGGAGAGGTGACGAATGCGATGCGCGGCCCAGCTTGATTTCGCTTATTAGACACTGAAATGCCCCTCCGCCGGTTGCGTGAATGCTGCGTACGGCTATACGATTCTAAGCGCTTTCAAGGCAAGCTTTTGTGGGAACGTTATGGATTTAGGCATCCGCGGTCGAACCGCCATCGTTTGTGCATCAAGCCAGGGATTGGGAAAGGGCTGTGCGCAGGCACTTGCCGAGGCCGGCGTCGCGCTGGTGATCAACGGACGCAATCAATTGCGCCTGGAACAAACGGCGCAGGAGATCCGCCAAGCCTGGGGCGTTGCCGTGACGCCCGTCATCGCCGACGTCTCTACCGCCGAAGGCCAGGCGGCACTGCTGCACGCCTGCCCCACCCCCGACATCCTCATCAACAACAACGGCGGACCGCCGGTGCGCAATTTTCGCGAACTGGACCGCAAGGCCATGCTCGACGGAGTCATCTCCAACATGGTGACGCCCATCGAGCTCATTCAAAAGGTCATCGATTCCATGTCGACTCGCGGCTTCGGCCGGATCGTCAACATCACCTCGGTGAGTGTTAAAATGCCCATCACCGGTCTCGACCTGTCGAGCGGCGCGCGAGCCGGTCTCACCGCGTTCATGGCGGGAGTCGCGCGCACCGTCGCCGACAAGAACGTGACCGTCAACAATCTGTTGCCGGGGAGTTTCGACACGGCGCGACTGCGCGGCAACCTGAGTTTGGCCGCCAAGCGAAGTCAGGTCAGCGACGCGGAAGCCGCGGCGCGCTCCATGGCGGCCATCCCGGCAAAGCGCTTCGGCACGCCGGCGGAATTCGGCCAGGCCTGCGCTTTCCTGTGCAGCGTGCATGCCGGATTCATCACCGGTCAGAACATTTTGTTGGATGGCGGCGCCTACCCGGCGGCGTTCTAGAGAGCGGCGCCGAATTCGCGCATGCGCGATTGCAGATCTTTGCGAAATC
>Ga0179587_10000138_pt1 | contig 31329 bp, 25 predicted proteins | sample CZODoug2_1_08_16_FD_185932 | JGI IMG/M metagenome (GOLD analysis project Ga0179587, IMG submission 185932) | Vadose zone soil fungal communities from Angelo Coast Range Reserve, California, USA - CZODoug2_1_08_16fungal | ecosystem: Environmental > Terrestrial > Soil > Vadose zone | place: USA...
TGCGTTTCCGTATGGGCGTCACAATGAATCGCTCGTGCGATGGTGCAAGGAAGCTGGATATCAGCGGGTCTTCACCATCCAGCCCAAGCTGGCTTTCTCCGAAGCAGGCGAATTTGTGACCGGTTCATGCGCGGTTTCCCCGAGGGACTGGCCTCTGGAATTCAAGCTTAAATTGTTGGGGGCCTACCAGTGGCTCTATCAACTGCAAAAAGGTCGACGGAATAATGGTTCCTCATCGCATTGAGGAGTTTCCGAAAAATCGGAACCTCATCGCGAAAGAAATTGGAACGATCAAGAGATGGACCGAATGTACTATGTGCCGCTTGCTTTTTCGTGGAGGCCCCGCAAACAAAGCGCTGACTCGCGCAACCTGAGCCTGGCCCAAGCAGGAAAAAGGCCGTTCCGCGTATGAGTCCAGTACGTCCATTTCTCCGAGGAGACATTCCCCAGGCCGCGGACCTGAACTGGAACTGCCTTCGCCATCATGAGGGGCCTTCACCGCCGGCACTTCGATCGTATTTTGAGAAGTTGTTTTTTTGCAACCCGTGGTTTGACGAATCGCTTCCTTCACTCGTTTTCGAAGATGATAAAGAAAAACTCGTTGGATTTCTGGGCGTTATTCCCCGCCCGATGTCGGTGCGAGGAGAGCCGCTGCGGGCTGCCTTCGGGAGCAATCTCGTCGTCCACCCTGAGAGCCGCTCTACGCTCGCGGGCTTGCATTTAGTCAAAGCCTACCTCGCAGGTGCGCAAGATATCTCTCTAAGCGATTCAGCAAACGAGCTGACTGCAAAAGTACAAAAAGGCTTAGGTGCCAGCACGCTCTTGCTTGAAAGCATTCATTGGTCACGCCCCCTTCGTCCTTGCCTTTACTCTCTCGACGCGATGAGCCGCTTAAGCAAGAACAAACTCACGGCAGTTCTCAAGTCCCTCAGTAAACCGCTTGGCATGATTGTGGACAATGTGGTCACGAAGAACAATTCGAGTCCTTTTCACCAGTTTGCCCCTCGGCTTAAAAGCGAAGATCTGAGTGTCGAATCCTTGCTCAGATGCTATTCCGATTTTTTGTGCAGGTACGCGCTCCGCCCCGAATACGATCTCGAATCTCTGGGATGGCTTCTCGATTTTATGGATCAAATGAAAGCCTATGGGGAGCTCCAACGGACCGTTCTGCGGAATGAGAGAAATGAGATAGTGGGTTGGTATATTTATTACCTGAAGCATGGAGGCGTCGGCGAAGTTGTGCAAATTGGTGGCGCGAAGCAGTTCACCGCAGATATTTTGCGTCATCTGTTCTTTGATGCATGGAAGCGAGGCGCGATCGGGTTGCATGGAAGGCTCGATGCGCAGTTGCTTGAAGATTTGTCCGGGGTGGGTTGCTTTTTTTATCGTCGAGGCGGCTGGATGCAAGCGCACTCTCGCAGGCCGGAGCTACTGCAGTTCATCCAGGGCGGCGACGCGTTCCTCACTCGCCTTGATGGAGAGTGGTGCCTGACCAGTAATTTGTAGAGACAATTCCGGCATATTCCTTCTCGACAACGTCATGGCCACAGGATCCAGCGGATCCCGGCGGTGCGAGACGCTCCAGATTTTCGCCTGGTGTTGGGATTGCCATACCAGACAAGCGATAAATTCCACTTGAACATTTTTCCTTGGCCCAAATCTTATGAACCATTATCTTTTTGACTGCAGCGAGTTGGTCAAAATACCGGTAATGGTTGTCATCCGGCTTAGAGTGGTGGATGCAGCAGGATCGAGCAGATGAACGTTGTGAAGCGCTGGAGACTCGATGAGTAACGATAACACTGTGGAGGCCACCATTAAGGTCATCATGGCAAGAGTTTTCGAGGTCCGTCCAGAGGACATCACGGACAAAACGCGCCGCAGAGAGCTAGAGCGCTGGGATTCACTCAGTCACCTCGCGTTGTTGGTGGCCCTGCAAGAGGAATTTCATATCGAAATTCCTACGGAACAAGCCTTGGAAATGGAAACTCTGGAAGATATCAAACGTGCCGTATGCTCTTCCCGTGGAACCGCTTCTTTGAGGTAACTGGATCTGGCTCAACTTGAGAATCAAGCAGGCCTTGAGAGAAGTCGTGACACCCGCCATGTTGATGCGTGCCTGCGGTTCTGGTGAGCAGCAGCCCAGTGTTTACGAATCGATGTATAAATTATCTTAATAAAGAGCAAGAGAGTTCTAAAATGATTATCCCACGCAACGAAACGCTCGTGAATGAGGTTGAGGCAGAGATCGTGCTCCAGACACCAAGAATGAGTCCGATCACGAATCCAAAATCTGGTTTGGCAACGACATCAAAACGTGAACTCGACGGAAAGAAGATCTGGATCGATATCGACAATTCTCCCCATGTTCCTTTTTTCCTGCCGATCATTCGCGAATTGGAGCGACGCGGCGCCGAGTTGATTCTGACGGCACGGGACATGTACCAGGTCACCGAGCTTCTGAAATTGTTTGACCTGCCATGCACTTCGATTGGCGGTCACTATGGCAAGAATAAGATTCTCAAGGTTCTTGGAAGTTGCCTCAGAACATGCCAACTTATCCCGACCGCACTCAAGCGCCCGGCTTTGGCACTCTCACACGGTTCACGCGCCCAAGTCCTTGCCTGCAAGTTATTGGGCGTGCCTAGCGTCATGATGCACGACTATGAGCACAGCACGAAGACAGGCTTTATAGAGCCAGATTGGACGTTCATGCCCGACATCATCCCCGATCAGTTGATGGGCAAGCATCTTGACCATATCTTGAAATATCCAGGATTAAAAGAAGATGTCTACGTATTGGGTTTTCGGCCGAATCGGTCGGCTCTCGCCTCACTTGGAATTGCGGAGGGAGATTTGGTTGTAACACTGCGTCCGCCGGCGACCGAGGCGCATTATCACAATCCGGAAAGTGAGAAGCTTTTTGAAGCTGCCCTCCATCTGCTAGCAGACAAGCCAAATCTAAGAGCGGTGACGCTTCCTCGAAATGCCAGACAAAAAAGGCAATTGGAGGAACAGTGGCCTGAACTGATCGCCAAACGCTGCATGATTATTCCCAAGGAACCGTTGAATGGGTTGGATCTGATCTGGTTCTCAGATTTGGTGATCAGCGGCGGTGGAACGATGAACCGGGAAGCGGCGGCACTGGGTGTCCCAGTTTACAGCATCTTCCGAGGAAAGCTCGGGGCCGTCGATCGATATCTGGCCGACAACGGGCGCCTGACGCTGATCGACAGCATCGAAGCGGTTAGCAGCAAGATTGTTCTGGCACCGTGGAATAGACCTGCCGGTCCGGAAAGTGGCAGCCGCCTTGCACTACAAACCATAATCAATCACATCGTCAAGATTCTGGAGGTAACTTGTCAGGGTTCCCATCACCAAGTGCCATGATAGATCATGAACCGATTCTGCAATCCAACAATAGACAGGAGACTCTGAGTCGACTCAGAGCGCTTGCCTCAAAGGGGCTGGTGCCTATGTTCGACAAGTCGAAACAGATCTTCTGCTATACCCTGAGGCGGCAAGAGAAAGCACTCGTACCAGAAGGCATTTCGCACCGTTATACCATCATCACTTTGTTGGGACTTCTCCGAGTTGAGGAGGCGGGTGGTACGTCTCCCATCGCCGTCCGGCCAGCTTTGGATGCGCTTCTGGCGGATCTCAGTTGGCTCGACAACATCGGGGATCTTGGTTTGCTTCTGTGGCTGTCCGCACTTGCAGTTCCAGAGCGAACTGCCGAGCTTGCGCGACGTCTCGATGTCAAGACTGCGCTGCGTCGATTCCCGGATGCGCAAAAGGGCCAGACCATGCATCTGGCGTGGTTCTTGACGGGTCTTTCTTATGCCACGTCTGCCCAGCCAGCTGGGCGAGGAAGCTTGACAGAACTGGCGACCGATACCTTCCGAGTGCTCGTTAAAAACCAGGGCAAGCTAGGTACCTTTGGCCGGTCGGCGGGTGGCGCAAGTTTTTTGAATCGGGCAGTAACCAAAATAGGCACGTTTGCGGACCAAGTCTATCCGATCTACGCTCTAGCCAAGTTTTCTTCAATTTTTGCTGAGCGGGAATCTCTCCAGCGCTCGCTCGATTGTGCCAATGCGATCTGCACCGCCCAGGGATCTCTAGGGCAATGGTGGTGGCACTATGATTCCGGGAGTGGTAAGGTTTCCAGCAGGTTTCCCGTCTATTCCGTCCATCAGCACGCCATGGCTCCCATGGCGCTTCGTGCCATCGAGGAGGCCAGTGGAAAAGACTTCACTCCCTGGATTTTCAAGGGACTGCGCTGGATCCAAGACAACGAACTCTCCTTCAACATGGAAGACGCCTCCGCTAGCGTCGTGTGGCGGTGCATCACTCCGAGTAAGTCTAGAAGGCTGTTGAGTGATGCCGTTGCCGTCTTGACCAGGAGCAATGCCCCCGAAACGTGTCGTGGTCTCAAAGTCTTGTTTGAATGCCGCCCTTATGAGCTCGGCTGGCTGCTGTATGCTTTTGCCGGGTGGAGCCCCAAACATTCCTGAAGCTAGAAAGCGGCGTGAGCGTCTCGCCGGACGTTGTTCGAAGGAGTATACAAGTGAAAATAATGATTGTAGTCGGAGCCAGGCCCAATTTCATGAAGGCCGCCCCTTTGATCGCGGCCATTGGGGAGCACAATCAGAAGACTTTGGCGCGTCCGCATTCTGATCTTGAGGTCCTGCGGGAAATCATTGTCCATACTGGGCAGCATTACGACGAGGCTATGTCCGGCTCCTTTTTTACGGACCTGCGAATTGCCAAACCTAACATCCACCTAGAGGTTGGCTCCGGTTCGCACGCTCAGCAGACAGCAGCGATCATGCGGCGATTCGAAGAGGTGCTCATTCAGGAAAAGCCTGAAGCGCTGATCGTGGTGGGTGATGTGAATTCTACGGTAGCGTGCGCCCTGGTGGCCGCCAAAATCTCCTTTGATGCAGCGGGTACGCGCCCACTGATAGCCCACGTGGAAGCCGGCTTGCGATCATTCGATCGCGGGATGCCTGAAGAGGTGAACCGCATCGTTACCGATCATCTTTCCGATCTGCTCCTAGTGACGGAGCAGAGTGGGCTAGAGAACCTGCAGAACGAAGGCATCCCGGCGGAAAGGGTTCAGTTCGTCGGAAATACCATGATTGACTCGCTGCTGACCTTCCAAGATCAAGCGGACCGATCACCGGTTCTGCAAAAGCTGGGTCTGCGTAACCCCGCCTCGGTGGCCGGGTCCGCGAATTCGATCCAACCTTACGCGCTCCTGACCTTGCACCGTCCATCAAACGTTGACCATCGCGAAACATTCTCGAGTATCCTCGAGGGTTTGAGCGATCTTGCGAAGACCTGCCCGATCATTTTTTCAGCGCATCCGCGAACCCGAAAGCGAGTTTCGGAATTCGGACTGGAGCATTTCTTCAACAGCATGGAGACAAACAAGCAGAGCGACGGGGCTAAATCTGTTTCCCAGAGAATCGGTATCCGCCTGCTGGAACCTCAGGGGTATCTCGATTTCCTTTGCCTGATGAAGAACGCGGCCCTGGTCGTGACGGATTCGGGCGGCATTCAAGAGGAAACGACGTGTCTTGGGGTTCCCTGTGTAACAGTTCGGGAGAACACGGAAAGACCAATCACCGTGACCCAAGGCACGAATATCATCGCCGGAACCGACAAAGAAAAAATCAAGGAAGCTATCATGTGCCAGAGGACTCGCCACAGAAAAGGCACCGTACCCCCGAAGTGGGACGGCAAAGCAGGTACTCGGATCGTCGCGGCCATCGTCCAGGAACTCCAAAGAAAAAGACTGGCCGCAGATCTAGAAAGCGGGTCGGACTTGGCTACGACATTGTCATCGGAAGATATGCGCGTCGTGTCTCGAAAGTAAGATGAGACAGTTCCTGGACCTCTCTGGCGCTTGACCAGATAACCATCCCCGGGAGCGACTTAAACCTTTTACTTACAGTGGGTTACTGGTACAGTATTCTTCCTGTCCGTAATATGAACGCGAGGCCAGTAGCGCGTCTGCGGACGCACCATCTAAGGTTCGTATCAGCGTACTCTGTTAGGGGATATTGGATGAAAAGGTTCGTTTGCTTGCTCATGTTCACGCTGCTTGTTTCTCTGGTGCCTGCCGTCAGCGCCTCCGCGACGATTTACTACATTGCTTCCAATGGCTCTGACTCCAACAACGGTACCTCGAAAACAACTCCGTGGGCTCACGCACCCGGCATGACGGGGTGCACCGCTGCCTGCGCTTCCACTACACCCGCTGCCGGTGACCAATTTGTTCTCAGAGCGGGCGATACTTGGACGTCCTCCTCCCTTCCCTGGAATTGGCGCTGGAGTGGTTCGAGTGGGAACAATATTGTTATAGGTGGTGTTGACAAGACATGGTTCTCGGGAAGCACTTTGGCCCGCCCGATTTTTGACGGAGCGGGAAGTTATCCAGGAGCGGCGGCAGGCGGATTTTTCCTCCAATTAGGTAGTAGCTCCTACGTTACCGTAGACAACATTGAATTCAAGGGGCTCAACTGGAGTGTCAGTCTGTGCTCCAACGAGAACGCGTACATCGCAAAAAACGGAGGCACGCACGTAACTATCCAGCACGTTTATTTTCATGGATGGACGCACTCGGTGGGCATTTGCGAGGGAAATGATGCAAATGCTGTATTTGCGCCAGGCTCTGACACCACGAGCGTCGCGTTGCAAATCGTCGTTGATGGAAGCGACACTGCGCGGGACAGTTTCGGCGGCATATATGGAGGCGGGATTGGAGAAATCTCGCAGAGTTATTTTTCCTATCTCGACAATGGTCTTAACGGCAGTTGTCACTTGTTGCACGACAACACTTTTTATAACGTTGGCTTTATGCCCTATTCAAATGCAGTATCCCATAACAATATTGCTGAATCCAATCTCGATCTACCCGGTGGTTGCATTGTTTACAATAACTATGTCCAAGGACCATTCTCTACTCCCGGGGGAGTACCCATCATGCAAGTTCCTGGAGCCGGAGATACATCCTACGCTTTTAACAATATCATGGTAAACGGCGGGGCCTATGGAGGAACAGCTCTGTGGTGCGGAGAATATTTTAGCGCGGGGAGCTCCGGTGGAACTTGCACATGGTTTAACAATACAATTGAGGGAGGGTCGGACAGTGATCCAAGCCAGTCACTTTTCAGAATCGGATCCGCCCTTTCGGGTCCTGTCCCCGCCGCCATCAACGAATATAACAACCATGGCATTACAAGTGGCGCTGTTAACGCTGTGTCAGGCGAATGTTCCAGAACTTGCCCGGTTACGCAGACCACTCAAATTGTTCAAACACTCTTAGCGGCTAATGGACAAGGTTATCAAATGGGGCAAAGGTTCTCGTTTTCGCCGACTTCTGGCGGATCAACTATTGGTGTGGGAACGAATGAATCATCGCTTTGCGCCACGATTAGTATGGTCGATTCGGCTGCCGGCCTTGCCTGCGCACAAGACACGACCTATGGAGTTTCGTACAACTCTTCAAGCCATACGCTGTCATTTCCTGCACGTACACCGCTTAGTCGACCTTCGAGCGGAGCATGGGACGTGGGGGCTTACCAGTTTGGCCCGGGCTCCCAGAGCAGCGTGGCTCCGCCAACCGGTCTGTCCGCTGTTGTCCAGTAACGGCTTGTGAGCCTCGTGGTCCAATTGTGCCAAAATGTTCCTTTGTCAAAGGTCATTGAACCTGCTTTACTGTTCTAGAATCTAGCAGCCGATGCCCGTTATCTTGAATTTGATCTCCATTGGCTTATAAGCAGCCAGGTTTAGCGATAACACCAATTTTTGCTAGCCACTCTTGTTATTATTTTGCTGATATCGTTTTTAAGAACTTGAGGGAGTAATTCCTTGCACCTCTCTATACCCAAGATCACGCAATGGGCCGACTCCGCAAATCCCAACTCGTTTGCCAACCGGCTGCGTTCTCGTCGCTTCGCTCTCTTCGAATCGCTCGTTTCATCCTTACCCAAACCTATTCGTATCCTTGACATTGGAGGCACAAGCCAGTTTTGGGAAATCCAGGGATGGGTGAACCGAGTTGACGTCCAAATCGTTACTCTCAATCTCCAGCCGGAGCCCAAACTCTTCTCCAACATCGAATCGGTCGTTGGCAACGCCACTGATCTTCGGCAATTCCGGGACGCCAGCTTCGACGTTGCATTCAGCAATTCTGTCATTGAGCATCTTTTCAGTTTTGACAATCAAAAGCGGATGGCCAACGAAGTTTGCCGAGTTGGAAGAGCCTACTGGATTCAGACACCGAATTTCTGGTTTCCTGTCGAACCTCATTTTCACGTCTTAGGTTGGCAGTGGATGCCTTTTGAGATGCGCGTCTCCTTGATTCAGAGGTGGAAATGCGGATGGAGAGGACCATACGCAGATCTTGTACAGGCCCGACAGATGGTTCGCGAAGTTCGATTGATGAGAGAGGCGGAGTTGCGCCAAGCGTTTCCTGGCGCGGACTTGGTGCCGGAGCGCTTCGCGGGGCTTGTAAAATCGTGGATTGCCATACATGGTTTTCCGAAATCTCCAGTGTCGATCCGAGCAGAATCTCCACACACCCGGCACTAGGCGACTCTCCCCAAACCAATGAAGCCCTCCATCCATGTGCGTTGGCGAATAAGCTAAAGAATAAGCTAGCTCTTTCCAATGAAACTACCCGTGCAGGCTAGCATTATCTTAGAGAATGATATGAGTCTTCTTTTCCGCTCCTGGGAAGCAATCCGAGGGATAGCACGTGGTACCTGAACACTTGGCATTTGGTGGCGGGGTATCTGAGACCGCTGTAAACCCCTTCATCGCCATCATCCTCATCCTGGCAGGGGTCTTGATCCTTGTGCTCCCACGCCACAAGGTCATAGTTCCTTTTCTTGTTGCCGCCCTGCTGATTCCCAACAACCAGGTCCTGCTGATCGGAATCTTTCATTTCCCGACCATACGCGTCCTGGTCCTATTTGGTTTGGTCCGCATGTTCTCGGCGAAGATGACTTCGAAAACGGTGATCTTCAGCGGGGGCTGGAACAAGATTGATGTGGTCTTGATTTTACTCGCGGTCATTACCGCAGTGAACGGTGTCCTTCTCTGGCAAAACACGGCAGCGCTGGTAAAACAATTGGGGGATCTTTACACTACATTGGGTGTTTATTCTCTCTTGCGTTTTCTCCTCCGTGACGATGAGGATGCGGTACGGATCATCCGCAGCCTTGCCTATATCTCGGTGGTAATCGCCGGGATCATGTTGTTCGAGGAAGTAAAAGGCTGGAATCCCTTTGCGCTTCTAGGGGGCGGCCAAGCGGCATATTACGACTCCCTGATGATACGCGACGGTCGCGTTCGCGCCGTAGGCAGCTTTGGTCATACACTTTTGGCAGGTTGCTATGGCGCCGTTATTTTCCCTCTCTTTTTCGCGCTGTGGTGGAAGGACAAAAAAAATCGCGTCTCCGCCGTTGTGGGAATTATCGCTTCAACAATCATTACGTTTGCAACGGTTTCGAGCACGCCCGTGATCGCGTACGTCGGCGGAGTTTTCGCTCTCTGTCTGTGGCCCGCGCGCCGGCTTATGCGCGTCATGCGGTGGGGGATCGTGCTCACCCTGGTTTTCCTCCATATGGTCATGAAGGCGCCCGTTTGGCACTTGATCTCGCGAATTGACCTTACCGGTGGGTCATCGTCATACCATCGGTATCAGCTCGTTGACATGTTTATCCGGCACTTTAGTGATTGGTGGCTGTGGGGTACGAAGTCCAATGCTGACTGGGGTTGGGATATGTGGGACACGGCAAATCAGTACGTGGGCACTGGCGAGGCTTCTGGACTTCTCCCATTTCTCCTTCTCTTGGCCATCATCGTCTATGGCTTCAAGTACTTGGGGAATGCGAGAAAGGCGGCTGAAGAAAACCGCAACCTGGCACTCCACTATTGGGCGCTCTGTTCCGCCTTGTTTGCCAACGCTGTGGCCTTCTTCGGGATTTCTTTCTGGGATCAAACCATTGTGGTGTGGTATGGACTCCTTGCCATCATCAATACTGCAATCGTTCCTCCCCACGCGAAAGAGGAGATGGAACTCCAAGTAGAGGCCGTTGCGGGCGTTACCTCTTCCCTTCGCAATGGTTTCACGGCTATGCCGGTCGCCGTTCCGGAGGGCAGTATCGATCGCCAGCACTCCGAGATCCGCCGCCCTTGGCGCAAGCTAAAACCAGACAAACCCGTCGCTAATGGCTGAAAATTGCCGGGCCAGTTAAGCAGTTTTCTCCGGGCACGCGATCAGGAGGAGACGAGTCAAGTGAAAATGGGGCTTTGGCATTTGAACTATTGTGGAAAGGCTTCAAAGATATGAGCGAGCTCAACGAAGCCCGCGAGAGCCGGGCCTATGTATTGATGACTGCTGCCTATAACGAAGAGGCTTACATAGACAAGACAATCGCGAGCGTGATTTCCCAGTCGGTGCGACCCAGCAGATGGATCATCATCAGCGATGGCTCTAAGGACGGAACTGATCAAATTGTTCAGAATTACTCCTTACGGCATGAGTTCATTCGTTTCCTTCGAGTGTCGAGGCCTCCGGGCCATAGTTTTCGGTCAAAGGTTTTGGCGTTGCAGGCCGGCAGTAAATTACTGGAAGGGGCCGAGTTCGAATACATCGGCAATCTTGACGCGGATATCTCTGTTGGCCCCACCTATTTTGAAGACCTGATCCGCCATTTTGAAGGCAGTCGCGGTTTAGGAATTTCGAGTGGAACAGTTTGCGAAAAATCTGCGGAAGAATTCCGCCCCCGACCCATTAATCGAAGTCACTCCGTTTCCCATGCTGCACAATTGGTGCGGCGCGAGTGCTATGAGGCAATCGGCGGCTATACCGCCCTGGAATATGGCGGCGAGGACTGGTACGCACAGATCTGTGCCAAGATGAAGGGATGGCACGTTGAGTCATTCTCCGAACTACCCATTCTTCACCATAAACCAACTGGTGGCGGAAGCCATGTCCTGCGGCACGCGTTTCGTTTGGGAAGATTGGATCATTCTTTCGGTAGTGACCCTGTATTTGAAACAATCAAATGCTTCTTGCGATTGCCGGAAAAACCTATATTTATCGGGAGCCTAACGCGACTATCCGGCTTCCTCTGGTCTTATCTTTGTGCGGTGCCACGACCAGTCTCCGATGAATTCATCGCTTACTTGCGTAAAGAGCAGAGGAGGAGAGTTTTGTCTCTGTTCAAGTTTGATCGCCGCGCTCTCAGTGATGGGTGAGTATCCCCTTATGACAGAAGCGCGGAAGAATCGTAAACGGTGGTTAGCCTCTCACTTGGCAACACGCCTCAGCACAAACCGAAACCGCCGTGGTTTCTCCTCTATACTATCTAACTGAACGTTAACGAAAGTAATTCACCAGACCTCTATGTCTTCTGAGATAAAAGAATATCCGCCGACTACGCCCCTGGGGGAAGTGCCTCCTGTTCCCCGGGCAGCGGGACCAACACTTACTGCAACGGTCGGCAAGAACACCGTCTTCGGAGTGATTGCTCGCGTTGCCCAAGCCGGAACACGCTTGGTCACTGTGCCTATTGTGATCGCACATTTAGGTCTTGGTGGTTATGGCATTTGGGCGATCATCATGACGGCTGCGGCCTATATGCGGTTCGGAAGCATCGGCATCAAGTCTGCCTTTCAAAAATACGTGGCGGAGGCGACGGGCAACGGGAATTATGAGCGCGCGAATCAACTCCTGAGCACAGGTACGGCCGTGTTACTTGTAATTTCCTGCTTGGGTCTGGTGCCGATTTCGTTGTTGTCGGTGCAGTTGGCGAAAGCTGCTGGCGTGCCACCGGAGTTTCTGGGATCGGCGGCGCATGCGATCTCGATGCTGGCCGCAATCATGGTGCTCTCAAATTTTGGGGCTGGTTTTGAAGCCATAGTCATGGGGGGACACCGCATTGATCTCGCCCGGAAATTTGCGACTATATTGACGATTGCTGAAGCGTTGGCCATCATCGTTGTCCTGCATATTGGCCATGGCCTATTCGCCATGGCCGTCGTAATGGGCATTTCGGAAGTGGGATTCGTCGGATGCTGCTATGTCGCTGCAAAGAAAGTCGTTCCCCAGGTCGAGATCAGCAGAAAGTATGTCACCATGGCGGTGTGGCATGAACTCTTAAGATACGCTGGAAGCTATCAATTAGTGAACATAATGGAGGTGATCTACGCTGCCATTATACCGATCGCGTTTCTGCGCGTCTTTGGCGATGAGTCCGCTGGTGTATACGCACTGGCCTCCCGGCTCCAGGCATCGGCGCTGATGCTGCCGGATGCATTTCTCTTGCCGATTTTGTCGGGTGGGGCGCTCGTCTACAGCTTCGGCTCGACAGAAAAGATGCAACGACTCATTGCAAAGGCATTCAAAGTGACACTGGGATTGACTTTTCTCCCGCTCGCCTTCCTCGCGGTTTTCGGCAATTCCATTGTGTATGTTTGGACCGGCCAGTCGCCGCACTCCCTTGAAGCAACTCTTTGGTTGCTTTGCGTTACGGGATTGTTCTCTTCTTTCTCGATCTTGGCTTTAGTTCTGTATCGATCTTCTGGACGCGCGTTGCACGACAATATTCGGCAGGCGCTAAGAATAGTGATGCTCTTCTGTATTGCGATCTCCGCACCCAACTTGGGGTATCTTGGTGTCTTGGCGGGCCTGGCGTTTACGGAAGCGGCCGGGATGGTATTCATGCTTTTTGCGATCACCAGGACCTACCCAGGGTTTCACGCGAAGTCACTGTTACCGCAAACTCTCAAGCTTATTGCCGCGACCGTGGCAACCCTCGCGGTTGGACTTGTTCTCAGCCACCTGCCACTGCATATCATCTACAGTCCCCGAATTCTTGCGACTTTTCGATTGTCTCTGGCAATCTCGGGATGCGCGCTCACAGTGGGACCTGCCTTGTGGATCACGAAGTCTGTCACCGGTGAAGAACGCAAGGCGCTTATTCACGCTCTGGTTCCGCGCAGATTCCGAACCGTGTAGCCTTTTCGGGATGGAGGCAACTGGGCGGCTCGCTAGGGCAGTGCAGGAAAGCCGAGCTACTGATATGGAAGACCCTCTCGACTTTTTTCCACGTGGTTTTACCTGGCTCCATAGCCGCTGGCTCCAGCGGACTTACCCCTTTCGTCAATTTGGCCGGGGTGTTTCGATAGATCGTTCTTGCGAAATCCCACGGTCCATAGCCGCTGAGATCGCGATCTCAGACAATGTTTATCTCGCACCCGACGTCTGGCTCAATGTTGTGCCGGGTGAGACCGGTCGGGAGCCAAAGATTGTTTTGGGCCAGGGCTGCGGTATCGGGCGGCGTTCCATGATCTCTTCCAAAAATCAAATTGTCCTAGAAGACTATGTTCTTTTTTCACCGTCCGTGTTGGTCATGGACCACAACCATGAGTATTCCGACGTCTCTCGGCCCATCCTTGCTCAGGGTGTGACCGAGGGTGGCAAAATTAGAATTGAGAAGAACTGTTGGCTGGGTTTCGGAGCCGCTGTGTTGTGCAATGCCGGCCAATTAACGATAGGTCGTAACAGTGTCATTGGGGCGAACTCTGTAGTCACAAGAAGTGTCCCACCCTACAGCGTGATGGCCGGCAACCCCGCCAGACTGATAAGGGCCTACGACCGTGAAAGTGGGAAATGGACCAAGCCTGGTGAATCAGGATGAAACAGTGAAGGAGCCGCTCCCGAGCTAGGCGGGTCCCTGAGAATCAAGCTGCTCTTGAAGGAACTCGCGACGCCTCATCCCCGCGTGTTAATGTGTGCCTGTTCGCGGGAACAGCCGTCCAGTGGTTTCTCGGGCTGACTCCTGAGCACCGCACATAGCAGAGAGGCTTTTTGATGAGCGCTCTTCCAGTAGCCCCGTTCCTTGATTTAAGTTCTTTCCTCTCCCACCTTGAACACACTGGGCGTTTGCGCCGAGTCTCCAAGCCCGTCGAAAAAGATTGGGAAATCGCCTGCCTGGCTCGCTGGGCAATGGAATCCACACCGGAAAAGGATTCCTACGCTCTCCTGTTTGAGCATGTGAAGAATCAGTCCGTGCCTGTGGCCGTCAACTTGTTTTCCACCCCCGAGATGTACGGAGCGGCGCTCGGCGTTCATTCGGACGAGTTGCTTATAGCTTGGGCCAAGGCCCTGGATCGACCCTACAAGCCCGTCGAGGTTGCCAATGGTCCGGTATTCGATGTCATCCGCACTGACTCGCAGCTCAGCCTTCTGGAGCTCCCCGCTCCCGTTTGGACTCCTGGCCGTGACGGCGGACCATATCTCAGTGCCGCGAGTGTGATCACCAAAGACCCGGATACTGGTATCCAGAATATGGGCATCTATCGGATGCAAATCCATGACGAGAAGCATGTCGGCCTCTCCTTCGGCAGTAAATTGCAGCACGGTGCCATCCATTATTCGAAATACTCTAAACGTCAGCTGCCCATGCCCGTGGCGGCGGTGATCGGCGCTCCACCGGTTATCACCTTTGCCGCCGCTGCCAAGACTGCTTACGGTGTCGACGAAATGGAGATCGCGGGAGGGCTCGCGGGTTCTGCTTTGCAGGTCGTGCGCGGAAAAACCGTGGATTTAGCCGTCCCCGCCCAGGCCGAGTGTGTAATCGAAGGTTTTGTGCGCTCCGACGCGCTGCGCATGGAAGGTCCTTTCGGGGAAGTCTTGGGTTACCTGAACCAGTCTTCTCCGGCACCCGTCGTTGATGTCACCGCCATCTATCACCGAGCGGCCCCTGTACACCATGGCTATGTGCAACAGATGCCTCCCTCGGATGGCCACCTGGTCATGGAGATGGGATTCCTCGGGCCACTCTGGTTTTACCTCACCCGCAAGCTCGGGCTGAAGGGTGTTCGCAATCTCGCCATCGCGCGTGGGAGCGCCAGTTTGGCAATTCTTGTTGCTCAGATCGAAAAAGCGCATGTGTCGGAAAGTGCCCGCATCGGTCGCGCGCTCGCTAAGTTCAATTTGGGCCAGAAATTCATCTATCTTGTTGACGAAGACATTGACATTCGAGATCAAGAAACCCTCAACTGGGCGTTGAGCTCGCGCGTAGACCCCGAGCGTGATATCGAATTCATCAAGGACTTTCCCACATTTCAGTACGACCCCTCCACGCTCGCGCGTGCAGCCAAGGACGGCAGAGAGCTCGGCGCTCCCCCGTATCCTTCGTCTGTGGCCATCATCAACGCGACCGTAAAGTGTGCGGTGCCAGAGATCTCGCTGCCGGGGCGCTCGGTTATGTTCAAGGCATTAGAAAATTGGGGTGAAACAGGGCTCCCACCCATCACTCCGCGAAAGCGCCTGGATCGATTGCTCCATACTCATTCGGACCCTGTTCCTGCTTCAGACCAGAACTTTGATTCGCACAAGGGTTGAGACCGACTTAGGACCCCTCCGATCCCGATCCGACCGCAAACAGCAAATTCTTTCCCTCCCCAATCCCCTCCACAGCTCCGCTCTAAGATCCCGCCGACATGCCCCGTAACTTATTGACCATTAATAGGTTACAGAACACTTTAGACATCGTTCCTCATACTAAGGCAGCGAAATTGCTCCTCCAGCGGCTTATTCCGGGATGCAGAGAAAATTATAAAGATTGGCGCACGCGATAAAAACACTGAAAATATCTGGTAGGGGAGCTCCTTGATGGTCAAATTGTTTACGGCGCCCGAAACAGCGGCACAGCTGCAGATCGAACTCGACACACTGTATCGCTACGCACGCAGCGGAGACTTGCGGGGTGTAAAGGTCGGGAACCTGTGGCGTTTCACCGAGGACGACATTCGGGACTTCATCAGTGCCCGGGGACACCATCCACCAACCGAGGATCACGCTCCTGGCCTGCTACAGGACGCCCTCCGCAACGCCGCCAAGGAGTCCGGGGACCAGACTAAGTTCATCAGTGGTACTGAACGTTTGTCTTATGCCGAAATTGATCGTTATTCGGATGGCCTTGCCAATCGGTTGGTCGCGCGTCATGTCCGCTCGGGCGATCGCATAATCCTCGGTCTGCCCAATTCAGCCGCGTTCGTTATTGCTTGTTTCGCAATATGGAAAGCGCGGGCTGTCGTTGTCGCGCTTGATCCCGCCATCCGCTCCACAAATCTGCAGCATATTTTGGAGAGAACGGAGCCGACGGCGCTAATTGCGGAGCCGAGTTTTGTGGAAAGGGTTCAGGAAATGCCGGGGGTTCTCCGTTTCTTCCGCGTTTTTTTCTTGAAAGACCCTTCTGCCGCTCTACCGGAAACTGCCCACATCGCCGTGGAGTCCTTGCAAACGGCAATTGCCGGCGATGTCGAAACGGGAACACTGCCGGCCGGTGCACGGCCGGATGATTTGGCAACCATCACCTTCACCAGCGGTTCGACCGGCGCGCCGAAAGGTGTCATGCACACGCACGAGAGTACGCTGGCGTGCGCATCGTTTACGCTCAATTTCCTCGAGTTGTCGAAGACCGACGTCATGGTGGTGCCCCTTCCTTTGCACCATATTCTTGCCTTTCGCCGGTTTCTTACCTGCTTCTTGGCACAATGCACCGCGCTGATTGCGCCCGACATTTTTGTGGCTTTGAGCCAATTCCCAGTGTTGCGTCCCACTGGCTTGGTCTTGGTTCCAGCGGCTTGCAATATGATCATCGACACTTTCGCCTCCTTTTTCCGTGACAACGGTGACTCCCTGCGCTATGTCGAAATCGGTTCTGAACCCATGTCTCCAGAAAGGCTGAGTGCCTTGCAAGCCATCTTGCCCAACACACAGATCCACTTGACCTATGGACTTACAGAGGGGCGCGTTGGATACCTCAAGCGCGGCCCCAACGGTGTCTTTAACCGCCTCGCGGGTTCAAATGATGGCTTGCAAGTCCAAGTCGTGGATGGTCAGGGCCAGCCGGTTGCCCCCGGTGAGACCGGCGAAATCCTCCTCCGAGGGTCCGGACTCTTGAAGGGCTACTTGGGTGATTCTCAAGAGGCACTCACCAGTATAAGGAACCATGGATTCCGAACGGGTGACATGGGAATGATGGAAGCCACCGGTGACATCCAATTGATGGGTCGCATGGATGACATCCTTAAGGTTGGCGGCCACAAAATCAATCCGCGCGAAGTGGAGGCGGTCCTGCAGCGGCACCCGAACGTGGCAGAAGCGGTTCTTGTAGGACTTGCGGACCCACGAAAAATCATGGAGGTAAAACTCCATGCGTTTGTAGTCCCCAGAAAAGACGCCGTCCCCACTGCCGCAGAGTTAGTGGCCCATTGTCGGCTCCATTTGGAACCCTACAAAGTGCCTGCAAGTATCCAGTTTCGCGCCTCATTCCCGAAAACGCCGCTTGGTAAGATCCAGCGCCACTTGGTGACCCTAGAAGCACAGGGGGCCGCAGTGGAAGAGGGTGATCCTTCTCGGGGCCCAAACAATCCGGTTGGTGCCTGACTGGCGGTGTGCCGTCCAATGAAGCCATGCTCAAGGCTACCGCGCGCAAAACTCGGTGACGACCAGCAACTTTGCGGTTGGATCCCCCTCGGCAGTCATCGTGTTCCAGAGGGCATGGAACAATACCGTTGGATTCCGATCTGGCAAAGTTCCCTCTAGCGGGGACCACCAAGGGGCAACAGTCTATTGGGGCGCCGCCCCGCGCGAGAACACACTTCGTACGCTGATAGGGTTGGGGCGTTTCTAGGACTTACGGTGGGCTTCCGCGATCGCGTGAGAATATTCCATCGAGTGATTTCCCGAGCCATTGAGAAATTTTTCGAGCAGGCAGGTGAAATGCAACCGCTCAGGCTCGGTGAGATGAGGCATTGCGGCAAGATGCTGGCGGAGCAAGGCTTCGCGTTTATGCTCGGGCACGGCTCGCAGTTGGGCATACGCCGCACACGCCGCCACACCAGCCTGCCAGCGCATGAAGCCCTCGATCTGCTCTTCGATCAGGGCGGTGGCGCGTGGAATCTCCTCTTCGCGCGCTCTCTTGTTTTGTTCAACAACCTCAGTGAGGTTATCGATATCGGAAAGATGGACTTGCGGGAGCGATTTTACCGCGGGATCCACGTTTCGTGGCACGCCTAAGTCCATGATCACTATTGGTCGGTTTCCCCGGACAGTCATAGCTGCTTCGAGATGCGTGCGCGTGAGAATTGGTTCCGGACTACTGACCGAAGTCACGATGAGGTCGGGCCAGTCCAGCACCTCAGGAAGCTTTTCCCAGGGCAGGACCTCGCCCCCATAGCGGGCCACGAGTGATCTGGCATGTTCAGTCGTGCGATTCAAAATTCGCAGTTGCGGAACGCCCCGGGCACACAGGTGTTTCACTACCTGTTCGCTCGTCGCACCCGCCCCCACAATCATGATCCGCTGATTCTCCAAGCCTGACAAAAGGGCCTCGGCCTGCTTCACGCCCGCAAACGCCACGGACATCGGCCTCGAACCGATCTGCGTTTCCGTCCGAATGCGCTTGCCCACTTCCAGCGCCGACTGGAACAGTCGATTCAGTACACGACCGGTCGACCCGTAATCCATTGCCACACGATACGCTTCCCGGACTTGGCCGAGGATTTCTGACTCCCCCAACAGCAAGGAATCCAGCCCGGCTGCAACGCGATAAAGGTGCCGAACGAGATCGCGGTCACTGTGGCGGTAGACGGCTGAGCCCATCTCTGCAGGCGCCAGCCGGTGGTAAGAAGCGACGAACATCTCCATCGCCTGGAGGATGTCACCGGAGCGCTCTCGCGCCACGCCGTAAAGCTCCGTGCGATTGCAAGTCGAGAGGATCACAGCTTCCTTGAGGACGCCGCGGGCACGCAGTTGGTCGGTGGCCTCGCAAGCCTGCTCAACGCGAAACGCAACTCGTTCGCGCAGTGCAAGGCCCGCGGTGCGGTGGCTAATTCCTATGACGGCGAGTTCCATGTTGATAGCTAGTGCGCAGCCTTTCGCCCTTTGTGTGTTTCACGGTCACTACGGGCAAACCCTGTTTCACGATTGCACATCTCGGGACGTGAACCTTCTCTGCGATGGTCCAGCAAGACACAAGCTGGCGGGACAGCCGGAAGGGCGCCTACTTCAGCTCCTTCGCCACTTCCTTTGCAAAATAGGTGATGATGATGTCTGCACCGGCGCGTTTCATCGAGATCAGCGCTTCCATCATGATCAGCTTTTTGTCGAGACGGCCAATCCGTGCTGCGGCGTCGATCATGGCGTACTCGCCGCTCACGTTGTACGTGGCCAACGGCATCTGGAATTCCGTCTTCGCTCGGTACACGATATCCAGGTAATAAAGCGCGGGCTTCACCATCACAATGTCCGCGCCCTCTTCGATATCCATCGCAATTTCCCGCATCGCTTCATTGGAATTGCTGAAATCCATCTGGTGCGTCTTCTTGTCGCCATGCGACAACGTCGACTGCGTGCCTTCCTTGAAGAATGGATCGTAGAGCTTCGAAGCATATTTCGCCGAGTACGCCATGATGGGCGTGTTCACGAAGCCGTCGTCGTCCAGCGTTTGTCTCAGTGCGCGAATCTGTCCATCCAGCATCGCTGCCGGCGCCACCATGTCGCTGCCTGCTTGTACGTGCGACAGAGCGGTTCTCGCCAGCACGTCTTTAGACGCGTCGTTCAACAAGTATCCGTCCTGGAGGATCCCGCAATGGCTGTGTGTCGTGTACTCGCACAGGCATACGTCGGTCACGACCAGAAGTTCGGGCACATTCTTTTTCAGCGCGCGAACTGATTCCTGAACGATTCCGTTGGGCGCGTAGGCGCCCGTGGCAAGCAAATCTTTTTCCTTGGGGTCCGGTACGCCAAACAAGAGAATCCCGGGAATTCCGAGGTCGCGAATTTCTTTTGCTTCCTCGATCAATTTATCGATGGAAAGATGATAGTTGCCTGGGATCGCATTGATTTCGTGCTTTATGCCGTGGCCGGGCACCACGAACAAAGGCAAGATCAAATCGTCAATCGACAGTGAATGTTCGCGCACCAAGCGCCGGAATCGGTCGTTCTGCCTGAGCCTTCTCAGTCTTCGGGCAGGAAATCCTGTTCCGGATTCCCTTCCGTACGATGGCACTGGTCCGCCAATCGTCTGAGTCCTCTGCTGTGGCATATTCTCTTCAAGTAAGGTCACTGCTGATTTATTGTTCATAGTCATATTTTTTGGCTCGCTGTACTGCGTTCCTCGCTGGGAACACTTTTGGTTTTCGAAACAAAGAAAGGCATGATCTTGCCGCTCACCGTCGGAAAAGGAAATTCCCGGACGATTTGCAGCATGTTGGACTGTTTCCACATCTCCGTGCCGGATTGCGACCAGGAATCAGGGCTGGCTTCCGCTCGTCGGAGGAGACTCAAGAATCGATCCAAGACCTCGGTTTCCTGGATTTCTCCCACTCGAGGACTCACAAGCAGTTGCAGGTGGGTGAACCCGCGCGAATCTTCCTTCTCAACCAATTGATAGTCGGTGCTTCTGCCGCCAAAGCGCTCCGGGAGATCTCTTTCAACTATGCGGATGAAGTCGGTGTCAACAAAGGTCACACCTTCCCCTGTTAGCTTCTCGTAACTCCGTATGTTGTTCAGGCAGGCATCAAATCCGACTTGCCCAAAGACGCAGGCGCAACTTTCGGAAGAGATCTCGCCATAGTCCCCCATGCCCACATTGAGGAGAATCTTGGGGGATTCGTAAAGAAGCGAGGTGAACAAATAAGATTCAACGAACAAGTCCGAATGTGGAACGTTTTGACGATGGGAAATGATCGCGGTCGTATCTTTGTACAGGTGACAATGGTCGCTCTGCGGATGACTTTGGTCACAGCCGGCCGCAATCACCCCGGCCTCTGAGATCCCGTATACCGGAACTGGTGCCCCGCCCACGGCTTCGATCTCGGTCCTCTTTTGCGGAGTGAGGGGCTCGCCCGTCACCAGGAATTTCGTGCCTTTGATGTTGAGATTTTTCTCTGCCGCTGCAATGCAGACCCGGACGGCCGAGGAAGCGAACGTATAAACGACACAGTTCTCGTGTTGTTGTAGCGCTGCTGCGGCCCACTCCGCGACTTTCAGAGCATCATCCAGCCCCACATACTCGGGCTCGGCCAAACGACAGCCATGCAGTTTGCCAAGGGTGAAGATGAGCTTGGTGCCCCATTTCTTCTCCCAATTGACGTTGAGTTGATCTTCTGGCACCTGGGAAAACCATCTTTGAACCGGATTGCCGATATCTGCGAACCGGAGGCTCGAATTGATGCCTGGTGCGCCAGGAAAGATCGGAAACCAGTTCGCGATGGGCGCCTTTAGGCAGCCATGCATGTTCAGGAAAAGAGCATCGTAGAGCGATCGCTGATGTAAGTAGTCAAAGTCGATTCGGACTCTCGTTCCCGCGCTCCGTGTAGCGCCGCTTCGCACTTCGTAAACGTAGGAGAGAAAAGGATTATCGAACATGCCTTCTTGGCACCAGAACTCGATGCCATCGCGCACCACCGGCACTTTGCCTTTGAATTCGTCAACGGTAAAATACACTCCCTCGTTTTCCAGAGTGCGCAGTGCTCGCTCGATTCCGTCTTTTCCCACCCAGGTTTTCAAGTCATTGAACTGGATTCGCTTGCGCTCCAGTAACTTCAGATATGGGCTGCAGGCGTATTGGAAGATTCCTTTTTCGACAAAACTCAGGAAGTTTTCCTCGCGCGCCAAGACGCGTTTTCGAATGGAATCATTTGCCTTGGCGAGCGCTTCCTCGGGCGTCATTCGCTGTTCAGCGAATCTTCGAAATCCCTCCACGAATCGGTCGTACTTTCTCATCTAGAAATGAGTCGGGCATTCACGCCGACTGTCTCCTCTGGGGCTCGTCACTCTCCCAAAAGCTGTGTGGGAGGCTGAACTGTTTGTAGGGTCCGTTTACTGTCTGCACCACATGGAGGAGAGAGGCACCTTTGTGACCAATTGTAGGGTCCGTTTACTGTCTGCACCACATGGAGGAGAAAGGCACCTTTGTGACCAAAAATCAGCCTCGAGACTACGCTGTAAGTCGTGGTTTTTCTTTATGTTATGAAAAGCGCGGTCTCCAAGCTCCTCTCTTCAGGGAATCCTAAGGGCAAAAGTGGAAACGGCTTTCCATGGCGTCTCTGGCGCATAAAACCCCAATCATTGACAGTTTCGGTCACTTCATGCGGATTTTGGGGGGCGGTGATCAACGATTCCGAACGACGGCGATAGCGATTCCCTAGATGATCATGATCCGTGTTCCGACCGAAGATGATCAGTGATTCCGGAATGATGGCGATCAGTTGCCCGTGATGTCTGGAATAGTGATCACGATACCCGAAGCGTTCTCCGCAGGCCGAGGTGACGCGGGACATCGCAGTAGGCAAGCTGTTCTCCGAAAGTAACTCAGAGGAGCGAAAGCGTGCCAACCAGGAGAATGTCCATGGCAAGACCAAGGAAGTCCCCCGATACTGGAATGTCTCCTTTCAGGAAAACATTGCCGTGTGACATGCCTTGTCTTGCAGCTAACCCTTTTAGTTACAATGACATATGATGATATGCTATTTGGTAACAGAATTGCTTTTACCAACGTCAGCATCGCCGCAGCGATGTCTATCAGTGTGAATACGGAGAATTGGATGAAACTCTTACGGGTAATTTGGGTTCTAGTTGCACTCATGATCGTGACGCCGCTGGCGCAGGCCGACGGCACGACAAACATGGAGTTCACTGGTGTGAATGGCGCGAATAATGGCGTGTATTACGTCAGCCCGTACACCGGGATAATGAACTACGGGACGTCCAACGCGCAAACGGTGGTCTTGTTTTGCGACGATATCAATAATGAAGTTTCTACGAACCAGGTTTGGAATGCGAACGTGACTGGTCTGGCGTCGGGAAATTTCTCGAATACGCGCTACGGGAATGGCTCCATCAACCCCCATCTCGGTGGCACGAATCCTCAAACTCTGTACGAAGAAGCCGCTTGGCTCGTAACTCAATTCGCTTCTCATTCTGGGGACTACGTCAGCCTGCAATATGCTCTCTGGGACCTTATGACTCCTGGGGCGGAGCCCACGAATTTCGCCAATGCTGATGGCACTACTGTGGCGCAGTGGCTGGCTCTGGCCGCGGCTAATTACGGCCAAATCAATCCAGCGAGCTTTATAATCATCACCAACACAGGGACACTTACCTATAAAGGTCAAGTCCAGGAATTCATCGTGCAGACCCCGGAGCCGGCCACGGCCGTTCTTTTGCTGATCGGAGTCGTTTTGATGTTCCTTCTCATCCGGCGGAGCCCACAGCATTCGGCCTAATTCTGCCAATCCTCTGATTCTGATTCTGCCTCCGTACCTCGATGCGGAGGCACTTCTCTCCCTAAGGCTGGAATTCCTGCCGAAACTGACTCCGCAGCAGTGCGGTCTGGCGGATGCCCCGAATAGAACAGCGATTGGTTAGCTCAGTCGCATCCTAGTAGCATCCCCGTGCCTCCGTTCTTCTCTGCTGTTTGCCCGCCAGCTACGACGCTGGCGAGCATTGGTGATCGTAAAGAGCGCCTCACTGACACCGCCAGAGTAGACGGTGTTATTGAAATATGCTGGTGTCGCCCAAGACCGCCAGAGTCTAACCCGTTCGAAGCGACCTTCCCGGTAGACGGCGTTGTCGTTGTTCGGGTTGCGCTCGCCCAAGGAATCGGGATTCACGACGTAGATGATGGTGTCTTTTCCGGTCTCCAGGGCTAGATGCTAGGTATTACCCACACTATCCTACAGATCAGGCAACACCGGCGCACCGCAGGAGCCCCAATCCTAATCGGCGCTGGATTCCGAAACGGTGTCGTGCACGGTGAAGTAATCGGCCACGTTGAGGGAGTTGCAGCTGGCCCCGATCTTCATAAAGGCATTGCCGTAAACCCCATTCACAGGAAAACCGTGGAGCGTGGGGCGTGGTACAAAGCGTTTCGTTGTCCCAGAGGAAATAGATGTTTCCCGGCGTATCTGCAGCTATACCGCCGCGCTAGACGTCCACACTAAGCTCTCGCTACCGTGGTGCGTAAAGTGAGCACGCCGAGCATTTGCAGCGTGGGCACCGTGCGAAGCCCGCCTCAGATCGATCACGCCCTTAAGTAACAACAGATTACGCGTTCTTTGTACTGCGCAGGATCGAACGTCACCTGACTGGCTGCGTTGCGGAAGGTTGCGTGGACTATCGTCGGGCTGCCGCTCTGCTCCAAGCCTGTCGTGGGTCCAGAACCTGTAAGCGCTGATAGTAACCCCCATTGTTCTTGGACATGGCTACAACAAAGATCGTCCCTGCTGCCAGAATCGAACGTAACAGCCTCTGCATCGACTTTCGGTTCGATTTAGCAGCATAGCAATCATCTTTTTTGCCGATGTGGAGAGAAGAGAGAGGTCGATTCCCAGCGCCCGCTCCAGAATAATTTAAAACGAACTTATGTGAATGTAGCTCCGTTCGGCGCTTGGCTCCAATTGAATTGTTGCGCGACGCTCAATTTTCTGTGCGCGCGTTTGCTGCTCGTTTCTGTGCGTCGTTCCTGTCTTCGTCGTCGCAGATCCAATTGTTTGTTTCTGATTCAGAACTCGCGGCAGGCCACTGCTGAGAGTCGATGAAGTTTCAGTCGGAAAAGAGAACGGTGGAATGTCTTTTTCCACAGCCACTTGTTTCGGCGCTTCCCTAATTCCTGCTATCTTGGCCACTACTTCCTGGAGGAGCCAACATGATCGTCGAGGAACAGATCTCCGCTCGGCAACAGCGCGCCCGGAAAGCGATTCAGAACATTCTTACGGAGCCGGCCGGACAGGCTTATGGCGACTACGTGGTGAAGTCGGCAACCGGCAGGAAGTATCGGGTGGCAATGCGCGGTCCGAGCCTGTTTGAAAACTTTTGCTCGTGCGCCGATTTTGCAGTGAACACCCTCGGCACTTGCAAACACATCGAAGCCCTGCTGCTTCGTCTGCATCGCCGCTTTGGTCGATCCTTTGATCGCCAGCGGTATCAACGAACACGAGCCTCGCTTTCTCTCCACTATGGAGACACTCTAAGCGTGCGTCTCCGACTTCCGTCTGAGCCATCTGCGGATCTCCGAAAGATTGTCTCGGACTACTTCGACTCCAATGGGTTTCTACAAAAGGACAATCTTCGGCGATTCGAGCAAGTCCTCGAGAAGTTGCGGGCCGTGGACGAGACGACCGTTGTTTACAGCGATGTGCTGGATTTCATTGATCATGAAAACGAACTCACCTCGGGTCTTGAAGACGAGCGCCGCTACCTTGCGCAGTTGAAGAAAGGCAAGCGCCCACTCGAAGGCCTCCTGAAAGTGCCCCTTTTCCCCTACCAAATTCGCGGAGCGCTCTTCGCCGCCTGTCGCGGGCGAGTGATCCTCGCCGACGATATGGGTCTTGGCAAAACAATCCAGGCTATCGCTGGCGCTGAGCTGCTGCGGCGCCGTCGAGGCATTGAGAGGGTTCTGGTGGTTGCTCCCGCTTCCGTAAAGTACCAATGGAAGACCGAGATCGAGAAGTTCTGCGAGCTTCCCGCACAAGTCATCGATGGGCAAATGGCGCATCGCAAAAAGCTCTATGCCAGCCCAACGTTCTTCAATCTCACTAGCTACGAACTCGTCCTGAAGGACATCGAAGACATGCACAACATGCGTCCAGACTTGATCATCCTGGATGAAGCCCAGCGCATTCGCAATTGGGCGACAGCCACTGCCCGCATCATCAAACAGTTGAAGAGTCGTTATGCCTTTGTATTGACGGGTACGCCTCTTGAAAACAAACTCGAAGAGCTCTTTTCGGTCGTGGAGTTCGTGGACGGTCGCCGTTTGGGGCCAGCCTTCCGTTTTCTCAAGGAACACCGCATGGAGAACGAAGAAGGGAAATTACTCGGTTATCGGGGCCTGGAGAAAATTCACAAACAACTCGAGCCGATCCTGCTCCGCAGGACTCGGAAAGAGGTGCTTCCCGAACTACCCAAGCGGACGGATCAAATCTTCCGCGTTCGGATGACGCCCGAACAGGCAGGTCCCTATTCAGAACAGAGTGACATTCTCGCGAGGCTGATGCACAAATGGCAGCGACAGGGCTGGCTCTCCGAGATCGACCTGCGTCGCATCACTTGCTGCATCCAGAACATGCGCATGCTTTGCGACTCTACCTTCTTGTTTGACAAAACGACCAATTTCTCCCCCAAGCTTGAGGAGTTCCGCGAGATTGTTCATGAGCTGGCGGTGGAAGAAAAGCGCAAAGTGGTCGTCTTCAGCGAGTACGAGCGAATGACGCACCTGGCCAGTCAGGAACTGACGAAGCTGAAAATTGGCTGGGTGTCGTTGCACGGCAACGTGCCCGCGCGGAAACGTGGCGGGCTGATTGCCCGGTTTGGAAAGGATCCCGACTGCAAGGTGTTTCTTTCGACCGATGCTGGCGGAGTCGGGTTGAACTTGCAGGCGGCCTCGGCAGTCGTGAACTTTGAGCCCCCCTGGAACCCTGCCCGATTAGAGCAACGTGTCGGCCGTGTTCATCGCTTCGGCCAGACGCAGCCCGTACAAGTGATCCATCTGTTGACCGAGAACAGCATCGAGGAACGCGTTTGGGAAACTCTTAGGCTCAAAAAGGCGTTGTTCATGGGATTATTCGATGAAGCGAAGGACGAAATCAGCTTTGAAAAGCTCGGCCGCAAGAGCATGATGCACGTGATCAAAGACGTCTTTAGCGACCAGCCTGGTAGTCCGAAGCCCGTACTCACTCCGGAGGCGCCCCAACCCGTGGCCGTAATGGAAGCAAAGCGGAATGGAAAAGCCGCGGCGAAAAACGGCCACACCCTTGGAGGACCGACAGGGACAGGGGTTCAACTTCCTGCAGATGTGACGATGCGCGTTGCGCAGAGTCCAACCCAAGATGGCAACCCACGGTCCGGCTTGTTCGTGCCGGACGCCAGACAGGCTGTTTCTAAGTTTTTAGAAGCGGGTCTGACCCTCTTGGAGTCGCTCTCATCTCCAAGCGGCGCGGACGGTTTTGGACCGATCGAACGTGGCCTCGCCACGTTGTTGCGGACGGATGCGCAAACCCGACGTCCGACTCTTGAAATTCCCCTACCCGAGTCCATTACTGCCGAACGTCTCACACGGGTGATTACCGGATTTCTCGGCAATTTGAACAGGCCGCATTGATCAGGGAATGCGCCCAGTATGGCGTAATGCTTTGCCCGCCAGTGGCGCGGGATTGTGACCTGGGCGCAGGCTCTGCTGGTGTCTTGTCCTAAAATTCTCCGGCCACTGGCATGAACTCTCCAGGTTCCACAACCTCTGGCATCGACTCGGTGGACTGGGAAGGTCTTTTGTAAGAATCCATTCTGTAGTGATCTACAACGCGAAAAAATGACGTTTGCGCCTGTACCTCTTTCTAAGTAACATTTTTTCAGAGCAGCCAGAGTTCACTAAAATACTTCTGCCGCGTGGTTCAGCCCATGTTGTGACCTGAACTGCAGTCACGAGCCTCCGGAAGAGGCGGTTGAGTAAGGAAAACGAAACGCGGGTGTTTTCTAGGGTTGAGGTGGACCGTCGACCAAGAATTGCTTCCAACTGATAGCCAGAAGACCGTGTCGGCCGGCTAGGGGCTCGTCCCAGGCGCCGTGATGATCAACGGCCGGAACTTCGTATTCCGCCTGCAGAACTCCAGAAGTCCTTGGAGATCGTATAAATCAAAGCCGCCTGTCTTTATTTTGACGGCCCAGTCTCCCCAACTCCCCTCGAACACAGCGTCGAGTTCCAGCGGCTCTTCGCGCCAGTAGATCACCGGCTGCCCTTGGTTAATAGCCACCGCTAATGCATTGCTCACTTCCCCGAATGCCAGTGAGGGGCTCACAACCAGGGAGACCGCCCCGTTTCATTGCAACCTGAGCTTCTTTTGGGTTCACAGGCTCAACAGTGACAAAGCCCGGAACGCCGACGCCTCTTGGGTTTATCACTATTCCAGAGATTTCACCGTCAGGACGCGAGAAAACGTCAACTTGGCAGCCGGCACCGTCTCCGTTCCTGTGGTCTACCTCGACGGTAACTGGTTTGCCAGTCTTGCTTGCCAAGTGCTCAGCCCCGGAGGGGGTCCTGTTCGATACGTGTCGCTAGGCCGCGATGCGAAATCGTACCAAGTCCACCCGACGCCACCGAGCGTGGAAGACGTCAGGGAACAGGGACGCTGGCGGTGGCTTGATTTTCGCTTTCGATTTGAGCCAGTTCTTCGCGCAGTCGTGCCGCTTCCTCGCGATACTTTGCCGCTTCCATATGGTTCTTGACGGCGGGGACGCTGCCGATCGCATTCATAAGCTTGCCAATAGCATCGTTCTTGCCGTTCTTGCCTTTGCCCATGTGTTTGAGGCCGTAGGCAAGATCGTCTTGGTTTTGTGCGTCGCCCTCTAATCCAGCAATGCGGGCTTTAAGATCCTGGATTCTCGCCCAGCGCTGAGCCCGCGCGATGGCGGCATCAGTGACCTGGGAGTTGGCGGCCTCCCAAAGCCCCGTGCCGCGGTCCTCCAGCACCTCTTCGAAAGCGTAGAGATTGTCGATGCCGCGCCGATTGCCCTGATCGGCAGACATGCGGTACCAGGTCACGGCCTTAGCGTCGTCGGGCTCCACGCCTTGCCCGTGTTGATGCATCCAGCCGAGCTGATTTTCCGCGTCGCTGTTCCCATGCGCCGCAGCTTCGACGAACCAATACATGGCCTTGGCGTAATCGGTTTGCACGCCGCGGCCATTCTGAAACATATAGCCAATATTTTCTTTCGCGGTGTCGCTGCCATGTTCCGCGCCTTTGTAATACCAGAAAAGAGCCTCGTCGTAATTCTTCGGTTGGCCCCATCCCTCCTCGGAAAAGTAGCCTAACTGGTTTTCGGCGTCGGAGTTGCCGTGGCCGGCTGCGCGGAGATACCAGGTATGGGCTTGAGCAAAATCACGCTTGACGCCATATCCGCACTGGTAAAAGTAGCCGACTTGCTTTTCCGCCTGCGAGAGATTCTGGTCGGCCGCTTTGCGGTACCAATCAAGCGCTTGCCTGTAATCACGCTTGACGCCAACACCATCCTCGAACATGCCGCCCAGGTTGTACTCCCCGAGCGCATAGCCCTGCTTCGCCGCGGAACGATAGTAGGCCAGGGCGCGCTTATAGTCCCGCGGCACACCAAACTTATGTTGATACATGTAGCCAAGTAGATTCTCTGCAGGAGCGAAGCCCTGGTTCGCGGACTTGCTATACCAGAGCAGCGCCTGGCGGTAGTCTTGGGGAACGCCGACTCCGTAGAAATAGTGGTTCGCCAGGGCGAATTGCGCCTGCGCATCCCCAGCAGCGGCGAGCTGGCGAACAGCGTAGAAGTCATTGTCCGGTGGCAGTGCCGTCGCCTGGGTCGACGTCTGTACCGGTGCTTGCCCTCGCGCCGCGGAAACCAGGGCAAACACAAAGGAAGCGGCGATCGTGGCCTTAGTCAAAAAACTCATAGACATGCCCCCGTCGATAGATTTCAGAAAAACAACCAGGCGGGATGGGACTGGAATGGCGGCTCTCTACCCTATTCGACTTCCTCCGCCACCGGGTTCGGTCAAGACAGCATCCCACCGCAATCAAGTGCCATTTTGAAAGAGCATGGCAGGTGGCAGCTTGTATAACGATAGACCACTAGTACCAAGGGACGAAATGTGCTCAATTTTTTACTTCCAGGGCGGGCAGATGGGTGCTTTCCCGAAGGCAGATTTGCCCGTGCGCAAGGAATGGTCCGGATCGCCAAAGGCATTCCAGAACACCGGCAGGCCGAGCATGACGTAAACCCGCAAAGAGCCAGGGTGGTCGGAGCGGAGGAAGCGCGACCCATCGGTATGATGCCAGGCTCCATGTTCCCATTCGAAGATTCCAACTGAGGCGAGCAGACGCGGTACGCGGTAGAGTGCATTGGGTTGAGTGCCGTTGGCTTTCGCAAGCGCCTCTGTGGATTTGCGGCTGATCACAGAGGGAGGCGGAGGTGTTGATGCCGCGCTTGCGCAGCAGCTTGGAGAGATCGGTGGCGTCCCAGCCGGCGACCTCGATGGTGACAATGGCTGCAAGTTGATTGCCACGGTCCAGGACGCGTATACCTGGCACTGTCGTTAATGGGCTCATTCATGCCAGCTGGCTCAACGAGATAGAAATCGATTTCTCGATTGTCCAACGGAATCGCGCCGAACGATTTCACGCCGCTGATGGACACTCCTCAACGCCTTATGCTTATGGCATCCTCGCATCACTGCAATAGAATACGTTTATATGAAACGGCCTACAAAGTCGGTGTCAAAGTCTGGCAGAGTGGGGAAAGGCTTGCGCGCATCAGCTGGAAGAAAGGGGGCTGCCGCAGTGTGGTGCGGCGAATCGTCGAAATTTCACGTGCTTACTTTCTTCCGCGGGACGGTGTCGTCCCCGAAGAGCCCATCCGGAACCGCGAAAGCGCTTGTCCTAAATTCTGAATGAATCTTTCCGAATCATAAACATCCGGCTCCACGCGTGTGCTTTCCGCGGGTGCAGTTGGTTCGACCTCATCGAGCTGAAATTCATGTGCGACCTCTTCAACGATTTTGGGTGAGATCGGTCGCTGGTGTTCAGCGTAAGCATTGATGAGCGAGTGTTCGCAAAGCAGATTCACCACGCGCGGAATGCCTAAAGAATACGAATGGATAGTGTCAACGGTTTGCGGGCTGAAAATCAGTTCACCGCATGCTCCAGCGATCCTTAGCCGCTCGGCAATGTAGTCATGGGTCTGCTCTTTCGTTAGAGGGCTGGTCTTACAGCGGAGCATGATGCGCTGCCGGAGTTGTCGCAGTTGAGGCAGCTTCAGCTTCTCTTCCAGCTCTTGCTGTCCAGACAATACGATCTGCAGCAGCTTCTCCGTGGATGTCTCGAGGTTGGTCAACAGCCGAATCTCTTCAAGCACAGCTTGGGTCAGGTTTTGTGCTTCGTCCACGATGAGCACGGTCGTTTCACCGGCACGGTAACGATCGAGAAGCCATTGATTGAGTCGCATCAACTGCTGACTCTTGTTCTGAGAGTCGCAGGAAATACCGAACTCCGCCAGAATGAAATCGAACATTTGATTCGTATTCATCCGGGAATTAAATAGAAACGCAGTCCTGGCCCGCCGTTGATGCAACCAGTCGAGAAGGCGGTTTATGAGGGTGGTTTTTCCTGTGCCGACTTCACCGATGAGCGTAATGAAACCTTTGCGATTCTGGACGCCATACATCAGTCCGCTTAGTGCTTCCTCAGCTTCTTTGGTAAGAAGGAGGT